>OCZT010007764.1_pt1 | contig 10471 bp, 10 predicted proteins | sample 1539031 | NCBI WGS metagenome assembly OCZT01 (sample SAMEA3539308, study PRJEB22396) | soil metagenome | biome: tundra; feature: field; material: soil | place: USA | collected 2010-05 | depth 0.15 m
CATAAAACCCTGCGGATAATTGATCCTGCATGATTTGCGATTTATAGAAGTGGTGCCACCAGAACCTGATGTGCTGGTTCAAGTCCTGCTCCGGGTACCAAACAGGACAAGAGGTCATTTTCGACCTCTTTTATATTTTCAATTCAATTATTGACACTTCAAATACATCTGGCGTTCAAAAACATCATTCGATTCGTCTTCTTAAGCAAATATGGAATGGGACAATTTAAAAGTTACAAAAACACCTGATTTTGTCATCACTCCCGTCAACAACCTTATAAAGACGACATTTGTATGGTTTATTATTAATGGTTTACAAATAAAGGTTTTGTTGCTAACTGAACTAAATTCATTATTTATCTATCACAGAAGTAAGCTTTTCCATTTCCCTGCATATGTAATTACATTGTGCAAGTTGCCTTTATAATTACATCGAAGTACTGAGCATTATTTCTTCTAAATGAATGGCTTTCTTCTTATACGAATCTCAAATTAAGATGCTCAGTTACATCCGGAATTACATTATCCAGTTTCTCCGGTTTTAGGTGCTCTATCTGACAGGATTTTCAAAAGTTTATACTCTATTCATCAAGTAATTCTGACAGATTTTCCATGTTTTCAACTACCCAATCATATCTGACTCCAAATTCCCAATACTTTTGTACATTTTTTAATCCTAATTCTTCAGTTAAAATAAATCTAAGTCCATTGAATGTGTATAAATTATCATCACCACCTCTTTGAAGACATTTTTGTTTTGTATTTACTATTGTCGCACTGACCTTATCCTTTGAATGTCCCTTATCTATCGCTGGTTTTAAGTATACTTTTTGACCAACTTTAAGTTTACCTAATTCGAATAAAGTCGCTATTATTGATTTTGCAGGTTTCCTTTTAGTTGCACCACCTCCTATAACATTATTCTCAGGCAGAACAAATGATTGTGCTAAAAACTCATTCCCAACAGAATCTTTATAATAATTGAAACTTACAGCATTGATGTTCAGGTAATATGGTCCTTTTGCTAAATAATTAATTATTCTAATAGTCGATTCATCAATTTCTGAACCAACAATAATCATCTGGTGGTCAGAATTTAGTTCTATCTCTTTCGAATTTTTGTGAAAAGTTGCAGAAAAAAATTCTTCAATATCTTTGTACTCTGATTTCCCATATGTATTTAAAATATTGGTCAATTCATCATAGCACAATTCTTTTATCCATGTAGCCGAATCAAGAACATGGGCAATAACTTCATGATCAGGTTTATCACGTTTAAGTTCAATAATTACTAAATCACCACTTGAATTGATAGCCAAAATATCTATCTTTTTGCCGTATGGTGAATCTACCTGACATCCAATTATTGCTAAATTTTGAGACAGTATAGTGATATCTTCAATTAGCCATTTTTCAAGTCGATGTTCGTAATCAAGAGGTACTTTACTTATTTTTATTACGTCATCCGATTCAATTTTCCAAAGTTTAATTTGTTCCATTCTTTGTGTTTTCAGTTGATTGACTCAGATTTTTCATTTGTTATCTCTATAATACTCAAACTAACCTCTGGTTCCCAGAAGGTTCTAATAAATGTCAATTACTTGATTTTAAATCATCATCTGCCCTAAATTCAACAAAATCATGATTGAATGTCATGAATATATTTTCAATCATTTCAGAAATATTAAATTCACAACGATTATATTTTGTTAATGAATATGATTTTAAATTGTCCTTCGATATTAGTGAAAATAATTCTACCATTTAAATTATTCTTAGTTGTTATAAACAAATGAACCACCAATCTGACTGATAGGAATCATCTCACTTATTAAAATTTCCATATTCATAATGTTAAAGTTTATTTGGTTTACCTTCTTTTATAATCAATGGCAAAATTATTCATTTTAAAGCGATTTACGGCATTCTGTTAAATCTGCGGTTATGCATTCCTCTGTCGACTTTGATTATAATTAATAGTTCTGTGAATTCAGTTTAGTGGTGTGACACCATTTAAATGTTTTTAGTAAAAACATCTTAAATCCTCAGGGAAGCCAATAACTGGAAAGTGTTGATTGATGAAAACAGCATTCATTAATCTATAGAATCAGACTATGATTAAAATATACTCTCTAAACTGTTAACTGGTTTCAATAATCATCTTAATTTAATAATATAATAAATATATAGGTTTTTACAAGAAGATTTAATGATATTAATGCTGCAAGTTTGGTATTTTAGAAGTTTTTATTTAAAATTGCTATGAATTATCAATATGCTATTAAACAACATCATCAAAAATTGTGTCGTTAATATCTAATATTATGAAGAACGATTCAATATCAGACTCATCGAAAATTAAGGAATTAATTAGATTGTATAAGTTGGGTGTGTTAAGTGATGAAGAATATCATGGTCTATTAAAATCGCAGATTCTCAGTCACTGGGAAGTTCAACCTTTTAAGCAATTGAATACAAAGAAAGAGCCCATAAAGGATTTGAAAGAAGACATTTATGGTTTATCAAGAAAATTTAAAAAGTCTGAATATGATTTGTTAAAATCAGAAAATAATCAGGCTGAAATCCAACCATCAAAGGAGAAGGTAGAGAAGATATTATGGATACTCCTGAATTAGAATATTTTAAAGATACTATGACCACCTCATGAAATGAATTTGTAATTACTATAATATAAAGATCCTCCAAACAACATTTATTCTATTTATCAGACACGCTTCATGCGTATTGCATTACAAACACTTGACTTTCAAATAATGTGTCATTTTCTTTTAAAGTTTAATAATGGTCAAAAACTATAGATTACTTAGTCTATATACTCTTTTCTCTAATTGACCCAAGGAGTATGACTTTTTAACAGAAGAAATATGGTAAAATAATTTGTACTTTTTTTTAAGGCACTTTAGGTTGATTACGTAAATTGATTGATATGCTTCATTTAACTGATATAAAAGATAACAGATCAAATTTCAAGGTAATACTTTTAATCTCCATAATTGTTTCCGGGCCGGTTATCCTTTTTGCTCAGGATGAGATTCCAGATTCATTGATCAATGAGCGAATTAAATATATTCAGAAGATACTGGATCAGGGTAAACCAAATGCTAACCTTTGGTGGTATGGTTGGCTGGCCGGATACAGTGCAGCAACAATCGGACAAGGAGCCATCTGTTTATCGAGCAATGATAAGGGAACAAAGCAGGATATGGCCCTTGGAGCGGCAACTACTTTGCTAGGAGCTGCTGGGCAGTTACTCAGCCCTATGGTACCAGGTTACGCACCTGATCAGCTCATGCAAATTCCTGAAGATACGCATGAGTCACGACTACAAAAACTCAACAATGCTGAAGAATTATTGAAGGCATGTGCTCTCAGAGAAAAATCTGGAAGATCATGGCAAATTCACGCAATTTCTGGTGCTGTAAACTTAACCAGTGGTCTTATTACCTGGCTTGGATTCAAGCGAAATCTATGGGCCGGTGTTGGAAATTTTTCTCTCAACACTATTATAACAGAGGCCCAGATTTGGACTCAGCCTACAAGGGCTATGAAGGATTATCAAAACTATTGCCAAAAATTTAAATCAGGAGATAACCCGATTTCACTTAAATCAGATCTAAGCTGGTTTGTAAGTGTTGCTCCAGGAGGTATTGAGGTAAAAATAATCTTTTGATCAGACTGGTGATAATTTCACACCCCTGATGCAATGAAATGCTTATTTATTATCTCTGTGGGTAAGCAAGTATCCTTGACTATAGTTGGCCTGATCATATTGACAAGGGCAATTAAATGGTGGGAACAAGAGTAAAACTATTTTGTCCCATCCCATAATTCGCTTGTATTCTTGGGATGTTAGATAAATTAATCACTTTGGTTAAATTTTGCATTTTCAGTTTGTCCCGGAAGTAGGTATTCAATTTAACCCCTAACCGTATTTTAAAACCACGCCTTAAAATTATATCTTTACTAACATACTATAAGCTGACGATTTCACTTATTAGATATACTGATGAGGAATCTTCCAATTCTTGATCTTTCAATCATAGTGACATATCTAGTCATAATGGTACTGGTTGGTATTTATTTCTCCAGGAAGAATAAAAGCTCTAATCAGTTTACAAAGGCCTCCGGAAAGATTCCGGGTTGGGCAATCGGACTATCACTTTATGCCACTTTTTTAAGTAGCAATACTTTTTTAGGGGTTCCCGGAAAAGCCTTTGGAACTAATTGGAATGCCTTTGTTTTCAGTATATCAATGCCATTTGCAGCATGGATAGCCTCAAAATATTTTGTGCCCTTTTATCGAAATGCCGGTGATGTATCAGCCTATACCCATCTTGAGCACCGTTTCGGTCCCTGGGCCCGTAGTTATGCTGTAGTATGCTTCTTATTGACACAAATAGCACGCATGGGCACTATATTTTTTGGTATAGCACTAACATTACAAGCCCTTACGGGATATAGCATGCAAACAATAATGCTGGTAGTGGGATTGTGTATTATTATATATACTGTTCTTGGGGGTATTGAAGCTGTAATATGGACTGAAGTAATTCAAGCTGGAATAAAAACTATAGGTGCAGTGCTAATTGTCTATCTAATCATCAAAGAGATGCCAGGAGGGTTATCTAAAATTATAGAAATTGGGCAAAAAAGTCAAAAGTTTAGCTTAGGTAGTTTTTCTCCGAACTTTACAGAATCTACATTTTGGGTGGTCCTTTTCTATGGATTTTTCATGAATTTGAACAACTTTGGAATGGACCAGAATTATGTGCAGCGTTACTATGCCGCAACTTCTGTAAAGAAGGCTTCTAAATCCATATGGTTATGCGTTTGGCTATATTTGCCAGTCTCATTATTATTTTTCTTTATAGGATCTTGTCTTTATGCTTATTCTCAGGTTCATCCTGAGTTTTTAGATGTGATTAAACACCAGGTTGCAGAAGAACGTTTAAATAGTAGTGCATCTACGGCAGAAATCATAAAAATGGCCTCTTCTCTTAAGGTATCTGATTATGCTGATAAGGTAATGCCACATTTTATGGTGACCCAAATTCCGAGTGGGTTACTGGGACTAATTGTTTCAGCCATTTTATCTGCTGCCATGAGTACCATAAGTTCAGGAATGAATTCTTCTGCTACAGTATTTTCTGCAGACATTTATAAGAGATATTTTAAACCTGAAATCAGTGATAAGCAAAATTTATTTGTACTTCATACAGGTACAGTAATCTTCGGATTACTAGGCATGGGAACAGGTATTGCTATAATTGGTGTTAAAAGCTTACTGGATACCTGGTGGAAATTATCTGGCATATTTGCTGGAGGAGTACTGGGTTTATTCCTTTTAGGTATCGTAAGCAAGACAAGCAAAAACACAGAAGCCCTGACTGCAACTATCATCGGGGGTTTTGTGATCCTCTGGATGACCTTCTCTTCTCTTTTACCAGAAAAATATTCATTCCTGATAAGCCCTGTTCATGAAAGCATGATAATTGTAATTGGAACAATGACCATTTTCCTGGTCGGTATGCTATTAACCATTGCTGGAAAAAAACATGTAAAAGCAGCATAATTTAGAATTTATGATCTTAAAACACATGATATGCTGAACAGAAAAAAAAAAGAATTCATTCCAGTGATGCTTACGCCTTTTAAAGACAATGGTCAAATTGACTTTAACGGATTAACTGAATTGACAGAATTTTATATAAAATCAGGGGCTTCTGGTTTATTTTCCAATTGTCTCTCGAGTGAAATGTTTGAACTCACTGAACAAGAAAGGCTGCATATAGTAAAGCATGTAGTAAACGTGACAGGAGGTGCTGTTCGTGTTGTTGCTTCTGGAACATTTGGTGGGAAGATACAAACTCAAGCAGATTTTGTTAAGAAAATCTATGAACTAGGAGCAGATGCTGTAATTATTATAATAAATATGCTTGCCAATCAAGATGAGCCTGATGAAGTATTCAATGTTAATATGTTTAAACTTTTAGATCTGACTTGTCAAATCCCATTGGGTTTTTATGAATGTCCGGTTCCTTATAAAAGGCTTATCTCTCAGGAGCAATTAAAACTATTTGTTAGTACAAAGAGAATCATTTACCATAAAGATACCTGTCTGGATATAGAACAAGTTAAACTAAAACTAAAGGCTGGAGATGACAGTGAATTTGGGTTGTATGTTGCCTATATGGGTCATGCAGTTGCATCTTTAAAAGCTGGTGCCTCAGGACTTTCTTGCATCCAGGGGAATTATTGGCCGGAACTTATTGTTTGGCTATGTGACAATTTTAACAATGCTTCTTTAACCAAAGAGGTGGCTAAGGTGCAGCAATTCTTTATTGATAATATGGAGGTGATGCATAATGTATATCCGGCTACAGCAAAGTATTACCTTCAAAAGAAGGGACTGCATTTATCTACTTTTACCCGCCAAAAAGATAGGGAGGTTACAAGAGTTACAAGAAACAAAATGGGGAAGCTTCTAAATGATTACAAAAAACTGTTAAATGATCTTGAACTTAGGCTTACGATTTGATTTATGAAATGTCAGATCAAGACTTTTCCGATAATATCCAAGAATTAAGATAAACCTCTCTTCTAAAGGTAAGAAAGAATTCGTTGCCACACTCTATCCGTATGCTGAGTGGTTTTAGAGGTGAATTTACTTTGTCTCTTCTAACACAACGTGTTTTATATTTACACGGTTATAAGTGTACGTGATGTGGATTCTTCCATCAGCAGTCTGGATCACAGCTGGATAACTGAACTCGCCTATGTCTTCACTTTCAAGAATAAATGCATCATTCCACTTTATACCATCTTTTGAAATCGCAACATTAAGTTTGGCTCTGTCATCACGCCCCTGAATGGTTGGGTTGTATACCAATAAATACCATCCATCTTTAAGTGTGACAACATCAATACCAGAATTTGGGTTTGGCAATTCTGTTTTAGTTAATATTCCCCAATTATTTCCATCGTCCTCGGAAAAAGCTTGTACTATGGCATTACTTTTGCTCCTGCACAAAATCTGCAATTTATTGTTCGAATGGAGCAATATGGTCGGTTGGATTACATTAAACTTTGTCTCAGGATCTACGGGGATAAACTTCCAGGTTTTTCCGAAATCCATAGATTTTTCTATATGCACTTTCCAGCTTTCCCTGGTTTCAATACTTGATGGAGAAAGAATGGTCCCATTAGGCAATTCAATAGGTTTGTTTTTTATAGGGCCTAAGATTCCCTTAGGTAATCTTTCAGGAGAAGTCCAGGTCCTCCCATCATTAGTGGAAGTACGGACCATACCCCACCACGTACTCGGAGATGGGCCCACCTTATAGAATAGAAACAGTTTCCCTTCTTTGGTTTTAAAAAGAACAGGGTTCCAGCATGGATAACGTAACGTGTCATTTATAATTCCGTTGGCCATCTTTGCAGGTTTGCTCCATTCCCCATTCTCTGTTGTAGAAAACCAGATGCAAACATCCTTTTTACCTTCACTTGTACCTCCAAAAGCAGCCAGCATAAATTTATTAGGTGTAACCTCTACAATAGTGGAAGCATGACATTGAGCAAAAGGAGGTTCTTTAAAAATAAGCTCATCACTTACCTTATGTAAAGTAATTTGGCCGATACTAATAATTGCAGGCAAAAAAAGCAATGTAAGGACAGTCCCTGATATTCTCATAATGTTGTTCATATATTAAATGAATTGGTTGGTGAATACTCTGGATTCTGGTCAATTTTGGACCAAAGTTAGCATCAATTGTTATTTGTGGAATTGGGAAAAATTCATGATTATGTTAAATAGCAGTTCATGTTGATTCTTGCAAACTATACTTACGAGTCTACTTTTCCAATAATCCATAGCAAGAATGTTTATGTTTCCAAAAATCTTCAACCAACATTTACAAAAGTCTGATGTCTTGCGACATTTAATTAGTTATATTATAATTAATATACAAAACTTAACAACAAGCTCTTAACTTTGGACTAAAATGCTTTATATTTTCCGGCCAAATATTGTCTGGGTCTACGGCTTTAAGCAATAAGTAGAATTAAATATAAAGTACAAATACTTTAAGAGATAGCTTTGATTATGTGATCGTTACAAAATCCGTCACCAATTCCATCACCCTTTAGAATTCAAAACCCCGCAGATCATTGATCTTGCGGAGTTTATGATTTAAAGAAGTAGAGGTTGAAGTTGCAGTAACTACCAATTCTTTTGCTATTTTTAGTTCTTAAGTTCATTCAGGAGTTCATTTAAATTAATCGAAGCGTAAGTGGATGCACAGTCTGACATGCCATAAGGAATAATTAGATTACCATTGTGAATAATTGAACCGCAAGAGTAAACGACATTAGGTACATAACCTTCCCTTTCTTCATTATTAGGAGCTAATAAAGGCGACTTTAGCCTGCCAATTTCTTTTTCAGGATTATCAAGTTCATATAATGATGCTCCTAATACGTATTCCCTCATGGGTCCTACGCCGTGAGTAATTACCAGCCAACCTTCTTTCGTCTCGATAGGTGAGCCGCCATTACCAACCTGTATCAGATCCCAGGGATATTTTGGTTTCTGAATTAGTTTAGCTTCGCGCCAGATATTGATATTATCTGAATAAGCCAGATAATTATTCATCCCGTCTATCCTGCACAGCATGGCATATTTACCATTGATCTTTCTTGGAAACAATGCCATTCCTTTGTTCTGTGCCAGTTCGCCATGAATAGGTAAACCTTTGAAATGATAGAAATTTTTGGTTGTAAGTAACTTTGGTAATATGGATATGCCATCATAAGCAGTAAAGGTAGCATAGTAAGTCACTTCCCCGTTATCGTCTGTGAATTTAACAAAACGTGCATCTTCAATGCCATTTCTTTCAGTTTCAGATATTGGAAAAATAACTCTCTCGGAAATTGCCGAATCAAGTGAAAAGTCAAGTTCGTAGTGAGATTTCGCCAGCCACATCATTTGATTAACTATTAATTCTTTATTTGCCGTTAGGTGAGATGTTTTTCTTGTTTCTTCCACAGCCCTTTTCAATTCACCATAAGTAAAACTGTTGTCCAATTTTTCCAATACAAAGGCTGGGGAAATTTTATTGTCGAAATCACGCATTTCATCCAGCTTCTTAATAAATGATTCTTTATTGTAAATATGCCTTCTGATTCGCTCTGCTTCTGCCAGCATTTTGCCGACAGGTTCAATAATAAGATTATTGTTCTTATTAATAATACCTGAACGAAAAACAATGGACGAAATATGCCCTTCACCAGTTGCCCTGAAACTTAAAATCACTCTTTTCTCATCCGGTCCTAATTCCGACTGATCGGGATCTTCTACGATGGACGGATTAAAAAAAGCTGCCGATTCAATGGAATATTCCACTGTGAAATATGAACCTATAAGCAGCTTATGTGATTGATTAACATTGCCTGGTTTTATTCCCAACTCATCAAACAAATTATACAATTTATTAAAATGCGTTTCAAATATCTTTGAAATATTTCTATGACGTCTGGAATAACCTCTTAACACCTGACTTAATGTTGTATATACCTCACTTTCAGACATAGCCAGCACATTGCTGATAACATACTTACTTCTTTCATCGGAAATATTAAAGAAACGGGCGATTACCCTGCTAGGGTCAGGGAGAAATTTACTATCCTTTCTGGTAACAGTAACTTGCATAGTTCTCTGATTTTATTTTAAATTAAAGTTCCTAAATTCAACTAATAATTGCAGCTTTTAACCAAAGAACAAAGCTATACAATTTCTCAAATGAAAAGTCAAGGATATATACAACAGCAAAAGGTGTAGTTAGTAGAAGTCAATGCCAGTCAGTAACATGGTTTTTGATCCTGTCCTAACCGAACCAATTGAAGGCTTTGAATGGAAAAACCTATTATATTCAGGTCAGGGAGCAGGGCATCACAAACCATCTAAAGAATTAAAAAAACGAAAAACATAGTTAATCGTTTACAGTTATAAAATCAAATCATTACCGGTAATATCGAGATCAAATGCAATGAAATATCAGAAACTAATTTGCCAAAGATGTATCAATGCTTATTTAGATGAGACTACATTACATGAATAACATATTTTTGATTCCTCTTCACTCGGCAGTTTCATCTTCTGACGAAACTGAGAATGATAATCTTCCATTAATTCCTTAGCTACTGATTCAGAGATCGTTATCCGCGCTCCTTTAAGAAGACCATCCTGAATAGTCAGTCGCTCATCAAGCATTTCTCCTGCTGTTTTCATTTCTACATTTATTATACTCTTCAAAAGTTATTTCTTCTTTAATAATTAAATCACATTCTGGAATCCAATAAACTCCTTCTGTTGGTTGAAATATCATTTGTCCTGCAAACTTTTCATCATAATCTATTATCCTTATAACTTGTAAATGCACTTCAATCCCCTTAA
>OCZT010007765.1_pt1 | contig 10471 bp, 9 predicted proteins | sample 1539031 | NCBI WGS metagenome assembly OCZT01 (sample SAMEA3539308, study PRJEB22396) | soil metagenome | biome: tundra; feature: field; material: soil | place: USA | collected 2010-05 | depth 0.15 m
TGGGCACGCTCAGCGGTTCGAGAGCGCAACGCTGAGCAGATGAGTACTGCCAGGACGCGCGGCGAGCCGCAGGGGTCAGCCCAGCCGAAAACGTCATGATCTCAACGAAACCCACTGGCTTGAGGTGGTTGTCCCTGACCCGACATACAGCATCCAGAGGTCAGGGCTCTTCGGGGTGCCTTCCTATGCTGACGTCAAGAACTTGGCAGATCGCGTCAACGTCACCTGGCCTGTCCTCACCTGAGCCGGACCAGACCGAAGATGGGCTAGGGATTGTTACAACATTTCTCTCCCTGAGACCTCACCTGCGCCAACCGCCCTGCACGAAGTAACGCCCCTCCTTCTCCGGATGCGGGGCGTTACTGTGTTCTTGGGAGGCTAGGTCAGGAGAAGTTGGCCTCGAGCCCGTCGACCAGGGCGAGAATCTCGAGAGCGAAGCGTCGCGCCTCATCCAGGGTGGCCGGCCTGCCGGGTGCCTCGTTGTAGCCGATGAATACTCGGGGCGCCTCGTCGTCCGCAGGCCGCATCAGGTACGTGTTGAGATACTGCTGTTCGGTGCTGGCTTCGCCGAAGAGCTCGTCAGGCTCGCGTGAAAGTGGAACTCGGTGCTCGGGGCCGACACAACACTGGTCCTCACGAAACCTCTGGTTGGGGTGTCCGTCCATGGCTTCGCACCACGGCTGGCAGAGGATCGGTTCCAAGCTCCGGGCGGGGAAGGTGTGCGTGCTCATTCGGCCACCACGGTCATGATCGTTCTCCATTCGGACTGGTGATCGCTCAAAGCCATATCTGGACAATGCAAAGCCACATCTTGTCCATGCTGCCACGTCTAAGTCGGGGTGGCGCGGTGAACACGCCGCGCCGCCTGCCGTTCAGCGTTGGAGGACGGCGTCAAGGTCGTAGGCGATTGGCCGGTCGACCTGCGCTGCCGCGCAGGACTCCGGATCGCGGTCCGGACGCCAGCGCAGCAATGTCACGGTGTGCCGAAATCGCGGGCCCTCCATCTGGTCGAACTTCACCTCCACTACCCGCTCGGGGCGCAACCTGACAAAGCTCGTGTCTTTGTTGGCGCTGAACCGGGAGCGTTCCGTTGCGCCCTTGACGGGATCACCCTGATCGTCGGTGAGCACCAGAGGCGCAAGCTCATCAATCAGCTCTACGCGTCGGGTGTTGGTGAAGGCCGAGACCCCGCCCACCGGATAGAGGGTGCCGTGCTCGTCATACAGGCCCAGAAGCAATGAGCCGACCCCAGTGCCGGACTTGTGGATCCGGTAACCAATGACCACGGCCTCGGCGGTCCTGGAGTGCTTGATCTTGAACATGACGCGTTTGCCCTGCTGGTAAGGAGCTGCCAATGCCTTGGCGACAACACCGTCGAGGCCCGCGCCTTCGAACCGCTCGAACCATTCTCGGGCGGTGGCCGCATCGGTTGTGGTTCTGGTCAGGTGAATCGGAGCTTCCACCGGGAGGCTGGACAGCGCGGACTCCAGCCGCTCTCGGCGCTCCCCGAACGGCAGCCCTGTCAGGTCGTCGTCATCCAGGGCGAGAATGTCGAAGCAGATGAGCTCCGCAGGGGTCTCTGCTGCGAGGCGCTGGACCCGGGAGTCCGCTGGGTGGATCCGCTGGGACAGGCTGTCCCAGTCGAGTCTTTGTGCACCGGGCGGGCCTTTGCGGACAACGATCTCAGCGTCGATGGCGCATCGCGGTGGTAGATGCTCCAGGACCGCCCGGACCACTTCCGGGAAGTAGCGGGTCAGTGGCTTGGAACCGCGGCTGGCGAGCTCGACCTGGTTGCCGTCGCGCAGCACGATGCAGCGGAAGCCATCCCACTTGGGCTCCAGCTGTACGAGGTTTTTCGTCATCAGGTCTTCGACGAACTCCCAGGTCACGGCCTTGGCCAGCATGGGGGAGACCGGGAGGGTGATAGGCAGGTCCACGGATGCATTCTGAACCTGCGACGATGCATTTGTGCCATCAATACAGCGCGTTGCCCGAAAGAGTCTCGTCACGGCCGCTGGAGCTGGCGTCGCGGCGGTCGCCCTGTCCGCGGTCGGAATTGTCAGTGCGGCGACATATTTCGCGCGCAAGATCGTGACTCCAGATCTGTTGAAGCCGGACGACACGCAGATTCTGGGCTTCGAGGACGACAGCGTGACCCTGGGCCTGACGCCTGAGACAGAGCAACCGGGCCGCTACGGGCTCTGGTTCGATAGCGGTCAGGGCCACGCCAGGGTGGGCTTGGTCCTGGACGTGGATCAGGCGTCAGGGCGCGTCCGACGGGTGCTTGAGGGCGTGGACTTCGGCGATCTAAGGGTCGGCCCAGCTCGGTGGAACCAGTACTACTTCGCCGGCGACCCCCAAGACACGCTGGGACTTCCCTCACATGACGTGGAGATTGCTTCGGAGCTCGGGATGCTTGCGGCCTGGGAAGTGCCAGCAGACGTGGAGTTGTCGGCCGGCGGCGCCAAAGACCGTTGGGCGATCCTTGTCCACGGCCGAGGGGCCGAGCGGGGGGAGTGCCTACGAGCGGTTCCAGTGCTCCATGACCTGGGCTTCACTGCCCTGATACCCATGTATCGCAATGATTTCGGCGCCCCGCCAAGCCCGGACGGCAGATACAACCTGGGGCTGTCGGAGTGGCGGGACTGTGAAGCCGCCCTCCTGTACGCCGTTGACGCCGGCGCCAACGAGATCGTCCTGTTCGGGTGGTCCATGGGTGGTGCGATCGTTCTGCAGATGCTGGATCGTTCCTGGCTTTCGGATCGGGTGAATGCGGTGGTTCTGGACGCGCCAGTTATCGACTGGGCCGACGTCTTGCGCCACCACGGTGCCTTGAACAAGATCCCCGGGCCGATCGGAAGTCTGAGCCGTTCACTGATCGGCCAACAGTGGGCGCGCCGGCTCGTCGGCGTTCACGAACCGATTGACGTTGCTCTGACGAACTGGGAGAACCGGGCAGGCGAGCTCAAGCACCGGACCCTGCTCATTCATTCCCTGGACGACGACTTCGTTCCCGCCGGGCCGTCGATCTCGCTGGCCGCCAAGCGCCCTGATCTGGTTCGCTTCGAACCCTGGCAACACGCACGGCATACCAAGGAGTGGAATGTCGACCCGCAGCGATGGGATGCCGTGGTGCGTGGCTTCCTCACTGAATGAACAGAGCCTCACCGGGGCGGACCACGGCAGACTTGGACGTGCCGCGGTCAGACAGATCGCTGGGAATATGAAAGGGTATGAAAGTGATTTCAGGCGCAGCCGTATTCTTTATTCCTCATCAGGACGATGAGACTCTTACGATGGCAGCAGATATCCGTGCGCACTTTATCGCCGGCAGGCAGGTAGTGATTGTGCAGGTAACTGACGGCTCTGCTTCTCAGGCCAGAGAGACTATGTGCACCAATAAAGGCGTTTGTCTGACTGTTCCTGAATTCGTTGTTGCCCGCAATGCTGAGCAATTTGCCGCCATTCAGCATCTAGCTCCGGGCGCCCAGATCTTCTATGAGAACTATCAGGACGGTGCGTTGACTCAGGCTCAAGCCACAACAACCATTACCAAGTACATGTCTTTGTTCCCGAACGGTTCTTACAAGACGATGAGCTGGTTGGATGAGCATCCTGATCACATCGCACTTGGTGAAGCTTTGAGAGCCATGAACAACGCTGGACTGATTCCGGACAGTGATAGTCGATTCGAGCAGTTCCGCGCCTACTGGGATACGATGCCGATGACTGGTCTCTTCATTGATCCTGACGCTACGGTGACAGCGGCATATGAAGAGTATTATTACTGGAATCCAGCTATCGGGCGTTACGCGATCGGTTCACAGTCTGTTCCGGCATTTTTCGAGGCAGGGAGATTGGACTCTCGCTCGAAATATCACAGATCGGCCTAGCGGATTGTTTCTCAAAAAGGCCGACACTGCCAAACTCGCGAACATCGAACGCATGCATAAATCGATTATCAAAGCATGCACCTATATGTCAAGGCTGGAGTATTGGAATGGGATGTCTGGCAAGCGGAACGGTCAGCGGAGCACGTAGCCATTCCTCACAACCCCTGAGCTCGTCCCGTAGCCCGTCGAGCTTCAGAAGTGAGATCATCTGACCCCTCAGTTGCGCCGGCGGCGGTGCGAGGGTACTACCTGCCGAGCTCCTGTCGGCCGAGCGTTGCCCAAGTGGTGGCGCAGTGCCTTAGGCGCCGTCCCTAGGTTTGCGGCCCGTCAGGCCCGTCAGCCGCACCGCCCTTAGGTTTGCCAGTTAGCGGCGGGTCCAGCGCCCGAGGATCGTGCCCTGCGACTCGATCAACAGTCGGGGGAGCAGGTTTGCGGTCACGGCGGCTCCAGCAGTGATCCGGGGGTGCTCCCCGGCGACCAAGGTCGGGGCAATGGTCAGACAGAGCTCGTCGAGGCGTCCAGAAACCGTCAGGTCGCGCATGACGTGAGGACCGCCTTCACAGAGAATCCTCTGCAGTCCTCGAGCAGCCAGGGAGTCAATCGCGGCTGCCAGGTCAACGGTGTCTGCTCCTGTGACGATGACCTGATCTTCGCCCAGCGTGTCCCGAGCGCGGTCGATTGCCTCAACGGTGGCCCGAGCGCAGGTGATCATCAAGACTTCACCTGAGTCCTCACGGTCCTGGCCCAACGCCGGCGGGACGTTACCCGAACGGCTCAATACCGCGGTGGTGGGATGCGCTGGTCGGCCTTGGCGCAGGGACAGCCAGGGGGGGCGGACGGTGGCCCGCATGTACCCCTCGGTCCGCGCAGTTCCAGCACCGACCAGGACCACGTCGGACAGTGCCCTCAGGAGCGCGAACACCTCGCGGTCGGCACCGGTGTTGATGGACCCGGAGCGTCCGTCGTCACCAGTTGCAGCGCCGTCCAAGGTTGAGATGAAGTTGGCCCTGACCCAGGCCCGTTCCGCCGAGAGCTGCGGGTAGGCATAGGCGAGCGCAAGCGCCTCGCAATCCATCTCCTCGCCGTTCCCGGGGGACCAGCGGCCAAGGTCCTCATCGGACAGCAGCACGCGCATGAGCCCATCCTTCCAGCGAATTCAAACCAACAGGGGCTTCGCCCCAGCCCATGGGGCCATGCCGTGGTTACCTCGGGTGTGGGGGCTCCGGTCGGGCAGGATGTCCCGTGAAACAGGTCGTGACGGGTATAGGACTGCTCCTGGGCAGTGGTTGGCCTATGGAGCTGACCGCCAGATCTGCGACCGAAGCCCAGCATGAATGTACCGCTCATTGTTGCAGATCTCTTTCGCGATCAGGCGGCTTTCGAGCTTGAGTGCATCGACCAGATGTGCTGCAGCGGCTGCATCCCCGGGCTGCAGTTTTCTCGGACGGGCAGCGCTCGACCATCTCCTGACTGCGACCGTGTGCCGCAGCACCTACAAGCGGGACCTGAAGTCGGTATCGACCGGTTTCGCTGGGTTGAGTACTCGTTCAGCGCGACCTTGATGGTGCTCCTCATCAGCGTCTACTCGGGCATCACGAGCATCAACGGTGCCGTTGCCAACGTCGCGATGATCCTATTCGGCTGGATCCAGTGGATCTCGTTCTGGTAAACATCTTCGGGTCCCAAACCGGCGCCGGCCTTGCATACGCAATCGTTATCGTCCAGCTCCTCCTTTTCTTGGCCTTGGGGCTCAATCAGTGGCTCCTGCACCGCGCCGGTCGGCAAGTGGAGTGGCTACGTGTACGTGAAAAGGCCCATCTTGTGCTCAGTCTTAGTGCCAAGTCCCTGCTCTCCTGGCAGATCTTCGGCGGGTCGTTGGCCTGGCTGAGGCCCGCGGACCGGCACTGTCCCCACGCTCGGGGTAGCGCCTGAGCAGATGCCGGACTGATCAACTTATGTATTTTTGGCTAAACCGGTTTTGAACACGCGCGAAAGTGAGTTAGTGAGTACCATTCTCAGGAGTTTGATCGGCCCCTGAACGACCACCTCCTGCAGTCCCACAGTGACACCGAAGGAGAAAAGTGACACCGAACCTTGCTTTGCCTGAGCTGACCAGCACGATGCCGAGTCCCATGGCCCCGCTTGGAGGAGCGCGATCCTTGTGACGTGGCGCGACAGCGCCGCCTGCTTGGACGTCAGTCCCGAGCTGTTCTTCCCGATTGGCAACGCCTACCCGGCGCTTCTGCAGATCGAAGAGGCAAAACTCGTCTGCGCTGACTGTGTGGTCGCCGAAACGTGCCTGACGTGGGCTGTGGAGGCCCGCCAGGACTCCGGAGTCTGGGGCGGGATGTCCGCAGAGGAACGCCGCACCCTGAAGCGTCGTAAAGCCCGGGCTGCTCGCGCCGTCTGAGCCACGCAGCCTACCGAGCACTGAGCGTCCTTCGGGGCGCTCAGTGCTCTGATGTGGTGGCACTTAGTCCTTGGCTGAAGGCTCTGATTCGAGCACGACGATTGACCGCCCGGCGACCGCATGCGAAGTCGAGGCAATCCAGTCCTGGTCACTGACGCTCGATGGCTCTGCCACGGTGGTGTCCAACCGGACCCGCCACCCGGCTCCATACTGTGCCGGCGGCAGAGCAAAGTTGACCGGTTCGCTGTGAGCGTTGAAAAGCAGCAGGAAGTCGGAGTCCAGGATCCGTTCTCCGCGCGGGTCTGGCTCGGGGATGGCGTCACCGTTCAGGAACGCCATGAGAGTTCGCGCGTAACCGTTCTCCCAGTCGTTCTCATCCATCTCGGTGCCGTCCGAGGAGAACCACTCGATATCTCCGAGGGCACTTTGGCCGCCATGGGCGGCGTCGCCGGCGAAGAAGCGACGTCGGCGGAAAACGGCATGTTCCTGGCGAAGCGAGACCACGGCGCTGGTGAACGCGAGTAACTGGGTCTCGTTCTCGGCGAGTTTCCAGTCGATCCAGGCGAGCTCGCTGTCCTGGCAATAGACGTTGTTGTTGCCGCCCTGGGTTCGGCCGATTTCGTCGCCGTGGGCGATCATCGGGACACCTTGGCTGAGCAGGAGAGTGGTCAGGAAGTTGCGCTGTTGTTGCCTGCGCAGGGCGTTGATGGCCGTGTCGTCGGTCTCGCCTTCGACCCCGCAGTTCCAGGACCGGTTGTTGCTCTCGCCATCTCTGTTGCCTTCTCCGTTGTCGTTGTTGTGCTTGTCGTTGTAGGACACGAGGTCCCGCAAGGTGAAACCGTCGTGGGCGACGACGAAGTTGATCGAGGCGATCGGGCGCCGATTCGAGTGTGCGTACAGGTCGCTGGATCCGGTCAGACGAGAGGCGAACTCGCCCAGGGACGCCGGCTCGCCGCGCCAGAAGTCGCGTACGGTGTCGCGGAACTTGCCGTTCCACTCGGTCCATAGCGGGGGGAAGTTGCCGACCTGGTAGCCGCCATCGCCGAGGTCCCACGGCTCGGCGATGAGCTTGACCTGGGAGATCACCGGGTCCTGCTGAATGATGTCGAAGAACGCCGAGAGCCGGTCCACCTCATGGAACTGCCGGGCCAGGGTTGCGGCCAGGTCGAAGCGGAAGCCGTCAACATGCATCTCCTCGACCCAGTAGCGCAGCGAGTCCATGATCAGCTGCAGGACGTGAGGGTGGCGCATCAAAAGGCTGTTGCCAGTGCCAGTGGTGTCGTAGTAGCGCGACTTGTCCTCGTCGGCGAGGCGGTAGTACGACGCGTTGTCGATGCCACGGAAGGCGATGGTCGGGCCTAGCTCGTTCCCCTCGGCGGTGTGGTTGTAGACCACGTCGAGAATGACCTCGATGTTGGCCTCGTGCAGTGCCTTGACCATGGATTTGAACTCGGAAACCTGCTGACCGCGTGATCCTGTTGCGGCGTAGGCAGCATGGGGAGCGAGGAACCCGATGGTGTTGTAGCCCCAGTAGTTCGTCAGGCCCTTGTCCTGCAGCGTTGCGTCCTGAACGAACTGGTGCACCGGCATCAGCTCAATGGCCGTCACGCCGAGACCGACCAGGTGATCGATGATCGCCTGGTGACCGATCGCGGCATACGTCCCGCGGATGCTTTCAGGGACACCCGGATGGGTCATGGTCAGGCCCTTGACGTGAGCCTCGTAGATGACGGTGTTGTGGTACTCGTGGTGTGGCGGCCGGTCGTGGCCCCAGTCGAAGAAAGGGTTGACGACCACGCACAGCATCGTGTGACCCAGCGAGTCCACACTATTGAACTTCGCTGGTTTGCCGAGGTCGTATGAGTACAAGGAACCGTCGCCGTCGATCTGGCCATCAATGGCTTTGGCGTAGGGGTCGAGCAAGAGCTTGGCGGGGTTGCAGCGATGGCCATTGGCGGGGTCGTATGGACCGTGAACCCTGAAGCCGTAGCGCTGACCGGGCTCGATGCCGAGGAAGTATCCGTGCCACACGTGTCCGTCGACCTCGGCCAGCTCGACCCGGGTCTCTATGCCGTCGTCGGCGATCAGGCAGACCTCGACCTTGTCTGCAACCTCGGAGAAGAGGGCGAAGTTGACTCCGCTGCCGTCGAACGTGGCTCCCAGCGGATAAGGATGGCCCGGCCAGAGGGGGTTCATGAGGTCCTTTTCGAGGTCGAGATCAACCGTTCAGAGGTCCCCATTCTGTCCTGTCATCCGCTTCCGGGTGCAACGCGGCACTCACAGCGGGAACGTGCGCTCAATCACGGCCCCTGCTGAGGCGTCCACCATGGTGCTCGGCAGGGTGCCGAACAGGTGACCGTGAGACCCGTCCAGGCGGGTCGCTACGAAGGCCTCCGAGACGTATTCCGGCGCGAAACGCGTCAACAGGCACGCCTGCAGCGTGGTCGCGAGGTGTTCGACCAGCGCCCGGGCGCCAGACTGCACAGCTGAGGGGTCGGGGGAGTCAACGGCCGCCTGCATGGCCGACACCGCCGCCGTAATGGCCGTATCGAGCCGGTGGTCAGCCCCGCGAGCGAGGTCGAGCTCGGCCGAGAAAGCCGCCACCGCGGCGGGCTCGCGAGTCAGTGCCCGCAGGACGTCAAGGGCCACGACATTGCCGGATCCCTCCCAGACGGAGTTCACCGGCGCTTCGCGATATAGCCGGGCGAGGCCGTTCTCCTCGACAAGGCCGTTGCCACCGAGGCATTCCAGCGCTTCGGCCACCATGGGTGCGGTGCGCTTGCAGACCCAGTACTTGCCGACCGCCACCGCCAGACGGGAGAACGCCATATCGCCCTCGTCCACAGCAGCCGCCAGCCGCAGTCCGAGCGTGGTGGCAGCCTCGGACTCCAGCGCGAGGTCCATCAGGACGTTGCGCATCAGCGGCTGTTCGACCAGCGGCCTGCCGAAGGCCGTACGGTGCCGGGTGTGATGGGTGGCGCGCACGAGAGCCTGGCGCATCGTGGCTGACGAGCCAAGCACGCAGTCCAGCCGCGTGGCGGCGACCATGTCCAGGATGGTTCGGATGCCGCGGCCCTCGTCGCCGAGGCGGACGCCCCAGGTGCAGTCCAGCTCGATCTCTGCAGAGGCGTTGGAGCGGTTGCCCAGCTTGTCCTTGAGCCGTTGCAGCACAAACGTGTTGCGGGTTCCGTCATCCAGGACGCGGGGGACAAGGAAGCAGGTCGGCCCGGCCGGGGTCTGTCCGAGAATCAGGAACATGTCACTCATGGGTGCTGAGCAGAACCACTTGTGCCCGGTGAGCCGGTAGGTCTGCCCTCCCTCGATCGGACCGCCGATCCCTTCCACAGCCGCTGTGGTGTTGCCGCGCAGGTCCGAGCCTCCCTGCTTCTCGGTCATCCCCATGCCCGCCAGTACGCCCCGCTTCAGCGCGTGGGGTTGCAGGCCGAAGTCGTACTGGCGTGAGGCCAGCAGGGGAGTCCAGATGGCCATCAGGTCGGGACTGCCCATAAGGGCGGGTACGGCGGCATACGTCATAGACACCGGACATCCATGACCGGCCTCGACCTGCGACCAGGCGACGAAGCCGGCGGCGCGCCGCAGATGAGCCCCGGTGCCCGCAGGTTTCGTCCATGGTTCCGCCGTCAGGCCATAGGACACCGCAGTGTCCAATAACCGGTGCCAGGCAGGGTGGAAGTCCACCTCATCGATCCGGACGCCTTGCGGCGAGTACGTATGCAGGACAGGCGGATTGCGGTCCGCCTGGTCGCCCCACATCTGCGCCTCGACACTGCCGGCGAGCGCGCCGAGGTCCTCGAGCTCGCGATGGTCCTGTTCCCGGCCCCAACGCGCGATCCCTTCGCGTAGTGCTGGATCGGCCAGGACAACGTTGTACTCCGGAAGCGCAGGGGGCTGGTTGGTGACCTCGTGAGTGCTCACCTTCGTGAGGCTATGCTTCTAGTCCCGCCAATGGCAGGGGCTGGCGCCGAGGTTTTTCGGCTTTTTGGTGGCTCATTCAGACTCACAACGACGCGTCACAGGCGGCCGGTTGGACTCCCGTCCCTGCAATCAGATAATGTCTGCAAGCACGCACAGCGGCGATATTCTGGTCGTTTGGCGTTCCCGCGGACATAGCTCAGTTGGTAGAGCGCAACCTTGCCAAGGTTGAGGT
>OCZT010007767.1_pt1 | contig 10471 bp, 10 predicted proteins | sample 1539031 | NCBI WGS metagenome assembly OCZT01 (sample SAMEA3539308, study PRJEB22396) | soil metagenome | biome: tundra; feature: field; material: soil | place: USA | collected 2010-05 | depth 0.15 m
CGAAGCCAAGGCCAGCGGCAGCGTTGGGAACGGCGCGTCCCACATCGTGCTCAACAACGAGCACGACGGCATCGAGATCCGGAAGGCAAGCTCGCAGCCTCCCAAACCGCCAGACCCGCCGAATCCGGCCAAAGCAGGGAAGGCTCTGCCCGCCCCCAAAGTAAAAGTCGAGCCGACCGAAAACTGATAGGAATTGAAAGATTGATTCATTGAGTCAATGATTCAATGAGTCAATCTCTCATTTTCTCCTTCACCAGTCCCTCGACGCGCGCCAGCACCTCATCCTCACTCAACCCAGTCGAGTTGATCACCACCGCGTCCGCTGCCGCTACCAGCGGAGACGCCGCCCGCGTGCGATCGCGCCGGTCGCGTTCGCGCAGTTCCGCGGCCACACTAGCGGCCACGTCCCCTTTGATTTTCTGCTGCGTCATACGCCGCTGCTCGCGCACTACGGGGTCGGCATCGAGAAAGATCTTTAGATCGGCGTGGGGAAATACTTTCGTTCCTATGTCGCGGCCTTCCATCACTACGCCGCCGCCAGCACCCATCTTCCGCTGGCGGGCAACCATCCACTCCCTGACCTTGGGATGCACTGACACCCGCGACGCCGCTTCCGACACATCGCGCTCGCGGATGCGCGACGACACGTCGCGCCCGTCCAGCAGCGTGCGGTTTCCGCCGATCGTCGGCTCAAGCTGAATGCGGGCGTTCTCCGCGAGCTTGACTAGCGCCCCCTCATCATCGAACGACGCATCTCTCTCGATCGCTTTCAGCGCCAGCGCGCGATACATCGCCCCGCTCTCCAGATTCACATACCCTAGTTTCCGCGCCAGCCGCGAGGCAATGGTGCTCTTGCCCGCCCCCGCCGGCCCGTCAATGGCAATCGTCAGTTTGCGAGAGGACTGTTCGTCGGTGGAATGGTCATTCATCGTAGACGTTAAAGATTGTACACGCTGGTCGTGCAAGGTTTTGGGAAGGGCACGGCTTCAGAGGCTGCGGAAAAATTCGCCTATCGCAAGACTGCACCACCACCTGAAATTCGTGCGAGACTTTGTGCCTGTTCTAGAATCAGCGGCTGGAGTGTCGGAACAGAATTGAAGCGAACCACGAAGGACACGAAGGAGGAATTCGGGAGGCAAATGAGATTCGCGACGATTTCTGCGGCGTTTTTTCTCTCGATGTCGATGGCCGCGGTAGCACAATTCAGCGGGACAGCGGCGGCCGGTGGAACCATGCCGTCCGCGCGAACAGCGCCTGACAAAAAAGAGCGGCGCGATTGGCCGGTTTATGGTGGGACCCTGCAGATTGATCATTTTTCCAGCCTGAAGCAGATTAATCGCAACAACGTGCAGCGGCTCGGGATCGCGTGGACGTTTGACACCGAGGAGCCAGGCGGACTGCAGACGAGCCCGATTGTGGTGGACGGAGTGCTGTACGGGCTGACGCCGTCGCAGAAAGTGTTTGCCCTGAATGCGGCAACTGGGAAGTTGTTATGGAAGTTTGACTCCGGAATTCTGGGAACGCAACCGGATCGGGGGCTGGCTTATTGGTCCGATGGGAAGGGCAAGCACAAGAATAAAGACCGGCGAATTCTGGTGGCGGTGATGAACTTCGTGTATGCGCTCGATGCCGCGACCGGCACGCCAATTTCGAGTTTCGGGAAGGATGGGCGCATCGATCTGCGCGAGGATTTGGGACGCGATCCGCCGGCACAGTCGATTTATGTGACCAGCCCGGCGGTAATTTACAAGGATCTGATGATCGTAGGCGGACGCGAGGCAGAGACGTTGCCGGCTTCTCCGGGTGATGTGCGCGCCTATGACGTGCGCAGCGGGAAGTTGCGGTGGTCGTTTCATACCATTCCGCATCCCGGCGAATTTGGCTACGCCACCTGGCCGAAGGACGCGTGGAAGACGAGCGGCGCGGCGAATAACTGGGCGGGGATGACGGTGGATGCGGAGCGCGGCATTGTGTATGTTCCGACCGGTTCAGCGGCGTTTGATTTCTACGGAGCGGACCGCGTGGGCGATGATCTGTTTGCCAATTGCCTGATCGCGTTGAATGCCGAGACGGGCGAGCGCATCTGGCATTTTCAGGGAGTGAAGCACGATCTTTGGGACCGGGATTTCCCCGCCCCGCCGGTGCTTCTGACGGTTGAACGCGAGGGCAAGAAGGTGGACGCGGTCGCGCAGACCACGAAGCAGGGCTTCGTCTTTCTGTTTGACCGGACGAACGGGAAGCCTCTGTTTCCGATCGAATGCCGAAACTATCCGCCCAGCGATGTGCCGGGAGAAGTGGCCGCGCCACAACAGTGCCTGCCTGCCAATCCGGCTCCGTTTGCGCGGCAGTCGCTGACGGAGAATCTTCTGAGCGAGCGCACGCCGGAGGTGCATCAGTGGGCGCTGGAGAAGTTCCGGGGCTTCCGCAGTGAGGGACAGTTTGTTCCCTTCAGCGTGGGGAAAGATACGGTTGTGTTCCCCGGATTCGATGGCGGGGCGGAGTGGGGCGGGGCGGCGGCTGATCCGGAGACGGGAATTCTCTACGTCAACGCGAATGACGTGGCGTGGACGGGCGCGCTGGCCGAGAACACGCTGGCCGAAAATGAAGCGAACAGTCCCAAGGCGCTGTACATGAGCCAGTGCGCGGTTTGCCATGGCGAGAAGATGACGGGATCGCCACCGGCGATTCCTTCGCTGGTGGGTGTGGGCGACCGGACGTCGGCCGCGGATGTCGCAGCGACCATCAGGAACGGTAAGGGCCGGATGCCCGGCTTCTCGAATCTCGCCGACGATCAGATCTCAGGGTTGCTGTCGTATGTGATGAGCGGGGGTGCAAGGGCAAACGAGAGCAAGGAATTGGTGAGTTCTGGGCCGACGCCGCTGGCTATGAAATATCGCTTCACGGGGTACCACAAGTTTCTGGATCCGGAGGGATATCCCGCGGTGGCGCCGCCATGGGGAACCTTGAGCGCAATCAATCTCAACACCGGCGAATATGTGTGGAAGATTCCGCTGGGCGAGTATCCGGAACTGGCGGCGAAGGGCCAGAAAAACACGGGTACGGAGAACTATGGTGGTCCGGTGGTGACGGCGGGTGGGCTGGTGTTCATTGGGGCGACGAACTTTGACAAAAAGTTTCGGGCGTTCGATAAGACAACTGGAGCGCTGCTTTGGGCGACAACCCTGCCGTTCGCCGGGAATGCGACTCCGGCGACCTATGAGGTGCACGGCCGGCAGTTCGTGGTGATCGGCGCGGGAGGAGGGAAGGATCCGAAGTCGAAATCGGGCGGGGTTTATGTGGCGTTTGCGCTGAAGAAATAGGACTGTGGTCGTGCGGACTAAAAGCTATAACCACGAAGGACACGAAGGTTCACGAAGGCAAGCCAGGCCGGACTACTTGTTTTGCCCGCAGACGCTCTTGCTGACCAGTTCGATGAAGCCGCCTTCGGGCTTTTTGCCGAACTGGTCGTCACGGGGGGCCTTCTTGCTGACCACGAAGCGTCCGCTCCGATCACGGGAATAGAACCATACCGTGCTGGGAGTGGCGACGCCGGTGGTGCAGTTGAAGCGTACTCGCGCGCGCATTTCCACGAAGGGGCCGCCCTGGGGCAGTGCTGCGGGTTCCTTGTACTCCACACGGACCAGAGCGAGGCGCTGATTGCCCGTGAGAACGCGGACGGAGCTGACCGAGACCTTGTCCCCGGCTTCGGTGTAGCCGATGGTGCGCCAATCTCCGGCCGCGAACACTGCCAGGCTGGCCACGAGCACTGGCGCCAGCACGACTGCGGCAAGGATGAGGAGGGTCTTCTTCAACGCCAAGCTTCCCAAGCGGGAATGCAGCACACACTGTGGGGGAAAAAGGCAAATCTGTCAACTTGTGCGTCTATCTGGTAGTGGGTCAATCTGATTTCCACAGCGAATAAATGGCTTTAGCGTCCGAGGCGACGATAGACCACTGGTGCACAGCGAAAAACAAGGAGAACGAAAACAGCTAAAAGAAACGCAGCTGACCAATCGAAACGATGAAGACGAACAGCCTCGTAGATCGTCATGCTGGTAAGCATTCCAAGCATGAACAAAGCCAGCAATAACACCACGAATACTGATCGCAGTGACTGAGTTTCGAGTAGGCGAATGTCCCAGCCTCGGTTTAGAAACTCAAATGACTCAAGCGGGCGGCTCATTTGTACAGATTATAACGCTAACCGTGCGGACGCGATACCCTGTGGAAATCAGACTGACCCACTCCACTACCGTCTATCTCGGCAGTCCGGGATTGCACGCCGTGCTATGGTTATGGGCGCGCAGTGGACTATCGGAGAGTCGGCTGCGACTGCGGAGATTCTTATGGAAACGCTTCATTCCACAATGTTTACGTCCCCTGTGGGGCCGTTGTTCCTAGCGGCGTCGGACGAGGGGTTGGTGGCCCTGGAGTTTGATGCGCGGGTACCGGGGCAGCAGACGATTCGTCCCAACCCGCGCGATCTGCGGGCGGAGGTGAAGGGCGTCCAGTTCGCGGAATCCGCCGGCGCGATGCGGGCCTATGTGCGGGAACTGGATGAGTATTTCACGGGGAAAAGGCGCGAGTTCAGCTTCCCGCTCGATCTGCGCGGGACGGACTTTCAGCTGGCGTGCTGGCGAGCGCTGCTGGCGATTCCGTATGGCGAGACTCGCTCCTACGGTGACATCGCGCGCGCGGTGGGAAAGCCGCAAGCGTTTCGCGCGGTCGGGATGGCGAACAACCGCAATCCCGTTGCGATTGTGGTTCCTTGCCATCGCGTGATCGCGTCCAACGGGACGCTGTGCGGTTACGGCGGCGGGCTCGACGTGAAGCGCAAGCTGCTGGAGTTGGAGGGCGCGCTGACGGGGACGCTGGCCGCGTAGAAATTGATGATGGATGATTGCTGATTGAAAAACTCTAGGTTTTGCCTTTCAATCAACAATCAGCAATCATCAATCAGCAATTCTGTCCACGAACACTTCATTGAACACTACCGACAACTCCACCACCAGGTCCTCCACGCTGCGCAAGGCGGGGCTCTTCTATCTCGTCTTCGTGATGTTCTCCTACACCACCGGCGGGCCCTTCGGACTCGAGGACATGGTAACGACCTCGGGGCCGGGGATGACGCTGATCTACCTGCTGGTGCTGCCGTTTTTCTGGTGTATCCCGGTATCGCTGGTTTCGGCGGAACTGACCACGGCCATGCCGGTGGAAGGCGGCTTCTATCGCTGGACGCGCGCGGCCTTTGGCGACTTCTGGGGATTTCTGGCCGGCTGGTGGAACTGGTCCGCGTCGTTTCTGCTGGGCGGCGCGTATGCGGTGTTGTTCACGGACTATCTGGTGTACTACTTCCCGAATATGACGTGGTGGGAGCACTACCTCTTCTCGGTGGCGTTGATCGCGGTGCTGACATGGATCAACGTGCGCGGCATTCAGATGGTGGGGCAGGTCGCGACGGCGCTGGAAATCTTCATCTTTGTGCCGGTGATGACGATGATCGTCATTGCGCTTCTCCACTGGCACCACAATCCGTTCACACCGTGGGTGCCTCCGCATCAGGCGACATTCAAGGTATTCGGCGTGGGGCTGGCGCTGGGGTTGTGGCTGTACTCAGGGTACGAACAACTCTCGACGGTGGCGGAGGAGGTCGAGAACCCGCAACGCGCTTATCCACGGGCGTTGGCGGTGGTTGTGCCGTTGTCGATTGCAGCGTACTTTCTGCCGACGTTGGCCGGGCTGGCATCGGCGGGCAACTGGGAGAAATGGCATACGGGATTTTTTTCCGACGCGGCGCGGATCATTGGAGGCCCGTGGCTGGGCACGTGGATGACGCTGGCTGCGATGGTGGGCAACGTTGCCCTGCTGAACAGCACGGTGCTGACAACGACCCGCATGCCGTTTGCCATGGCGGAAGATGGGTATTTGCCGCAGGTACTCACCCGGAAGCACGCGCGCTACGGGACGCCTTGGTTGGCGATTGTCGTGTCGGCCTTGATTTACGCGCTCCTCGCGTGGCAGAGCCTGGCAGAACTGATCTCGGTGTACATCTGGCTGCGATCGGCGACGACAGTGTTGACGGTGCTCTCGGCGTGGAAGCTCCGGCGCACCCAGCCGGAACTCAAGCGCTCCTTCACAATTCCCGGCGGCCGCGTGGGATTGCTCTACGTGGTGGGCGCGCCGGTGGTGATGGCCCTGGTCGCGCTGTTGGGCAGCGACCGCTTCGGGATGATCGGCGGGGCGATTGTGATTGTGGTGGGACCTTTGGTGTATGCGATGGTCAGACGCTGGCATTCAGCCAGCGCGGGTGCGAACTAATTCGGTTCCCTATGTGGGGACAGCCGCCCCTTCGACTTCGCTCAGGGCAGGCTCTCGGCTGTCCGTCCCGAGCGAAGCTCGACACCTTGGCGGCCTGAACCATCACCGGCTCCCAACGATGTTGCACAAGCATCGCACTAGATATACAATTAGTGATGTATATCCATGGAGGTTGCATGCAAGTCGCGAAGTGGGGAAACAGCTTGGCCGTGCGCCTGCCCGCCGCGGTGGTCGAAGCGCTCGAACTGAAAGAGGGTGATCAGATCGAGATTCGAATCGCCCATGGCCGGGCCTTCGAGGTGAGCCGCGATCAGAGCCGAGAGCGGGCGCTGGCCCGCCTGCGCAAACTGCGGCGCCCGCTGCCTCCGGGGTTCGTCTTCGACCGAGACGATGCGAATGCCAGGTAAGGCGTTCTTTGATACGAACGTCCTGATCTATGCCCTTGCACAGAACGATCCGCGCGGCCCGCGTGCGGAGGCACTCTTAGCGGCCGGCGACTTAGTTGGCGTGCAGGTCTTGAACGAGTTCGTCTCCGTGGCCCGCCGCAAGATGCACCTGCCTTGGAAGGATGTGACCGAGGCGCTGGATGCGATCCGGGTGCTCTGCCCGTCGCCAGTTCCCATCACGATCTCTACGCACCAGACGGCGCTAAGGATCGCCGAGAAGCAGGCCTTCGAAATCTATGATGCGCTGGTCGTCGCCGCGGCGTTGGAGGCTGGGTGCGCAACGCTTTATTCCGAGGACCTGCAGCACGGGCAGGTCATCGACGGCAAGCTGACGATCCGAAATCCGTTCCGGTGATTCGGAGGGCGCGGGTTGCAGAGACTAGAGCCTGCGCCCAACCGCAGGCTGGCCAGCCAGAAGAAACGTCTTCGGATACTTGCCTTCGCCGCAGAGCTTGAACGAGCCGAAATCTTTGTACCAGGGTCCTGCTGGCACATCCGGCTTAGCTTCCATCCACAGACGGAGTTGGTTCAGGTCCTGCAAGCTGATGTTGCGGTCGTGCATGCGCTCGACCAAGTGGTCGCGGAGCGCGGCGGGCAGGCGGGACCAGGTCTCGATCTGCGGCATTCATTCACCGAAGATGAAGCGCCCCATCTCATCGCCCAGCTGCTTTACTTCTTTCGGATCGGCCGCTGCCCGAAAGCGTTCCGCCAGAGCGAAAAAAGCTTTCTCTTTTTCCTTCTGTGCTTCCAGACCCTGCTCGACCAGTTCAACCAGCACGCGATTGTCGCTGAGACGCCTTTTCTTGGCGATACGCTCGACCTGCTCGGCCAACCGCGTGGGCAGAGTTACACTCCTTCGAACCTGTTTGGTGGGTGCCATAGCACCATTATACACCGTTATGGTGCCTTCTTGCGCAGAAGCCATTCAACTCACCCAATCCAAAAACTTATACCACGCTCCCGCAAACGGAAGAAACCACGGCCTGCCGTTGTACAAGCCTAGCGGAGCTCCCGGGAACGGGATGCCGACGAACGGATTCTCCGGCTTGTCGCCCGCCATCAGTTCGGCGATCTTCTGGCCTTGATACGTCGCCATGGCGACGCCGTGTCCAGCGTAGCCAACGGCGTAGTACATGCCGTCGAGTTGGCCGGCGTGGGGCATGATGTCGAAGGCGAAGTCGAGCGTGCCTCCCCAGACGTAGTCAATCTTGGCGTCGCTGAGCTGGGGATAAACGTCGATCATGCCGCGGCGCAGGATTTCGGCGCTCTGGCGGATCGTCTGATCGGTCTCGGGAAAGAATGCGGCGCGGCCGCCGAACAGCATGCGGCGGTCGGGGGTGAGGCGATAGTAGTAGAGATAGTTTTTCGAGTCGTAAATCATGCGGTTGCGCGGGCTGAGTTCGCGCGCCAGCGCTTCGGGAAGGACTTCCGTGGTGATGATGAACGAGCCGATGGGGATGAGCTTCTTCTGCAGAGCAGGCGTCGCCTTGCCCGTGTATCCGCTGGTGCCGACGAAGACTTCGTGTGCCCAGAGCGGGCCGCGGGAGGTTGTCACCTTCCATCCCGGTTCGCCCTGCCGCGAGTCGCGTTGAATGGCCTCGACGCGAGCATGCTCGAAGATCTCGGCTCCGGCTTTCACGGCGGCGCGGGCGAGTCCGACGACGTAGCGCGCAGGATTGGCTCCTGCGCTGACTTCATCGACCATGCCGCCGTAGTAAATGTTGGAACCGATCTCGGCACCCAGTTCGGGCTTCTGCACCACACGCAGCGTGTGGTTGAACTCGCGGGCGATGACTTCGGCCTGGCGGGCGTAGTCGTCGAAGTGCTTCTGCTTGCACGCGACTTCCAGATGTCCGCAGCGCGAGAAGTCGCAGTCAATGGCTTCGTCGCGGACGATCTGCTCGACGCAGTCCATGGAGGCGAGAGAAGCGGCGTACATGCGCTGGGTCCGTTCCCGTCCGTACATGGAAATGAGTTTGTTTACGCCCAACTTCATCCCGGTGAGGACCATCCCGCCATTGCGGGAACTGGCGCCCCAGCCGATGGTTTCGGACTCCAGCACGGCAACCTTCGTGCCGCGTTTGGCGAGCGTGCGGGCGGCGGAGAGTCCGGTGAAGCCTGCCCCGATCACGGCTACATCGACTACTTCCGGGATAGGGCGGGACGCGTCAACCGTGGGGAATTCGGTGGTGGTGAGCCAGTAGTTGTGTTCTTGCAGGGCCATAGGGTGCGCATCCGACCAGCAACCAACCCTTCGCCACAGAGGCCACAGAAGAATGCAGGCCAGGCCAATGGGTTGGGGGCGACCGAGCATTTTAGCAGCGCGCGCTTCCAGCGGTACATGTACTGGTGGTGTCAGAATCGCGGGCCTTGCGGCCCCCACGGTAATCTTGCCGCAGTTACTGGCTACCCCTAATCTGAAGGAGCATGGTCCTTCGCTGCCTTTTGTTTTCCTCGGACGAGGGAACGGCCGCGCCTATTCTTCAGGTGCTGGCTGGTCTCGGCGTGGAGGCAGAGCACTGCTCCGAGGCGGTGGCCACGGTCGAGAAGGTCACCCATCAGAATTTTCAGATCGTCATTATTGATTGGGATAAGCAGCCGGAAGCTGCACTGCTTCTGACCGCAGCCCGCGAACGCAAAGCCGCCGAACGGCCGCTTACCCTGGCAATGGTGAGCAATGACGTCAGCGTTCCGCAGGCGCTGCAGGCGGGCGCGAACTCGATTTTGCGCAAGCCGCTTCTGGTCAACCAGGTCAGAGATACTTTGACTACAGCGCGCGATTTGCTGCGCGCCAAGCAGGAATCGGCGGCAACCGCGGCGCAAGCGGCGGCGGCAGGGGCGTCTGCGGGTTCGGTGTCAACGCTCCCGGCCAGCGTGGAACCGGGAAAAGAAAGAACTCTGCGGGCGGGAGAGTTCTTGCAGTCTGCGCCTCCGGCCCCCGGCAAGCAGTTCGAAACAGAGTCAGATGGGCATGCGTCGCTGGAGCCATCGTCGGTCGAGCCCATCGATCCCCTGAAGGATTTGGAACCGATGGCCGCTTCGGTGGCAGAAGAGAAGCCAGCTCCAGCTCCGCCACCTCGGCCGAGCGAGCGCCGAGGCTTGGAGTGGTACTTAAAAACGCGGGCGGCGACGTTGCCCCCGATTCCAGCGCAAGCACCCGCGCCTCCAGCACCCGCGAAACCCGAATTACTCGGCTTCGACCAGACGCCTTCGTACTCCCCGGCACCTCCCGCGAATGCGGACGACTTGGCGCGACGGTCCGCTCCCGAAGCCACGCCGAACGAGCCCAGTGTTCAGGAGCAGAAGCGCGAGCAGAAGAAAGAAGCGGAGCTCTTCGCCTATATGGCGGGAGAGAGCAGCGAACCCAAGGAAGCTTCCCGGTCACGGTTCCGGCTGGGCACGCGGGCAATCCTCGGCGCGCTGGTTCTGGCCAGCTGCGCGATTTTGGCTGCGCCGCAAGCGCCATGGCATCCCAAGCTGCTGGTGGCATGGGCACGCGGGCGGCAGACCGTGCATGCCTGGCTTAATCCGCAACTGGTCATCACGCCGCAGGCACCCGTTGCTCACGAAGACTTTGGCCGCGCCGGGGATGAATACAAGTTACCGGTCGCCGAGAACATTCCGGATGCCACGACGGATCCTTCTCAGATTCAGGTGCTGCCGGTGGTTGATCCGACCGTGAAGAAGCAGATCGGAAGAGCGTCGTG
>OCZT010007769.1_pt1 | contig 10470 bp, 10 predicted proteins | sample 1539031 | NCBI WGS metagenome assembly OCZT01 (sample SAMEA3539308, study PRJEB22396) | soil metagenome | biome: tundra; feature: field; material: soil | place: USA | collected 2010-05 | depth 0.15 m
GAGTAGGTCGGCGCGGTCTACCGCTGGAAGACTGACTGTCGCCCAGGTGACCCCAGCAGCAGCGAGTTGCGACACTTGGGCCTCGCGTTCGTCGGCCGAGGCGGTGGCGTCGCTGATCAATGCCTCCGACCAGCAGATATCGAAAGGGCCCAAGCGCCCGGTCTCGGCGAGCAGACCTCGGACGAACTGGATGGCGGTTGTGAGTTCCTCGATGGTTTCGATGGCCGCGGTGCGCGACGCGCGCGAATAGCCACCGGTGTGGAAGGGTGCCCAGCCGTCATAGCGCGCGGCTCTACGCATGGCTGCCTTGCTATTGCCGCCCACCCACACGGGCGGCCGCCGGCCCGAAGGTGCAACCGGCCGGAACCGGACCCCGCGAGCAGAGACCCGCTCGCTCTGCCAGACGACGTCTTCTCCGGTCGACACGGCCTCCAACACCTCAAGTGCCTCGTCGAGGAGGGCGCCGCGGTTGTCGAAGTCGACATCGAGCGCCGCAAACTCCGGCTGCAAGTAGCCGGCGGCGACACCGAGGATCAGACGCCCATCCGAAAGGACGTCGAGGCTGTGGATGCTCTTGGCGCCGAGGAACGGGCTCCGGTAGGCGGCCACGTAGATGTTGGTCTGGAGCCGGATCTCCGGGTCGGCCGCGGCTGCAAACGCCAGCGCTACGAACGGGTCGAGGGCGTGGTGACCGCCGTGGTCCAGCCACTTGGTGTCCGGCGCCGGGTGGTCGGTCACGTTTACTGCCGAAAAGCCCGCCTGCGCCGCAGCACGGGTGACGTCGTTGATGGCGCTTGCCACCACGAACTCCTCGGCGACCTCGACGAGTTGGGTGGGAAGTTCCAGCGAGAAGTTCATGACTGTCATTATATCTATAGAGGTTTAGTCCCCTAAGGTGGAGCCATGGAAGCGGCAACAGGAGCGCTCGGACGAGTTGAACACCTTCCCGGTTCCACTCAGCAAGCGACGGAGCCCGGGAGCTTCTGGCAGCTCGTCGAGATCGCTGCCAGCGACCGTCCCGACGAGGTGGTATTGGCCGATGACTACGGCCGGTCTCTCACGACCGCAGCGCTGCGCGACGAGGCCGAGCAGGTGGCCGCCGGACTTCACGCCGGTGGGTTGGGGCCGGGGGACACCGTCACCTGGCAGCTCCCCACCACGTTGGAGACCGCGGTCCTGACGGTCGCCTGCACGCGACTGGGGATCACCCAAAACCCCATCATCCCGGTCTTCCGCCGCGAGGTCGAGATGATCGTCGACCAGGTTGACGCCCGTCTCGTGGTGGTGCCGGAGCGCTGGCGCGGATTCGAGCACGGTGACCATGCCCGATCGCTCGGGCGGGAGGTCCTGGCTCTCGACCTCGAAGGTCATCCCGGCCCGTCGTTGCGCCTTCCGGTGCGGTCCCCGGCGGAGTTGCCCGCGCCGGTGCCGTCTCCCGGAACCTGCCGGTGGGTCTACTACTCCTCAGGTACCACCGCGGATCCGAAGGGTGCTCGCCACACCGACGCGTCCGTCATCGCATCCAGCAACGGTGTGGTCGACGGGCTCGGTGTGGCGAGCGGCGACGTGTACCCCATCGCCTGGCCCATCGCCCATATCGGTGGCGCTTCCATGCTTGCTGCCGTCCTGCGGTCGGGCGGCACGCTGATCCTGTTCGATGTGTTCGATCCGGCCACCACACCCGAGCGGATGGCGTTGTATCGCCCGACGATCCTCGGGTCGGCCACCCCTTTCTTCCAGGCCTACGTGAACGCGCAGCGTCGCCTCGCCGATGAGCCGATGTTCCCGACCCTGCGCGTCTGCACTGCTGGCGGGGCCGCCACCCCGTCGGCAATTCGCGACGAGGTGCGCGAGGTGCTCGGGGTGGCATCGGTCGTTGGCACCTGGGGTCTCACCGAGTTCCCCGTGGCCACCAGCGAGGCGCCCGATGACCCATCCGTCGGTTCGACCGTCGGGCGGCCCACCGCCGGAGTTCAGGTGCGTGTCGTCGACGGCGAGCTGCGCCTCAAGGGCCCCTCGTGCTTCCTGGGCTACGTCGACGCGACGTTGGACCTCGAAGCCTTTGACGAGGATGGCTGGTTCCGGACCGGGGATCTGGGCTCGATTGACGCCGACGGCCGTGTCTGCATCGAGGGGCGGAGCAAGGACGTCATCATCCGCAATGCCGAGAACATCTCGTCGCTCGAGGTGGAGGAGGTGCTGCTTCAGCACCCCTCCGTGGCCGACGTCGCGGTGGTCGGCGTGCCCGACGACCGCACGGGGGAGCAGGTCTGCGCCGTGGTCGTAGCGGCCCCGGGCGGAACGGTGGAGCTGGCCGAGCTCGTCGCTCACTGCCGGGCGGTTGGCCTGGCTGTCTACAAGTGCCCGGAACGGCTCCTCGTGGTGGACGAGCTCCCTCGCAACCCTATGGGCAAGGTCGTCAAGCGGGCGATCGAGGTGGTGTGAGCGTCACGACGTGACGCTCACACCTTGAACCGGGGGCGGACTTGCCCGGAAAGCGGCGTAGGCGTATTCTGAAAGTCAGACTTTACTAGAGATCAAGGGAACCCGTGAAAACGACGTTCATCGACTACGCGGTCGAAACTGGGATCGCGACGATCACGCTGAAGCGACCGGAGGTGGCCAACGCCGTGGCCTTGGAGATGCTCGACGACCTCGACGAGGCCTGGCAGGCGGCAGCGGCCGACGACGACGTCCGAGTGATCATCCTGCAGGCCGACGGCAAGCACTTCTGCGCGGGACACGACATCAGCGCTGTCGGCGACGATCACGAACCCCCGAGCTGGACCCTCGCCGGCATCTACGCAATCGAGGCCAGGCGGTACCTGGAGTACACCCTGTGCTGGCGCAACGTGCCGAGGCCCTCGATCGCTGCCGTACGGTGTCTGCATCGCCGGCGGCCTCATGCTCGCTTGGCCGTGCGACCTGATCATCGCCGCCGACAACGCCCAGTTCTCCGATCCGGTGGTGAGCATGGGAATCGGCGGCGTCGAGTACCACGGTCACACGTGGGAGTGGGGGGCGCGCAAGGCCAAGGAGCTGCTCTTCACGGGCCGCCCGATGTTGGCCCATGAGGCCGAACAGCTCGGCATGGTGACCCGCGTCGTGCCTCTGGACGACCTTCGCTCGGAGGCCCGGGCGCTGGCCGGGGAAATCGCCAAGAAGCACCCGTTCGCCCTTCGTCAGGCAAAGCGGGCAGTGAACCAGACACTTGACGTGCAGGGCTTCTACGCAGCGATCCAGTCGGTGTTCGATGTCCATCAGACCGGTCACGGCCATGCGTTGAGCGAGTCCGGCCTGCCCATCTTGATGTTGTTGGACAGCATGAAGGAACAGATCAACAAGCCGGCTCCGTCGGCCAAAGACAGCTGAAGGCGAGCATGACGTGAACATCGAAGAAATGGTCCTGGTGAGCGTGGACGATCACGTGGTCGAACCCCCGCACCTGTTCGAGGGGCGCCTGCCGGCCAAGTACGCGGACCTGGCCCCCCAGTTCATCACCCGTGAGGATGGCAGTAACGCCTGGGTCTACGAGGGACAGGTGATCGGCAACGTCGCGCTTAACGCGGTGGCTGGCCGCCCGAAGGAGGAGTACGGCATCGAGCCGACCTCGTTTGCCGAGCTGCGCCGCGGCACCTACGACATCGACGAGCGAGTGAAGGACATGGACGCGAACGGCGTGCTCGGCTCGCTGTGCTTCCCGTCGTTCCCTCAATTCTGCGGGCAGCTGTTCGCTCGCACGGAGGACAAGGACGTCGCACTGGCGATGGTCCGTGCCTACAACGACTGGCACATCGATGAATGGTGTGGGACCCACCCGGGTCGCTTCATCCCTTGTGCTCTTCCGGCCATCTGGGACCCCGAGGTTCTCGCCGCGGAGATCCATCGCACCGCGGCCAAGGGCGCCCACGCCGTGACGTTCTCCGAGAACCCCTCGAAGCTCGGGTGGCCGAGCCTCCACTCGGACTACTGGGATCCGTTCTGGCAGGCGTGCTCCGACGACCAGGTGGTGGTGTGCATGCACATCGGCTCGTCGAGCGAGCTCGTGGTCACGGCCCCGGACGCGCCGATCGACTGCCTCATCACGCTGTCGCCGATCAACATCGTGCAGGCCGCCACCGATCTCATCTGGTCGCCGGTGCTGCGCAAGTTCCCCGACCTGAAGATCGCGCTGTCCGAGGGCGGCATCGGGTGGGTCCCATACTTCCTCGAGCGGATCGACTACCAGTACCGCCAGCATCATCTGTGGACCGGCCAGGACTTCGGCGACCAACTGCCGAGCGAGGTGTTCTCGGATCGAATCCTGACGTGTTTCATCGATGACCGCTTCGGGGTCGAAAGCCGTGAGCATCTCAACTTGGACAACGTGATGTGGGAGTGCGACTACCCGCACTCGGACTCGACGTGGCCGTTCTCACCCGAGCAGGTGCATGAGCATTTCGACGGTGTGAGCGCCCACGACGTGGACCGGATGACGCACCTGAACGCCATGCGGCACTTCCAGTTCGACCCGTTCACTGCGCTGGGCGGCGGCGAACACTGCACCGTAGGTGCCCTTCGGGCCTCGGCGGCCGGACACGACGTGTCCATCCGGTCGACGAAGGCCAAGGAGGGCGGCGGAGGCGTCGTCCGCGCCGACGATCTGCGAGCGAAGCTCGCAGGCAATCCGGCCCGCTGATTCCGCCTCTCGGGGCGAAAGTCGCCGGGAGCTCACTCATCATCTTCAGGAAATTCCGTTCGGACGGTCGCGCTCCTTCGGAGGCGCTCTGCCCCGCCGGGTCCCGACCATCAGTTGTCCGTCGGTGGTCGCCACCCAACCCGGCTATGGGGCGGGGACATCCAGCACCACGGCCGTCGACATGCCACCACCGGCGCACATGGCGGCCACGCCGGTCCCACCGCCGCGGCGACGGAGTTCATGGATGAGCGACATCACCATGCGGGCGCCCGTCATCGCGATCGGGTGACCGAGGCTACATCCGCTGCCCAGCACGTTGACCCGCTCATCGTCGATGCCGAGCACGTCGCAGGTTGCGACGCACATCGAGGCGAACGCCTCGTTGATCTCCCAGAGGTCTACGTCGGCGAGGTCGACGCCCGCCCGCTGCAGCGCCTTGGGGATGGCGATGGTGGGCGCCAAGCCGGTGCGCTCCGGAGCCACTCCAGCGGATCCCCAAGATCGGATGCCCGCCAGTGGCTGGAGTCCTTCGGCATCCGCAAGGGCGCGGTCGGTGATCACCAGCGCAGCCGCGCCGTCGTTGAGGCCCGCAGCGTTGCCGGCGGTGATGCTGAAGCCCTCGATCTCGGGGTGCAGGGGGGGGAGGGCAGCCAGCGACTCGAGGGACGTGGCACGGCGAGGGTGCTCGTCGACGGCGAAGAGGGTGGCCCCGCTGGGGCCCTTCACCTCGATCGGGACGATCTCATCGTCGAACCGGCCCTCGTCGATGGCAGCGATTGCCCGTTCGTGCGACCGGCATGCCCACGCGTCCATTCGCTCCCGGGAGATACCGGCTTCCACAGCGGTGTTCCAACCCACGGTGATCGACATGTCGAACGCGGGTGCCTGAGGGGTCTCGCGGTGGCTCGGTGACATCCATCCGATCCAGTCGTCGGTTCCCGGCACCCGGACCGTCAACCGGGGGGACGTCGACTGCGAGTGGGTTCCGCCGACGACCTGCGCCCGATCCATACCCGCCCGGATCGATCCGGCGGCGATGGTGAGCGCCGTCAGACCCGCGGCGCAATGTCGGTTGACCGCTGCCCCGGGCACATGACCGAGGCCGGCCTCGATAGCGATGTATCGTGCGATGTCGCCGCCACCATGCATCGACTCGGCGAGGATAATGTCGTCTAGGAGCATCGGGTCGAGGCCGGAGCGCTCCACGGCCGCCTTCACCACATGCTCTCCCAGGACGAATGGGTCGACATCGACGAGCGTGCCCTTGAAAGCCCTCCCGATCGGGGTGCGTGCGGTCGACACGATCACTGCATCTGCCATTGTATTCTCCATTGCCCGTTGCCGATGTTCTCGTTGCCAATATCTACCAAAATATCCATATGTATTGCAAACGTCCAGCCGGCTCGTCGGCGCGCCAATGGCGGTGGCATCGTCGACTCGAAGATCCGGCTCACGGGTACGGTTCATCCCTTACGAACGAAACGTGCGAGGGCATGGCCGAACAATCCAAGACTCCCGGCAAGCGCACACTGCAGCGCGTGCGGCGGGAGAAGCCACCGCAGATCGCCTACGAGCTCAGGCAGCTCATTGTCACCGGCGAGCTCGACGAGGGTGGCTCGCTCGGCACCGAGCTCAGTCTGATCGAGCGCTTCGGGTCTTGCGTCCATCGCTACACGAAGCGTTGCGCGTCCTGGAGACCGAGGGACTGATCTCGGTCGTCCGCGGTGTGCTCGGAGGGGTGGTCGTCCACCGCCCCGATCACCGCCAGACGGCCCTAACCACTGCCCTGGTGCTTCACGCGCGGAACGTTCCACCTGCCGACGTGATTGAGGCAAGGACAATCATCGAGCCCACCGCGGTCCGGGTGATCGCCGCGTCCCGCTGTCGCCGGGGAGTAGCGGGCCGACCGCAGGACGCCTGATCCGGGCCGAGGAGGAGGCCATCGACGACCCGGAAGCCTTCGGTCTGACCAACGCTCGCTTCCACGAGGAGCTGGTGGCCATGACCGGCATGCAGACCTTGACCCTGGTCTACGAGATGCTCAACGAGGTCGTGGCCCGAGCCGTCACGGCGATCAGCCAGTTCGAAGGCGGAGACGGATCGACGGCCGCCTGCCATCGTGGGGTCCGGTGCCAGCGTCGGCTCGCCGACCTAGTCGAGCTCGGCGATGCCGAGGCCGCCGAACTTCGGTGGCGCTCGCCCATGTCCGTCGTCGGCCGCGTGTTATTGGGCCAGCAAGCGGAGACGGTCGTCGACCTCATGGACCACCTCTGATCGCGGCCTCTGGAGAGTCGTCGGTTAGCGGACCGCTGTGACCGGCACGTTGGCATAGCCGGCGACGTTCGACATCCTCACGCGCCGCAGGCCGTTCGTATCAGGCTCGAGGCGCCTCCAGCGCTGGCTGATCTCCTCGATCGCGATTCGGCTCTCTACGCGAGCAAGTGCGGCACCGAGGCAGGTGTGGACGCCGTGGCCGAAGCCGATGGCGATCGCCGGTGGCCGGTCGATGTCGAACTCGTCGGGTCGGTCGAAGGCACGCTCGTCGCGCGTCGCAGCACCGGTCAACAGGAGCACGGGTACGCCTGCGGGGATCGTGCCACCCTCGAAGGAGCGCTCCTCCAAGGAGAAGCGGCCCTGGTACTGGGAGGGCGGCAGGAATCGAAGGGTCTCCTCGACGGAGGCCGGGATGCGCTGCGGGTCGTTGACGATCTTCTGCCATTGGTCGGGGTACGCGTCGAAGGCCACGACGGCGTTCGCCACCATCCTGGTGACCGTCTCAGCACCAGCTCCACCCAGCAGCGTCGCGAATCCGGCGATCTCGTTGTCGGTGAGCTGCGTCTCCACGCCGTCGCCGCGTTCGACCGTTACCCGGGTGAGCCGGGTGAGCATATCGTCGCCTGGGTTCTGCCGCTTCTTCCTGGCAAGGTGGTAGAAGTACCCGGCCAGCTCCAACAGCGCGCCCTGGCCCTCGATGGTGGGGTCCATCTCGCCGGGTTCGCGATGCAGGGCGAGGTCGAGCCAGTGACGGATCTGTTGGCGTTCGCCCTCGGGAACGCGAACAGATCCGTGAGATGACCTCGACCGGGAAGAACGCAGAGAGGTCGGTGACGACATCGAAGCCTGCACGTTCCGCGAGCGGATCGAGGAGCCCGCTGATGACCTCGCGGATCATCGGCTCCAGCAAAACGACCGCACGCGGGGTAAAGACGCGGCTGACCAGGGCCCGAAATCGATCGTGCTCGGATGGGTCCATCATGATGATGAGACCCAACTGCCGCACGAAGTCGTCGCCCTTGGAGAGCGTCGACAGATCGATTCCGTGGGCGCTCGAGTAGCCCTTCCAGTCGCGGTGGGCGGCGACGACGTCGTCGAATCGGGGAGGGCGTAGAACCCGTACTGCTCGTTGAAGTACACCGGTGCTTCGTCCCGAAGACGTCGGTAGATCTCGGTGGGATCGTCCCAGAAGTCGGCGGAGAATGGGTCAAATTCCACTGCGGTTACCGGCATCGCTGCCGCCGTTGGAAACTTGCACATGCGGCATCGAAGAGCATCGCTCTCGATCCTTCGCTGATCTCGATCCGGTCCGAAGGTGATCGCCTCGCTCCGCCGCTCCGCCGTCTGATCACGAGGCGATGAGCGAGCGGAGGTTCAGCGACATGACCCGTTCGACGTCGCTGGCTGAGAGATCAGGGATCTGATCGCGCCAGGCGAGGGGCTCGTCAAGGCCTTCGGGGTGGGGGAAGTCGGACCCGAAGCACACACGTTCGGCTCCGATGACATCGATCAGCGACGCAACCGAGTCTTCCCAGAACGGGTTGATCCACACGTTGCGCTGGAAGACGTCTCGCGGGTGTTCGGCAAACTCGTTCGGCATCTTCTTGTACGCATGCTCCAGGTTGCGCACCAGGTGGCCGACCCAGCTTCCGCCGTTCTCGACGCTGATCAGATTGACTTTCGGAAATCGGGTCAGCATCCCGTGACACACGGCTGAGGCCAGTGCATCCTGGATAGCGCGACCATCGTCGGCGACAGCGGCGAAGGTGTTCGCGCGGAAGGCGACGAACTCGTTCGAGTTGCCCTCCCAGGTGTTGAGGTAGCGCTGGTACCCGCTGTCCGATGCGTGGAGGGCGACCAGTAAGCCCGCCTCCTGGATCCGCGCCCAGAAGGGATCGAACTCGGGGAGGAAGGGCGATCGGGTGCCACGGAGCTCGCTGACCGGTGCAGGCCGGAGCAGGACGGCCCGGGCACCACGCGCGATCAGCCGTTCGAGCTCGGCGATGCCTTCGTCGAGGACGCACGGGTTGACGACCGGGGTGGCAAAGATGCGCCCCTTGAAGTCATAGCTCCACTCGTCGTAGAGCCACTCATTGAATGCTCGGATGGCGACCTCGGTCAACGCCGGATCGTCGAGCAGGCGCTCCTCGATGAGGCTTGCCAAGGTTGGGACATGAGCGTTGCGTGGATCCCCTGCTCGTCGAGTAGTTCGAGGCGGGGCTCGGGCTGTCGGAACGCCGGGATGCACGCCATGGGGTCGCCCGTGAGTTCGCGCAGTGTCTTGCCTTCGTGGTTCTCGCCGGCGTAGTAGGCGATGTGAGCGCCGGGCTTGGCGACCACCTCGAAGGTTGGGTTCGGGATGAACTCGGTGAGTGTGTCGCGGACCACCAGCTTCTTACGGCCCTTGATCTCCACGAAGCGGAACAGGTCGGCGTGGGCCTTGGGGAGGTGGCGCGTGAGGGCGTCCTCGGACTCGTACAGGTGGTTGTCAGCGTCGTACACGGGGAATTCGAGGGTTATCGGGCACTCCAGGTCCAAAGAGGCGCGGATATCCGAGCGGTAGCCACGCTGTACTAAATCGTTAGTGAGACTATAGTCAATCGCTCATGGACCTTGCCTCGAACGACGAACAGCAGGCACTGGCCAGCTCCATTAGCCAGCTCCTCGCCAAGGGGTCAGCCCCTGAGCACGTGCGGGAGCCGGAACCGGACGACTTTGAGAGGGCGGTGATGGACGTTGCCAGGAACGCCGAAGCCAAAGCGCTCCATCAAGAGGTGCGCAGGTTCCTTGATGAGCACCAGTACTCGGAGCTCGGTGACCGGCTGTGCGAGTTGGGCGTCTCCCACGACGAAGACATTCGTCCGCCCGCTCGGTGCCCGGAATTGGTTTGCGCCGGAATGGCCGCGGGCCGGCTTCGAGCCGCTCGGGGCCAAGAAACGCACGCCCTCGCCGACGAGCTGACCCGGGCAGACGCACCCATCTACGGCAGCTCGACGTCGATGATGGTGGGCCGCGTGATCCAAGCCGTCGGCTCCGAGCAACTGGTAGGCGACATCTTGCCGAGCGTCGTAGCGGGCGAGATCTGCATTGCTCTGGGCATGAGCGAGCCTGGGGCAGGCTCCGATGTCGCGGCGGTACAGACCCGGGCCCGCTTGATCGACGGTGGATGGGTCATCGACGGCCAGAAGATGATCACCACCAACCGTCATATCGCTGACTACGTCTTCATGCTGGCACGGACCGATTCCGACAGTGTCCACCACCGGGGACTCACGACATTCCTGGTCCCCATGGGCCTCGAGGGGATTGAAGCGCAGGGCGTGTACACGCTGTCGGGCGAACGCACGAACATCACGTTCTACAGCGGCGTGGTGGTCGAGGACCCTTGGCGCATCAGCGACGTTGGTGCCGAGTGGTGCTCGCTCATGCTCGCGTTGCAAGATGAGCACTCAGCGCCCTTCAGTCCTCACCTCGGCCGGCTCCTGGATCTTGCTGAGGTGTGGGCCGAGCCACCTTCC
>OCZT010007770.1_pt1 | contig 10469 bp, 6 predicted proteins | sample 1539031 | NCBI WGS metagenome assembly OCZT01 (sample SAMEA3539308, study PRJEB22396) | soil metagenome | biome: tundra; feature: field; material: soil | place: USA | collected 2010-05 | depth 0.15 m
CGTTGGGAGTTCTGAAGACCGCGCACGAGTAGGTCATCGACGGCCCCAACACCATCTCGTAGAATCGGTTCGACACATCGTAGTGGTGCGATATCGCTGCGCGATCACGCGCGCGACTGTGTAACGTGCCGCGTTGGCGCGCCTCGGTAGCGGGCGGCGCGATTGGTTTTAGTGCCGAAGCCCCGACGACGCCGAGCAGCGATCGAAGGTTCGCCACGTTGAACAGTTGGCGTGCGCTAGGCGCCGAAAGTTGAAAGAGCCCGTCGAGATCACCGTCAATATCGATGTCGCCCGCGACGTAGGCCCGTGCCATGCCGAGTTCTCCGGGGTGGGTTAACACCCGGTTGATCGCGTCGCGCCGAAGGATCTTGAGCGTGATGGCACTCGCCGGGGACGTGACGCTCGCCTCGGCGACGCTGCCGTCGTACGCCTCGACGCGAAACGGCAGTTGGTTGTTGAACACTGATGCCACAAAAGTTGCCACGTCCATGGCGCTCCTTTCAACTTTTCCCATTGACGATAGGCCACGGACCGCAAAACCGTGCACTTTTCCCGATTGGAGCCCGTACGCCGCCATACTGGTGCGATGGTGCTTCCCGACTCGATCCAGGCCGAAGGAATCGAACTTCGCTGGTGGGACTGCACGTTCGTCGACGAGATGGTGGACGCGGTTCTCTTCAGCCTTCCGGCGCTGGAACGCTGGATGCCCTGGGCGCAAGCGCCACCCCGGGCTGACGAAATGCGGATGGTCTTTTCCAAGGCGCGGAGCGATTTTGACGAGGGGAAAGCCTGGAATTACGGGCTTTTTGAGCGAATTTCTGGCGAATTAGTGGGGTCGGCGGATCTGCATCGTGAAGACGACCGTGATTGCCCCGAGATCGGCTACTGGGTCCGAACGGACCGGACACGAAGGGGCTACGCCACTCAAGCGGCGAGCGCGCTTACCGCGGCGGCCTTCAAGTGCCTCCCCGACGTCCAACAGGTGAAGATCTGCGTGGATCAGGCCAACGTCGCGAATGCGTCGGTGCCCAGAACACTGGGATATCGCTTGGCGCGAAAGGAAGCGCAGCCGATCGAGGCGACGTCGCACACTGGCACGGTAGAGATTTGGATTCTACGGCGATTCGATCAAAGTGCAGAGGCCGACTAGCCCAAGCGGGAAATGGCCATTGCCGTCGCCAACAGGACAACCCCCCAGGACATCGCGCGAAGCCCTTTTTCCAAGGGCGCCAGCAACCACGGCCCGTCAATCACCACTGTTCTTCCGTCACCGAGCGTGATCGAGCCTTCGATAGTCACCGCGCGACGTCGAACGAGTCGGGCCTGGTTGCTCAGGTGACGTTGGGTAGTCATAAGGGCGAAGGCGCCCGCCGCGGCGAAGAGGGCGCTGAGTGACAACCGTCCGGTTTGGGCCACGTAGGCGACCAGGACCGTGAACGAGCCCCACGAAAGCGCCAGACCCGTTCCGTTGTGAAGAATTCCACCGAAGAGTTCCAAGTTGTAGACGACGACCAGTAGCGGACCGAGGAGCATGAAGGGGACGAGGACCCACCCGACCCGCGACAATCCGAGGATGCCCAACGCGACCGCGCCGCTCAGGCCGAGCACCGTCGTCAGCACCAGGACGGCCGACGGGATTCGGGTTCCGAGTGGCCGACCGTGCAGTTCGTCGAGAGCGTGCGCGGCGAAACCGACGGCCAAGAGGAAAGCCAGGAGGGTGGCGATCAGGCGACTCAGCTGGACGTGTGGCGCCAGCGTCGCGCCGATAACGACGTAGGACAGATTCCACGCCGTGTAGGGAGGATGGAGCAAGGTCCACCAGTCGCCCCAGCCACCCTGTCGGGCAGCGTAGAAGGCGGGGCGACCAACTGGCGACAACGACTCTTCGGTCGACCGATCCGGCAGATCGTCGCGTCGTGGGGATGCAGATTCAAAGTCGTTAGCCACTTCGGCGCGTTCCCCACATCACGAGTCCGCCCCCGAGACTCATTTCGCGGACGCCAACGTTGTCGAATCCGGCATGATGCCAGGCGTCGACGGTCCACGCCAAGGAGTACTTCTTGTAGTGCGCAGAAATGTTCGGACCGAGAAACCGTCCCACTCGGTACCACTCTTTTCCGCCGGTCAACCATCCACCGATAGGCAGGACCACGCGCGTATAGAGAACCCACGACGCACGCCAAAGGATATTTGGTGGCACGAAGAATTCGTGACTCGCGACGACGGCGCCCGGTCGCACGACCCTCGCGAGTTCGACGAGTGTCGCTTGGGGATCGTCGACGTACCGAAGTAGATACGTGAACGTCAACGCGTCGAACGCGCCGTCGCGAAACGGCAGTTGCTCTCCTCGGCCGGCGACGAGTTGAATACGATTCGTCATTCCGGCGTCCACGACGTTGCGCTGTCCGATGACGAGCATGTCTTCAGTGAGATCCACTCCCACGATTCTCGCCGAGGTGCGTCGTGCGAGTTGCAGCGTGACGCCCGCGGTGCCACACGCGACGTCGAGGATCGTCGACGACGCGGGCGAGACGACGCGGTCGACCATGGCTCGTCGCCAACGGCCGTTCTGGCCCATGGACAGGACCTCGGCCAACCGGTCGTAGCGGGTCGGCAGCGTTGTGAACAGGTTTTGGGCAAATTGATTTCGGTCGCCGGTGATGTTCGTCAACGGGCTCCTCTCGAGGTTGAGTGCTCTTGGTACCTCATACCAACAGCGCTCGTGGGCAGTATGTGGTTACACCCGTGCACGTTCACGTTACAGGTGCGGGTGAAATCGAATCACTGTCGCCGACCCACTGCTCGGTCGCAAGGAATGTTCGACACGAGTCGAGGATCGGTGAATCTATTGCTACTCGTACCTTTGGGTTGTATACGGCCGTAATACGAAGCGCTCACCCATGAAGGTATCAAGACGATGTGAGTCCCTAATCACCGATTTCGGTCGAGGTTCACTCTAAAGTTGAGAGTTGTGAAACTTTTGCTTGATAGTTGAATTGTTGTGACAGCGTTGGAAATGTTCGAATTGTAGGGAAGTAAGGTTTAAAAGGCCAGCAGTAGCGCCAGTTTCGGCTTGATCGTTGGGCTATTGAAGGTTTGGATGGGCTAAATCAGCCCGAGGGCAAAGTAGATTCTATTCAATCGCTTTGTCGATGAATTTCTGCGAGGTGGCTGTGGCATTCAAGAGGAAGGACCGAAACGTTCCTCAAGACGATGGAGGTTCGGCCGACGCCGCCCAGAATCAAGACGACTCGAGGGTGCAGGTACTGGCGGGAGCGCGAAACTTGTCGGCGTCATTCGCCGGCCCGCGAGACCCCGTCACCGAGTTCACCGGCACGGGTCTGGCCACATCGCAGACTCCGATCGGACAGATGAACGCAACCTCGGCGGTCCGGGTCGAGGCCCACGCCAAGGGTCGACTTGGTGATCAGCTCATCGGGAACAGACTCATCTCCCAGGAGCAGCTCGAGCAAGCGCTCACGTTGCAACAAGAGTCTGGTGGTCGCCTCGGCGAGGTACTTGTCAGCATCGGCGCTTTAAGCGAGCAGTCACTCGCGCAAGCGCTCGCGGCCTTCTTCAGCATCGACGTGATGAATCTTCACCGCGACAATGTTGACCCCACCGCGCTGACGTTTCTCTCCGAAGCGGTCGCGCGTGAACGCATGGCCATACCGATTCGACTCGAAGACGACGTCCTTTACGTCGCCGTTGCCGAGCCGAGCGAAGAACTGCGGGCGTCGCTCACCAAGTCGAGCGGGCACCCGGTTCGACTCTTGATCTCTCCGCTCAGCGACATCCGCTGGGCGATCGATAGCAACTACCAAGCCATCAGTGGCGTCGGAAAATTGGTACAGGCTTTCGAAGGCGTCGAAGAATCTCGAAGGCGATCTGCCGATGTCACAGAACCAGACGTCGCCGCCGACGATGCGCCGGTGGTTCAGGTCGTCGATCGCATTCTGACCCAGGCAATGCGCGACCGCGCGTCGGACGTTCACATCGAACCTTCTGACGACATCGTGCGCATTCGCTTCCGCATTGACGGAGCGCTAAAGGAGATATTGCAACTCCCCGCCGCGATTGGTCCAGGTTTGATAAGTCGCATCAAGATCATGGCCAACATGAATATCGTCGAGCGCCGCCGACCCCAGGATGGTCAGTTGGCGATCACGATTGACGAAACCGAAGTCGACGTTCGTGTGGCCACGGTCGCGACGATCATGGGCGAGAAGTGCGTCATGCGAATCCTCGATAAGACCAGGTCGGTGCTTCGCCTCGGCGACCTCGGAATGCCCAACGACACCCACGCCCTCTACTCCAAGATCGTTCGCGCTCCTTTCGGGATGGTGCTGTGCGCGGGACCAACGGGAAGTGGAAAGACGACGACCCTTTACGCCACACTGAGCGAAGTAAGCAATCCGACACTTAACGTCATGACCATCGAGGACCCCGTCGAGTACGTCTTCCCCTCGATTAATCAGATCCAAACCAATGAACAGGCCGGGCTCACCTTCGCGACCGGTCTTAAGTCAATCCTTCGCCAGGACCCTGACGTGATTCTGGTGGGCGAGATCCGCGACGTCGAAACGACACGAGTCGCCGTGCAATCCGCACTTACCGGTCACTTCGTGATCTCGTCGCTCCACGCGACGGACTCAGTTTCGGCTCTACACCGTCTTTTGGACATGGGCATCGAGTCATTCCTGGTCGCTTCGTCGGTGCTCGCGGTCGTTGGCCAGCGTCTCTTGAGGCGCATTTGTCCTTCGTGCAAGGCGGAACACACCCTCAGCGACGAGGAGCGGCTCTTCTACGATGAGAGCGGCGGACCTCAGAAGGATACTTTTTATCTAGGAATAGGTTGCAATTTCTGTAGCGGTACTGGCTACAAGGACCGAATCGGGATTTACGAAATGCTCGTGATGACGCCGGAGATACGCAGGCTGATTGTCGGTTGGGCCACCCAAGAGGAGTTGCGGTCGCTCGCCGTCAAGCAGGGGATGCGGACCCTTCGCCAAGAGGCCATTGAACTGGTCAACCAGAATATTACGTCCGTCGCCGAGGTCATTAGGAGCGTGTACACATTATGAGCCAGGAGAAGACTCAGGTAAAGACACGCGAAAGGCCCCGCGAGAAAAGTCGCGAGAAGGGCCGTGAGAAAGGCCGCGGAAAGAACCGTGCCAAGGGCGCCGCCAAAGGTCCCAACAAAACGATGCTCAAATTCCGCTACGCCGCGTTGGACGCCACTGGGAAGAAAATCTCCGGCGTCGAAATGGCGCTGTCGGCGGGCGCTGCGCATCTTGCCCTGAGAGAGCGACACCTCCAGCCCTTGGAAGTGAAAGAAAAGTCCAGCATTTTGAAGTTCGAGATCACCAAAAAGCGCGCTCCGCGTAAGGAAGTCATGAACTTCTCTCGCCAATTGGCAGTGTTCATGGCAGCCGGTATCCCAATTATGGAGGCGTTGGAAGTGATTGTCGAGGAGACCTCGGGCAATCTCATGAAAAACGTCATCGTGAACATGATTGAAAGTCTGCGAAACGGCGATACTTTTGCGGCGGCGGCAGCGGCGCACCCTGAGGCGTTCCCCAATTACTACGTGGGAATCCTCGAATCCGCCGAATTGACGGGAAACCTCGACACAGTCCTGACCCAGCTCGCCGACTATATGGACCGCGACGGCAAGGCGAGGGCCAAAATCACGTCGGCACTGATCTATCCGAGCGTGGTCGCCGGAATGTCCGTGGTTACCGTACTCGTGCTCGCCGTTTTCGTCCTGCCACGATTCGTCGTGTTCTTTAATTCGCTGCACGCCAAGTTGCCGCTGGTCACAAGAATGCTGCTGAATTTCTCGGGCTACGTCACTAAATTTTGGTATTTGATCGTTCTCGGCGTCATACTCATCGTGGCCGGATTCATCGCCACGCGCCGTTCGGAAGGTGGCAAGGCGCGCTTGGACAGCCTGCTGCTCAAGCTGCCGGTGGTGGGAAACCTTACTCAAGTCGCCATTCTGGAACGTGTTTGCCGTATTCTCTCGTCGTTGATTAAGGCCGGTGTCGATCTCCCTCGCTCAATGGCCGTGGCTGCTGAATCTGCCAATAATGCGGTGTATCGCAAGGCTCTCGAGGGGATTCGAGAGGACATGATGGAGGGTCAAGGACTCGCCGGACCCATCGCGCGAACGGGACTCTTTCCCGGGGCAGCGAAGCAAATGTTTCGGGTGGGCGAGGAGACGGGAACCCTCGACCAACAGTTGGAGGTCGCGGCGGAGTACTACGGACGCGAACTAGAAACGAAGGTCGATCACGCGACGTCTCTCTTCGAGCCGGCGATCATCATCATCATGGGCGTCGTCGTGGGCTTTGTCGCCGTAGCACTCATCTCAGCGATGTACGGGATCTACAGCCAGGTGCACACAGGATGATCAGCCGACGGTTTCATCGGGTTTCGTCGTCGTCGCCAGCGCGAAGTGGCGTTCGGCGAGCGTCCACCTGCCGACACTGTCGAAAGAGTCGTACCGATCAAGGCTTCACACTGGTGGAACTCCTCATCGTGGTCACGATCATTCCGATCATTGTGGGAGCCCTCGCGTCGGGACTGCTCGCCGTGTTCTCGCTGCAGTCCAGTGTGGCCAACCGTCTGTCGAACTCGAGCGACGCCCAGATCGTCGCGGCCAACTTCCGCGTCGATGTCCAGAGCGCCGCGTACATCACCACCAACCAGACCAACGAGCCCGTGTGCGCTCCGGGAACTGGCACTCGTCTGCTGGGCATGGAATGGAATCCTGCCCCCGGTGGGGGTTTTCAAACCGTCGTTTCTTACTTCAGTGTGCCAGTGGTGGGCGCCACTTCGACCACGTATTCGCTGGTCCGCCAGTTCTGTACGGGGGGTTCGTTGGCGACACCCTCGAGCACGACCACGATCTCGAGCAACTTGCCCATCGGACAGGCACCGCCGACTGTTACGTGCAGTGCAACGTGCGACAGTTCGTCGGCGTGGGTCTCGGCTCAGGGCGTCACCAGCGTCACTTTTCCAATTCAACAGCCCGAACCTGGGAACAACAACGGGAGCTCCGGCCCCACGGGTTGTCTCGACAACGCGTTCTGCTACACCTTGGCGGCGGTTCCCGCAATGAGTGCGTTGACGAGCAGCAATGGCGGCCCCTTGAGCGATAATACGACGGCGGGCTGCGGATTCGCCAGTCCCGGCACGGGTACCTTCGCTTCGTCACTCTGCCTCGTGGACTTCGCTGGACTAACTGGCAACAATATGATCGCGGCGCGCCAGGGCTGTTTGCAAGTCGCCGCTCCGCTCCCGGGTAACGCCACCTTGTATTTCTGTCTCGGCATTACCGGGGGGTCGGTGGCGCCCTACTCGCTGCCCACCTGGACCGATGCCTTCCTCGGCAACTCGATTAACGGACAGCCCTTCTACACGGGCATTCCGGGTGATCCGGCGATCTACCAAAACGGGGCCGGCAATGTCGGGGGCACCACGACGATCACGATGAGCAATATCTCCGTGGTCGGCCCATCTGGCGTGCCCGCGACCGGCTGGGAGATTGTCGGCGTGGACGCTGAATCGTCCGACAATGGCGAGTTCATCAAGTTCACTTCTGACAAAAATCTATTCTTAATCCCTAACAGTCCCAGCAATCCGGTCGGCAATGCTTACAACTCGGGAGCGGGCATCTCCCCCCAAAGCGTGCTGACCGGTTCGGGCAGTTCGGCAATCGTGTTCAACGGTTACTCAAACGGTGTCAAGACGGGAACTGGCATGGTTGAAGCGACCACCCCCACCACGTTCACCACCACCATGTTCGGAACCGGGCTTGAGGGCATGTCATTTGGACTGGTCTTTTGATGACCGAGTTGATTTTTCCTCCAAGCCCGGTATCCTGCGGTACACGCCGAACCGTTGGGGTGAGAACTGACCAATGTGCTGGCGTCGCGCGCAACAATCGATTCGCCAAGCGATCGGAAACGTTGACGACCATGGCTCAGACTGTGGAGCTGCGATGAGGTTTTCGTTGCGTTCGGTCGTCGAGAGGAAGGCGCGTAGAGCGGCGGCGCCGCACGCGAACTCTCGTCGATCGGAGGCGGGCGACACATTGATCGAGGTCCTCATCGCCCTCGTGGTGCTGAGCCTCGCCTCCGTGGCCCTGATCACGGGCTTTTCAACCACGATTTCCTCGTCGGCCGTGCACCGCCAACTGACGACCTCGGGTGTGGTACTCGATGCTCTCTCACAACAGGCGATCGCCGAGATTCAGTCGCAACAGAATCTCTTTCAGTGTCCCCAACCTTCGAACTACCAGGCGCTCGTCCCCCTCGTTGTCGCCGCGCCGTACACCGCTCAGTACACTGCGACCTTCGCTTCCGCCAATGCCGTGCAGTACTGGGATACGACGTCGCTGACCTTTACGGGTACGTGCGCCGCGAATCAGCCGCAAAAGATCACAATAACGCTGACCCAACTTTCGAATAATCACGTCTTTACGAACAGCTTCGTCGTCGACTCTCCCCTCAATAACTCCTCCGGGAGCGTCAGTACGGCCGGTCCAGCCTTCCGGATCGTTTTTACGACGCAGCCGACCGGCGGCGCGGCGGGAGCTGAGTTGACGACCCAGCCCGTTCTGCAGGTCGAAGACTCGGCCGGCAACGTGGTCACGACGGACCTCTCGCCCGTGACCCTCACAGTGACCGGTACCGCCGGCGCGACCCTTTCGGGCTGCAGTGGTTCTGAGTTGGCGGGCGTCATTACCTTTCAGGGATGCACGATTGATACCCCAGGCACCTACCAACTCACCGCGAGCGACGGCGCCTTGCAGCCGGCGACCAGTAACACCTTTACCGTTGGCGCCGGGGGTTACCACCTGGTCTTCACGACCCAGCCCAAGGCCGCAGCCTCGGGTGCGCTCTTGCAATTCCAGCCAGTAGTGAAGGTCGAGAATTCAGGCGGCGTCGTTGACGGGACTTGGACGGGCACGATTTCACTTCAATCCTCTGGCGGCGTCTTGACGAACTGCTCGGGGCTTTCGACCACCAACGGGGTCTTTACTGTCGCGAACTGCCAGTTTGCCGGTGGCTACTTTTACAATCCGATCTCCCAAGTGACCTTGGCCACTCCGTACACAATGACGGCCATCGCGAGTGGAGCGGTACCGGCGAATCCCGCGACGAGCCAAACGTTCCAGGTTTCCCGTTTCGGCGCGCCGACCCAACTCGTCTTCACGACCCAGCCAACCGGCGTCGCCGATCCCAACCCCTCGGCGGTCTTCCCCGTCCAACCGGTGGTCGGCGTGGAGGACTCGTTCGGCAACTTGGTCACCTCGGGCTTTACCAATCCCGTGAGTTTGACCATCAGCGCTGGTTCACTGGGCTGTGACAGCAATCCGGCCACGCCCAGCGGTGGCGCCGTCGCGTTCAGTGGCTGTCACGGCAGCGCCCCCGGGACCGGCATCACGATGAGCGCGTCGAGTAGCGGCTTGACGTCGACCACGAGCAAGAACTTCAGCATCACGGGCTTGGCGTCGCAGTTGATCTTTAGTACCCAGCCGGTGGCGGGACTTTCCGGAGCTCAATTCTTGACCCAACCGGTCGTAACGGTGGAGGACTCGGGCGGCTTCGTGGTGACGGCGTCCACCACCGCGATCACCCTGACGTCCTCGGCCGGCACTTTGTCGTTCTGCACCAGTTTGACGCCGCTTTCGGGGGTGGTGCACGTCGCAACGTGCAACTTCGTGGGTACGGTTGGTGTCGAATACAACCTAACCGCGACGTCGGGTTCCCTCACCGCGACCAGTGGCTTCTTCTCACCAACGGGTGCGGGAACGCCGACGCAGTTGGTCTTCACGACCCAGCCGGTGGCCGGCGCGTCGGAGTCGGTCTTCACGACCCAGCCGGTGCTGAAGGTGGAGGACTCCGGTAGCAACGTGGTGACGAATTCGGGCGCGTCGATCACGCTGGCGTCCTCGGGTGGCACGTTGGGGTCCTGTTCCAACTTGACCGCCGTCACCGGGGTCGTGAACGTGTCCAACTGCACGTTCGCCGGTCACGTCGGAACTGCGTACAGTTTGGCGGCGGCGTCAGGGTCACTCAGTGCCGTGCCGAGTCTCACGTTCAGCCCCACGGGACCGGGTGCGGCCTCGGCCAGCGCGTCGAGTCTCGGATCCAGCCCGGCGTCGGTCCCGGCCGATGGGACGACTTCGTCGACTGTTTCGGTCATCTTGCTCGACGCCTACAGCAATCCGATTGCCGGAAAGACCATCACCCTCAGCCAGGGCTCTGGTAACTCGGTTATCACGACTGTCTCGGCCACGACCAATGCCAGCGGCGTGGCCACATTTAGCGCAACGGACACCCACGGGGAAGCGGTCACCTACACCGCCACGGACGCCCTTGACGCGCTCACGATCACCCAAGTCGCCAGCGTAACCTTCTCCACCACCCAACTGAGCCCCCCGACCGGCGTCACCC
>OCZT010007771.1_pt1 | contig 10467 bp, 9 predicted proteins | sample 1539031 | NCBI WGS metagenome assembly OCZT01 (sample SAMEA3539308, study PRJEB22396) | soil metagenome | biome: tundra; feature: field; material: soil | place: USA | collected 2010-05 | depth 0.15 m
AATGGATTGAATACTGTATGACGCAAATTAGAGTCATATACAATAATTCCTTCCTGTATACTATTAATAATTTGTGAATTGAATTGATGTGATTCTGCTAAATTCGCCTCTGCCTGTTTGCCTGCAATTACTTCTGATTTCAGATTACTCAATTCGAGTTCTAATCCTTTTATCCTATTTTCAAGTTCATTCCTATTCATTCTTAATTTTAATTTATTTCATGCAATAAATAAATATACGTAACTTTTGTTGGCGGCTGGGGTATGTCTTTAATTAAGATTCAATTATTTTTTTAATATCATCAGCGGGGTAAATAAATCAAATAGAAAAATAAATCTCTGCTTTAGTATTCATTTTTCTATTTATTACAATGCTTCTTGATTAAATCGTACAATAAGTTCTTATTAATTGGTTTAGAGATATAATCATTGCATCCTGCTTCTATTGTCTTTTCTTTGTCACTTGAAAATCCATAGGCTGTTTGGGCGATAATGATTACATCTTTGTTAAATTGGCGTATTTGACGTGTGGCTTCATTCCCATCCATTTCAGGCATTCTAATGTCCATCAATACCAAATCAAGGTCAGGATTATCACGACATGCCTCAATGGCTTCAACTCCTGTTATTGCATGTAAAACTTCATAACTTAGTTTTTGGAGCATTCTGGAGAGAAGTGAATACGAGATTTCATCGTCTTCGACAATCAATACTTTAAGTTTTTTTATTTCAACTTCTTTAAGTTTTTCGGAAACAGCATTTAATAGTTCTATTTTTTCTTCTGATACAGCATTGTAAGGAATGGTAAAATAAAATGTCGAGCCTTTCCCTTCTTGACTTTCCACCCATATTTCCCCACCAAGCATTTCAATATAAGATTTCGCAATGGATAAACCCAAACCAGAACCTTCATAACCTCGGTTATGGGATTCACTACCCTGCCTGAATCGCTTAAAAATAATCTGGTGTTGTTTTTGGGGAATGCCTACCCCTGTATCTTTTACAAAAAATTCAAGGTATTCCCCTTTTTTCTCATAGCCGAATTCAATTGAACCTTCATAAGTAAACTTAATTGCATTTTTAACAAGGTTTGTCAGGATTGCATATACTTTTTCATTGTCAGTATTAATGATGGCTTCTTTTGATTGCAAACCGTTCTTAAAGGAAAACTTTATCCCTTTAATTTCAACTTCTGGTTTGAAGAACTTATAAGTAAATTCAATTTTCTCGTTTAAATTCGTTTCATTAATATCAACTTTAGTAAGTCCTGATTCAATTTTCGATATATCAACAATATTATTGATAGTATTGAGCATGCGTGAGCCACTAATCTGGATGGTTTGAATATAATCTTGTTGCTCATCACTTGTTAAGTTCGGTTCTTTTAAAAGTTCAGAAAATCCAAGAATTCCGTTCATCGGTGTACGTATCTCATGACTCATATTAGTGAGGAAGGCGGATTTGAGGCGGTCGCTTTCTTCGGCTTTTTCTTTGGCTTTAATTAGTTCTAATTCAGCCTGTTTACGCTCTGTGATGTCGTTAATACTGGATATAATGAAGGATTCTTTATTGATGTAAATGAATTTGGTGGCAAACAAACCAGTCATGATTTCCCCATTCTTTTTCTTGAATAAAAATTCCTTCTTTGAAACATCGCTGCCATCAAGAAGAGTAGATATTACCCACTTTCGGTCTTCTATATTTACCCATATGTTAAGTCCAATTGATGAATTGCTAATTGCCTCTTCTCTGGTGAAACCAAAAATCGAAGTAAAGGCATCGTTAACTTCAATGAATTTTCCATCTTCCACACTCGTTATAGTGATTGAATATGGGGATGACTTAAAAGCCTTGGAATACCTGTCTTCGCTATCTTTTAATGCTTCCTCCACTTGCTTGCGTACTTTTTGCATCTCTTTTTCTTTCAAAGCACGTTGCACTGCTAAAGCAAGCCTGCCCAACCTATCTTTAAGCACATAATCGGTAGCCCCCTGTTTAAGCAATTCAACTGCCTTTTCTTCGCCAATTGTACCTGATACACAAATAAAAGGGATTTCGGGTTTCAGCTCAAGAGCCAATTTGAGTGCTGCGAATGCATCCATTCTGGGCAATTTGTTGTCGGCAAGTATAATGTCATAGTTCCTACCCTTCAAGAAATTGAGATACTCCTTTTTTCCTTTAGCAATGTCCATGCTAACCAGATAACCTGCATCTACAAGCATTTCATTTAAAAGTTCAGCGTCTTTTAAAACATCTTCAAGACACAAAACATTTAGTAAGGTATTTGATTCCGCTATTTTTTCCATGCTATTAACCTCTTTCAGGAGGTAATTCATTTAAAACTGCCCAAAAACTACCTATTTGTTTAACGGCTTCAATAAACTGTTTAAAATCGACTGGTTTCAACACGTAAGCATTCACGCCCAATTCATAGGTGTTTATTAAATCGTTTTCCTCACGGGAAGAAGTAAGAACAACCACAGGAATTCTTTTCAATGCAGCATCACTTCGAATATTGCGAAGCACCTCAATGCCATCCATTCGGGGCATTTTAATATCGAGTAAAACCAAAGCGGGGTTGCCTGTTTTACGAAGTTTATACTTTCCTTCGCAGCGAAGATATTCCAAAGCCTCTACACCGTCTTTTACCACAAAAATATGATTCGCCAGACTATTTTCTGCCATCGCTTCAAGAGTTAATTCTACATCTTTAGGATTGTCTTCTGCCAACAGAATTGTTCTTAATTCATCCATGATTAATCCTCCTTATTTTTAGGTAATGAAAAATAAAATGTTGCTCCTTTGTCTGGTTCAGCTTCAGCCCATGTACGTCCTCCGTGTCTTAAAATAATATGGTGGACATTGGCAAGTCCAATGCCTGTTCCTTCAAATTCATCGGTAGGGTGTAAGCGTTGAAAAACGCCAAATAATTTATGAGCATATTGCATATCGAAACCCACGCCATTGTCGTGAATAGAAAAAATAAATGCATCATTTTCATCGAGTACGTTAATCTCGATAATGGTTTTTTCTCTGGTACGGGTAAACTTAACCGCATTGCTTAACAGGTTAGTCCAAACCAAATGCAGTAAGGCTTTGTCTCCATATACTTGAGGCAATGTTGCAATGCGCCATTCGATATTACGTTTGGGGTTATCCTGTTTTATCGACACTAAAACTTCATGAACAATGATATTCATGTCAAGGTCGACAAGCCGCTTTTCTTGTCGACCGATGCGTGAAAATTGCAACAAATCGTCAATCAGCGTACCCATTTGGCGAGACGAATCGGCTATGTTATCTAAGTAATGCCGTCCTTTTTCAGGAAGGGAATCGTAAAAGCGGTTTAAAAGTAAGTCAACGTATCCGTTTATGTGCCGCAACGGTGCACGCAAATCATGAGAGACTGAATATGAAAACGTCTCCAGTTCTTTATTAGCAAAGATTAACTTATCCGTAAGTTTTTGTTTCTCTTCGTTTTGAAAGGCAAGTTCTTTATTAGCAATGATTAACTCTGATGTTCGTTTTTCCCTAATTCGATTGCGTTCGGTGATGTCACGGGCGGCTGCGAAAACTCCAATAACTTTTCCTTGTTCGTTGCGGTAAACATTTGCATTATAAACGACATCTATAATTTTGTTAGATGTATGGCGAATTGAGAGAGGATAATCAATAACGCTTCCATTCTCGAAAGTTTTCTGAAAGCCAATTCTTGCTTTCTCTGGTTCAGTAAAATAATCGGAAAAATCTGTTCCTATCAGAGTATTTCGTGGAAAACCAGTAGCCTTTTCTGTTGCCAAATTGACATCAGTAATTTTTCCTTCAGCATTGATAGTCACCAATGGGTCAAGGCTTGCTTCAATCAGACTGCGTGTATAATGATAAGCATTGCGCAGATTTTCTTCGCTGTCCTGCATGGTTACTTCTTTCTTTTGAAGTAGGGTTGCGGCTTCAGATTTGTTCCCTTTTCTCATTTGTTTGAAATTAATAACTCATCCAAATTTTCTCTTCTAAAATTTATTCTGTCTCTGACAAAGTTGTATACAATTGAAAATCAAATATATTTAAGTGATAACAATAGTTTTCAATTGCGAATAGACTTTCGTAGAACGAAGGTAATTCGGTTAATCCTGATAAGCATTACACAATTGCAAAAATAAATTACATTATTCACACGTATTTAGGTGGATAATAATGACTTATAATAACACTTTTGTTTGCAATAGAATGAAGACCTTTATACTAAAGTATTCTAACTATTTTAGCTTTTATAAATTGGAATAATATAAACAAACAAACGGACGATATTTTAATACCTCAAATACAGTGGAGGGTTACCATCTTTTTTAATCCAAATTTTATTTGTTATTATTTGGGAGAGGATAAGAATGTATTGTTACCCTTTTAATCTTAATTAAAAGTACAACAAAATAATAGCTCATTTATTTGTTTATTAGTATTAAAAGATGTATTTTTAATGTGTGATTTAAAGGGCAACTAAAATACAGGAATAATGAGAGTAAAGTATAATAGAGTATCGACCATCCAACAGACTGGAGATCGTTTTTTAAATGATAGTGAAAAGTATGATCTTACATTGCTTGACAAAGTTAGCGGAAGCATACCATTCAGCGACCGCCCAAAGGGAAAGGAAATTGTTTCTTTGGTTGAGGCAGGCAAGATCACTGAACTGGTAGTCGAAGAATTTTCAAGGCTGGGCAGGAATACGGGGGACGTAATAAGAACTTTGGAATGGCTGGAAGAGCATGAAGTCAACGTAAATGTTCTTAATAATGGGTTACAGAGCAGACCTAATGGAAAGAAGAACCCAATATGGAAGATGATCTCTTCTGTCCTGTCATCTGTTTACGAAATGGAGTTAGAAAATATAAAGGAAAGAACGTTAATGGGAAGAGCCGTATACGTTTCTAAAGGTGGCATTCTTGGTAGACCTGCAAATAGCGGAGAAAGTGAAAAAAAATTCATTGAAAAGGAAAAGAGTAAAGAAATAGTTAAATACCTCAATAAGAAGCGCACCATACGGGAAATCAGCAAATACACAAATACGTCAAACAAAACCATTATAAAAGTCAAGAGAATAGCTAAAAAGTATGGGTTGATTACGTTGGAGGCTTAATCAATCTCTTTATAATCTTTACAGGAAATTTCTATCCGATCCAGAAGAAATGCATGCGCAGGGCACACAAAGTGCCCATTTTCTTATCAAACATGCCTTATTTGTCGTTTTTACTGCGGTTATAGCCATTTTAACAGTAACAAAAAGTACAATTGGTAGATGTTACCCATTGGAATAAGAACCATAAAAGGGGATTATTTCACATAATAATGCACCATTTATGGTGCAAAATAAGAAAATTGAGTATTTATCGAAAAAAAACGTTATGAATCAGCAACAAAAACATAGTTATCCGCCTCAGCATCAAAAACGTCTTGACCGTCTTGCAATCGCATTGAAGGAAATGCGGTTCTCAGAAGGCAGGAAGCAGGATGGGTTTGTCGATGAAGGAATTACCCGCAGGAAGATTCAACGTGCGGAATATGGTTATAATATTACATTGGTTAGTCTGTTTTCATTGCTGGACTGTTACGGATATGCTCTGAGTGATCTTGATATTGTAGAATGAGCGATACAGGGAGAATTTTTAAAAACCCTTGCATCTGCTGGAGATTTGTGATAAATTTGTAAAGTAATTGATGCGTTTGCTTCACCTACTTCAATTACATGGAAACTTAAAAGACTGAAGATAAATGATGCGGATGCTCTCCCACCTTCATTAATAAAGACCCCCACTGAAATTTTTAACACTGCTATCGGCATAATAAAGTTACAACGCTGAATGAAGATAATGAAGCGCACGGGAATGACGGTGCGGTTGTTTTCTACCCAGTATAAATCTGATCCGAACGAAAGACTTGTAACTGATCCTAATCACGGTGAAATAAAACACCCGAAAAGACCTGCGCTGACTTGGGTTGTCAACAGGCAACTGATACGATTTGACTGGGTGTAGACTATGTGGGGACATGGTTGTTGATTATGATCTTACTACTTACTGGTATTTCTTAACTTACTTTTTTAATTATTAACTATTTTAATATTTGAAGAAGAAAGAAGCAAAGAAGAAGCATCAGGGGAAAAACCCCCTATTGCTCATGCCCATTTTTCTGAAACCGATCCTCCTTCGGAATTGTCAATTCTCCATGACCAGACTGCCTTTATACATTCTTGAAATCTTTCGTATTGATTTTAGATGCTATGTTGCATAATATCAGTATGTTTGCTACTATTTCTACCTGTTTAAATATTGCCTTCTTAACTTTACTGCCTCAGCTTAATTTCATTGAAAAAGTGAAATAAATATCAAATAAATATATTATATTACATTAATATACAGATTAATATGAATGATATATAAAGTAATACAATACATCGCTGATTTATCTTCTATGGAACATTTTATGCATTTCGGAATGAAATAAATGTATAAAGACTTAACTTAACAGCTTAATAAATTACATTAAGGAAAATCATGAATCTTATTGACACAGGAATAGAAAAAGGATTGATAAAATTTGATGATGACCACAACTTCATAACTTATATTCATCAAAACAAGAAGCGGAATTATAGCTACCCTGAAGAGAAAGTTCAGGCTGAAACATTTTTAACTCTTGTCTTGGATTATAGTTATCCTGTCAACAGGATTAAAATGTATGTTTCTGTACAAATGGGTTCAGAAACAAAGGAAGCTGATATAATTGTATACGCTGACGATAAATGTGAAGAAACACACATTTTAGTTGAATGCAAGAAGGAAGAAATTACTGACCAACAATTTAAAATTGCTGTAGACCAAGCCTACAGTTATTGCGTTGCGGAAGGGGGAAATTATGTTTGGGTAACGTCAAAGATCGTAAATGAGTATTATGAACTACCCAAAGTAAAACCACGAAGTAGAATCGTGATCCCTGACATCCCTCAGTTCGGAGTAAATAAATTAGAACCATATAAATATGTAAAGGGTGGTTCTTTGGCATCAGAAAGGGAAGTAGAGAGTAAGGAAGTAAGAGAACCTGACCAGAAACCAAAGCAGAAGTTTTTTGAGCTTGAAGTTGTAAGTGAAAATGAACTCACTAAGATATTCTTACAATCACATCAGGCACTTTGGGGTGGCGGACAACGAAATCCCAGTGCAAAATATGGGACGAGAAGCATCCAAGAAAAATAGGTCAACCATACGACTTTCAACTCTTTCGTGATGAATCTCCAGATGATCTTTTAACACGAATTAAAGGACTTTACGAAAACGGAAGGAAGAAAGACCCAGAAGTTTTTAAAGATAATATCACCTTAAGTGCTCAAGAGACCCTGACTATAGTTAAATATTTTCAACGGATAAATCTGAATAAAACTGACCTTGACAGTAAAGGCAAAGCATTTGAAACCTTCATGGGAAGTTTCTTTCGTGGTGACTTTGGACAATATTTTACACCAAGACCGATTGTAAAATTTATTGTTGACAGTTTACCAATCAACAATAACTCCCGGGTGTTAGATTCAAGTTGTGGAAGTGGCGGTTTTCTTTTGCATGCTCTTGACAAAGTAAGGGAACAGGCAAATGATTTTTATAGTAAGGAAAAAGAAGAAAAAGACCATTTTCGTCATTGGCACGACTTTGCTGAAAAGAATCTGTTTGGCATTGAAATAAATGAACAGATAGCAAGAACAGCCAAAATGAATATGATAGTCCATGATGACGGACACACAAACGTGGTTGCATTAGATGGACTTTTAAGCGATAAGGATATACAAACAAAATCCAAGAATAAGGAATTTGTGTACGGCACATTCGATTTTATTATTACGAATCCACCTTTTGGTAGCATAGTGAAGCAGACGGAAAAAGCATACATGCACCAATATAATTTAGCAACTAAAGAAGTAGACTGGCTGAATACAACTGGAAGCAACAAAACTTCATTACGTGATAGCCAAAGCACTGAAGTCATGTTTCTGGAACAGTGTCATAATTACTTGGTCGAACATGGTTATCTGGCAATTGTGATCCCTGACGGTATTTTAACTAATAGTAGTTTGCAATATGTGAGAGATAATATTGAAGAAATGTATAGAATTGTTGCAGTCATTTCAATACCACAGACTGCATTCACTGCAACTGGAGCAGGCGTAAAAAGTTCAGTTTTATTTCTACGGAAGCACAAACTTAATCAAACAGAAAAAATTGCTAATCAAAAAGAGGAACTTAAAGAGCAGATCAAGTTTAGAAGTAATTATGTGCGTAAGGTTGGAATGTGGGAGAAAGAAAAAATTGATTTAATAAAGAATCTGGAAAGAGAAACCAAGAAAATTAATCCGAAAGCGACTAAAAAAGAGATAACAGAAATAATTCAACCAGATAAGTCAGCTATACAAGTCAATTTTACCGACAAGGTGAATTTCTTGAAGGAAGAACTGATGGAACAATACTTTGTAGACAAACAAAATGTCTTAGATGACTACCCTGTTTTTATGGCAATTGCGGAAGATATTGGCTATGATGCAACAGGAAGAAGTACAGCTAATAATGAACTGACTGAAATTGGTAAAGAACTTTCTAAGTTCATTGAACACATTAACAATACGGAACGGTAATGAATGAGTTTACAATATCACCAACTCTAAACCCGCAGAGAGTTTTTATTTTACATAAAAGTGAAATTGAAAAACGTTTTGACCCATTTTACTATGTCCCTGAATTATTGGAACTGGAAAAGAAAATCTTAGCCAAGAAGTCCAAAAGATTACGGGATTATGTAATAAAAATATCAAGTGGAGCAACACCAAAAACAACTGAAAGTGAAAAATACTATACAAATCAGGAAAATGGAATCCCATTTTTGCGAGTACAGAATCTTTCACCTACTGGTGTATTAGAGTTTTCTGACTGTAAATATATCAATCCCGAAACCCATGAAGGAATGTTGAAACGTAGCCAAGTGACCGCAGGGGATTTATTAGTAAAAATCACAGGTGTAGGACGTATGGCAGTTGCTTCAGTAGCTCCACAGGGGTTTATTGGCAATATTAATCAACATGTTTGTGTGATAAAGACGGGAAGTAACGTGATAAGTGAAATGGTAGCAGCTTTTCTTAATTCGGACATCGGAGAAAAACTGGCAAGCAGGAGAAGCACAGGTGGAACAAGACCTGCATTAGATTATCCTGCATTACTTTCTATCCCAATCATTGAGGATGAACGAATCCTGCAAATCACTAAAAAAGTAATTGATCAAAAACAGAAGAACGAACTTGAATCTGAAAAACTCTTATCAAGTGTAGATGACTATTTGTTGAAAGAGTTAGGAATCACATTACCTACTCCACTTGAAAATACCTTAAAGAATAGAATGTTTACGACAAGATTAAATGAAATTTCAGGGGGACGATTTGATCCGAAACTACATTCGCTTCAGAGTAAGGCACTTATTAATTCACTTTATAGTACAAAATTTAATCACAAATCGCTTAGGTCAGTTATAATTCATAGTTGTTCGGGTGACTGGGGTAATGATGACAATGAAAATTATAATAAAAATGAATTTGTAAGGTGCTTGGTAATCAGAGCAACAGAATTTGACAACAAATTCAACTTAAATGTAGACGGAAGCAGAGCCAAATTTCGTTTAATCAATAAACTAAAATATAAATCATTGGACATACACCCACGTGATTTACTAATTGAAAAATCTGGAGGTAGTGAAAATCAACCAGTAGGAAGAATAGCCATTCTTACAAAAGAACTCACTAAGAACTACTCTCTGGGGTTTAGTAACTTTGTTAGTAAGATAAGAGTTGATGAAACAATTGTAAATGCGGATTATGTTTTTAACTATTTAAAAACAATTCACAGCATAAAAGTTACAGACGTTATGCAAAGTCAAACAAACGGGATTAGAAATTTAATACTTCAGGAATATTTTAAATTGCCCATTTCAATGCCTCCCCTTGAAAAACAAAAAGAGATTGCTGATACTATTGAAACACTAAAACAACAGGCAAAACAACTAAAAGACAATACAATAGAAATATTACAGAAAGCAAATAAGGAGATTGAAGATATTTTATTGAATTAGCCACGTAGGGAATCATACAACCTGTTTTCTTTCAGCCAAGCGAGTTTGGATGATCCTGAATTACTAAAAATGACTGGGCAATACTAACTCATCAGAAGAAGCCAAGTGGCTTTAAAAGACTTTATGTGAAGTCTGAATGGAAAGTTCGTCAGGGAAGTAATACTCCAAAATTAAATATTAACTGAAACAAAAAAATAACTTACAAAATGTTCAAAACATGTTCAAAATTCTGTAAGTTATTGATTTATATTACTATTTGTAGCCCCACCAGAACTCAGAAGCCATAATTAAACTCTTTAAACCTTGGATATAT
>OCZT010007772.1_pt1 | contig 10465 bp, 10 predicted proteins | sample 1539031 | NCBI WGS metagenome assembly OCZT01 (sample SAMEA3539308, study PRJEB22396) | soil metagenome | biome: tundra; feature: field; material: soil | place: USA | collected 2010-05 | depth 0.15 m
TCCTCGGATTGGCCGGACTCCTCTCGCTCGGTGTGGGCGGGTTGGCTCTTGTCTCAGGCTACGCCTTCCCGGCTGCAACGGCGAACGTGGCAAGGGGTCCGGGTCTTACCGGCAAGTAGGGGACGAAAAACCAGGCCTGTGTAGGGTGCAATGGGAATTACCGGGAGGCCGTGGCGCGCACAGACCAGAGCCACGCGTTCGGTTTCTTTCTCAGTCCTGTAGGGGTGCAATGGGAATTGCCGGGGGCTGTGGAGCGTGAAACCGGAGCCATCCTGTCTCTTTCTGGGTGCGGCCGAGGCATTTTGACCCCGCCCCGTAGACGGGCATTCTGGCCGGACGGGGGCCCTTCATGCACTCTTCCCGACCGCCGCGAGGCGGCAGTTCTCCAGCGGCGCTTCCCGCGCTCCTGCGCGCCTCGCACCTTTTCGGCCTCGCCCTCGGGTCTCTCTACCGCGGTCGAAGCACGACGGCATCAGTCAAACAAGACGAAGTGATTCATCTTGGCCGGGGAGTACCACCTGATCCCGTGACGCTTCCAGAGTATCCGCGCCTGCTCTTCCCAGACAAGGTGGCAGCGTCCCAGATCCTCATAGGTGACCGCGCGTTGGGCCTCGGCGGCCGCTTGACGCACGAGCTTTCGCGTGGCCAGATCGTCTTCTAACGGATCGCGCAGAAGGCCATCGCGGCGAGGCTTTGATTGCGCTGCGTGAAGGATGCGCTTTCGGAGTTCCGGCTTCATGCTCGCCAGAACTTCCTTAGCCTCGGAAACGGGGTAGCCAGTCGCCTTGGAGTAGGCCATGACATCGGCGTCGCTGATTTCTCGGGACATTGGAGCTCAGGCCTCCCTGCGTGGGCGGCGCCTCTTAACGAGCTGTAGCGTGACTCGGTAGTTCTTCCCCGTTTCCACGACAAAGCGCTTCCACCCCAAGCACTCTAAGGCACCTTCGTCCTGGTCCGGGTCCCAGTGCTTCCAGTCCTGAGCGAACCACGCGACACCGCTCGCGCCTATCGATAACTCGGCATCATCGATCGCGGCCTGCTGATCCGAAACGTAGGCGACCTCGAGTGTCTTGACGGCCTGCCTGAGCATAGCCGCACTCTTGTGGACGAAAAGGCGGTATGCGTCCGAACCCGCGAAGGTCGGATCTTCTCGAGTGTGAAATCCGAAGTGACGCGCTGCTCTCCGGTACCCGCCGATCGCGGAGGCGCCCCACGGGTATCGGACGAGAAACTCATATGCGTCCGCCGTTCGTACGAGACGCCCGCTACGGTGGGGCCGGTGGCTCGTGCCTTGCTTCATCACGACGTCGCCGTGAGTTCGGTCAGCCGTTCGTGAAGCTTAACCATGGCGAGCGTAGCGTCCGCAGACGGACATCCGATGTCCGCGGTCTTTCGGAAGAATGCAGTTCGAAGGACTAGATTTGTCCGGGTCCTCGGCCCACGATGCTCGCATGACTAAGACACGGCGGAAGAAGAGCCCTCAGCCCTGCCCCAAGTGCGGGAGCCTCGACGTCGTTCCCATCCTGTACGGCCTACCCGGCCCGAAAGGGATGGAAGAGGGGGATCGGGGAAAGATATTCCTAGGCGGTTGCTGTGTTGGAGAGAGCGATCCGCGGAAGCACTGCAAGGCTTGCGGTACGGAGTTCGATCTTCAGCCGTCATAGACCGCTCGGTCACGGCTCATCGTCGCACTCGTGCTCGAGCGCATACAAGAGCCGGTCGACCGCGTCTTCAAAGGGCGCATCCGCAGCGAGGTAACCCTGTGCGATGGCAACGCGCGTGAGCTCTTCTATCGAGTGTTTGCCCGCCGGCTCCGGGGCCTCAATCTCGCCGCTGAGCACCTTCTCGAGGAATTCGCCGAGCGGCTTAAGAGCTACCGGCTTGGTCAGCACCCATCCGAGACCTTGTCGAGAGTCGATCTTCCATTTGTCAGCGAGGCTCAGGGGTTTACTCCTTCTCCTCTTCGTCCTCATGCTCTGACCTCCCATTCGGCGGAGCGGAGTTCGATCTTCGGCCTTTCAAGGCCGGCCGAGGCTCGCCCTACGACGCGATAGAGCTCTGATCGGAAGTGATGCCACTGGAGCGAATCCGCCGCGCCGACCCGGGCTGAAGGAGTTCCAAGAGGCTGCTGTGGATGCTCTTCCATGGCGCTGAAAGGTTCACGGTACGCACCTCAAGCGAGTACCTGGCGTGTGCGTACGCGGCCCGCACCTCGTGTTCGACTCTCGGATAAAGGAGAATTCCCCTCAGGGGTGACATGCCCTCGTCGGCAAGGGCGCTCAGATAGGCGTGTAACTGAAAGAGGTGGTCCGACTGAAACTTTTCAGGGTAACGATCGCTCTTTTCGGTAACGATCTTTGGAGTGAATTTCGTCTCGATGACTATGCGCTCTTGGCCGCGGCTGAGGGTCGTGTCGGTAATCATCCTCGGCAGCAGCGCCTTCGATAACTCATCGGCGGCTTGCCATGGCCACTGTAGCGCAGTGGCTGCGACGGCGTAGTCGGTCTGCTCGAGCAAGAAGAAGCCGCGCACGAAATCCTGAAAGAGAAGGCGCATCTGAACTTCGTCTTCTAATACCTCGCGGAATTGAAGGACGCCCGATGGGTCGGGCAGAGACCACCGCAACAGAAGACGGCATGCGTCGATTATCCAGGCGTACTCCCTCAGCCCCGAATGGATCTGGATTCCACGGAGCTGCGACTCGTCGAACGGACGCTCTGGCACGGGTCCGAGATAGCCGAGGCAGAGGTTGATTCGCCTGCGAAGATCCGGGGCGAGGGCCCGGTCACGTCGAAGTGCTGAAAAGGCACTCTTCAACACCCTGTTTATCGGAGTGTCGGCGTCTAGTTCGTCGAAGCGACAGTAAATGCGGCCCCGAAGACGCGACAGTCGTCGCTCGCTCTCGACCCATAGCCCCCTACCTCGCAACGCGGCGCTCTCTCCTTCGCGCTGCACGTATCCCCTATCGATCCCGCGCCGGGCCAGCCGTAAGAAGCCATAGCTCAGGAACCGTGCGAAGAGGTTCACAAGGTGGTTGGCGTCGTCACCCGATACTCCACCGATACCGCTTTCGGGCAGCCGCTGCCATGCGTAGGAGAGAAGATAGTAGAGATTTGCGACCGGGATCTTCATGTTACTAGAAGTTTATCGATCTGCTCCTCGGCCTTTACCTGATCCTCAAACCAGTATTCACGAAGAAGTGGAGCGACCTGAGTCCGCACCACCTCCTCATACCAGGTCTCATGCGACTCGCGGCCATCCGGCGGGAGAACGAAAAAGCTGTGCCCGATCTGGTACCCGGGTCCTAGGCTTCTGGTATCGGAGGCAATCACCTCGTTCAACTTAGAAAGTCGGGAAACGATCCGGTCCACGAGCTCTCCCTTAAGCTTCTTAAGGAGAAGATGCTCCCTAAAACCGCTTGCGCCAAATAGAGGCTTCAGGTCGAGAAAGGCGAATCGCCGCCGCAGCGCAAAATCGACCATTGCCAGCGAACGATCGGCCGTGTTCATCGTGGCGACCACATACAGGTTTTCTGGAACGAAGAACATGCCAGTCGGGCTCTGGTCGTACGTCAGGCGGACTTTCCAGTCCTCGTGACGCTTGTCGGGCTCCAACGTGAGCAGCAGCTCGCCGAAGATTCGACTGATGTTCCCGCGATTGATCTCGTCGATGACTAGGACGAAGGGTTTGTGGGGTTCGAGTCGAGCCTGTGAGCAGAAACGAAGGAAGAGACCCTGTCGAAGCACTAGATGGCTCTCCACATCGGGACGGAATCCTTGAATGAAATCCTCGTAGCTATAGGCCTGGTGGAACTGCACCAGCTCCACGTGCTCGCTGGAACGCGAGCCCGTAAAGGCCCACGCCAGCTGCCGCGCCAGGAACGTCTTCCCAGTTCCCGGAGGACCCTGAAGAACGAGGTTCTTTCTCGTCTTCATTAGTTCCAGAGCGCCCCGAATGGTGTCTTCTGATTCGAAGGATTCCTCGAAGATGTCCTCGACTGAATAGGAACCCTCGGGGTCTGGATGTTTCGGTCCAACGCCAGAATCCATCGTCGCTGGGTCCACGCCCATGGCCTCAAAGAGCTTCTGAACGAACTCTGGATACTCCGTGATGTTGGTCAGGGTCTTGATCGGAAAGGAATCCTCCACCGGCCAGTCGCCTCGTAGCTTCCAGGCGACCGTTCGTCTGTGTGGCCAGTCTTTCTGTTGGGCCTCGTATTCATACTGTCCCTGAACGATTCCATAACCAAGGAGCCGCTGCGTGCCCTTCTTGACGAAGACGACGTCACCCGGTTTGACAAGGGAGAGGAAGGCATGGCAAATATACGCGCCGCCCTTCCGCGAGGTGTCCCCCGGGTATTCAGTGTTTAGCTTCGCGAGGATCTCCGCCTTTCCCCCATACTCGGCCATGTCTCCGAGTTTTCCCCAGCCGATCGCCATTACGCCTTCGTTCCAGAATCGATCAAACTCGCTGGCGCCGGCGCCAGGGGCGTAGACCCAGTAGCGAAGCTCGTCCGTTCCCGGTCCCTCCTCCCCTCGCTTGAAGTGTTCCGTCAAGTAATACAGAAACTTGTCGAACTCTAACCGCTCAGGTAGGTCCGAGACACGGCCGACGACCTTTATGTAGTGGCTGAGGAGTCCGTCGAAGGTCTCGTTGACCTTGAAGAATTCGTCGACCAGGCTGTCGCCGCGCTCGCGAGGATTCGGTAAGCCCATCAATTCCAAGAACTCCAGGCTCCGGTTGTTCATGATGAAGAACTGATCCGGAAATACCTGGCCGACGATCTCCAACGCCGCCTTCTTGAAGTTTGCGAGTGAATATTCTTCGTCCTCGAGGAAGCGGCGAATACGCTCCTTTATCGGTGTTTCTGTGTCGTAAATAAGGCTGATGAAGGCGTGGCGGTAGTGTTCGATCGGGTGGTTCGGCTTTCCGAGCGCCTTCGCCTTGGCTAGGGCCATCGAGTTGAAGGCGTGAATGTTGTCGCCCATGGTCTGGAAATCGCGCCACTCCGCCTTCTCGAGGTTCTCCCTCTTCTTGAAATCCATAAAGAATTGATAAACTCTGAACGCGAAGTCATTCTTCTTGAGCCACTCCGGCGCGACTCGCTTGAAGTCTCGGAAGTAGCGCTCGTGGCGCTGCTCCAAGGATTCGCCCTGCTCTAAAGCTCGAAGTTCGTTAGCTTCGTCGGGGCTCACGGTGAAGGAGGTGGCGTTCGCGAACCTGAGAATCTCGAGACCGCTTAGAAATGGGTGCCGCTTCAGTTCGTCCCGACCGACGATTGCCGCCGGAACATGACGAATTACGACGCTGAGGACGTAGGGGGTCTGCTTTTCCAGCTGAGAGCCGGCTCCAGCATCAGTCCAGTACGGGTCGGTTTCGCCAGGAGTCTGGGCCGCCATGCGCGGCTTGGGGTCGTCAGCAGCTTCCGCAAGGGCTGCGAGTCCGCCTTCAGGGCCAGAAATCCATAGGAAGATCTCAGCGCCCTTCTTGATGAGCTTGTAGTGGGATTTCAAGCCCCATTCGATCGACTTGACGCCCTCGCGGAGGGCGCGCCCGAGGTCGTAGATCTTCGGATTGGCTTGCAGCATGAAGCTGCCGGGACGATCAGGCACCGTTCACCTCCGTGTTTCTTTCAACTACCGAACGCGCCATGAAGTGAGCCTCCATATCGAGCTTGCTTTCGACTCGCGGTTCGGTGCCGGTGTACCCCGGGGGGGGCCCCGAAGACAAGTCCGGTGCCACTATTGAGGGCCCGCGAGGGCCCGTAGCCGCTCATGGAGTCGAACCATCGCCAGCGTGTCCCTTCCGCAGTAGCTGAGGAGATTCCTTCGCAGCGCCTGGCGTGCATCAGGGTCCAGTGCGTCACCACCGAACAGGAGCACCTCGAGAGCAGTCGAGGCTGCACCGCCGCCTTGGATCTCGAGGTCGTCGTAGCCGAGCCCTGGAACGAGTGCCGGCAGGACGCTCTTAAGGCCGAAGCTGCCGCCGAAGTCCGGGTGGTAAACGTGGTCGCGTACGATCGGAAGTAGATCCCTGATTCGCCTGGACAGTGCCGTCAGGTCGGGGCTGAGGTCCGGGAAGGCGTCCGCCAGAGACTTGACGCATTTCTTCTCGAACGGTGCGTTGTAAGCGAGGATGGTCTTGGCCCCCGCACAAGCACTGATAACCGCTTTCGCGAACTCCTCTCGTGGATCACCCGGTCCCTCAGCCAGCCATTCGTGGTGTTCCAGCCCGCTCGGACCGAGGACGTGGCAGCTGAACTGCACGGGCGCCTGCTCGTATGGATGACACCCCGGCCATACCGGAATTGCGGGATTGATCGTCTCGAAGTCGAGGTAAGCGACGGGCGGCTCGAGCTCCCTGAGGGCATCGGCGAGCCCTGGCTCGACGATGACCGCTTTCGCTTTGACGCTTCGGATCTGGCGGAGAGCGACGTCCGACGCCGTGAAGTCAGCCGGGAGGTCGGACAGCGTCCCGAACCCTTCCGCCTCGAGTTTCGCTGCCTTCGTCGCCGGAAGCCTGTAGAGGGTGCTCACGTGATGCTCGGGGAGCTCGGGCCAGCACCTCTCGACGAAGGGGCAGTCGTGCGGCGTCTTGCAGTGCGGTCCGGTGGCGACCTCTGGGAGCGGGCCCGCAATGACCGCGGCCAGGGCCTCGATCTCCTTAGGAACTTCCAGAAGCGCGGGGCCGATGAGCGTCGTTACATCCTCGCGCGCGAAGAGGTTTGACAGATCAGGGTAGCGACACTCGCGATTGAGGTGCATGACCTCCGCCCGCTTTACCGGAAGGCCCGCCTTGCTGACGACATGTACCTGGATTGCGACGTCGGGCAAGTGTTGCGCCTTCGCGTCCAGCGTGGACTTAACCTCGGAGACCACGAACCCGTCGCCCCTCCGCTCGAGAATGTCGACGGCTACGAAGACCCCGTCTTCGAGGAAGCTCGCCTCAAAAACAGCCGGCGCGCCGTCGGCGAGAGCCCGAGCCGTAGCGGCCACCTTCCCCTCGAAAGCGAAATATGGGAGGTCAATGAGGACGCCGCCAGGCACCTGCGCCCTGGCGAGCTCCCCTACCTTCTGGCCCCGAGTGAAGATCGCTTGGAGCTCCTCGTCAGCCACGAGCTCCGGGGCTTCGGGCTCGTGAACTCGCCACCAGAGCTGTTTCAGGCACTGCAGCCCGGCGGTGTAGCGGGATTTAGAGAGCCACGAGCTACCGCTTGATGCCATGGTCAGAACCCGATGGCCCGAACTGGCAGGATTTCGCGCGTCCTCTCGGCGACAGCGTCTCGTTGCGGCCTCGAAGACTGCACACTCGCAACAACAACTCTCTTCACCGAAAGTCGGATACCAGAAGACCACCGAACCGCCTCGGGTTCAGTCGTAAACCATCCGAGGCGGTCCGTTTGATCCCTACTCCGAAGGCAGCGAACGCCTATTTTTGTCCCTTTCCATTGCAATTGGGACACTGAATCTTCCCAGTGTTCTTGCAGTTGGCACAACCACTGCTACACCTCGGACATTTAATGAGCCCTTGGCCTTTGCACGATGGACAAGTCATATTCTCTCCTTGTCAATGCTCGATGGGTCGCTTTTCGACAGATGTCCAGTGGGAAAACGGTGAAGAACAGCTGGTTCGGGTGCGGGCGGTGTGACGCGGTTGAACGCCATGAAACGAGTCTAGCACTGGTGAAGGGGGCAGGCGGTCCAAAGAAGCCCTGACGACACGAGACCGCCCGTTCCCTTAGAGATCTCAAAGAGAAGCACGAGGTGGCGGGGCGAATCACTGCGACCGGACGCCCGCGTACCTGATCTGGACCACAGGATTGGAATGGTCCGCGTGATAATCCGGACTATGGACATGAACGTGCCGCGCGCTTTTCTGTGTCACGGATCGGAGGACAAAGACCTCATCGTGAAACCGTTCGGACGCCATCTGGCATCCCTCGGTGTGCGTCCGTGGATGGATGGCTGGGAGATGTTCGCCGGAGACAGCCTTGTGTCCAAACTTGAGAGCGGTCTCAAGGAGTCGGAGCTATTTCTTCCGTTCCTCACCCCGACCAGCGTCGATAAGCCATGGGTTCGTCTTGAGATCGAGGCTGCGGTCGTCCAGAGACTCATGGACAAGATCAGGATCATCCCGATCGTCGTTGGCCTGCGTAAAGAGGCCATCCCTCCATTCTTGTCGACGATCATCTGGATACCGCTGGACGGCCCTGACGGAGTTCCGGAGGCGGCAGAGAAGGCAGCGAGGGCTATTTTCCGGGTCTCCGACAAGCCGCTCGTTTCTCCTCGTCCTGCCTACCTGTCGTACGCCGGTCCGGGCGTCTATGGGCTGTCGGGGTGGGACATCCTCGTCCTAAAGGCCGCTGGCGAGGAAGTGATGCAGACGGGCCGGCGGGACCTTTCGACGGACGCCGTATTCGAGCGTCTCTCGTCGACGGGAATGCCGAAGGCGACGTTTCGGGAGAGCATCGACATCCTGGACGAGAAAAGACACGTCATCAGGCAGGGTGTACTTGGAGACCAGTACAAGTACCTCGAGGTCACCGTCGGAGGGTTCGAGCTCTTCTGCGAGAGGTTCGTCCCTGACTACGCGGAACACGCGAAGAAGATCTCCATCGCGATCATCGACGCGGACCACCGAGATCCAGACAGAGGCTGGTATCCGGCTGAGGCGAAGGACTTAGCCGAGAAGATGAACATTCCGGAGACGGTCGCCATCCAGATATTCCAGAACCTGGAACGTCTCGGCCGGGTCGAACTCGGAAAGAGCCTCGGCGTCTACCACGCCATCAGCGTCTCTCCAGGGTTCAAGAGGGAAATGCTGGCGTCGAAAGAGTGATGGGCGTCCCGGGAAGGAGTACATTAAATACCTTTCGACCGCCGAGACCGCGGCGCCGGAGAGCTCGACCCGCTCTCACTACGCTCTAATCGTGTCACGTGAGGAGTTGGACCGTACCGGCGCCGAGTCTCCTTGGGCGGACAGGGGATTGTGTTCGTGATGCTAGGCAGAGAATCGAGGGTCGGGTAGCCTAAGCAGGTGCGCGAGTTCGTGATCTTCGCTGGCGAGAGTATCCACGACACCTATCTGAAGGCTCAACAGGAACTCTCGAAGGCTGTCGAGGCATGGAATCGACACGACATCGTCAGTGCAGATGAGGCCTCGGTCGCCACGTACCTGGTGGACCAGTACAGCCTTCATGCACCGATCATCCACGAGGAACAGATCACCGCTGAGCATGGCCAAGCGACCCAGATTATTTACCAGCCCAGCTGGTCTATGGTCTATAGCAGAACTTCTCCCGTGACGGGCTCGGGAGTCGTCATCCGCATCCCGTTCACTGGGGATGCCGGGCTCCTACGTTTACGTCCGACGCGCCGAGAGGGCATGCTGCCCGTCGAGGTGGAAGCGGAAACGAAGGGCGATGGTGGTGACATCGTGCTTCGCATTCTTGCGGGCAGCGCAGAAAGTCAAGTAAAGGCCGCCTTCGCGCAGGCCCTCGACGTGATCGTGCGACACGCTCGGCTCATGCAGGAGGATGTGGCGGGATTCAACCAGAGTATTGCCGAGAGCGCTCGCCGGCTCGTGGCGAGTCGTCGTGCGACGGTCCTGCGTGAGGACCAGCTCATCGCGTCTCTCGGGGTCACGGTCCGTCGTGCAGAAACAGTGCCGGAGACCTTTGCCGTTCCCGTTCATCCGAAGCGCGTGACGCTTCGACCGTTGGCGGCAGCAGGTCTCTTCACGCCGGAGCCGGCCATCGACGCGACGGTCTATGAGGACATGCTTCGTGTCTTCCTTGAGACGGGTACCGCTATCGAGCGGGCGGAGACATATGTTGGGAAGGGTGAGGAACACTTACGGGACCAGTTCGCCATGACGCTCGGAACGCACTACCCCGACGTGGCCCGAGAGGCCAAGAACCGGGCCGGGAAAACCGACATCCTGCTCCGCCATGATGGCGGCGTCTTGTTCGCGACAGAGTGTAAGTTCTGGGACGGCGCAGAACACTACCGCGCGGCACTCTCCCAGACGCTCAGCTACCTCACGTGGCGCGAGTCCAAAGCCGCACTCCTCATCTTCATCAGCAACAAGGCACTCCAACCGGTCCTGGACCAGATCAAAGACGCTACGAGCACACATCCCGCGTTCGTCGCATTTCGAGGACAACCCTCGGAGGGACGCTTTGACTTCGACATGCATGTCCACGATGACGCGACCCGCGGCGTGAAGCTCGCCGTCCTCTGCTTCCACTTCCCCTCATAACGACTCCTAGACACGAAGTGTCGGAGTCGCTCCCCTCGTCGGTGTAAGAGCGCGGAGAGTTGAGATCCACTCCACGAGAAGGCCACCGGAACCGCCCGCGCATAATCCGAGCCAGCTTTCAGCGGAGGTGGGATCCTGGCTGGCGAGAAGCTCGATGCCGCGGCGCGGCAGTACGCATCCGAGGTAACCGACCTGGCACGGTCGT
>OCZT010007773.1_pt1 | contig 10465 bp, 5 predicted proteins | sample 1539031 | NCBI WGS metagenome assembly OCZT01 (sample SAMEA3539308, study PRJEB22396) | soil metagenome | biome: tundra; feature: field; material: soil | place: USA | collected 2010-05 | depth 0.15 m
AAAAGACAGAATGCGGCAGTATCTCGATGCCAAAGTCGATTTCGATGAATTGCGAGATATAGCGCCTGGACTGGTGCGCAACAGCGCCGGATTTGATGGCCGGAAAGCGAGAACAAAAATTCTAAAGCATGAGGCATTCAAAGAGGATAATCTGCGTCGGTACCTCTTCCGTCCATTTGATGAACGCTGGTGCTACTACACGACGGAGCCGAACTTATGGAAGCGATCACGGCCTGAATTCGGCAAACAGGTCAGCGAGAATGGCTTTTTGCTGACACGCGCAGCGGGTGTTGCCCAGCCTGAAGGCATTCCATTTCTATATACAAAAACTCTGATTGCACGCGACTCGATGCGTGGCCATGCAGTTGCATTCCCGCTTTATCTCCGCGTAGACGAAAAAATAGAAAATGGACAAGGGACTCTCCCGGGACTTTCAGTCAAAGCGCCGCTAGATGGCAACTTTTCACTATTGGCCAGCGACTATCTGCGTAGCCTGGGTCTGGACGACAGCGCCGGGTGTTCCGCATTGCTTTGGCTGCACGTTCTTGCCATCGGCTATTCCCCCGCCTACCTGGAAGAGAATGCCGATGGTATCCGGCAGGATTGGCCGCGCATTCCAATGCCATCATCCTTAGCGCAGTTCGAGGCATCAGCGGCGCTGGGGCAGCGTGCGGCGGATTTGCTGGACACTGAGAAGCCCCTAACGGCAGTCACGGCAGGCGCGTTGCGGACTGAGTTACGCTCCGTTGCCGGACTGAAGCGCATGGATGGTAAGCCGCTTCATGCAGACGAAGACTTGCAGCTCACGGCAGGTTGGGGACACGCCGGAAAAGAAGGCGCTACCATGCCCGGACGCGGCAAGCTGGTGAGCCGTGAGCGGACAACAAAGGAACTCTTTGAACTGACAACTGGGCTGGCGGCGCTGGGCATCTCGCAGGATGAGGGCTTGCAGCGCCTGGGCAGTACGGTGGTGGACGTGTATCTGAACGACCTCTGCGCATGGACGAATGTTCCGGAGATGGTCTGGGAAATCTACATCGGCGGCTATCAGGTAATGAAGAAGTGGCTCAGTTACCGGGAGTACAGCTTTCTGAAACGTCCGCTGACGTTGGCCGAGGCGGAAGAGGTGCAGGCGATGGCAAGACGGCTCACCACCCTCTGCCTTCTCCAACCGGAACTCGACGCGAATTACCGCAAGGTGAAGAGCGCGGCCTGGCAGGCGCAGTCTGCTCTTCAATCTGTTCAAGCGTAGGCTTCCAAAAGAATGGATGATCTATCCGCTCTAGTTGTCTGCCTGAGGCGAAGCTGGGCTTGCGGGAACTGCTGCCGGGTGCGGAGTGCCCGCAGAGTTTGCGCGCTTTGAACTGGCAACAGACCGATGAACGCGCCGCTGCTTCGCAGGGATAGGCTGTAGCGGCCTCACAGGGGCGCTCACAGCCGCTGGTGGGATCACGGGCGGGGCGATATGGGGTGAGGCGTGAGAATGAAGACCACCAGTCCGCCAGCCATGAACGCCAGCAAAAGAATCCCCAAGCCAAAGCCCGCGCCACTGTTTTGCCTTGCCACCGCGCCGGACGGCGGAGTCGTGTCCCGCCCGCCGCCTGCCCCTGGCTTGAATACTTCCGCTCATAGATGCCTGTGCCGGGGATGGAAGTGGCCGTGTACGATCTGCCCTTTGCATCCGTGCCGACGCGGAAACCACGAACACCGATGGAAGTCCCAATCCCGGACTTGGACAGGTTCAGCCGGATGGGACCGATTTTCAAGCTCTTATGAAACCGCCATGCCATACGCAGCAAGACTACCAGCTTCCGCTGGCAACAAATGGCGAAAAAACTCACAAAAAGCAGGCACTTTTTGTTGCCGAATGCCTCACGGACTTTAACGCCACAAGAGCAGCGATTACAGCAGGTTACAGCAATAAATTGGCAGAATAGACCGGCAGCACCATATTAAGAAATCCCAAGGTTTCCAGCTTTCCCGGCATAGGCGCAAAAGGCCGAACGCTTGACACATAAGGACGCTTGACACGGGCCTACCCGGAGACGGAATGAAAAGTTATTGTGAACGCCAAAGAGAGGAAACGCTTGACGCCAATAGAGGCTTGACGCGAGCCGATCTCGGCATACCCAGACAGGCGAAAACCGAACGCCACAAGGGAAGCGAATATTGACACATAGAAGTGTTGACAGGCGGCCTCTCAAATGGGAGCGACGGGGCCAGTCACTAACCCCAATGGAGGCAAAACGGCTGCTCTTCCGAAACGGCAAAGCTGAACGCATAAGGGAGTGAACGAAGGACAACATCTGCAAAGTCTCTGTATCTAAAAACGTAGCTAGTACCTGCATTTATGGGTTCGGACTGCTTTGCGACGAAACATCCTAAGCTATTGTTTTCACTATAACATACGAACAAGTGCGAAAACAGCCGAAATGCCCCTTATAGGATTATGAGTCCCCTGCTCTAACCGTTGAGCTACAGGCCCTGGCTTGCCATATCAAATTGAAACACAAGATATCACGCACAAAGGGCGACTCGGCCTTGAGAGTCAGTCGTTACCCGTTCCGGTCCTGGGTCCGGTTGCCTCTTCAGTGTGACACAGACGCTCGCCCACGGTCACTTGGTCCGGCTTGCGCAAAAGGGTGGAATCGAAGGCGGACCGAGAGTTCGTCGCCTTCCCAAGGTCGACTGTGGCCCATCAGACGGGCTCGCGTCGGCGCATTCCAGCGCGCACCCAATGGGAGCGTTGATCATATCGATCCGAGATAATTCCCGAAGGTCATTAAGCCGACAGCGACGAGCAACAGGATGAAGGCGGCAGAAAGCGCTGCCCAGGTGCGGGGCCTGCAGCCTTTCCATTCGCGCATCAACAGGCCGACTAACGCGCTGAACAGGACAACCATCGCGTTGATGATCGCCCAGCTTGTGAATTTGTAAGCGCCCATCCGCACCTGGCCCACGCCGTAGAGAAAGAACTGGCCATACCACAAGAGGCCTGTTAGTGCGGCCATGGAAAAATTGATTGGAAGAGCAGTGGTCTTGTTACCTGCGGGCAGTTCCATATACTCGCGCAAAGTGCCTTGGCGGAAGTGCAGATATAGGCAGTAAGCAGCCGTGCTGATCAATCCACCACCACAAGAGAAGATATAGATCACATTCCCTTGAAACTGCCCTGCTCCATGGGCCGCCGCGATGGCGGCGATCGGTCGTCCCACATCAAGCGAGATACCGAAGACCGCCGATAAAACGCCCGCCAGCACACAGAAGAATAGACCTCTGCCGAGTTGAAAGCCCTCCGACAAAGAGTCAGACTTACGACGGTCTTTGTCCTTCAACCAGCCAGCCAAGCCGGAAACAAGTATTCCAATTGCCGCCACACCAACCCCGGCCAGTACCCAGTTAGTGCCTGTCTTGGCTAACAGGGCCGCCAGCTCTCCGGAAACAAGCGGTGTGTACAAGGTCCCGAGAACGCAGGATATCCCGATAGCTATGGCATAAGTGAGGGAGAATCCAAGATAGCGGATGGCCACCCCAAAGGCTGTCCCTCCCACTCCGAAGAGGATTCCCAGAAGAAGCGTGTTTACCATGACGCGTGTCGGCGCCTCAGAAAGTACGGCCATCAACTGCGGGGTGGTGAGCCACGCGCCAAGCCATGGAAGGATAAGCCAGCATACCAGCGCCTGCGCGAGCCAGTAAGTCTGCCATGACCAGGCCCGTGTCTTCTTCTGAGGTGTGTAACAGAGCGCCGAGCTGCAACCGCCGATGGAAAGGATAACTGCGCCCACAAACGGACTGGATGTCATCATGGCAATTCCTCGCGCAGGTTAGACCTGTTCGTCGAACTCCGCTGGAAGTTGAAGGGGATAATTCCCGAACTCACGAACCAGTTTCACGATGTAATCGTAAGTCTGTCCTGACACGCCGCTACTCACCGAGTGGTCCGACTGGAAGATGTAGCCGCCGCCCTTGGCGGCATTCAATTTGCGCAGTACCTCGCGCCGGATCGCCTCGCGGTCGCCGGTCTCCCAGATCTGCATATCGCTGTTGCCGCAGAATCCCATGCCCTGGCCGTATTGGCGGCGCAGTTCCACACAGTCCATGCCGGCCTTCGCCTCCAGTGGGTTGTATGCATCGATCTTGATGTCGATGTAGTCCTGGAATATCTTCTTGCAGTTGCCGCAGCCGTGGTAAATCACGGGCAAGCCGTTGGCGTGGGCATACGCCGTCATCTCCGCCACCCATGGTTTGAAGTACTCGCGCCAGTAGTTAGGCGAGAAGAACATCCCCTTCTTGTAGGCTACGTCGCCCCAGATCACAAAGCCGTCAATAAGCCCGGCGCCTGCGTCGATCTCGGCCTTGGCGCATTCAAGATAATATGCGCCGATTCGATTGATAACCGCGCCCATGCGGTCGGGGAACTCGGCCATCCACATCATGGCGTTCACTTGACCAATAAGTCGCGTGAGGCACTCACTTACTTCGCCCATGCTGCCATACACAGGAAAGTCAGGCCGCAGCGACTTTACAGTATCGATCCAAGCCGGAGAGTTGCGTTCGAACCCGTCCCCGACTCCGGCGATCTGGTTGTCACCTGCCTCGAAGAAACGGCGATGATCGCGGGGATCGTCAAACTCTGCCTTCTCCAGCTTTTCGAATTTGTCGATCTCCCAGCCCATCATCTCCGGCATGGGAAATTCAAAATGCTTGCGCATGATGGTTCCGTAGCCGGTCTTGACCACGACTTCTTCCGCATTCTCGCGGAGAGTCTGGAAGGGGCGAATCCAAGGGTCACTGTTGGGGACCGTCGAAATCCAATCGAGGTCGTAGTAGTAATACGGATTCGCGTCGTCCGGAAGGCCCAGTTCCTTGCGCCAGCGGGTAGTAAAGCCGCCCCAAAAGAAATCGCTGATAGGCACGCGGTCCGGTTCTTCGTGGCGGAGGGCTGTGTTGAGCCGCTCCAGTTTGCGCATGGTGTTTTCTTTGCGGCCGGCGGGGTCGCCGGTCTTGCCGAAGGTATTGAACATGCCCATAATGCACCTTCCGGGGAGGTTGAACCACTGTACAAGAAAACGTATACAATTCGCAACGGCTTTATCTGTCGTGCCGAGAAAATCGCAAGTCGCGCGTCCACTCAGCCGTCATCACAGGCGGGCTAGACTTCCATCAACGACACCTCGTGAACCTCTCCGCGCGACCCCGGTGCGAGCTTCACCCGGAGCGTCTTGATCTCCCACGGGGCAAGCGCCACGTTGAAATCGAGGCCAAGGAGCGCGCTCTTGAGTGTTGCCTGGGTCGCGTTCCCCGTGCGTTCCTGGATGCGGACGATGGTTTCGTCCTGGCCGAGCTCCGCTTGCTTCACGGCCATTACCCAGACGTTCGCCGGCATGATCTCAAGGTAGGAGTTCACCCACGGCTCGGTTCCACGGTGCGTGGAATCCATGACAAACTCTGCCGGCGTTTGCAGTTCTTCGGCCATGCGATCGAGGGCAAGCTGCCCATAACTCCCGCGCGCGCCAAAGATCCAGAACCTGCGCTCCTGCCTGCCCTGATCCTGCCATGCGTTGTTGTCGTTCTGCGGAACCGTCGCCGGGTTGTGGCGCGCAAACGGAGCTGAGCGGATCAACACGGTACGGAAAAGTCCGTCCAGGCAGTCGCAACTATAGCTGGAGTTGTTGAGCACGGCCACGGTGTAGTCCGCTCCGCCGATCTTGCCTTGCACTGCGCTCCAATCCTGGTAGGGCACTTCGTTGCCGTCTACCGTGCGCTCAATCACCGCTCCTGGGACCTTGGCAAAGTTCCTCGGCTGGGCAAGCGCGGTGGAAATTTCCAGTTTGAGCATCTGCTCGTGCTCGCGCCAGTCAATTACGAAGCGGAGCTCGATAAAGTCAAGCCCGGCAAATTGCGCGATGTCCAGCACAATCTCCGAGTCCTGCCACCTTGCGCGCTGGCGTGTAACCCGAGTCACAGGCCCATCCTCAATCACGGTGGACGACACAAGTTTGGGCCGGCCCAGCTCCTCGCGGAACTGCTTGACGCCGTGCGCCCAGGTATCGCTGGTGTCGCGAATGGCGACGAGGCTGATCGAGCCGGCGAGCAGCTCCGCGCCATCGGCCTTTAGCGAAGAGAGGCCAGAAATGGAATCCGAGACCGTGAAGAAGTTTTTGTACGGCTCAGGCGCGGGCGGCACGCCACGCTTCAGTTCAAAGACCTTGTAACCGCAAGCGGGCAGCTCAACCCATGCCGACATCCTATGGAAGAAGTTTGTCATGCTTTCTGAAGGCCGCCACTGCAAAGCTATCTTGCTGCCATCTTTTGCCGAGAGATGCGAGATCGGCGACCTGGGTTCTCCCGCCACAAACGGAGAATTGTCCGGGTCTCTTTCCGCGTAGCATTCAACAAGGGCCTTGCGTTTCCACGGCAGCGGGTTGAAGAGGAAGACCGCGCCTTCCGCGATGCCTCTCATGTCGACACGCTTGGCCATGGTTTCTAGAGCCGCAACCTTTTCGGTCTGTGCGATTTCGCAAGCGTAACCAACGCTGTCGCGCACATCCGTGTAATCCGAATAGAGCGATGTTCCAGCCATCATGTCGTGAAACTGGCAAAACAAGACCTTCCACCAGGCCTCGGCATACTGGTCAGCCGCGTAGGCCCGGCCGGCGGTCCGGTTCGCCACCAGCGAGATAACTTCTGATTCGCCCAGCGACCGCTCGGCGCGGCGGTTAAGGTACTTTCCCTCGCCGTACGCCGAATAACAACCGGCGGCGTGCATCTGCAATTCCTTCTTGATGACCGGCAGCGAAGCGAAGGCAGGCGATTCCTCGACCGCGTGAAAGAACTCCGCAAGCGTGCTGAAGCGCAGTTCGGGCAAGGTCGGGTCCTTCTGCATTTCAAGAATCTGCTTAATCTGTGCCTTTGTGACAGCGCCGCCGTGATCTCCAACCCCGAAGAAGAGAGCGCCATGGTCGAAGCCTGACGCAAAATCCCCGGTAACTGCAGGCCGCACCAGGCTTGCATCCGCGTCATAGTTCTTCCAGATTCGCAAGGTAAGAACGCGCGAGCCGTCAGGCCCTTCCCACCAGAACAGAAGCGGCAAATCCATCTCATGTTCCTGGGGGCGCATGAAGACGTAGTAGCCGTAGCCGGCGCGCCTCAGCAGCGTGGGCAGGCCCGCTGCATGGCCAAAGGAATCGGGATTGAAACCGATCTTCACGTCCGAGTCCAGCACGCGCTGGCAATACCGCTTGCCGTAGAGCGAGTGGCGAACGAAACTCTCTGCCGACGGGATATTGCAGTCCGGCTCGACAGGCCAACCGCCAACAACCTCCCACCGCCCCTCGCGAATCCGCTGCTTGATCTCGGCCAGCATCTCCGGAGCGGCCTTCTCCACCCAGCGATAGTGCGCCGAGGAAGAGTGGCTGTAGCGGAATCCCGGCGTCTCATCCATCCGGTTCAGAACACTGCGAAAGGTATTCAGCACGGTGTCCGATCCGTCGCGCCAGGGCCACAGCCACGCGGCGTCGATATGCGAGTGACCAATGATGTGGAGAACCTTCCGCGCGCCTGCCCCTACCTGTTGGCCTAAAGCCGGTGTCACGGCCGCCGCCCCCATCGCTGCGGCCCCTTGTACAAGAAAATCGCGCCGGGACAGTCCCTTGCCTTGTTTGCTCACGTGCCGGATCCTCCATGGACAGTTGTTTTGCGGAAAGTCTGTAGCAGAAATAATGCTCCTCCGGCTTGGACCTGCGCAACTTCAACCCCGATGCAGCTGGGTCAGCCCCACCGCAGGTGGTCTGCGAGAATAGAGGCAGATGCTCTCCCTCATCAATGCCGGAAAGCGGTACGGGCCGCGGGTCCTGTTCCTTGAAGCCAATTGGCTGATCCGCAGCAAGGAGAAAACCGCCCTGGTCGGCGCCAACGGCACCGGCAAATCGACCATCATGAAAGTCCTGGCAGGCCTCGAAACGCTGGACTACGGCAGCGTGCAGCAAACCCGCGGCATGAGCATCGGCTACCTGCCACAGGAAGGGCTCGCACTGGCCGGGCGCACCGTCTTCGAGGAGTGCCTCACGGTTTTTGACGAACTCCGTGACATGGAGAAAGAAGTGGAACGGCTGGGCGGGCAGCTCTCCGTGCTGGACCACGAAGGGCCGGAGTACGAGGCTGCCGCCGAGCGCTACTCCATGCTGCAGGAGCGCTTTCACGCCCTCGACGGCTACGCGCTCGACGCGCAGGTGGGCGGCGTGCTCACCGGCCTGGGCTTCGGCAAAGAGGACTGGGGCCGGCAGACCGACGAATTCTCGGGTGGATGGCAGATGCGCATAGCGTTGGCCAAGCTGCTGCTGGCCAAGCCGAATCTCCTTCTCCTCGATGAGCCGACCAACCACCTGGACCTTGAAACCCGCAACTGGCTCGAAGACTATCTCAAGAGTTATCCGTTCGGTTACATACTTATCTCCCACGACCGGTACTTTCTGGATGTTACGATCGATCGCACGGTGGAGATATGGAACAAGCGTCTCACTATCTACCAAGGTAACTATACAAAGTATCTTAGCCAAAAAGATGAGCGGCGCTCGCAGTTAGAGTCGGCCTACCGCAACCAGCGCCTGCAAATCGAGCACCTTGAAGCGTTCATCAACCGCTTCCGCGCCCAGGCCACCAAGGCCAAGCAGGTGCAGAGCCGGATCAAGGAACTGGAGAAGATTGAGCGCATCGAAATTCCGGAAGAGGAAGCTCAAATTCATTTCAAGTTTTCCCAGCCGCCGCCTTCGGGACGCATGGTTGCAGAAGCCGAGGGACTCTCAAAGAGCTATGGCGCAAAACAGGTTCTAAATAACGTCCGGTTCACAATCGAGCGTGGAGACCGGGTGGCCCTGGTGGGCGTCAACGGCGCGGGCAAGTCCACGCTGATCAAGCTGCTCACCGGCGAGGAAGCACCCACGGCCGGCTCGGTCAAATTGGGCCACAACGTGATCAGCGAGTACTTTGCGCAGGACCAATACAAGGTGCTGGACGGCGACCAGCGCATGTTGGACGACATCAGCCGTGCCGCGGTCAAGGTGCCGGAGCAGGCCTTGCGCTCGCTGCTGGGCTGCTTTCTCTTCAGCGGCGACGATGTCTTCAAGCCGCTCGGCGTGCTCAGTGGCGGGGAGCGCAATCGCTTTGCGCTGGCGCGAATTCTGGTGTCGCCGTCGAATTTCCTGCTTCTCGACGAGCCCACCAACCACCTGGACATGCGCGCCAAAGACGTGTTGTTAGAGGCGCTGGCGGCCTTCAGCGGAACGGTGATTTTCGTCTCCCATGACCGGTACTTGATTGATCGCCTGGCGACGCGGGTGCTGGAAGTGGAGGTCGGCAACTTCACCAGCCACGAAGGCAACTACGAGGACTACCTGCGCTGGAAGGGGATTGCATCCAGCAGCCTTTTAGTCGAGAACGCAGCCAAGGAAAAGCAGCCGGAACGGGCAGCGAAGAATGGAACCTCCACCGATCCCTCACATGGCGATTCTGACGGCGCACCGGACCGCCCCCGCCGCCTGAATCCCATCAAGCAGAAGCAGATGGAAGAGCGCTGTGCGTTTCTGGAAGAAGAAGTCCCGCGCATCGAGGCAGCGATCGCGCACACCGAGGAGCAGTTGGGTGTCTATGTCTCCGCCGCTGAAACGCAGCGACTCAGTGAACTGGCCGAGGACTTGCGTGCCCAACTGGCAGCCCTCACAGCCGAATGGGAAGACCTGATGGTGCAGTTAGGAGGGTAACTCGCGCCGCCATAAGGTCATCCTTATTCGCCTTCGTGCATAATCTAGAGACGATGGCACTTTTATGGAATCCCGAGAGCTGGCAAAAGCGTCTGGCGGAGCTGGAGGCACAATCCGGCGAACTGAAAGAGGCGCCGCTCCGCCGCGACGTGCGTTCGCTGGGAACGCTGCTGGGCGATGTGCTGCGCGAGCAGGCCGGCGAGGAGTTTTTTGCACACGTTGAAGCTCTACGCCAGGGCACCATCCGTCGGCGCGATGCCGAGGCGCGAGGTCTCGACAAGGAAGCCGCCCTGCAGGCTACTAGCGCGCTCGATCTGGTCCATTCTCTGCCCGTGGAGCGCGCCATCCTGCTTACGCGGGCCTTTGCCTTCTACTTCGAACTTATTAACCTGGCCGAGACAAACCACCGTAAGCGCCGCCGCATTGCCCTGCAACTGAGCGGGCAGACCGCCCGCCAGCGCGGTTCGCTGGCAGGAACACTCTGCGAAATGCGCCGAGTGGGCATCACCGCAGACGAGGCCATGGGCTGGCTGAAGCGGGTGCTGATTGTCCCCGTTTTTACTGCGCACCCAACTGAGGTAGCGCGCCGGTCAGTCATGTTCAAGCGCCGGCGTATTGGCGAGTTTCTTGCCACGCTCGATCGCATTCCTGTGCCCGAACAGGATCTTGTCCGTCTGGAAGAACTGGTGCTGGCCGAGATCACCAGC
>OCZT010007774.1_pt1 | contig 10463 bp, 13 predicted proteins | sample 1539031 | NCBI WGS metagenome assembly OCZT01 (sample SAMEA3539308, study PRJEB22396) | soil metagenome | biome: tundra; feature: field; material: soil | place: USA | collected 2010-05 | depth 0.15 m
GCGTGACTGGAGTTCAGACGTGTGCTCTTCCGATCTGAGGCGATTCATATTTCTTTGAGCTTAAAAATCCCAAAAATAATGAAAGGTTTGAATGGATAGTCGACCTGCCGGATTATAAAATAAACCAAAAAGGCGGCGTATATAATCCGGGTTTTTACAGGGGGAGCCTTGGCATTTTATTCAAGTATAAATATTAGAAAAGCGTGGATTTATAATAGGATAAAGCTTATGATAAAATCAATATTATTCAGAATGAAAATGATGCTGGCAAGTGGAGCTACTAAAGCAGGTGGTATTGTTTTAGGCGCTGCTGGTATTACATTATTTTTGACATTTATATGTAAGTTTTTTCGTTAATTTGTGCAAAAACCGTGAAAATAAGGAAAACATTATGAAAAAATTAATTTCAGTACTAATTCTGCTATTTAGTTTTTCAGCATTCTTATATTGTATAGATGTCGATAATGCAAACATATATTTTTCAAAAGGAAACACAAAATATGCATTGGGGGATTTACAAGAAGCAATAAAAAATTATGATAAGGCCATAGAATTTAATCCTACAGTCGGCCATTATTATTTTAGCCGTGGAATAATTAAAACTACGTTAGGAGATGATAAAGGGGCGCTTGAAGATTTTCAAAAAACTATAAAGTATAGTCCAAAAAATGTTTTAGGCTATTATAACTGCGGATTTATATATAACAAGTTAGGACTGTACAATGAAGCAATTAATAGTTTTGACATTGTTGTAAAACAAGACCCAAAATTTTTGTTGGGCTACATCGCTCGGGGTGATTGCAACGTTTCAATTGGTAATTATAAGGCTGCAATTAAAGACTATGATAAGGCAATTGAAATAGATCCAAAACATGCAGATTCCTACCATGAGCGTGGATTAGCTAAAAATAATTTAAAAGATTACATAGGGGCTTTGAAAGATTATAATAAATCAATAGCAATCGACTCAAAATCTTCTTTTGCATATTTGTCCTTTTGTAATCGGGCCATGATCAAACAAAGGTTAGGTGATTTTAAGGGTGCTCTTCAGGACTTAAATAAAGCCATAGAACTCAATTCAAAAGAATATATGCTCTATAATGATAGAGGGTTTGTAAAACTAAGTATGAATGATAATTATGGGGCAATTGAAGATTACGAAAAAGCTATTAAACTTTCTCCAAACAGCCCTGCATCCTATAGTAATCGTGGAGATGCCGAAAATAAAATGGGTAAATATAAAGAGGCAATAAATGATTGTAATAAGGCATTACAACTTGACTCCAAAGCTTCCGCTGCATATTGTACCCGAGGAGAAATTAAAAACAACTTGGGCGATTACACAGGTGCAATTGAAGATTTCAGTAAAGCAATCAAACTTGATCAAAACGATGCATCTCCATATTATGGTCGAGGGTGTGCTAAAAATGGAATTGGAGATAAAAAAGGATCTAAGACAGATTTTGATGTAGCTAATAAATTAGGTTATAAAAAAGACTCAGGTAAAACTGTAATCATTTACAAACAATGATATTGGGGTCATTTCCTTATTGTATAAGGCGGTGCGGATGATCCAAGCAATATGCAATGGCAGACTAAGGCAGATGCAAAGGCAAAGGATAAAACAGAATAAGGAAGGATTATGAAAAAAATTATTTTACTATTATTCAGTTGTTATATTTTTAACCCGTGTTTTGCATTGAAAAGCAAACATGTTTTTGTGTTTCAAGGTGTATCATGGGGAATGGATGAACAAGAAGTAATAAAAATTACTGGTAAATTAAAGTTGCAAAAGCCCAAAGAAAGTTTTGAAAATGCAATGGATGAACAAGAAGTAATAAAAAATATTGGTAAATTTGAGTTGCAGGATTTCAAAGAGAGTTTTGAAAATGCAATAGTTTATGAAAAAATAGATATAATATCTAAAATTCCTTGTAAAATAAATTTTGTTTTTAGCCATCCTTTAGGCGATATCTATTCGTTCCTGTTGGTTGCAATAAAAATTGATTTTCAATCTCTTAATTCCTCTGGCGAAGCCGGCGAGGATGATTCATATTTTAAACAGATAAGGAATGTTTTGATAAAAAAGTATGGAAAACCACAGAAAGACAATTCAACAATTGAACGACCATTAATGTATCCAGGCCGAATTTTCAGGGAACTCCATCCAGAAATTTTGGTATATTGGGATACATTGGAAACTGAAATTAGTTTAATATCCGATCCAGATCCATCCCAATATTTTTCAGTAATCTATAGGAAAGGCAAAACAAAAGAGGAAAAAGCAAACTTGGAAAGAATTAAGAAAGAGTACCCCGCAATTAAATTGTAGAATTGGCAAAACTGGATAAATTTTTTAAGGAAAAATTAAAGAGAAAAATAGTGAGGCAAAAAATAGTGAAGAAAAATCTTTATAAGTTCATACTTCCTTTTACTGCCTTAATTATATTGTCATTTTTAATGACCGCGGCTTCGTCGCCGCAAGGTAACGAGCACTTAAAATACGGCATCCCCGGCATCTGCAGCACCTGCCAGACGTTATATCGCGAGGGATATGTTGTCTGCGAAGACACCGCAATGAAGATTCCTCCCTGGATCTTATACCACCTGACCAAGGACAACCTCGCGGCTGGTACTGAAAAACGTAAAAATTATAAGTTCCTGCCCGACCCGGACCTTCAGCCGGGCCAGAGGTCAGAAAACATATGAGAAAAATCTTAATACTTTTTGTGTTTATTTCCCTTTATTTTTTCACATTTACCATTTCTGGTATGTGTGGTGAGCCTTTTTTACATCCAAATAGTGTAAGATTTGAGTCCGATAACGGTAAATTTGAAATTATTTACCTCAATTCCTATCAAAAAGCACTTTTTTATAAAAACGGAAATCCAAGCGTTTTACTCGGAACATTTTCTGTTAGTGGAAAGTTTTGGCCGGAATTTTATATTTCCAATGATGGTCGGTATATTTGTAAACTTACATTTGGAATAATTAATGCATATACACCGGGGATTAATAACAGTGCTGATTTAAGTACACTTAATGAATGTCAAATTTTCGAAGTATCTGACAATGGTAAGGAGTTTAAAACGCTTACCAATGAAATAGATTATCCAGCCGACCCGGATGATTATTTGTGGTTTCAATGCGGTTTTTCAAAGGACGAGAATTTTTTTGTTCTGCAAAGTAGAGGGAAATTTCACGTCTCCAAGGGAGTCTATGCCTTCAATAGACTCTTTAATTTAGTTAACCATCTTTGGTCTAAGAAGCAGGGAGTTGTACCGGACTTTTATAAAAACAAAAATTCGGATGAACTGGTTGAGTGGAGAGATTTTAAAGATGCTCTATTAACACCGGGACTCAAAATGTCGGATAATTTTCGACAGGCAATCAAAATGTTGACAAGAAGCAATGAATATTCCTTTGACGGAAAAAATTGGAAAGTAGAACATGGCCGAGTTTGGATTCCAGGTGGTCGTCATTATTTGTCTCATCATGAAGAGGATATTACCCTAAACGGGGTGAGATGTATGATTTCACAAAATGGTTTTAACTTTTTGTTAAGCCAATATGAAATGGATCCTTTAAATATATATCGAAGAAATGGGATCTTAGACACGAACTTCAATCCGAGCAAATTTACTCAAAAAGCAGAACTGCTTGTTAAGGAAATAAAACAAATTCAAAAAGCAATGTTGTCGGGCAAAAAAATTAGAATTGATTTAGAAATCCAACTAAATATTGATCAAAATAATGGAACATATTTTTTAAAACCATTAAATTCTTTTTCGAAGTTGGTTGTTCCGGTCATTTTTGTCTTAAAAAAAGACGGGACCCATTATAAAAAAGGTTATAGTTTGGAAGATGGAATTAGAAGTTTGAGTAAATGAAACATTAAAATTTCGTAAGGAACAGAGACTTCATTTGGAGTAAAATTCGTGATGAAAACAGGATGGTTGGTTTTGATATCGCGGTTATAATTTTAAACAGGGGGTAAAACCATGAAGAAGCACGGAACATTATTTGCGGTTTATATTATATTTTTTATTTTCATGTCTGTTCTATGCCTTGCAAGTGAAACTGATAAGGACAAAAATATTTCCGGCCGCTTTCTCTATCCGCAAATCGGGTTCTGGGAAGCCGAACTCAAGATCGATGGTCTTGATGACCGCTTCGGCGTATCAAGTGATAAGGCAAGGGCAATGCTTTGCTCAAATGAAAAAGGGAAGGCTTACTATGATAATTATCAATTAAGGACGAACTGGGGAAACGGGCTTATGTACGGAGGGTTCGGGGCTTTCCTTGTAAATTTATTCGTTACTGTGAAGTATTCCCGGCTTGATGACGCAGCCATAGCCAGGTATGATTATATAAGTGCGGCTTCACTTGTGATATTCGCAACCGGGGCTTTTATTGAAATATTTGCCGCAGACGACCTTTATCTTTCTATAAATGAGTATAACAAACAGCAGGTAAACGGGAAGCAATCCGGGATTGACAGGACTTTTATGATAGCTAAAAATTTAAGGTTCTAGAGCCGGGCTTGATTCCCGGTTTTCTTAAGAACAAAGCTAGGGAATCGAAAATCGAGAATTGATCAACCAAGTTTGGAAGGATATTAAAGCCGGATATTATAAACAGAAAAAAGAAGAGCTGATGGATAAGAAGGGCAGATGGAATCGCGAAAAGCGGATACTTATGTACCTGCTTTCCCGTGACGCAGGAAAAAACAACACGGAAATAGGAGAATTACTTAACGGAATTCATAATAGCAGCGTAGGAAATACAATAAGGTGTGTCGCCAAAGAAATAGCGGTGGACAAAAAAACAAGACTGGAAGTAAGCAAAATAGAAAGCAAATATGTGGTGAAGCAGATATGAAAAATTATATACGATGTATGCAAGGTCTGACCTCAGGCCATCCTGGCTATTTTCTATCAAATAAAACGAAAAGGGAGAGTGTGGTGAAAACAAAATATATCAGTATATGTTTAGCCTGTTCAATATTTTTTACTTCCTCGGGATGCGCAATGCTTTTTGTATATAAGGATGTTGAGTCATTAGTAAATTCCATGGATCCGAATCAGAAAAATACTGAAATAAAGAATAAAAAAACAAAGCAGGAGCAAGAACGTGTATATGATATAGTTAAAGAAGAAGACACGAAATATCTGGTCCCAAAGGTAATTGGCGTGGTATTGTGTATTGCGGGGGCATTAGTGCTTGGGGTGAGTACTTATAATGACGCGTTGCCTCGTGTCGGAAATGAAGGGGCTATTCTTTTTGCGGTATTGGCCGGTACTATCGGTATGCTTCCAGGGTTGATAATTTGGGGGGTGACAGCAATTTGTGAGATATTCCCCCAAAAAGATGGATTGATTAATTAAACGTTGTTTTTAATGAGCGGAGGCAGAAAATAGTGCAACTGTTGCGGAATGAAGTAGTCGCGTGCGACGAAAATTCGAGAACGTCTCTGAAACTACGCCTGTATTCTACTCTACTGACCCCGGACCATCCCAGACCACCAATAGACCACCGTCTTGTGGATGTGGTAGCACAGTAAATAAGGAAAAAAGAAAAAATCAAAGAAACCAAGGGAAAAAGTAACAATGGATGATTATTTGAAAAATAATTGAGGGGGAATATAATGCAAGAAAGTTACCATATAGCAGTTGCAACTGAAAAAGGTGAAATTGGTTTTAAAAATAATAAATATGTAGACTTAAAACAGATATCAAGTGAACGTCCAGCCACGGTAAGAGAAATGCTATTTACTGTTACGAAAAAACTTTGGAAGAGATGGAAGAATAAATTATTTTTCATCGAAAGAGCATCGGATAAACATATAGCAAATATACCAAATATGTTTTTACCGATAGCATTTGATAACGATAACGATGATGTGTCTGTTGTTGAAGATATGTTGCAATGGAAGAAAAATGATTTAACCTTGATTTAATGTTGTTGAAGCCCCCTTGTAAAAATGGTAGGGTACCTCACTTATAGCTCTTATCTTCAATGAAATTTATATTTGGCAAGGCTCTTGTATGGAAAAGAAAAGCAAAAAATATAAAAGTTATTTGTGAGGACTGACACTCGATACTTCATTACTGATAAAATCGTAATCGAAATATTGGGATTAGTAAAACCGTTGAAGATAGAATACCTTAACAGCTGAAAAATTTCGAAGAGCTTTAGGTGAATCGCTATAGGAAAGCCGTATGAGGGAAAACCTCACGTACGGTTTAATGAGAGGAGGCAGAAAATAGTGCAACTGTTGCGGAATGAAGTAGTCGCGTGCGACGAAATTCGAGAACGGCTCTGAAACTACGCCTGTATTCTACTCTACTGACCCCAGACCATCAGTCGAGTAACTCAAATATCCCATTAAGCAATTGACTTTATACCATGGGGGGGTATAATCAACTCAAGCGAATCTAAAGGGAGGTTTCAAATGAAAAAAGTTTTAATCCCAGTATTTATTCTTGTAGTATTTTTAATGATGTTCGGGTGTAAAAAAAATTCATCCACCGGCCCTGCGGCGACGACAACGTCTGTGCCTGCAACTACAGCAACTTCGATTTCAACCAATATAGCAACAATAACCAGCACAGTTACGCATACAGTTTTCACGGCAACAGTAACGCAGACAAGCACTGTTGATGCGTCAAATATATCCGGAACATTAACGCTGCCTTACGCCCAGCCCGGTAAAAATTATATAATAGTGGTTGACAATGACCTGAATTTTACAAACGGCGATGTTAAGGAAATAATAGGTGCATGCGGTTCGGGTACGACAATAAACTATTCAGCAACTGTAGCGACAGGGATATATTATGTGTATGCGTTTGTTGATGTTGACGGGTCAGGATTGTTGTCGGGATGGGACAGCGGGGATTATGTGGGATATTATGGTTCTATCTTTCCTAACACGCCCGGCTCGGCAAATGTTATTGTCCCTGGGACGGGGGTAAACATAAACCTTATGCAATTTATTGCGACGTCAACGGTTACAGTAACAACAACGGCGATGGCAACTCTTACCGCAACAGCAACTGCTACACTTACCATTTCGCTTACGCCTGCGTATAGGCCTCAGGGCTGGATAGACGACATGGAAGATTCTGATAATGTATGTGATTACAACGGTGCCAATCCGGCTAGGAATGTGGGCGGATACTGGATAACCTATGACGATAACGGCGTGGCATACAATGGTACTTCGTACGTATGGCCTATGGCACAAACATGGGCGACAAGAAAACAAATAGGCAATGCGGGGGATACACCACCGTACAAGATCCCGTCTTTCTCAATGTCCGCGCCGGGATTTCCAGCGTCACCTTATGGCGGCTTGCATGCGGCGCGTGTCACGGGATATGTGACTACAAACGCAAGTGCGCCTCCCGGAGAAATGACAGGCGGATTTAAATACGGGTTTATAGGGATGGGAACACAGCTTATTGCGGATGCAGGCGAGCCTTACTGCCATGAACTTGACATAAGCGCGTATCAGGGCGTAAAATTCTGGGTAAAAGGCGACGCTGTTGTCGGTGGTTGGACGGTTTCATTGCCTTTTGTCACCTCAACCAATGGAAACTGTGACGGCACAGTAACCACGACACCATCATCCCTGACCGGTTCCGACGAGTATAAATTGAATTTCACTGCGCCAGCAACGTGGTCGCAGGCAACATTTGCTTTCTCCACATTCACCCAGGAAGGCTGGGGTACCGCAATATCGATTGCTGATGGAAGATATTGGCAGGGTTGTTCGGCATCTGTTGCCGGCACAACGCCGGGCTGGCTTGGCACATGCCCCATGTCAGTCGTGAAACAGCATGTAAAAGCAATCCATTTCCAGACTGTAGGGCAGGCAGTGATATATCCCCAAACAAGGGCGATATATGTAGACGACATACAACTTTACTAAAATACAGTTAATATCCGGGGAGTGGCTTTTAAACCGCTCCCCGGGACAGGTTTGGGGTTACCCATTTAAGTGATTGTAAATAATAAATATATATATATTGGGATTAGTAAAACCGCTGAAGATAGAATACCTGAACAGCTGAAAACTTTCGAAGCGCTTTAGGTGAATCGCTATAGGAAAGCCGTATGAGGGAAAACCTCACGTATGGTTTAATGAGAGGAGGCAGGAAATAGTGCAACTGTTGCGGAATGAAGTAGTCGCGTGCGACGAAAATTCGAGAACGGCTCTGAAACTACGCCTGTATTCTACTCTACTGACCCCAGACCACCATGGATAAAAAGAAACTCCAGAAGGCCTACGACGAGTGGGAAAAACTATCCCCGCAGTTGAAAGAAACCATGCTGGGAAAATACAAAAAGTGGATGGAACTGCCCCAGGAAAAGCGAGAGAAGATAAAGGAAGCATATAAAAAGTACAAGAGCATGTCCCCTGAGGAAAAGGCGAAGATAAGGGAAGAGGCGAAGGAAAAAGAGAAGAGCGAAAAGAAGTAACCCGTAGTATTATTCACGGTTAAGGAGATTTATGAAAAAATACATTATTTTGTTTCTGCTTTTGAATGTCTTATGTCCTTTGATAAAATGCGGAGAACCCCAAGGCACTTATTCCTATGGTAAATATGAAGGCAACCAGGTTGTTGTATTTGGTAATGATCCGGCAATATACGAAAAACCTTTGATAAATTCAAAAGTATTATTTGAACCTGTACCCGGCACGGTTTTAAAACTTATCGATATCGCCCCTGGTTCAATGGAATTTAATGGTTATACAGAAGGTTGGTATAAGGTGAGTTATAAAGAAAAGGATAAAGCACTTATATCAGGTTATATATGGGGCGGTTCACTTGCCAAAGCGTATGTAATGGGCGATTTTGACAATGACGGGCAAAAGGAAACTGTTGTAATGGGCGCAAAATATGTAAAAAGCGAAGCAGGCAAAAAAAATGCGAAATTAAGGTATATAAAGAATGGAATTGCAAAAAACGTTCTACTTTTTGCGCCTTTGGGTTCCTATTATACCGATGAAAGAATGTTTAATGAAAATGGCATAAAGGCCGAGATGACCGACTCAAAGGGCTTTTCCCCGCCGATTAAACTCTTTAAAATAGAATTTTCCGCCGAAAGTTGTGACCATGCCTACGGGGATATGTATTTTTTATGGGACGGAAAATCCCTTCAAAAGGCATTTGAAGCATTAGCAGGGGCATCTGATGAGATTGGGGGGCGTGTTCGTGTACTCCTGCCGTCTTCAGGCAAAACGAAACCCAACGGAATAACCGTTGTGACGGCTTGGGTACCGCACAATAATGACGACAGGTCGAAACCTCATGATGTCGAAATAGATACGGAAAACTATAAGTGGAACGGACAACATATTGTTTTAGAGAATAGCAAAGAGGAAAAAATAAAGTGGGCAGTGTTTAAAAAAATATATCCTGACCTGGCGGATTAACCGACGCAGCTTCAGGTATAGGACAAGGAAGTTTGTGTAGTCGCACCCCTTCGCTCCACCGGGGTGCGTGTGCGGGAACTTGATCTTGAAATGTGTAGAGAGGCTGTTTGCTGCCTATCTGACGAAGGCTTTACAAACGAGGTCCGTTTTATAAAGCCGTGGTGAGCGGCAGCGAGCAGCCGCTCTACAGGTGTTTTTCAGTCGTGTGAACTTTCTCCGGTTTGCTTTTATCCAATCCTTATCTAGGCGCGGGCCGGTGAAGCGTAGGCCTGCGACTACAAAATCAAACCTGAAACACGCCAGCATCCCTTATTTACAAACCCGTCCAATAATGATAAAATTAAGCGCTATTTTATGATATTACAGGAAAAAGGCGGGAACATGAATTCATCGGCAGTTGAAAGGCTGTTAAAAAAGTGCATAGAGACACTGCTGTTAACCCTGATTTTTTTCATGCCACTGGTGTTTTTTACGCAGGCAAGCGACCCTTTTTGGGTTGTGGAGAAGTTTTTCCTTAAATTCTCAATATCGATCCTTGCGGTTATTTTCATAATTTACTGCATGATAAGAAAGCAGTTTCCGCTGTTGAAAAGTCCTTATGATTTCGTGTTTATCCTCTTTATTGCCCTTAACCTGTTGGGCATATTTGCGGGCGTAAATATCTATGCCTGGAGCGACAGGATTTTCATAAACCTGGCCTACATTATTATTTTTTATCTGGCCGGATGGTACCTCATGGAAGGCGGGCGCGGGAACCTGGATAAGATGGTTTTTAGCGCGCTTGCTTCCGGGTTTGTCATGGCCGTTTACGGGCTTATACAGGCCGGGGGTATGGATTTTATGCCTTGGCGCACCGATTTTAACGGCAGGGCGGCTTCTACCCTGGGGAACCCGAATTTTCTTGCGGGCCATATGGTGCTCTTGATACCCGTGGCTTATGCGCTTTCTGCCGGGCGGGGGGGCTGGCTGGTTAAATTTTTTCTTTTCATGACATCCGCCTGCATGACCGCGGCATTGT
>OCZT010007775.1_pt1 | contig 10462 bp, 9 predicted proteins | sample 1539031 | NCBI WGS metagenome assembly OCZT01 (sample SAMEA3539308, study PRJEB22396) | soil metagenome | biome: tundra; feature: field; material: soil | place: USA | collected 2010-05 | depth 0.15 m
TGACGCCCGGCCCTTCGACCCGCACGGTCACCGGCGTGCCGCTGGCGCGGACCAGGCCGGCGCCCGCGTTGGCCAGGGTCACCCGGATCAGCTGAAGCGGGTGCGCGACTGACCCGGTGAACAGGTCGGTGGAGGTAACGCCACTGATCCGCATGGCTTTATCGTGCCATGGAGCCGGCCGCCGGCCGATAGCATGCGGATTGCAGGGAAGCCGCGCGTTTAGCTGGCCGGACCCCCGGAGCGGAGCGTGACTGCCGGTGCCAGAGTTGCCAGTGACGCTCAAGGACGTCGCCGCGCGAGCCGGCGTGCATCCGGCGACCGCATCCCGCGCGCTCAATCTCGAGACCAGGATCCTGGTCAGCGAGGACACCGCGCGCCGGGTCCTCGCGGCCGCTGATGAGCTCGGCTACCGCCCGAACCCGGTGGCCAGGAGCCTGCGGACCAGGCGCTCGCACACGGTGGGCGTGCTGATCCCCGACCTCAACAACCCGCTCTTCCCGCCGATCGTGCGCGGCATCGACGACCGGCTCGCCGCGGCCGGCTACGTGGCGCTGATCGGCAATACCGACGGTGATGACGAGCGCGAGCGGGTGGTATTCGAGCAGATGCGGGCCCGCCATGTGGACGGCTTCGTGCTGGCCACGGCGCACCTGCGCAGCCCGCTGCTGGCCGAGGCGACCAGGGCAGAGATTCCGGTTGTGCTGATGAACCGGCTGGTCGAGGACTACAGCATCCCGTCCGTCTCCGTCGACAACGAGCGCGGCGTCCGGATGGCCGTCAGCCACCTGGCCGAGCTCGGGCACCGCCGGATCGCGCACATCGCGGGCCCGCAGGACCTGTCGACCGGGCGCAGCCGCTACCAGGGATTCGTCAGTGCCATGGCGGCCTGCGGGCTGCCGGTCGATCCCGGTCTCGTCGTGTTCGCCGGGCGGTTCTCCCTGGAGGAGGGCCAGCGGTGCTGCCGCGAGCTGCTGGAGCTGCCCGAGCGGTGCACGGCCGTGGCGGCCGGCAATGACATGCTCGCGCTCGGCTGCTATGCCGCGCTGGACGCGGCCGGGCTGAGCTGCCCGCGGGACCTGTCGGTCGTCGGCTTCAACGACATGCCGTTCATCGACCTGCTCAAGCCGCCGCTGACCACGGTCAGGTTCCCGCACTACCAGGTGGGGACGGAGGCAGCGCAGCTGCTGCTGGAGCGGATCGGCGGGCACAGCGGCCCGGTCAAGATCCTCTACCTGGCGCCGGAGTTCATCAGCCGCGGGTCCACCGCCGCCGTCGCGCCCAGGGCCTGATCGCAGCAGCCCGGTCGGCGCGCGCTCAGCCGGCCAGCCGGCGGGCCATCCAGTCGGCGGTGTAGGGCCGGTGATGCTGCGGCAGGTTGGCGCAGCCGTGGTTGCCCTCTGCCAGCAGCAGCAGCTCGGCCTCGCCGCCCGCCTCGTCCGCGAGCCGCTGTGCCTGCTCCCAGGGGAAGATCCGGTCCCGCTGGCCGGCGACGATCAGCAGCGGGGCGGTCAGCTGGCCGGCCCGGCCGGCCATGGTCAGCTCGTCGGCCCGCAGCCTGGCCTCCTTGGCGGTCGCCGCATGCGACCGGACCCGGAACGCCTCCCGGCTGAGCTCGGGCAGCTGGTCCCAGGTCGCGCCGAAGCTGTACGGGCCGCACAGCGAGACGCAGGCCCGCACTCGCCGGTCGCCACTGGCCAGCCGGGCAGCGTAATAGCCGCCGAGGCTGACGCCCCAGATGCCGATCCGCGCCGGGTCAAGGCCGGGCAGCGCGCTCACCGCGTCCAGGATGGCTCCGCCCGGGACTTCCCAGTCCGGCCTGATCGCCAGGCCGTACTCGGCCTCGCCCTGCCCGGGGCCGTCGACGGAGAACGTGGCGAGGCCCCGGTCCAGGAAGAGCGCCTCGGTGGCCCTGAGTTCCTCCTTGGCCGAGTCGAGGCCGGAGATCAGGATCACCGCCGCGGTCGGCCCGGCGGTCTCAGCCGGCCCGGCGGTCTCAGCCGGCCCGGCGGTCCTAGGCCGGCGCAGGACCCCGGCCAGCACGCTGCCATCGAACGGGATCTCGACCCGCTCGCCCGGCGGGTCGAGATGCGGCAGCGCGTCGGTCAGGCACCGGACCGCCGCCGCATGCGCCGCCCGCAGCTGCGGCATGTCCTGGACGAACATGAATTTCGCGAAGTGGTAGTAGACGGCGGCCTGTGCCAGGTGAGCGCCGGCGGAGGTGTTCCGGCCATCAGCGAGCGCCGTCCGGCCGAGCCGCTCGTGCTCGGCTCCGGCCCGGCACCAGGCCGCGCACCAGTCGCCCCAGTTATCAATCGCCGCGGTGACGCGGGTGAAGTCAGCCGCGTCCACGCCGTTGGCAATGAAGCGCGGCGCCCAGTGGTCGATAGCCATCGTCACCAGCCGGTCTGCCATCCGGATATTCTTGCACACGATTGCAGCGCAGATATAGCGCACATGCCTTTCACGTTGAACGAACAGTCAGTTGCCGGTGCTCCAGCGGGGGCCAGCTAGCCCCAGCGGGGCATCAGCGAGCATCCGATAACGGCTTGGCCGCAGCCCGTTGACAACTGGTCGCACAGTGCGCCACGCTCGGTGCGCAAACGATTGTGAATCACTTTCGAGGGTGGCGAGATGACCGAGCAGGGGACCGAGCGCAGGCTCGGCTGGCTGGGGACCGGCCGGATGGGCTCGGAACTTGTCCTCCGGCTGCTCACGGCCGGCTGCGACGTGGCGGTCTATAACCGGACGAAGGCTAAGGCGGAGCCGCTGGCCGCGGCCGGCGCGAAGATCGTCGACTCGGCGGCCGAGCTGGCCGCCGCCGCGGACATCGTCTTCGTGACCGTCGGCACTTCCCAGGACCTGATCGACGCGCTCACCGGCCCGGACGGGCTGCTATCGGGCGGCGCCGCGCCCAGCATCGTGGTGGACTGCTCCACCATCTCCGCCGACGCGTCGCGACGGGTCCGGCAGCAACTCGACGCGCGGGGGACCACGCTGCTCGCCGCGCCGGTGATGGGTAATCCCAAGGTCGCCGCGGCAGGCGGGCTGACCCTCGCGGTGTCCGGGCCCCGGGCCGCCTTCGACGCTGCCCGGCCCTACCTGGGCCTGCTCGGCGCCGGGGCAACCTATGTCGGCGAGGGCGAACTCGCCCGGATCGTGAAGCTGTGCCACAATCTCTTCCTTGGCGTAGTCATTCAGTCACTGTCCGAGGTTACAATCCTTGCGGAAAAGAGCGGCGTCAGCAGGCAGGCGTTGCTGGCCTGCCTCAATGACAGCGTGATGGGGTCCGCCTTCACCAGGTATAAGACGCCGGCCCTGGTAAACCTGGACTTCCACGCCACCTTCACGGCCGAGTTGCTGCGGAAGGATTTTGACCTCGGCCTGGCCGCCGCGCGCGAGCGCGAGACGCCGATGCCGGTGGCCTCGCTCGTGCACCAGCTGGTGCAGAGCCTCGTCGGGCACGGATACGGCCAGTCCGACTTCGCTGCGCTGCTCATGCTGGCGGCCCAGTCGGCCGGGCTGGAGCTCGCCAGCGAGAATGCGGAGGTATCCGACGGTCTCGGGCCAGACGACACGAACGGCGCAAACGATGCAGTACGGTAATCCACCAGCGAGAAATTCACGGCCATCCCGGAACCGGCAGCTGACCACCAAGACGCGGCAGCCGACCGCCGGGCTAACTTCTTTACTAATCCATTACATCGGCAGAACGCAATCATCGGAAGGAGGATCCGGGATGAGATCTGACCGCGCCCGGTTCCTGTCTCTCACGGCCACCGCCGCTGTGCTGGCGGTGGTGCTCGCCGCATGCGGCGGCGGGAGCAGCGGCGGCAGTAGCAGCAGCAGCCCGTCAGCCAGCGCGTCGGGTTCCAAGTCGCCGATCCTGATCGGGGCCTCGCTGTCGCTGACCGGCGACTTCTCCGCCGACGGCCAGGCATTCCAGCGCGGATACCAGCTATGGGTAAGCGATGTCAACAGCCACGGCGGCCTACTCGGCCGCCAGGTCAAGCTGATCCTTCTTAACGACGCCAGCTCCCCGACCACCGTCGTCTCCAATTACCAGAAGCTGATCGCCGTTGATCATGTCAACCTGACCTTCGGGCCGTTCTCCTCACTGCTCACCGCGCCGGCGTCAACGACCGCCGCGCGGTACGGCTACGCGATGATCGAGGGCGCCGGAAGCACAGATAGCGTTTTCGATGTGAAGTCCAACCAGGTGGTCCACAACGTGTTCTGCCCCAGCCTGCCCGTCGACGATTACATGGTGCCGTTCGCCAACTGGGTCAAGTCGCTGCCGCCAGGCGAGCAGCCGAAGACAGCGGCCTATCCGATGGCCAATGACCCGTTCGCCGACCCGCCGGTTCAGGCTGCGCAGAAGATCCTGCAGAGCGCCGGGATCAAGACCGCCTACAGCAAGATCTTCCCTGCGGAAGTGTCCCAATACAAGGCGCCCGCCGACCAGGTGGCCGCGAGCGGTGCCCAGCTCGTGGTACTGGGCTCGACCGACGTGCCGACCGTCAGCGCGTTCATGCAGGCCTTCGAGCAGCAGCACTACAACCCGAAGATCTTCATCGCCGCATCAGGGCCGGACCAGGGCGCGGCGTTCATCAAGGCGGTCGGGAAGGCCAACGCCAACGGGATGATGGTGCCCAACGGCTGGTACGGCGCCTACAACAACCCGCTGAGCAACGTCATGGTCAAGGCTTACATCGCCAAGTACGGCGGCACCGCCTCCGGCATCAACGCCGACGTGGCCGAGGCGTACTCCGTGGGCGAGGTCGCGGCGCTGGCTGTCAAGGCGACCGGCGGCACGAGCAACGCCAAGATCATTCACTATCTGCACAGCGGGGTCACGCTGAAAACCGTGCAGGGACCTGTCAAGTTTGACGCGATCGGCGAGAACCCCAAGGCCGCCGCGTTCATCTTCCAGTGGCAGAACGGCAACTACAACCAGGTGCTGCCAGTGGGCTCAGCAGGCTCGACGAAGATCACCAACCCGAAGCCCTCCTTTGCGGGCTGAGTATGTCTCCGAACAGGGCGGGTGATCCGGCACGCCGGACCACCCGCCCTGGCTAGGCATTCGCACGGTTGTTCATGAGCTCTGGAAAGGAGGACCGGGGATGAGGTCAGTCCGTGCCCGGTTCCTGTCCGTCACGGCTACCGCCGCGCTGCTCGCGGCGGTGCTGGCCGCCTGCGGTAGCAACGGCAGCGGCTCATCCGGTAGCGCGTCGGGTTCACAGCCGATCCTGATCGGGGCCTCGCTGTCGCTGACCGGCGACTTCTCCGCCGACGGCCAGGCATTCCAGCGCGGATACCAGCTATGGGTAAGCGATGTCAACAGCCACGGCGGCCTACTCGGCCGCCAGGTCAAGCTGATCCTTCTTAACGACGCCAGCTCCCCGACCACCGTCGTCTCCAATTACCAGAAGCTGATCGCCGTTGATCATGTCAACCTGACCTTCGGGCCGTTCTCCTCACTGCTCACCGCGCCGGCGTCAACGACCGCCGCGCGGTACGGCTACGCGATGATCGAGGGCGCCGGAAGCACAGATAGCGTTTTCGATGTGAAGTCCAACCAGGTGGTCCACAACGTGTTCTGCCCCAGCCTGCCCGTCGACGATTACATGGTGCCGTTCGCCAACTGGGTCAAGTCGCTGCCGCCAGGCGAGCAGCCGAAGACAGCGGCCTATCCGATGGCCAATGACCCGTTCGCCGACCCGCCGGTTCAGGCTGCGCAGAAGATCCTGCAGAGCGCCGGGATCAAGACCGTCTACAGCAAGATCTTCCCCTCTGAGGTGTCCCAGTACAAGTCACAGGCCGACCAGGTGGCCGCGAGCGGCGCCCAGCTGGTGGTACTGGGCTCGACCGACGTGCCGACCCTGAGCGCGTTCATGCAGGCCTTCGAGCAGCAGCATTACAACCCGAAGATCTTCATCGCCGCATCCGGGCCGGACCAGGGCACCGCCTTCATCAGCACGGTCGGGAAGGCGAACAGCGCCGGGATGATGGTGCCCAACGGCTGGTTCGGCGGCTACAACAACTCGCTGAGCAGCGTGATGGTCCAGGAGTACATCGCCAAGTACGGGGGCACCGCCTCGGACATCAACGCGGACGTGGCCGAGGCGTACTCGGTAGGGGAGATCGCGGCGCTGGCCGTTAAGGCGACCGGCGGCACGAGCAACGCCAAGATCATTCACTATCTGCACAGCGGGGTCACGCTGAAAACCGTGCAGGGACCTGTCAAGTTTGACGCGATCGGCGAGAACCCCAAGGCCGCCGCGTTCATCTTCCAGTGGCAGAACGGCAACTACAACCAGGTGCTGCCAGCCGACTCGGCGGGCGCGGTGAAGATCATCAACCAGAAGCCCAACTGGGCCAGCTGAGCAGTCAGGAACCGGAATGGCACGGAGCTGACATGGGACGCCAGATTTACGAGGCCATCGTCGACGGTATACTCGGCGGCGGCGTCTACGGGCTGATGGCCGTCGGGCTGACACTGATCTTCGGCGTGCTCGACATCATCAACATTGCCCAGGGCATCCTGGTCATTCTCGGTGCCTACCTCAGCTACGCGCTCTCCGTGCACCTGCACATCGACCTGTTCCTCGGCCTGCTCGTCACCGTGCCGGCGATGTTCCTCATCGGCGTCGCCATCTACTGGGCGTTCATCCGTCCGCTTCGCGGCCGGGAGCGAACGTCAATGTCACTACTAGCCAGCTACGCGGTCGCCATCATCATCGAGGGGATCCTCTACTGGATCTTCAGCCCCAACTACGTGCAGCTGAACGCCTGGTACGTGACTTCCAGCGTCCGCGTGCTCGGGTTCTACCTGCCTTATATCTATCTCTTCGGATTCGCGCTGGCCGTGGCACTAGTCGTGGCGCTGTACCTCGTTCTGTACCGGACCAGGTTCGGCCGCAGCGTCCGCGCCACCATGCAGGACCAGACCGCATCCCGGCTCATCGGGATCAACGTGAACCGGGTCGCCGCGGCCACGTTCGGGATCGGCGTCGCTGTTACCGCAGCCGGCGGCATGGTGTACGGCGCCACCAACGGGGGGTTTAATCCCAACAGCGGCTACGACCTGATCTCCCGATTGCTCGCCATCATCATCCTCGGCGGCCTCGGCAGCATCGGCGGCGCTCTCGCGGCAGCGGTGTTCATGATCACGCTTGAGTCCGTGGTGGACATCTGGTCACCGAACTGGGCCATCGTGGTGTTCTACGCCGCTCTCGTAGTCGTGCTGACGTTCCGCCCGACAGGCCTGTTCGGACGGCAGGCGGTACGGGCTCAATGACACCTGCAGGCACAATGACAGGCCCGGACTCCATGACAGGCCGGGGCCGGGCCACCGCATGGCGGGGCGGAGGAATCCTGGCCCTGCTCGCCGCGGTCGCCTTCTTCCCCATGGTCTTCACTAACGCGCTGGTGACCACGATCGGCGTGGACACGCTGATCTTCCTGGCAGCGGCTGCCGCATGGAACATCTTCTCTGGGTACTCCGGCTACATCTCGCTCGGGCATGCAGTGTTTTTCGGCTGCGGGGCCTATACAGTCGGGATCGCCGCCAGGGACTGGCAGCTGACCGGGAACGCTGTCTTTGCCCTGCTGCCGCTAGCAGCCCTGGTGGCGGCCGCGGTCGCGGTGCCGTTCGGCCTGGTGGCGCTGCGTGTCCGGCGGCACACGTTTGTCGTCGTCACCATCGCCATCTTCTTCATCTTCCAGCTGATGGCCTTCAACTTCTCGTTCACCGGCAGTACCACCGGAGTCAGCGCGCCTTTTCTCGCCTGGAATCCTGGCACCTACAACGACCCCTTCTACTACCTGGCGCTGGCCATCGCGGTGGGCACGGTCGGGCTGTCCTGGCTGATCCGCGGATCCAGGTTCGGCCTGCAGCTTCGGGCCATCCGCGACGATGAGGATCGGGCCAGGGGCCTTGGCGTTCGCACCATGCGCGTCAAGCTGGCCGCGTTCGTGATCTCAGCGTTCGTGACCGGGCTGGTCGGCGGTCTCTGGTTCTACTTCATCAGCCAGGTCCTCCCGCAGTCCGGCTTCGATCCGGCATTCGATCTTTCCGTCGCGCTGATGGCCTTCCTCGGCGGTCTCGGCACAGTCTCGGGACCGGTGCTTGGCGCGCTGGTCCTCGTACCGGCGCAGCAGTACCTCACGGAGCAGTTCACGAACGACTATCTCAGCCAGATCGTTCTCGGCTCGTTGTTCCTTGCCGTGATCCTCCTCCTGCCGCGGGGCGTGATCCCCACGGCGAGCGAGAAGATCACGTCATGGCGGGCGAGGTGGTCCGGCCGCATGAGGGTGCGCGCCACAGTCCCCAGCGGGCAAGTCACCTCTCCGCCCGGTGAGCCCAGCGCCGCGGCGGGCACGGCAGGGAAGGAAAGCGCTCGGTGAGCGCGCTGTTGCGGGCCGAGCAGGTATCCAAGGCATTTGGCGGCGTGCAGGCGCTCAGCGACTGCACGGTTGAGGTAGCCCGTGGCAGCATCACGGGCCTGATCGGGCCGAACGGGTCGGGCAAGACGACGCTCTTCAACGTCATCACCGGCTACGAGCGCGTTGATGCCGGCGATGTCTACGCGGACGACCGGAAGATCACGAACGCGCGGCCGGAGCGGGCGTTCGCCCTCGGCATCGGCCGGACCTTCCAGCTGACCCGGATCTTCCCGAGGCTGACGGTCATGGAGAACATGCTGGTCGCCTCCCAGCACCACGGCGGCGGCCGGTGGCGCAGCCCGCTGGCCAGGGCCGGCGGCCAGGCGGACCGGCGGCGTGCGATGGAACTGCTGGACTTCACCGGCATCGCCGGGCACGCGACCGCACTGGCGGACACCCTGTCGTACGGTCAGCGAAAGCTGCTCGAGCTTTCCTATGTGCTGGTCGCCGACCCAGCGGTCGTGCTGCTCGACGAGCCGGCCGGCGGCGTGAACCCGTCGCTGATCCAGCACATCGCGGCCAGGATCCGCGAGCTGAACGCCCGCGGCACCACGTTCCTCATCGTCGAGCACAACATGGACTTCGTGATGGGCCTCTGTGACAGCGTCACGGTCCTCGACTACGGCACCGTGGTCGCCAGCGGGCCGCCCGAGATCATCAGGACCAATCCGCGGGTACTCGACGCCTACCTCGGCATCACAGAGGAGGACGACGATGCAGCCGCCCTATGACCAGACGCCGGCCCGGATAGCCGTCCCGGCTAGCCATGACGCCGCGCTCGTCATCGAAGGGCTCGTCTCCGGCTATGGCGGCGGCGACGTGCTGCACGACGTGTCCCTGCGCGTGCCAGCTGGCGGCATCACCTGCGTGGTGGGGCCGAACGGGGCGGGCAAGTCCACGCTGCTGGCCACGATCAGTGGCTTGCTGCGGCCCAAGCGCGGCACCATCAAGCTGCACGGCGAGTCGCTGGCCGGGAAGACGCCCCGGCAGATTCTGGACCTGGGCCTCGTGTACGTGCAGCAGAACCACAGCCTCTTCCGTGACATGACGGTCAGGGAGAACGTTGAGCTCGGCGGCTACATCCTGCGGGACCACGCGCTCCTGCTCCGCAGGCGCGCATCCGTCGAGGAGATGTTCCCCCAGGTGGGGCAATGGTCCGGGCAGAAGGCAGGCAGCCTGTCCGGCGGCCAGCAGCGGCTCGTCGAGTTCGCCCGCTGCCTGATGCTTGATCCGTCCCTGGTGTTGCTGGACGAGCCGTCCATGGGCCTGGCCCCGAAGGTACTCAGGACCGTGTTCGACGCGGCCCGCCTGATGAACTCCCAGGGCAAGACAATCCTGCTCGTAGAGCAGAACGCGCGGGCCGGCCTGCGGTTTTCCACGCACGGCATCGTCCTGGAGAACGGGCGGGTACGCCTGGCGGGCAGCGGCCGTGAGGTTCTCGAGCATCCGGAGATCGGCGCGCTGTACCTTGGCGGCGCCGTGACTGGCACCAGCGGGCCAGCACCGGGCACTGGCGGCGGGACGGGAGACTGGCGGCCTGACGCGCCGGCGTCAGGTACCTTTCCGGGGACCGCTCATTGATCGTCGACGCGCACTGCCACGTCATCGTCGGCGAGATGATGACGAGCGCGGTGCCGGCGCACTGGCGGCCCGCCATCAGCGTCGAGGACGGCCGCCAGGTCGTCACGTTCCGCGGCCGGGAGCTGCGCTCGATCGTGGCGGAGTTCACCGACACCGAGGTGATGGCCCGCCAGGCCGCGGCCGGCGGAGTTGACCACCTGCTGCTCTCGCCGTGGATCATGCTGGTGCCCGTGGAGGCCGGCCTGGCGGAGGCGGCCAGGGTCTGCCGGGTGCAGAACGAAGGGCTTTCCCGGGCCGCCGCAGGCGGCCGGGTCAGCGCGCTCGGCGCGGTCCCGCTGCAGGACGCGGCGGCCGCGGCGGCCGAGCTTGAGTACCTGATGCGGCTGCCGGGGCTGCGCGGCGCCGAGGTGCCGGCCAGCGTGGCGGGCCGCTACCT
>OCZT010007778.1_pt1 | contig 10459 bp, 5 predicted proteins | sample 1539031 | NCBI WGS metagenome assembly OCZT01 (sample SAMEA3539308, study PRJEB22396) | soil metagenome | biome: tundra; feature: field; material: soil | place: USA | collected 2010-05 | depth 0.15 m
AGGGGTTGAGTGATGCGTCTCTTTCTTGGATCCATGGTTGCAGCAGGCATGCTGGCAATTCTGCCGTCCTCATTTGCAAAGGAAAGCTCGACTTGGGTCGGTTCGTGGGCATGCTCCCCGCAATTGGTGGAACCCCAGAATCGGCCGCCGGAACTCGGCCTGGCCGGCAACACCCTGCGTCAGGTGGTGCATTTGACGTTGGGTGGCCGTGAGATTCGGCTGCGGTTCTCGAATGAATTTGGAGCTACGCCGCTTGTGCTGGATTCGGTGCACATCGCGCTTCCGGCTGCTGGGCCCGGATCGATCCGACCGGACTCGGACCGTGCTGTGATCTTCAACGGCAAGGCATCCGTTACGATTCCGCCAGGCGCTCTGGTGTTCTCAGATCCGATCGCGTTCCCGGTCGCGACGCTCTCCGATCTTGTGGTCACGTTCAAGGCGAGCAAAGTGCCGGACGGAATCACTGGTCATCCTGGTTCGCGAGAAACGTCCTATCTTTCCGTCGGAGATGAAGTCTCCGCAGCAACCCTTACGAACCCGGTCACGACTGATCATTGGTACGTGCTGAATGGGCTGGATGTACAAGCGAAGGGAGATGTAGGTGCCGCGGTGACGCTGGGCGACTCGATCACGGACGGGCGCGGCTCCACTACCAACGAGAACACCCGGTGGCCGGATGACTTGGCCCGCGCGCTGGCGGCGGATAAGAAATATGCCGGCATAGCGGTGCTCAACGAGGGTATTGGCGGCAACCGTATTCTGCACGATGGACTGGGGCCGAGCGCGTTGGCGCGGTTTGATCGCGATGTGATTGCGCAGTCGGGTGTCCGCTGGGTGCTGGTGTTTGAGGCCGTCAACGATATTGGAGGCGCCAAGGCGGGGGCGGCCAGAGGGCAAACGTCTACGGTCGCCGACGACGTCATCGATGCCTATCACCAGTTCATTCTGCGTGCCCACACCCATGGCCTGCGCATCTACGGTGCCACCATTACCCCGTTTGGTAAGTCGCAGTACTCCAGCGATGCGACCGAGGCTGCCCGTCAAAAGGTGAACGCATGGATTCGGACGAGTGGTCAGTTCGATGCGGTGATCGACTTCGACAAGGCAACACGCGACCCAAGCGACCCGAGTCAACCGGCCGCCGACGTGGACAGTGGAGATCACCTGCACCTGAACAGCGAGGGATACGAACGGATGGCCGCCGCCATTGACTTGAAGTTGTTTTTCAAGGCATCGCGCACGGATTAGCTGAGAATGATGTTCAACCACACTTGGAGCGAGAAGCAAGAGGAGGAATTGTTCTATGCATGGCAAAGTTTGGAACACACGCCTAGCCGTACCCACCCTGATCTTCGCGTTGAGCACGGCTACCCTTTGTGCGCAATTTGCGCCGGAGCCGCAGAAGCAGCTGCCGCCACCGGCTGTGAATTGGACAGCCGATCAGGATCATCAGAACATGATGGATCAGCTCGGTATAAAGGCTCTTCGCCCCGGACCGAGTGGCAACGAGAGTGATCCAAACCATGCTAACTTCGATGAGACGAAGGCGAATCCGTATCCGGATTTGCCTGACGTGTTGACTCTGAAGAACGGCAAGAAGGTGACCACGGCAGATGAGTGGTGGAAGCAACGCCGCCCCGAGATCGAGCACGACATGCAAGAGTACGTGTATGGCTTCGTTCCGAAGACTGCCCCCAAGGTGACCTGGACCGTAAAGATTGTCGACCACGAATTCGTCGGACGGACGCCGGTGATTGCCAAGCAGTTGGTCGGGCATATCGACAACTCCGCCTACCCGCTCATTGATGTCAATATCGACATGGTCCTGGTCACTCCAGCCAATGCAAAGGGACCTGTTCCAGTGCTGATGATGTTCGGCGGGGCCTCTCTGCCGGCTCCCGCGCAACCGAATAGGGATTCCCTAGCGAAAATCAACGAAGCACTGCGCGACCTGCTAGCCAAGAGCGATCCATCGCTGAAGGCAATCTTGGATCAATACCCTGCCTATCAGCCAATCGCGCCAGCCGCGACGGCCTCACCGTTTGGCGGCTTCGGCGCTGCGCCGGCGCGGCCCGGAGTTGCAGCCGCACCCGGCGCAAGTCCTGCCGATCCTCCCACGACGCAACAACTGCTGGCCGACGGCTGGGGCTACGCGATGATCAATCCCACCAGCATCCAGGCGGACAATGGCGCGGGAATTACGCGTGGCGTGATTGGTCTGGTCAACAAAGGACAGCCGCGTCACCCTGATGACTGGGGTGCGCTGCGTGCCTGGGCGTGGGGCGCTGCCCGCGGGCTGGACTATCTGGAGACGGATGCGGCCGTGGATGCCAAGCATGTCGGCATCGAGGGCGTATCGCGCTATGGCAAGGCTGCTCTGGTCACGCACGCCTTCGATCAGCGCTTCTACATGGTCCTGATTGGGTCGTCCGGGGAAGGCGGAGCTAAGCTGAATCGGCGCAACTGGGGCGAAGCGGTCGAGAGCCTGACCGGAGGAGAGTACTACTGGATGGCAGGCAACTTCATGAAGTATGGCGCGTCGGACGCGACCTTCGGCAGCAAGAACGCCGGGGACATCCCGGTTGACTCGCACGAGTTGCTCGCGATGTGCGCTCCGCGTCTCACCTTCGTCAGCTACGGTATACCGGAGAAGGGCGATGCGAAGTGGCTAGACCATCAGGGCAGCTATATGGCGGCCGTAGCGGCGCAACCGGTATACCAGTTGCTGGGTGCGAAGACTCTTGGGGTTTCGAGCGACTATCACACCGAGAAGATGCCCGCCGTCAACGTCGGTCTGCTGGATGGCCAGCTCGCCTGGCGCCAGCATGACGGCGGTCATACCGATGCTCCCAACGTGAAGTACTTCATCCAGTGGGCCGACAAGTTCATGGGCCATCAGCCACCGGCGGCAGGCGGCGGTTCCAGAGGAGAGTAGTGTTGGCCGACCTGTTGAAATGCCGGCGTGGAACAAAGGCAGAAGACGATTCGCGCCGGATCAGAGGCAAAGCTGCCCTCGAGTAAGGCTGATTCCTACTCGGGGGCATTCAGTTCGTATGAGACGAAGGCAAGATGGCTGCTGTCGGGGGACCATGAGGGGACGTTGATGGTCCCGGAGCCGCCGATGAGTGTAGTCAGCACTCTGATCTTGCGGTCGTTGAGGGACATCAGGCGCAAAGATACTTTCTGGTTAGCGGGATGGCCAGTTGTGCCCTTTTGATAGCTTAGGAAGACCATCCAGCGGCCGTCGGGCGATACGTGCGCTGTCCAGTTGACCGAGTCGTCGAAGGTGATCTGCTCGGGGGAACTGCCATCGGGCCGCATGCGCCAGATCTCCATGGAACCGCTGCGGTCGGAGTTGAAGTACACATATCTGCCGTCGGGAGAAACGTCCGGATCGTCGTTCGTTCCGGTGCCGGTGGTGAGCGCAGTCTCGCCCTCGCCGTCCACCCCGATGGAGAAGATATTGAATGAGCCCTGACCGGGACGCGTAAAGATCAGTGTCTTTCCGTCCGGCGCCCAACTGTGCCAATAAGCGCCAGGGTTGGCAGTAACGACGCGCGGCGTACCTCCGCTGGAAGGCAGTATGTAGATGCGGGAACCGGGCGATGTGGGCGTGCTGCAGCTGATGGCCAGCAGTGTGCCGTCGGGGGACAGGCCGTGGCTGCCGCTGCACTTGGTGGCGGATCCGATGTCGACCGGTGCGGGCGATCCGCCGTCGATGGAGATGCGCATGATCCGGCCCGCTTCGTCGAAGAGAAGAGTCTTACCGTCACGGGTCCAGTTAGGAGCCTCGAAGTAAGCCGCTTCGGAATCGACGGTCGTGGGTTGCGACCCTGGTTCGATGCCGATGGTTTGCAGCCTGCTAACCAGGACTGGTTTGACGGTCGGGGAGGGAGGCGTGACCGGGTAGCCTTGACTGTAGGTGTACGCGGTGGAAACGACAAGCAGGATCGGGACGAACTTGATATGAGTCACTGTCCAACTCCAAATAACTGGGATGCTTGCTCATTCTGTCAATGCGGTTCTATAGTTCGGTTACTTCGCGTCCACAACAAGTACCATATTCGGCGTGATATACGCAGAGGCGATTGCGATGCGGCGAGCGCATAGCTGGATGGTTTCGCCAACGGGGGAGAGATAGAGCGTTGAAATCCGATCGGGCAAGGTTCTTTGGCAATGTCGATGATGTTGTGAGTTCTGCCCAGTTCGGACGCAGGGATTTTCTTGTGGCTGGGTTGGCTGCGGTGGCGGCGGCGGGAGAGAGCGTGTCGTTTGGTCAGGCGCCTGGGCCTGTGCAAAGAGCGTCGGACGGCCCTTTGAAAATTGATGCGGTGGAGTTGATCGAATTGCATGGGCGATACACCGAGCAGGTCGGTGTGGACGGCCAATCACAAGTCAATCCCTTAGATATTTACGATGACCTTCGGCCGCAGCCGTACAAGGATCAGCCATCCGGAACCAGGGAGGTACAGGCGAGCGCAGTCTATCTCCGAATTCGTACCGCTGCAGGACTGGACGGACTTTACGGCCCCATCGAGAAGAGCGCCGGCATCGTGGTGCACACAGAACTCCGGCCGTTCCTGATCGGCAAGGACGCGCTCGCCGGGGAAGCCTTGTGGGACCAAATGTATCGCTCAAACCGGCATTCGCGCGACGGATTCTTCATGATGGCCATTAGTGCCGTCGACAACACCCTTTGGGACATACGCGGGAAGTATTATGGCGTGCCTGTCTACCGTTTGCTGGGAGGGCCGACCCGTTCGTCGGTCGAGATGTACGCGAGTTGTCTCGGCTTTTCTCTTGAGCCTGAGAAGGTCCGCACGCGAGCTCTTGCGTTGCAGAGCGAAGGTTATCGCTATCAGAAGTGGTTCATGGGATACGGCCCGGGCTCCGGTCCGGAGGGTATGCGGAAAAATGTCGAATTGGTCCGCATCTTGAGGGAGACGCTCGGCGACGACACGGAGATCATGTTCGACGCGTATAGCGGCTGGGACCAGGACTACGCACTGGAGTGGGCGCAGCAGGTGGAGCGGTATCGGCCTCACTGGATTGAGGAGGCTACACATCCGGAAAAGATCGACAGCTTTGCCGCCATGCGTCGCACTACTACGATTCCGATTGCATCGGGTGAGCACTTTTACGGTAGATGGGAGGTGGAGCGATATCTGCAGGCCGGGGCACTCTCAGTCGTTCAGGCTGATCCGGAATGGTGCGGTGGCGTATCGGAGCTACTGCGTATCGGGACCGTCGCCAGTCTGCACGATGTGCCGGTGATCCCGCACGGGCATAGCCTGCGGGCCGCCATTCATACCATTGTCAGCCAGTCTCCCATGACATTCCCATTAGGCGAGTATCTCGTCAAGAAGATGCAGCACTACTACCACTTCGAACGGGATCCGCTGGTTCCGGCAAAGGCTCATATACCGCTCCCGATCGGCGCCGGGTTCGACGTTCAGCTTGATCTCACTCGGATCGAATCACAGACGATGCTCCAATTCGAGTGATGCAAAGAAGAGGAGTTATTTGTTTGCACAGCGGATTGCCCCTATTGCTGGCCATGGCATCTGGTAGCAACCCCGGTCTAGTTTGTTCGATGCGCATTGAAGAGGAACCCACCACGCGAATGCAGCAGGGTGCGGCGGGTTGAGTCCTTGTGTTTGAAGTCCTCCACAGGTGAAGAGCTTCTCTTCGCCTTCCAATGTTCGAGGTCCTACCACTTACGCAAAGGGCTTGGCCGGCAAGGGAGAAGGGGCGCCGACTTCCGGAAACTGTGTTGTCGTTCGGAGGCATTTATGCAGCAACTTGCTTCCGGGGGCGGGGAACAGTTTTTGCCACGACAAACATTTCAACACGTGCCGCCTGCTACTAGGCAGAACCTTGCCAGTGTCAAGCAATTTCCAAATCCTAGAATTCGGCCATATTTTTCTCTTGACAATTTCCTTTCTAAGCAAGTAGAAAAGGCACGCCCTGATTTTATTTGAATCTCGTAATAAAGAGAAATTGCAATTTCCGCTCCGCCGCGGCTAGGGACCCATATGGTCCGAGATGGATCAGGGAAGCAACCGCACAACCGAACGCTAGTTGCAACAGCGATTCACCTGTTTCACCGATGTTGATATCTTCAGGAGGCGACATTATGCATGTCAGGCGCACCGTTTTTCACATCGTCATGAGGATCTGTGACCGCAGCGCGATCTTTGTTCTTCCCCTGTTAGGTTTCTTGATGATGGCAGTGCCGCATGCGCACGCGCAGGTCACTGCCACCGTATCGGGCACGGTAACGGACTCCACGGGCGCGCTGGTGCTGGGCGCGTCGGTCACTGTTATCGACGATGCCACGCAGGATGCACGTCCGACGGAGACCAACAAGAGTGGCGTATTCGCCGTCCCGAACCTCGACCCCGGCACCTACTCGGTTAAGGTCTCGGCGAAGGGGTTCGCACCCAAGGAGCTGACGGGCATCGACATCCACGCGGGCGATGCGATCAAGCTGCCGACGTTCGTCCTGGCTATCGGCGCAATCACCGACACCGTCACCGTGAGCTCCGTCGCAGGCCAGATACTCACTGTGGATAACGGGCAGCGCTCCGAAACCCTTACGTACACGGACATCCAGGACCTGGCGTTGACGGGCCGCGACACGACCGAGCTGTTGAAGGTGCTTCCCGGCGTAGTGCAGGTTGGCAACAACGGCTATAACGATCTGTCGACCACCACGGGCAACAGCGCTATCGGCAACGGAATGGGCATCAACGGCGCGCCTTACAAGGGCGGCACCGCGATCAACATGGACGGCGCCAGTATCCTCGACATCGGCGACGACTTCTCCGGACTGGCTACGGTCAACCCCGAAATGACCCAGGAAGTTCAAGTGCTAACCTCGGCCTTCGGGGCGGATACCGCAAACGGCCCGAACGTCATCAACACCACCGGTAAGTCGGGCGGCGAACACTACCACGGCGAGGCCTGGTTCGACGTCCGCAACGATGTACTGAATGCCAACGACTGGCAGGACAATCACCACACGAACGCTGCCGGCGCGTCGGCGCCCATCCCCAAGGGGGGCGCGGCCTACTACTATCCCGGTGGCAGCATCAGCGGCCCGATTCCACACACCAACAAGAAGCTCTTCTTCTTCGGCGGCTTTGAGCTTCCCTTTCAGAACCAGGGCAACGCTAACATCCTGAGGCTTTCCATTCCCACTCCGGAGATGTTGCAGGGCAACTTCAGCATGGATAACGCAGACAACCGGGTCATATGCCCCGGCGGCTTTGTTAACTCCGCAGGCACCAACGTTGGGGTCGGCGGCGTCTCGTACAACCAGGGTTCCTGGTGCCAGAATATCGCTCAGACCAACGGCAACACGACGTACACCATCTTCGCAGACGGCAGTTCGCCTACAGCAATGCCGGGAACTGTCACAACCACTTACGGTACTACCACTGTTACCGCCTCTAATGGCGGCTACGTTCCGGCGGCGTATATCGACCCGAACATGCTCGACTTCACCAAGGTCTGGCCGGCGTTCAACTCCGCTTATGTCGCCACGACAACCCAGCAGATCATCAACAACGGCGGGTACAATTACTACCAGCCCATTATTAACCACGACAACGGCTGGGTCGCGCGCGGCCGCCTCGACTTCAACTGGAACTCTACCAACCAGTTCTATATCTCCTACCAGCAGAGCTACGATAGTCAGCTGGCGGGCAGTTGCGGGCAATCCTTCTATGCGGGTACGTGCGCCAATAACAACCTGCAGTATCCCGGCGGCGGCCTCACCAAGCAGACCTTCTCAAAGATTGTGAACGGGCATTACGTCCACATCTTCAGCCCCACACTGACCAACGAGGCGCTGGCCAGCTGGGTCTGGGGCAACATCCCCATCTTGCCGGGCACCAACTCCAGCGCAAACTTCCGCTCCACCCTTGGCGCTACCATTGGCTGCGTCTACTGCGCGAACCCCAAGTACATGCCTACCTTCGGCGGGGTGCAGGGCGCATATCCCGGCGTCGCGGAGCCGGATTACTGGGAACCAGGCAACTACTATATCGTGGAGAAGTCCGTCCCCACGTTTGCTGACAACCTGACCAAGGTCTGGGGCAACCACACTCTGAAGTTCGGCGCCATGACCTCCAACACGGATAACTATCAGGGCAACCAGAGCACAAATCTGCAGGGTTCCCTGTCCATCGGAGGTAGTCCCGCGGGCAACAATTTCAACTACTTCGCCAGGCAACAGGGTAATGCGGCGAATGCCCAGACCCCTGGCACCTGCACTGGGACCGTCACCGCCGCCTGCCCTTATGGAGCTGTCGCAGGCCAAAACATTGGAAGCTCTAACACCACAGTCAACTTCCTGACTGGCAACCTGACCAACTATCAGGAGAGCAATTCGTCGCCGTTGTCGGATGTCGCCTACCAGACGATTGCGCTCTACGCCAACGATCAGATTAAGGTCACCAAGCAGCTCTCGATCGAAGTCGGCTTCCGTTTCGAGCACATCGGCTGGTGGTACGACCGCCAGGGTGTCGGCCTTGCCGTCTTCTACCCGAACCGCGTTCTGCCCGACTTCTACGCGGGCAAATACGCTCCCGGCTTCTACTGGCACGCCATCGACGCTGGCGTTCCGCTCAGTGGTCGGTCGGACCGGATCGGCTTTATGTCGCCGCGCTTCGGCCTCTCCTATGACGTCTTCGGCAATGGCAAGACCGTGGTGCGCGGCGGATGGGGCGCTTATCGCTACCAGGAGGCGGCCAACGGTCCTCAGGCCGCTCTGAACACAGCCCAGGGCGTCCAAAACTTCAACGCATCCAATTCTGTCTTGAACAATTCGTCGAACAGTACCATGCTGCTCTCGCAGATCGGCCAGCTTGCAACCCTTGTGCCGAAATGCCAGGTGCAATGCTCCCAAAACGGGCAGACCGGCTATGATCCGAACGATCATGGCATCCCGCTGACCTACTCCTACAACTTCACCATCGACCAGAGACTTCCCTGGAGCATGCTGCTGGACGTCGCGTATGTGGGCAACCATGCCATGCACATGGCCGACAACGGACAGGACGGTGCAGCCACAGGTAATTACGCCAACCAGAACAAGACCCCGCTGTTTGCTTACGGCAAGCTCGTTGGCGGCCAATGGGTAGGCAATCTGGATACGTTCAGTCAAAAGACGATATGCAACCCCGAGAACCTGGGCGCTACCTGCTCCTCGGGCAGCGGGGCCGCCGACTTCCAGCCCTTTGGCAGGGGCATCGCCTGCACGAACACAGCCAATCCAAACTGCACGATCTATGGAACTAATGGCGTAACCATGATCCAGCACAACAATTACCAGAACTACAATGCCCTGCAAGCCCAGTTAGTCAAGCGGGCGGGCCCGGTTACCATCAACGCGAGTTTGACCTGGTCGAAGTCGCTTTCCACGCAGAATAACTATGACCCATTCAACATCGCACCCAACAATAGCTGGAGCAACCTGAACCGGCCAATCATCTTCAACTCCTCGTACATCTATCGCGAACCTAACTTCTTCCACGGCAACCGGTTCATTGGCGGAGCCGTCAACGGCTGGACGATCTCCGGCATCAGCCTGTGGCAGCAGGGTACACAGACGATTCCGAGCATCAGCATCCAGTACGACCCCGCATCGCTGCCTGCTTCGCCAAATCCCCAGTCGCTCACCGTGAATACCCGAGGTGTCGGCGCGAATACCTTCTTCGGTACGAACGCAGGCATCACCACTGGTCGCCCGCTTATCACCTGCAACCCGAAGTCCGGCTTGGTGTACCACCAGCTCTACAGGCCTTGCTTCACGGCGGCGCCCTTCGGATCGTCTGGCGGGACGGCTCTGCCGTTCGTCGCCGGTCAGGCCTTCATGGAGAACGATCTCGCGCTCTCCAAGACCTTCACCATCCACGAGCACCACAAGATTAAGTTCACTGCCTCGGCCTTCAACTGGCTCAATCACCCGCTGCCCCAATTTGGCTCCGGAGAATCAACGACGGAGTACTACTTCTATAACTACACAACCCACGCCCTCACCGTGAACGACACATGTGGAGGCGTAGCTCCTGGATCGTGCAACCCTGGTAGCCCGATCCTGGCAACTACCCAGTTCGGGACTGCAAACGGCAATCCGGCAGACCTGTTCGGCACCCAGCACTTCAAGCAAGCGTTCGTCAGTGCCAACAGTCAACGCGTCATGGAGTTCGAACTCAAGTACAACTTCTAGTCTGCTTCTGACTAGCTCACCAACAACATTTTTACCCTAAAAGAACGGCCCGCCGAAAAGGCGGGCCGTTCTCCAATCACAACGATTTAACCTCTGCCGAAAATTGCTAGAGTGAACAGCCGGGTCCGAGGAGACAATGAACTTAAGAAACGGGATCTGTACGACCATGATGAGCTTTATCCTGGCGGGTAGCTGCTTCTGCCAGGATCGCCCGAAGATCAC
>OCZT010007780.1_pt1 | contig 10457 bp, 8 predicted proteins | sample 1539031 | NCBI WGS metagenome assembly OCZT01 (sample SAMEA3539308, study PRJEB22396) | soil metagenome | biome: tundra; feature: field; material: soil | place: USA | collected 2010-05 | depth 0.15 m
ATCGACAACACCGGCGTGCAGGTGGCCGATGTGGTGGTGGGCTTCCAGCATCTGGAAGGCAAATCGCTGGCCGAGGTGCGCTTGCTGCTGGATGAACTCAAGCAAAAGGGTCAACGGATTGATTATTACTGCTGGGATTTGTATGCGAAGACCTCGCAGTGGTACACCAGCGGGACTGCCGAAGAGAATGAAGCACGGAAGAAGCTGCGCTATGCGACGCTGCACAAACTGGAGCGCGGCGGCAACGAGACGGCTGAAGTTGCGGAGCTGATTTCGACGGCGGTGTTGCGGCGGCATCTGGAAACCATGCTGCGGCTGGAGATCGAATACGACTTTTTGCCCCGGGAGAGTGAAATTCTGCACCTGAAGTTCTGGGAAGCGGCCTTCGAGCAGCTCAAGAAAACCGGCGTGCTCTACTTTGAGACGGAGGGCAAGAACAAGGGCTGCTGGGTAATGACGCGTCCCGGCGCGGAAACTACGGAAGGCGAGACCAACGAGGACGCGAAAGTGATTGTGCGCTCCAACGGCACGGTGACGTATGTCGGCAAGGATATTGCCTATCACCTATGGAAGTTTGGCCTGCTGGGCAAGGACTTTGGTTACAAACCATTCTTTTCCTACCCTGGCCACGAATGTTGGATATCAACGGAAAAGGGCGAGCAGCCCCATCCGCACTTTGGCGGGGCTCAGGCTATCTACAATGTTATCGATGCGCGGCAGTCTGACCCGCAGGCCAACGTAATCCAGGCTCTGCGCGGCATGGGACATACCGAGCAGGCCGACCGCTACACGCACTTCAGCTACGAGATGGTCGCGCTGACGCCGCGTTGCGCGGTCGAACTGGGCTACGACGTCTCCGCAGAGGATTTGGAGCGGCCTTACATTGAAGTCAGCGGACGGAAGGGCTTCGGCGTCAAGGCAGATGATTTGCTTGACAAGCTGATTGCCGCCGCTCGCGCCGAGGTGGACGCGCGGCAGACAGGGCGCGACGATGCGGAGCGCCAGCGGATTGCCGAGCAAATTGCGATTGGCGCGCTGCGCTACTTCATGTTGAAGTTCACGCGCAATTCGGTGATTGCGTTTGATTTCAAGGACGCGCTGAGCTTCGAGGGCGAAACGGGACCGTACATTCAGTACGCCGTGGTGCGGGCGAGGAATATTTTCCGCAAGGCGGGAACCACGCCGGAAGTGGAGTTAACGAAGTTTGAAAGGCAAGCGAGTCAGCGAGTCAGCGAGTCAGCAGGCCAGCAGGTCAGCGAGTCAGCTCCAATGAACCTTGCAGTCTATCTGGATAACCCTGCCGCTGAAGACATCTGGGCGCTGTGGCTGCACGCATCGCGCCGCACGCAGGTTCTGGAGCAGTGCATTGTGACCTCGGAGCCGGCCCATCTGGCCAAGCACGCCTTCCAGCTAGCGCAGGAGTTTAATAACTTCTATCACAAGCACCACATCCTCACCGAGGAAGATCCGGCGCGGAAAACCTTCTTACTCGCCACTGCCGCGGTTGCGCTGCGGGAGTTAGTGCTGGCGCTGAGTTGGCTGGGGATTGAAAGCCCGGAGGCGATGTGAAAAACAGCTATTAGCTGTTAGCTTCTAGCCGCTAGCTTTGGCTTCTCCGTTAAGCGGCGAATGAGATTCGTGCTTTCCCACCCTTGCGACAAAAACAAGAACGTCGCAAGGATGGGGCACCCATCTGTGTCGTTGGTTCCTGCTTTTAAAAGCTAGGAACTAAGAGCTAACAGCTAAGAGCCGTACTTCCGCACCCACTCCAGAATTGAGCGCACAGCGACGCCGCTGGGGCCTTTGGCGATGTAAGGCTTCGAGTCTTCCGCCCAGGCCAGGCCGGCGATGTCCAGGTGAATCCAGGGGGTGTCCTCTACGAAGACTTTGAGGAACTCGGCGGCCGTAATCGCGCCGCCCCAGCGTCCGCCGGTGTTCTTGATGTCGCCGATGTCGGACTTGATCATCTCGGCGTATTCCTCGCCCAGCGGCATCCGCCAGAACTTTTCACCGGAGATGGCCAGACCTGCATCGAACTTTGCCCAGGCCTCGTCGTCGTTGGAAAAGGCGCCGGCGTTCACGTGGCCAAGAGCGACGACACATGCGCCGGTCAGCGTGGCGGCGTCGATGAGGTGAGTTGCGCCGAGCTGGCGCGCGTAGGTGAGGCCGTCGGCCAGGACCAGACGGCCTTCGGCGTCGGTGTTGATAATCTCGATGGTTTTTCCCGGCTTATCCGGCGAAAAGGGCATCGCAGTCTGCACGTCGCCGGGCTTTTGCGCGGTTCCGGAAGGCATATTTTCCGCGGCGCAGATGACGGCGATGACGCGCACTTTGGGCTTGAGCAGGGCGATGGCGCGCATGGCGCCGAGCATGGCCGCGCCGCCGGCCATGTCGGTTTTCATTTCTTCCATTTTGTCGGAGGGCTTGATGGAGATGCCGCCGGAGTCGAAGGTGATGCCCTTGCCGACCAGGCCGAGGATGGGGCCGCCGGTCACGCCTTTGGGCTCGTAACGCAGGACAATCAGGGCAGGCGGCTCGGCGGAGCCTTGCGCGACGCTCCAGAATGCGCCCATTTTCAGTTCGCGCAGCTTTTCGGTGGAGTGGACCTCCCAGCCGAGGCCGACTTCGGCGGCCATCAGAGCGGCGCGCTGGCCCAGCAGCGTGGGCGTGAGCTTGTTGCCCGGCTCATTGACCAGCGCGCGAGCGAAGTTCTGGCTTTCGCCCAGGATAACGCCCTCGGCGAAGGCAGCCTCCAGCGCGGCTTTGTCGGCACCGGCGGGAGCGGCGAGGGTGAACGACTCCACGCTCTGGTCCTTGCGCTCGCTGCGGTAGGTGTCGGGATCGAATTCGCCCACAAACGCGCCCTCGACGGCTGCGCTCGTGCAGCCGGTAGCGGTGAGCGTTTCCAGTTCCGGCAGCGCAAAAACCAACTCGCGAATGCCGCGCGGCTTGATGAAGCGGACGGCGGTTCCTGCTGCGGAGCGCAGGGAGTTGGCCGTGACCTTGGCCTGCTTGCCCAGGCCGACGATGAGGAGGCGCTTGGCGGCGAGGCCCGCAGGGGCGTGCAGCAGAATTGTTTCATTGGCGCCGGCCTTGAATTCGCCGCTGGCGAGCACGGCGGCAGCGGCAGCCTTGACGGCAGCGTCGGCGGTCAGCAAAACGGGCTGGGGCTTGGCGTCAGGGGCCTTGTCGGTTTGGGTGTCGGCGGCCAGGACGGCCAATAGTTCGGTTTTGACTTGGGAGAGGGGCGCAAAGGAGAGTTGAGTTTTCATCGTTTCCTCGGTGTTTATTTTCGAAAAATCCGGCCTCTACCGTCCCATCTTGTGTTTGCTGGCGTTGACGGCGGCACGGGCATCGCGGTCGGCCTCGCGGCTGCGTTCGGTCTCGCGCTTGTCCCAGTCCTGCTTGCCCTTGGCCACGGCCAGTTCGCATTTGACCCGGCCGTTGCGGAAGTAGAGCCGGGTGGGGATGAGCGTGTGGCCCTTGATCTGCGTCTTGGAGAGTAGCTTGCGAACTTCTGTCTTGTGCAGGAGCAGTTTGCGTGTGCGCGTGGCGTCGTGGTTGGAGATGTTTCCGTGGGAGTAGGGGCCAATATGCAGGTTAAGCAGAAACGCTTCGCCATTTTGGATGAGGCCGTAGGAGTCCTTGAGGTTGGCCTTGCCCTCGCGGATGGATTTGACTTCCGTCCCGCGCAGGGCGACGCCGGCTTCGAACTTCTCCAGCAGAAAGTAATTGTGGCTGGCGACGCGATTGTGCGCGGCATCCCGCTCGCCCGAGGCCACCGGATCGCGGGGCCGGGCAGGCTTCTGCGGGCCGGGAGTCGCCGGCTGAACGATGACGTGGCTGGTTTGGCGGGCCATCGGCAAGCCTCCTCGAATCTCAATCCTAGCATTGGCGCGGGTTCCAAGCGGTTTTGCGCCGGGCTTTGTTAGAATGGGGCAGCGTCGAATGGGATTTTTTACTCATCATAATTGCGTCAAGATGCGCGTCTGGGGCGGCCAAGGCAGCCCGCAAGGGCCCGATGAGCAGTGCGGGCCGGCGAAGACGCCGGGGAGTTCGATGAAAAGCCGCGTTCAAGCACAGGCAGCCTCCAGATCCGTATTTTCAGGAGCCTTTTTCTGGATAGCGCTTCTTGCCGTACTGGCGGTCTTCAGCCTGTCCAGCGTTGCCCTGCGCGCCGAATCGGCTAACACATTTTTCAAGCGCGGTCAGACCGCAGAGGCGAAGGAGGACTACGACGCCGCCTTCGACAATTACCAGAAGGCCCATGCCAAGGCTCCCAAGGACCTGCAATTCCGCACAGCGGTCTATCGGGTACGGATTACCGCTTCTGCTACGCACGTGACCAAGGGCCAAAAGCTGATGGATGCGGGCAACGAACAGGGGGCGCTGTCGGAGTTTCTGCACGCCGCCGAGATTGACCCCAGCAATGAGGCCGCGCAGCAGGCCATCGCCCTGGTGCGGAAGAAACACGGCGAGGTAGCCCCGGTCTCCGAAACCAGCCTTCCCCAGCCCGAGGGCAAGCAGGAAGGCCTGGAAACGATGGGTACCCCGGCCGTTCTGAAGCCGGTCTCCAACGAGCCGCTTACCCTGCATATCCAGGAAGACGCCAAGATGGTCTACCAGGCCATCGGCAAAGCCGCCGGCGTCAATGTCCTGTTTGACCCGGATTTCACCTCCAAGCGCATTCAGGTGGACCTGAACAACGTCTCTCTGCTCGATGCGCTGCGCATTGTGGGCACCATCTCCAACACCTTCTGGAAGCCGGTCACCGAGAACACGCTTTTTGTGGCCGCCAACACTCGCGCACGCCATACCGAGCTTGATGAGCAAGCTGTCCAGACCTTCTATCTGTCCAACGCCTGGCAGCAGAATGATCTGACCGACGTTAATACCGCCATTCGCAATTTGATGCCCAACGTGAAAGCATTCGGCGTGCCCAGCCAGAATGCCATCGTGGTCCGCGGCACTCCCGACGAGCTCATGCTGGTGCAAAAACTCATCAACGACCTGGACAAGGCGCGCCCCGAGGTGGTGGTGGACATCGCCGTTCTGGAGGTGAGCAAGAACTGGGAGAAGACGCTGGGCATCGCCTGGCCCTCCAGCGTGGGGGTCTCGCTGCAACCGCTCTCCAGCAGCACGTCCACGACCGGAACCACCACCACGACTGGCTCAACCGTCAGCACGGTCAGCCCCACCCTCTATCAACTGGCCCACCTGAAGGCCACGGATTTTGCCGTAACTGTGGGCTCGGTCACGGCCAACCTGCTGCTCACCGACACCAATACAAAAATTCTGCAGAATCCCCGCATTCGGGCCACTGACGGGCAGAAGGCGACGATGAAGATCGGTTCCAAGATTCCCGTCGCCACCGGCTCCTATGGGGGAGGCGGCGTGGGAACGGGAGCCTTGGGAGGGATCAGTTCGCTGGTGAACACCCAGTTCCAATATCAGGATGTGGGCGTGAATATCGAGATGACGCCGACCGTCCACTTCGACCGCGACGTGACGCTGAAGATCAAGATAGAAGTCACGTCGCACAGCGGCGATGTGACCATCAGCCAAGTGACCGAGCCGATCATCAGCCAGCGCACCATCGATCAGGTGATCCGACTGCGCGAGGGCGAGGCCAGCATCTTGGGAGGCATTCAGAACAAACAGGACACAGTCAGCTCGACCGGGATTCCTGGGTTGAGTCAGATTCCCATTCTCAAGTACCTGTTCGGCTCCAAGGATCACACCATCTCCGACGACGAACTGGTCTTCCTGGTGGTGCCGCACGTGGTTCGCTCGCAATCGCTGGAACAGATGAATCTGCGCACCGTGGACACCGGCTCCGGCGCGTCCATTGAGTTGCGCCACATATCGGCCGAAGCCCCCAGCCCGAATCCAGATGCAAAGCCGGCCTCAAGCCCGGCGCGCCCATCTTCCAATACCAAATCCAACGTAGGCACGGTTCCCGGCCAAAGCGCACTGGCCGCTGCCCCGGCTGCGCTGGACCAGTTGCGCCAGGCATCGGAGACCACTGGAAATTCCGCACCGGTCAACCCGCCGTCATCTACACCTCCGCCATCCAGCGTGAAATTCGCGTTTGCTCCGCAGTCCGCCCCGGTGGCTCCCGGCGCCACCTTCCAGGTCTCCGTGGTGATAAGCGGAGGAACGGATATTGCTGCCGTTCCCTTGCAGATTACTTACGATCCAGCCAAGCTATCACTGCTTAACGTGGACAACGGAGACTTTTTAAGCCGCAACGGGCAGGCGGTGGCGCTGGTCCACCGTGACGACGGGCCCGGCTCCGTCAACATCAATGCGTCTCTTCCGCCGGGAGCTGCAGGAGTGAACGGCGCCGGGGTGATCTGCGTACTCACATTCCAGGCCAAGGCTTCTGGAGACAGCGTCATCGCCATCACCAAGCCAAGCGCGGTCAACAGCTCTCAGAAGTATCTGGCGGCCCAGGGCGCGCGCGTCAACATTCAGGTGAAATAAGCCGATGAGGCTCGTGATGATGGAATCCCGGCCAATCCGCATGGTCCGCCCCGGTGAGCGCGGACTTACGCTGGTCGAGTTGATTGTGACCGTGGCGATTCTCTCTATCCTCGCCTCGGCTGCGTTGCCCGTCGCCCGCTTCACGGTCAAACGCCAAAACGAGCGCTACCTGCGCTATGACCTGTGGATGATGCGCGGCGCTATCGACCATTACAAGGACGCGGCTGACAGGAACGCCTTCCAGATCAAGCTCGACAGCCAAGGCTATCCGCCCGACCTGGAGACGCTGGTCAACGGCGTCGATGTGCAGGGAAAAAAGGTGAAGTTCCTGCGCCGCATTCCCGTTGACCCCATGACCGGCAAGGCGGAGTGGGGTTTGCGCTCGATGAAGGATGATCCCACTTCGACCTCCTACAGCGGGGACAGCGTCTTTGATGTGTACTCCAAATCGCAGGGCACGTCCATAAACGGAACCAAGTATTCTGACTGGTAGACCCACAGTATGTCGGCAGAGGATTCAGTGAGCAGGATTCGCAAACAAGACGCGGGCTTTACGCTGTTGGAGCTGATGATCGTCATGATGATCATCGGCATACTGGCCCTGGTAGCCGTTCCCAAATTTGCAGCCGCCGTCAAGATGGCCAAGGAAGCCGTGCTCAAGGAAGACCTGCATGTGATGCGGGCAGCCATCGACTCCTACACCATGGACAAGCAGAAGGCGCCACAGACGCTCGAAGAGCTCATTACGGACGGCTACCTCAAGACAGTCCCCGAGGACCCCTTTACGCACTCCAAGGACACCTGGGCCACCGACTCCAACGGAGCGCTGTACTCTGTGGACCAGACCGAACCCGGCATCGACGACGTCCACTCCGGTTCGCAGGAACTGAGCTCCGGCGGCCAGACCTACTCCACCTGGTAGGCTCTGCGCCAGATTCACCGGACGACCCCTCATGAATTCCATGGCTACCAAGTCCAACCCGCCTAATGCGCTGCAGTTCGCCCTGCAGGTTGAGCGATTTTACGCCGGCCTTATTCTGTCCGCGAAGACGGGCTCAGATACGGAATCCGGCCTGGGCGGGAAACTGCTCTACGCCGGGCAGCTAGGCGCCGACGCCCGCGCACTGCTGGTGGCGGCCAACATCACCGGCGCCGCCTCTCTGGCCGTGTCGGCAGATGCCACCGCAGGCAAGCAAGCCATGCGCGACGGCGTGATTGACTTCCTCGTTACCTCGCTCGACGAGGCCCTGCGCATTCTCAAAAATGAGATTCGTAAGCACTCCACCGTCGCTGTCTGCGTGGCCCAAGATAGCGAAGCTGATTTCGCACGACTGCTGCTTCAGCGCGGCGTGCTCCCCGATCTGCTGCCGTTGCACTCCGCGCCCGCGCCGGAGTTCGCCGCGTTCCTCAGCCAGGGCGCGCGCCCGGTCGTGGCCATCCATCCCGATGCAAACCAGGTGATCCTTGCGTGGAGCGTTGCGGACGCGCCAGCCCAATGGCTGCCCAAACTCGACACCCTCGCCATGGATTGCCTCAGCTCTGATTCGAGCGACGCGTCAGCCCGCCGATGGCTTCGCCTCTCCCCGCGCTACCTGGGCCGGATGACGCAAGGTATGCGCCTGCTGCGTTGCCAGGAGAATGCCGCCGCAAGATTTCAGAAGCAGGTTCAGGAGCAAGTGGAACGCGGCGAGATTGGCGTTCCGGTGGAGATCCAGGTAATGAGCGGAGACCGGCTCCAGATAAACAATTTCGCGCCGCGGACTCGCTGACTAGCCTCGTGCCGCTTCAATCCGCGCCCAGAGTTCCTTCACTCCGTAGCCGGTCTTGGCGGAGACAGGAAGAAGCTCATCCAGCTCCAAATCCTGCTTCAACGCCAGCAGGTTGCGCGTGCGCTGGTTGCCGCTGAGGCGGTCAATCTTGGTGGCCACCACGGCAAACTCGCGCCCCGCGGCCCGCAGCCATTCGATCAACTGCAGATCGCTCTGCTGTGCGGGCACATTCGAATCCACCAGGCACACGCACAGCTTCAGCGTCGAGCGCATCGCCAGATAGGGCTCGATAAACGCCGGCCAGGTCTCCGAGATCGACTTCGAGATCTTTGCGTAGCCGTAGCCCGGAAGATCCGCAAACATCAGCTGCGGCCGGCGGCTGGAGTCCAATAACGCAAAAAAGTTGATGGCCCGCGTTCGTCCCGGTGTCTGCGAGACTTTGGCCGCCTTCTCGCCCACCAGCTTGTTCAGCAGGCTCGATTTGCCTACATTGGAGCGGCCCAGAAAGGCGATCTCCGGCGCATCCGTCGCGGGAAATTGCGCCGCCGCCAGGGCAGAAAGCAGAAATCGTGTCGTATAGCGCATAGCGTGAGCAAAAGAAACGAACTGCTTCGAGCATACAGCCTTCTGTCACCGCGCGTTGAGTGCGCTCGTGCTTTATTCTTTCAGTACACCCCAATGCCCGCGGGGCTTCATCAGGAGGAGATAATTCTTGGCTGCGCTGCCATTCAATCTGGGTCTGGTGCAATTGCTGGCGGACCACAGAAATATTTTTCTCACCAAGTTCGCCTTGGCCGCCGCCTTCGTGGGCTCAAGCCAGGGATACATCCTCCTGATCCTGCTTTTATACGTAGCCTGGAACAAGCGCCTCGCCTTCCGTCTTACGGTCGTCCTGCTGGCGGCTTTGTCGCTCGATGATTTGTTGAAGATGCTCCTGCGCAATCCGCGCCCGTTCATCGCCCAGGGAACATATATGAAGAAATGGGCCGTGTCGCCGTCCAGCGCCCGCTCTCTGGCCATGGAATACTCCACCCCCTCCGGCCACGCCACTGGGGCCGCCTCGTTCTACGCCTATCTCTACGGCGTTGTCCGCAACCGGACTGTACGCGCGCTTGCCGTCGTCACCATCCTTCTCATCGGCGTCTCGCGCCCCTATCTCGGAGTGCACTATTGCGAGGACGTTCTCTTCGGCTGGGCTCTCGGAGTGGCTGTTGCCCTGCTTTCACTGCGATACGCTGATGCCGCCGCCGCCGCATGGGGCCGCCTCTCCTACACGCTGCAAGTTGTCCTCGTCGCGTCCGCCTGCCTGGCTCTCTGGCTGCTCGCTGTTCTCCTCAACGGACACAGCTTTGAAGGTCAGCCGTACGCCTTCCTCGGCTACGGCGGATTCCTGACCGGCATCGTCCTGGCCAGCCCGCTGGAGCGGAGAATCGTGAACTTCGATCCCCGAAGCTCGACCATTCTTGTCAAAATTCTGCGCTACCTTCTCTCGCTCATCATGATGGTCTTCACCTTGCTCATACTCGACAAGGCCTTCGGCCTGTTGGCGGATCGCTCCTCGCTGCTCTGGAACCTGCTCGAATATCTCCGCTACACCGCCGTCGGCTTCGTGGCCTTTTTTCTAGCTCCTTTGCTCTTCACCAGGATGGGGTGGGCCGAGCGCGCGCCTGGTGGAGCGGACTGCTTGAATGGAGGACGGCAATAGGCCGAATTCCGGCGCGGAGCAATACGGTATACTCTCTTTTATTATGGAAACTACTGGTTGCGGTACAGCCATTGTTACGCCCTTCCGGGCAGACGGATCGATTGACGAAGCGGCGCTGAAGGCGCTGGTGAACTGGCAGATTGAGTCGGGCATCGACTTTCTGGTGGCCTGCGGGTCAACTGGCGAAGCGGCCACGCTGGACGAAGAAGAGTGGCTGCGGACGGTCACTTTGGTGGCCGAGACAGCCGCCGGCCGCGTGCCGGTGTGGGCAGGGTGTACGCACAACAACACTCGGACGCTGGTGCGGCTGGCGGGCAAGCTCAAGCAGGTTCGCGGCGTGGGCGCGGTGCTCTCGGCCAATCCCTACTACAACAAGCCCTCGCAGGAGGGCCAGTTTCAGCACTTCCTGGCTCTGGCCAAGGCCGTGGACCCGCTGCCCGTTGTGATCTACAACATTCCAGGGCGCACCGGCGTGAACCTTGATCCGGTGACGGTTG
>OCZT010007781.1_pt1 | contig 10456 bp, 11 predicted proteins | sample 1539031 | NCBI WGS metagenome assembly OCZT01 (sample SAMEA3539308, study PRJEB22396) | soil metagenome | biome: tundra; feature: field; material: soil | place: USA | collected 2010-05 | depth 0.15 m
CTTTTACTTCGAACATCAGACACATAAATATGGAAGATATTTCAGTATTACAGAGGCCGGTCAGAACTACCGATAAAAAAGTCAGGACACATGTAAACAGGCAAAATTTTTCGCCAGAAATCAAAAAAGACAAACTGTTTTCCGATAAACTGGTTGCTGAGGTTGATGAAAACTTTATAAATTATCTTAACTCGCACGGTCTTGCAAATGAAGCTAATTTGCTTGTACTCTCTTCAAAGTTGCATTATTATTATGATTATGAAGAATTAAAGGAAGTGACGACTTTAATTAACCTTAAAAAGTTGAACCTTATTAACCATCTGGATGATTTTTTACATACTCTATACAACGGATTATCGCCGAAAACCAATTTTATAGGATGCTTTTCTGACAGGAAAACTCCAACCGGAGTTAATACGATTTCAAGGTTTTACAAAAGATTCCTTAATTTTTTGGATTCAAAGGTTGATATTGAAATTGATGGTAAGGACTTCTCAAAACGTCTTGAATCGCATGGGTTCAAAATAATTGACATGACCGAAATTAACGGGTTAACATATTTCAGAACACAAAACCATAGGTGAACAGCTGTTTAATTATTCGTACGATATTACCAGATTAAAATCACAAGCTTTTTCTTAAGAATCATTAATGTCGTGCAATCAGTTATAAACAGGTATGAATGTTGTTAGCGTGAATAATAGTAATAAAACAGAGGAAAAAGCCTTCTCAATGGATGAATGGTGGCGGTTGAAAGTTTGTTTATAAATGAAATTCATTTTCATTTATAAACAACAAGTTATTTTGTAAATTTGTCTTAGTTCATAGTTTCTCATTTAATCTCTATTAAAAAACTAAATATTCCGGTTTGCATTTTACAAGAGTAATTGAGCTTTTCGCGATGAACAGTAATCTAAAAAAGATAAAAATTGTCTGCTTTATATTGTTATCCTTTTCAATTCGGGTTTCAGCGCCAAGCGTGCAATCACTGGTAATTTTTGATTTGGCTCCGATTGAACCATACAAACAACTTGCTTTTGCAGTAGGAATGGTAGAAACAAAAGGTGATACTCTGGCTTACAATCCCTTAGAAGGAGCAGTGGGGTTTTTTCAGATACGTCCTATCAGGCTTATTGATTATAATAAACGAACAGGAAGCAGTTATAGCAGGAATGACCTGTTTAATTATGAAACCTCTGAAAAGATTTTTTTATACTTCGCCGATCAGATTGGTCCTTATAACTTAGAACAAATAGCCAAAAGATGGAATGGATCAGGACACCTGACAAGTAATTATTGGAATAGGATAAAACAATACCTGTAGAAGGTGGCTGATAAGCCGGCAAGATTTATTTAATTGATTCATGTTTAGCTTTTTCATCAGTATCGTGTATCCATCCTCTTCGTAAAAAACCGTGTTCCTGAATAAGAAATTCAAAGGCTTTCAGATTTGAAAATAATCTGAAAATTGAGGTTAAAAATGAACAAACCCGTTATAATCATGTTTAATTTTAATTACACCAAAATTATTAATCACAGTTATCTCAGCCATTTAATATTTGAAAGATGAAAAAAGTGACAGTTTCATCATTATTGTTTTTATTATTCTGTTTTTATGGCAGCATTCAGGCACAGCAAGGATCCTGGCAAGTTGTAAAAAAAGTAAACACTGTACCTGATTGCAGTGAATGTGGTATGGCTGCAGTAAACGGAAAATTGTATCTGATTGGTAATGATGGAGATGGATCAACTCCGGTTAAGTGTTTTGATCCAGGCTCACTTACCTGGACAAAACTTGCTGAAACACCTGTTCTGATGCATCATTTTCAGCCGGTTGGCTACAATAATAAAATATATGTTCTCGATGCTTTCTCGGAAGGAGGATTTCCTGATCAGGTACCGATGTCTAATGTTTATAGTTATGACACCAAAAATAATACATGGGAAAAAGGAGGTGAAATTCCGGCAGACAGAAGAAGGGCCGGCGCCGGGGCAGCTGAATATAAAGGTAAATTGTATTTAGTTGCCGGAATAAAGCATGGGCATTCCAGCGGTACCAATAATCTGTTTGACTGCTATGACCCTGAAACAAAAACCTGGACAACTCTGCAGGATGCACCCCATATCAGGGACCATTGCTTTGCAACAGTGATTAAGGACAAATTGTATGTAGTGGGTGGCAGAAACACAAGTTATCGTGATCCGGAAAACAAAGTACAATTCTTCGCCAAAACAGTCCTTGATGTGGATGTCTACGACTTTGCCTCCGGTAAATGGTCAACTCTCTCAGCAAGGCTTCCTTTGGGAAGTGGTGGTGGCAATCTGGTAAATTTAAACAATGTGCTTTATTATATGGGAGGTGAAAGAGCTACAGAAACTGAGAGGAACGCTCCCCGGAAAAATACATTTTTCCTCGATCCGGCTGCTTCAGATCAGTGGACAGAAACGGACAGCCTGCACTTTGCCCGAAACGGAATGGCAGCAGCTGTCCTGAATAATAAAATTTATGCCGCAGGCGGGTCCGGTGGAGGACCTGGCGGTCCTGGTGGACCACCTCCGGGGAATCCTAATGGTCCCACACCTTCAAATCAGGCGGGCATGCCTCCTCAAGGTAGCAGACCGCCGGCCCGACCTGAACAGAATCATCCTGTTGATCTTGAGTTATTCATTGTGAAATGAAATATTTCAAAATAATCAGTGTAATATGATAGACACCTGATTTTTTGTCTAATAAAATTGATATTTAGTCAAAATCTCTGATTTAGAAATATCTCTGATTCAGAGATATTTTTGTTTTTATATTATTCTGATTATCTTTGTTTTATGGGCTGTTAGCATATCTTAGATATCACGATCACCACACATTATCAGTAAATTTTCCATGAATTTTGACGAACCGGCAAAGTTTGTTTATTAATCGTTAAGTATTATAATTAATCGTCTGGTTTTCTGTGATGGAACAAAAAAATTCATGACTCTTTTAGCCTGAATCCGGATTTCGGAAGATTGACTTAAGTATATATAAGGCCTAATTTTGTATTGATAATTAAACATTTGAACTAAAGAAATTTATGTCCTAATCAGTTAAATTATGAGAAAATTATTTCTGACTTTCCTTTTTATTTTTATTTCTCATATCTGTAGCGCTCCGAGTATCGGTTTTAGGTTAGGGATGCTTAAATTCAAAAGTCTGGCAGAGTTTGTTAGTGAGAAATACCATGAATCGGAATTTTCCAGATTTGTTAATGACCTTGGTTACAGCGAGTCGGGAAACAACTGGTTATCTGTTAATCAGATAGGTTGTTTCGGTGAATGGCAGTTTGAGGAGTCTACCTTGAAGTATCTCGGATACAGAAAAATAACGCTAAAGAGGTTTATGGCAAATCCCGATATTTTCCCGAGGGAATTACAGCTGAAAGCTCTCAAGACTCTGATTAAGGTAAATCTTTTGTTTTTAATGGATTACGAACATTTTATCGGGGATTCAATTAATGGTGTAGTAATTACAAAATCGGGCATGATAGCTGCATCTCATCTTGGTGGAGCAGGTTCATTGCAGAAATTTCTGAATTCAAATGGAAGAATAAATAAGAAAGATGTTCTTGGGACATCAATATATGATTATCTGAAGAAATTCAGTTATTACAATCTTGAGTAATCAAAGCCAAAATTCAACTACACAGTTATGAAAACGGTTTACCAGATTACTTCAAAAGAAATTGGTGATGTCTTACTTAAAAGAAGAAAGATAGCCAAAGCTTATCGATGGTGGTTACGCGAGAATGGATTTAAATACAATTCCACTTTCTTTTTCAGATAGATAAGGTTATAACAAATATAGCTTTAACCCAATTCCTCAGGAACCTTTTAAAAGTTCTTCTGCTTCACGCCAGTCGCCTTCAGGTGTTCCATGTTCGCCACGGGAGATTCGTTCGTAGTATATTTCCCTGGCTTTTTCCCGAATCGCATCTTCACCTGGTACAATTTTGGCGATGGTAACTTTCTTTTTCTTTACTGTTTTAACGGAACCAGAAGTTTTCTTTGGTTTGCTGACTGTTTTTACTTTTGTTGTTTTCATCATTCCCAAATTATTGATTTAAAATTTAAGGACTATTTTTTGTCCTCAATATCTCGTTTTTCAACTATAATAGTACAATGTGTGGCCAGGGCAGTTAATGTACCGACGGCTGCAAATATAGGAGCAAGGACGACTCCAATGGCACCAATTGTCAGTGGGAATTCCATTATGGTTTCGTCCTTATCATTTTTAATGATTATTTTTCTTGCATTTCCTTCTTTAATTATCTCTTTAACCTTTGATAAGATCTCATCGCCAGAAACCTTGAACGATTCGTGTTTTGATTTCTCATTTTGTTCCATTATATCTCATATTTATTAACTGTCAAAATTAATCTTTAGTTTACCTTAAAGCAATTTTATTTTGAGTGATCTTTTTCAAATGTTGTCAAAAATTTAAATTTTTTTAATAGAGGTAAAAAGACTACTCCCGGAGTTAGCCTATTCAAAAATGAATATGCCAAATTTATTATACTCATGAAAGGTTTTACTTGTCTTTTGCCAGGCATAAGGTACTTCACCATTGTCATAATCAATGCGATACATATTTGCCCTCCATCTAGTTCCCGGTACCGGGGGTACATTGCTTAATGGGGTAAGCAGTTTATAAGGGATAAAAAACTCTGCGATCCAACCCGATATTGGACTCCCGCTTTCCATCTTACCTCCGGTAACGCTTGTAGCATGCTGAGTTCTTCTGTCACCCTCGTAATGCCAGGGCAGCCAACCTAAAAAATTCCCTTTATTATTTGGTACAATTATAGGCAGTTCAAAATTAAACGGAGAAAGTTCGTATTCGAAATAAACAGGGAAATCTTCATCGGGCCACAGGAAAACTTCAACCACATCTTCTTCCCATAAATTCAGATTATCAGCTTTCATTGAAGATGTCAGCTTTTTGTCCTCACAGTTGAAAAGGAAGTAGATTCCTGTGCCGGAATAGAGGACTTTAACAGTAGTCTTGTACGTTAAACTATTCGGATCCTGTTGCGGAAGGGTTATCCATCCGGTAGTGTTCCATTGATCGGAAAGCCCGTCGCCTGTTATCTTAAAATCTTTGCATTTTAAAACGGTAACCGAATCATGATCCTGGTTTGCTGCCAGTAATTCGTTATTCCCGCTACTGATTCTAATAAAAAGGCAAAAGGAAAATAGTGCATATAGGATATTTTTTCCCATTTTCTTAAAAGGTTAAGTAAACCCAAATATAATAATTAAAGCCGGGGATAATTTACATACCCATTAATCCTCTAAAGTAGTAATATCTCCATCGGGAAGTCCCTGTGCCCGTGTTTTAAGAAGCCGTCGCATAATTTTCCCCGATCGGGTCTTGGGAAGATTGTCAACAAATGTAATTGATTCGGGTTTGGCAATCGGGCCAATTTCGTGACCCAGATGGTTACGAAGTTCCTCTTTTAATGAATCGGAGGGATCAAAGCCGGTTCTTAAGATGACATATGTGTGTATAGAATTTCCTTTGACCTCGTGTGGCAGGCCGATGGCTGCTGCTTCGGCTACGGCAGGGTGGCTTACCAGGGCTGATTCGAGTTCGGCTGAACCTAACCTGTAGCCTGATACTTTTATTACATCATCCACGCGGCCAATAATCCAGAAATAACCATCCTTATCGCGCCTGGCAGAATCACCTGTCATATATTTGCCAGGATATGTACTCCAATACTGATTAACGTACCGGTCAGGATCTCCATAAATTGTACGTATCATTGCCGGCCATGGTTTGTTAAGTACCAGGAATCCTTCTTCACCATCGGGGACAGGCTTACCATCACCATCTACAATTTCAGCATCAACACCAAAGTAAGGACGTGTGGCTGAGCCTGGTTTCAATGGCATTACCGGGGTAGGTGTAATAATAAACATTCCGGTTTCAGTCTGCCACCAGGTATCCATGATAGGGCAGTTCCCTTTGCCTATGACACGATGATACCACTTCCATGCCTCCGGATTGATAGGTTCGCCAACTGAGCCAAGGAGACGCAGAGAGGAAAGGTCATGTCTGTTGGGCCAGGCTTCACCGAAACGCATCAGTCCGCGAATTGCAGTTGGAGCTGTGTAAAGAATTGTGAGAGCGTATTTTTCAATCATCAGCCACCATTTGTTTGGGTAAGGAAATGTGGGTGCCCCCTCATACATGAATGATGTTGCGCCATTCAGCAGTGGACCATAGACCAGGTAAGAATGTCCGGTGACCCATCCAGGATCAGCCGTACACCACCATCTGTCTTCATCTTTGAGGTCAAATATATCCTTGAGAGTGGAATAAATTCCGACCATATAACCCCCATGGCTGTGCAGAACTGCCTTGGGTTTGCCTGTAGTTCCGGAGGTATAAAGAATATACAATGGATCTTCCGCATCCATTATTTCAGTCTCACATTTAGGACTTGCTATAGGAAGGGACATCAGGTCGTGATACCACAGATCACGTTCCGGTTCCATCATCACCTCCTGACCGGTTCTTTTAATCACGATCACATGCTCCACGCTCGGCGATCGGCGGAGAGCCTCATCCATCATATCTTTGAGTTTGACAATCTTTCCGTTCATCCAGCCTCCGTCGGCAGTGATTGCAATCTTGGAGTGAGAGTCAAGGATGCGTCCATGTAAGGATTCGACCGAAAACCCGCCATAGACAACAGAGTGTATTGCGCCGATCTTGGCACAGGCCAGCATTGCAATAACAATCTCCGGGATCCGGGGAAGATAGATAGTCACGCGGTCACCTTTAGCGATCCCCATGGCTTTTATGACACTGGCAAACTTGCAAACCTCACGGTTCAGCGCATGGTACGAGTAGGAGCGTTGATCTCCCGGTTCCCCTTCCCAGATAAGAGCCAGTTTATTCTTTCTCCAGGTTTTAACATAGCGATCGAGACAATTATGTACAATGTTCACTTTGCCTCCCACAAACCACTTGTAGAAAGGTTTATTACTATCATCCAGTACTTTACTCCATGGATGATACCATTCAAGTTCCAGAGCACGTTCAGCCCAGTAGCCTTCCAGGTCGTGTTCAGCCTGGATCGTTTTTGACTCCCATACCTGAACATTTGCTTTGGCTATGAAGTCAGTTGATGGATGGTAAAGTTCCCCATTGGACAGGGGTTCGAGAGGGATATTGTCCGACATAATTTATTAATGTTTAATAAGGAAAAACAAAAACACTAAATTCTAATATTGTGTATCAGTAGAATAAACAAAAAAAAATGATGTTTGTTTAGAAGTATTTTAATTAATAGGCGGAGAAAAAACAAACTAATCAGATTATATACTCATCAGGTTAGAATTGATTGTTTTCATTATAACCAATCCAATTTTAATGTTTAACTTTAGTATAAGAAAAGGTTGTTGAAAGTCAGATAAAAGTACTGTATAATTGTGTATTTCAGCGCATTGATTATTGTGTACTATTGTGACTGACGGGGCATTGACATAATTAAAATCTTTAAAATCGTTGGAGCAAACCGCGCTATAAATTTTGAAATCTGTAAAATTCAGATTAAATTTATATCTCTTCTTAGTGCTATTTTTTTACTCGCTGTATGGAAAAAAAGGTCATTCTGAAAAAGGTGTTTCATCGTGACAAATGGCGAATGCTCATCACTTTCAACTATGATGAAAGTCTTGTTGCCCTTGTTAAAAAGATAAACAGCAACAGATATAGCAGTACCTACAAAAGCTGGTATGCTGATGCTTTTCATCCCGTGAAGTATCTTTTTGAAGGACAGAGCGGAGGCAGGTATTCAGTTGAGAGTGTATATCGTGTTTTTAAGCAGGCGCTTCATAGGGCAGGTATTAAAAAGGATGTTGGTGTTCACAGTCTGAGGCACAGTTATGCCACGCATCTGCATGAGAGCGGTCTGGATATCAGGCATATACAGGAATTGTTAGGACATCGAAACACGAGGACCACTGAAATTTACACGCATGTAAGCCGACGTAACCTTATACAGGTAAGGAGTCCGATTGAAGATATGGATGTAAAGTAGGAGTATAATGGCACAGAGCCTAGGGCGAAGAAGATGTGTTTGAACGGATTTGAATATTAAAATGCAAAATGGATCTCAAAATTAGAAGAATTAATACCTCGCTTTGTTTAGCCTAAAACATTAAAGATGGAGAAATCAAATCTGTTGTAATGGATATGATTTAATGAGAAAAAATTGAAGATAACAAATAAGTATATACTTTTGTGATATACTTTAATTATACACTATGAAAACTCTTTCATTAAAACTCGACGATGATATCTTTAATGAGACCGAAATCTTACTGACAAAGGTTAAAAAGTCGAGAAATCGTTATATAAATGAAGCGGTTGATTATTACAACAGGATAAACAACAGGAATTTTATTGCACGTAAACTTGTCGCAGAATCTAAAATTGTAAGGAAAGAATCTCTTGCAGTTCTTGCTGAATTTGAAAGTCTCAATGATGAAAATCAGGCAATTTGATATCTGGATAGCAGATCTTGAGCCGCAAAGAGGAACTGAAGCTGGTAAAGTACGGCCGGTATTAATAGTACAAACGAATCTTTTAAATAAAGAGCACCCCTCGACGCTAGTTTGTCCGGTTACAACGAATGTTGAGAAAGAGAGTGAGATATTAAGGGTTCATATAAAAAAAGGTACAGCAAACCTTAAGGTTGAATCTGATGTTATGATTGATCAGATAAGGGCTATTGATAATCGGAGACTATTAAATAAAATCGGAAAACTGAGTAAAGATCTTCAATCGAATATCAGGGACAATATCAGGATAATTCTTGATCTGGACTAATGAGAACAGCAGCTAAGGATCGCATATCATTACTGCACGAAAAATGAACTTGATAATCAGGAAAATCAGGGTCAAAGGCTAGCGATTCAATGTTAACATGGCAATATTATATGTATCAAATATCGTTTGTGTGAAAACAGTAACAGACATACTGCTATCTACAACCCCTTGTTCACAAAACGCAAAAATGAGAACGCAGTAAACGAGTCAGCATTCATGCCGCTTCGCGATTTTTCAAGACAATTTTCTTATAGCATGACGGTTAAGTAACACTGATAGATGGCACAAATGCTAACTTTATTAGTTCATTGAGTTGATATTCTTGTTTTATTTCAAAATTATCAGAATATCTTACAGCCTTCGCAACCTATTTTTTTAAGTTTCCTATAATTTAAAAGGAGGTTACTATGAAACAAGTCATCGAATCATTTTTCAGGATTGTCCTTTTCGCGATTATCCTTACTATCTGGTGGTTGGTTTTGAATGCACAACTTTCAAATGTTATGAATTTATCAATCATTGTGGGAGGTGTATTATTGACATTTCCCCTTGTTTGGCTCGGCAGGAAGATCTTGGACCGACACCAAACAATGGGCCACGCTGTCTGGACTACGACGTTTGTGCATTTTGGTTTGGGTTTTACATTCGGTGTTCCTATCGTACTGGCATTAGCCACTCATCATAATTGGATTGGCTGGGTGCTCCCGGTACCTTCTGTAATCGGATTGATTCTGGTCATTATTACTGGTACAGCTTCTTTCCTGACAGTTGTAAACCTTGCCTTAAAAGGATTCGGTGCACCCTTTTTCATTAAGCTCAGTCAGAAATTAGCAGCAGATTGGATGTACGCTTGGACGCGCAATCCTATGGTGCTAGCAGTTTTATCATTTTTTCTATCATTGGGAATCTGGTTTCAGTCAACGCTGTTTGTGCTCTGGGTATTCATTCTGTTTGCACCAGCATTGCTTTTTTTCGTGAAAGTGTTTGAAGAAAGAGAACTTGAGTTTCGCTTTGGGGCATCCTATCTAGAGTACAAATCTAAGACACCAATGTTGTTTCCAAGAAAACCGAGAATAAATTTGACAAACGATTGATAAAGAGTGCCCTTGCATAACACAGACAATAAAGGTCATTTGCTTGTCCTATTTTTTGTATTTTGTTTCTGTACCCTAGACAGATTTGTAATACAGACACCGTGACCGCGCTAGTGTTTCCTATAAAACCTAGCGTATCTTGAATTTTTATCTACTCACTATAAAGATTGTACCTCAACCCTAATATCATTTGACTATCAAGCAAGAATAGATTTGGTTGCCATTGACAGGTTTAAAATATGCACAAATGCCAACTCGGACGGTTTAATTAATTGGTTTCGCCGAGCTCGGACCGAATAAATATATCAAATTGCTTCGCAAAGTAAATTCGGGTCGGTCCTCGGTTGCCTTCGGCAGCCCGGACAACCTCTTGATTAGCCACCAAAGTCTATGAGAGTAAACACTAACCAACTTATAAAATTTTGTTGCACCCGGACTGTTCCTGCTGCCGAGACAAGGTCAATAGAGCTGCCGACCAACGCGC
>OCZT010007782.1_pt1 | contig 10456 bp, 10 predicted proteins | sample 1539031 | NCBI WGS metagenome assembly OCZT01 (sample SAMEA3539308, study PRJEB22396) | soil metagenome | biome: tundra; feature: field; material: soil | place: USA | collected 2010-05 | depth 0.15 m
ACCGGTCGCCGTGATGCGTCCGCTCTTTACCGCGATCGCCTCCACAACGCGGAACGCCGCGTCCACGGTGACGATTTTTCCGTTGTGCAGGATAAGGTCCGCATCCGCCGCCAGGGCCGGAAGGCACAGAAGGACCGAGACCACCACTCGCCGCATATCTATTTGATTCTAGATCAACACGTGGCACCGCGCTATGTCGATTCCACAGGGACGGATTTGATTGATGACGGCGCCGCCCCAACCAGGGCGCGGCGGACGGCGTGCTCCCCCAGGGGATTCACTTGAAGAACAGCCTCTGCGCGTTGCCGCCCCGGATGCGCGTCCGGTCAGCTTCCGAAGCGAACGCCAGCAACTCCGCGAAGCGCGCCGCCTGTTTTCGGTATTCCGCCGGCGTGTTGCCCAGTGTGCCCCAGATGATGCGCTCCGGGCCAAAGGTGTCGTAGAGGCGTTTGGTCAGCCGGCCAAGGTCGCCCTTGTATTCTCCCCAACTGGAATATTTTAGGATGACGCGCGGCAGTTCCGCCAGCTTCAGCACTTCCTCGTATTCCTTTTCCGTACCCTGTCCTGGCCGGCCCATGTGATCGAGGATCACGGTGGTTTCGGGAAATTTCGCCGCCAACGGGCGGATGTTGGGCGCCTGCCCCGGTATGAAGTGCATCTGCACGGCCATCCCCATCGAGGCCACGGCCTGCCAGCAGGCCAGCATGCGGGGATCTTTCATATCGCGGTTGCGAATGGGGCCGTCGGTTTCGGGCGTCATCGACATTTCGTGAATGCGCAGGGCGACGATGCGCTTCGGCCAGCGTTCCGCCAGGGCGCGCATGCGGCGGGGCGTATCCTCGCGCAACGGATCGAACAGGCAGGTTGCTTTGAAATACCCCGGCCCGGGCTCATGGGCGAAGCAGTACTCCAGATAGCGGTGGTCGTCCTGGTAAGGCTCCGGATGAACGATAATCGAGTGCGCCAGGCCGGCGGCCTCGACCAGCTTTACATGGTCTTCCAGCGTATAGGCGGCCGGCTTGTAGGGCGCGTCCGGCGCATAGGGGACGCGCCCGGGATCGAAGAGGTGAACGTGGGTCTCGATGGTCGCGGGCGCCGCGGCGGCGAGCAGGGTGCTGGCTGACGCCGTGAGGCCTAGCAACGCCTCACGGCGGGTGAAGGTATGTCCCATGGGTGCTGTTATAGCAGATGGCTCACAAGACGGCCGAAGATCGTGGTAGCATGTTTCGAATGAATCCCTCACGCTGGCTCCTGTTCCTCCTGCTGGCGCTCGAACCGCGGCCTTTAGGCGCCGCGGAGATGAGTGTCCATCTTCGCTCGCGCGTCGAAGCGTTCAAGGGCAGCGGTGAATGGCGCGAGGTGAGTTTGCAGCAATCCTTGCCCGCGGAAAAGACCGCGGTCCTGATCTGCGACATGTGGGACAAACATTGGTGCAGGGGCGCCACGGAGCGGGTCGACGCCCTGGTGGCGAAGATGGCGCCGTTCCTGGAAATGGCTCGCAAGCGAGGTATCCAGATTATTCACGCACCGTCGGAAACGATGGCCTTTTACCAAGACGCGCCTCAGCGTAAACGCATTCTGGCCCTTACCAAGATCGATCCACCGGCTCCGCTCAGTCTGCCCGATCCTCCACTCCCCATCGACGACAAGCGCGGTGGGTGCGATACGCCGGACCAGTTCTACAAAGCCTGGACGCGTGAGCATCCCGGTCTGCGCATCGGCACATCGGACGTGATCTCCGACAGTGGCGCCGAGATTTACACCTTCCTCCGGGAACGCGACATTCGTACCCTGCTGGTCATGGGTGTGCACGCCAACATGTGCATACTCAATCGAACGTTCGCCATCAAGAGAATGACCGCGCTTGGGATTCACTGCATTCTGGTCCGGGACCTGACCGACGCGATGTACAATCCGCAAGATGCGCCCCACGTCAGTCACGACGCAGGCACGCAACTGGTGATCGGGTACATCGAGAAATACTGGTGCCCAACGACGACCAGCGCCGATCTTCTGCGGGCATTCGCTCATTAGCCCTCACCCCCAATACTCTTCCCCCGGCGCCAGGTTCTTCTTCAAGAAGTCCGAATCGATCTCCAGCCCGAGCCCTGGACCCGTCGGCACTTGGAGCAGGCCCTTCCGCACGTTGGGTGGGCTGCCAGCGGTCATTCCCTCGATGTACCGGCCGGGTCGCCCGAGCTGGCTTTCCGAACGATAGAAGTTATGGATGGACGCGCCGAAATGCGCGTTGGCATAGGTCAACACCAGCGACCCGACGTTGTGCAGGGCCACCGGAATGCGGAACTGGGCCGCGTAATCCGCAATTTTTCGCGTCCCCGTGATGCCACCCGCGAACGCCAGATCGGGATGGATGATGTCCACCGCCTGGTTGTCCAGGAACGGCTTGAATCCGCGGACCATTTCGAGCTTCTCCCCGGTGAGCAGCGGCACGCGCGTGGACCGGCGCAACGCCATCCACGCTTCGGAGAAGGGCGGGTTGAGCGCGTCTTCGATGAACAGCGGATTCATCGGCTCCGCGGCCTTGGCAACCGCCATCGCGCTAGGCGTGTCGAGCTCGTTGTGGCAATGGACGGCGATGTCGATGTCGTCACCCACAGCTTCGCGGCAGTTGGCATAGCCGTGCGCCACGTTGCGGAGTTGCTGGGTCGTGAGCGTAGGCGCGAACCGGGCCGAGGGCACGCCCAGCAGCGGGTCGATGCCGTTCTTGAAGGCGGTAAAGCCCTCGGGCATCTCCTTGATGCGCTGCGCCCAGTCGCGGCACGAGGTTTTGTCGAGCATGTTCAAGTTGAGGCCGTGCGAGTACATCGGGATGGCGTCGCGGAACGGCCCGCCGAGCAGCGTCGAGACCGGTGCGCCAAGGATCTTTCCCGCCAGGTCCCAGAGCGCCATGTCGATGCCGCTGATGGTCGGAATGTGCGCCATGTACGTATGCATCAGCGTCGTCATATTGTGGAAGTGCACCTCGATCGGGAGCGGGTCCTTCCCGATCAGCAAACCTTTCATCGTTTCGATGCGGGCCCGCGCCATCGGCCCGGTGGCGCCCGCTTCGCCATAGCCGGTCAGTCCGCCATCGGTGTCGATCCGTATCAGACAATTACCGGCGATATTGCGGATCGCCATGGCGCGAACGTTGGTGATCTTGACCCGATTGACATTGGGCGCCGCCATTGCCCTGTAGCGGGCGAACAACCCGGCGGCAGGCAGCGCGACGGCCACCCGAAGGAGATCCCGGCGAGACAGCGATGTCATATAGGTATTCCTTTCAGACCGCACTATACACCAGCGCACATTGTATCGACAAGGTGGCGCGCTTTCGTGCGGGACGAAGGAACTTACCTCGGGCCAGTTTCAGATCGCGCAGTTGGGCGCAACGGCATTCCTGCCGAATACCACGGGAGGACGCAAGACGCAGTACGCGGCTGAACTTTCCCCGGCTAGCGGGGTTTGAAGAATATCCCGATCGGTCAGTTGGCGGACGATATCGACTGGATTCGCACCCGCCGGCACCTTAGTTTCGGCGTGTCCTACATGGAAATCGGCTCAGGGAGTATCGGGCAAAGACCGTGACGGCGATGACGACGATCCGGAAGGCGCCCGGACATTGACTGCGGAGCGAGACGAGGGTTTTCGAAGCGCGCTGCCGAGGTTCCGGCGCTGAACGGGGAGGCTGCGGCTACCTTAACAGGACGGCGACGGCGGAGGGGGAGACGTCGAGGCGGTCGATGCGGTGGCCGAGTTCGAAGGGCTTGCCGATGACGGCGTCGGGGTACATGGGGATGAGGAAATTCTGAATCAGGAAGTCGAGCGTGCGGCCGTCGATGGCGAGGCCGGAGATCTCCACGCGCTGGATATCGACGGTGGCGCGGCCGGCGGAGGAGCGGATGCGGGCGGTAACACTGACGGGGCGCTCGCCATCGAGGATCTTGGACATGAGCCAGCCGGGTTGGCGGCCGGCGGAACGTTCCAATTTGCCGAAATCGATCAGCGCGGCGCCGGTGGCGAGGTCGCGGGCGGCTACGCGCAGTTGGGGATTGCGCACGCCGGCGGGGGCTTCCTTGGCTACCCAGGCGTTGAGTTCCGGGAAGGTGAGGATGACGCGCGCGCCGGGGCGCAGGCGGCCGGCTTCGATGGAGTCGAACTTCTGCTTGGCGGATGCGTAATCGTTGTATGAGGCGCCGGCGAGGGATGCGGCGACGAACAGGATCGAGATGGCCCAAGATCGGCGGCTCACCATTGGTTGGACGCTGGCGGCGTCGCTGGGGTTGCCGGGGATAGCGTAAAAGGACTCACACACTGTGGAAAAGGCCACAGCCGGGGGCGTCCGTGGCGGCGGGCGCAGGCGGGAGCACCTAAGGGATTGGGTTTAGATCCAAAGAGATAACCTGATTTGGGCAGACCGGCGGCAACGGCGGTCGGCATGCTCGGAGACTTTCGGAGTTTTTTATGCCGATATCATTGTTGGCGCTGGCAGTGATTCTCTTGGCCGGTGCGGCGGTGTGGCGGTTGGGCAGCATCTGGTGGAAGTACCGGGGCCAGCGTGTCATCACGTGCCCCGAAAACCAGCGTCCGGCGGGTGTGGTAGTGGACGCCACGCACGCGGCGGCGTCGGTGTTCGGCAAGGCTCCGGAATTGCGGCTGAGCGAGTGTTCGCGCTGGCCGGAAAAGGCGGGATGCGGGCAGGAATGCCTGAGCGAGGTCCGGGAATCCGGGGCGGATTGCCTGGTGCGCAACATCATCGTCAAATGGTACCGCGACAAGGTCTGCGCCGCATGCGGGCAGGCGATCGGGGAAATCGACTGGACCGGGAGCCGTCCCGCGCTACTGGTCGCCGATCGGTCAAGTATGGAGTGGAACCAGATTCCCGCCGATCAGATAGTGGGGACGCTGGCGGCTGCGTTGCCGATCTGCTTCGCCTGCCACACGGCGAATAGGCTGGTTAAAGAGCACCCCGAACTGGTGACGGAGCGGCATCGCGCTGGCCTTTGATATAGCTCTACGAGGTTTTTTGATTGAAGTTGGTTTTGTTTTGCCTCCTGGCGGGCGTCTTTCCCGGCTGGAGCGAAACGCGGGGTGCAACGTTTGCCCCCATCACAATCTACACACAGTTTGAGCAGGCACCGCCTGAGGGCGTGCTGGAAGCACTCCAGGACGAAGTGGAGACGATCATGGCGCCGGTCGGACTTCGTTTCGGGTGGCGCAACCTGGACAAAACGGGTGGACACGAAGTTTCCGCGGAACTGGCGGTGGTCACGTTTAAAGGAAGGTGCGACACCGCGAGCCTCACGACGCGCAGCAAGTTCGAAGGAGCATTGGGCTGGACGCACGTGAGCGACGGGCAGGTTCTGCCGTTCACGGTCGTGAGTTGCGACCGGGTTCGGGGGTTCGTGCAGGCGGGGCTGATGACGTTCCAGGCGGAGGATCGGGAAGAGAAATACGGGCGTGCGCTGGGCCGCGTATTAGCGCACGAGCTGTACCATATCTTCGCCAATACGACGCGGCACGGGACGATGGGCGTGGCGAAGGAGAGCTACAGCGTGCAGGATCTGCTGGTGGACGATTTCCAGTTCCAGGCCAGGGAATCGCGGATGCTGCAGACGAGCCGGCCGAGGCCGGCGGTGGGGGGCACGGCGGGGTCGATGTAGCGGGCGCGCGGTATAATTTCGCATATCGAATCCACAGTTGGATGTATATCGTCAACAATTTGAATGAATTGCGAGCGAGGCAAGGAACTGACCGCGGGTCTGACGGAGACCCAGTTCAACTGGCGGCCGGCGCCGGAGCAGTGGTCGATTGAGGAATGCCTGGCGCACTTGACCGTGGTGGGACAGGTAGAAGTACAGGCCGTGGAAAAAGCGGTGGATGAGGCGAAGGCCAAAAGGATCACGGGTACGGGGCCATTCGAGTACCCGGTGTGGGAGCGGTTCATCCTGCGAGAGACGGAGCCTCCGGTGCGGCATCAGATACGCGCACCGGAGCGGTTCGTGCCGGCGCAGGGCGGCCAGGGTTTCCGGATCGGCTGCGACATCCTCCAGCACCTCGATGACGCAGCGGCCGGCGGGGAGGATCGGGTCCATGGTCAGGAAGTGATGGGTGTGATTGATGAACACCGACTGGAGGGGGGAGACGGTGTTCAGCGCAGGACTCCCCTGGTCGCCGGGTCGCCCTCGCCGCGACTGCGCCCGGCCTAAAAATCGGTAATTGTGTCCGACTATTTGGAACCCCGAAACCGCAGCCTTGCCTCAATCAGTTATTTTGAGATCTGTTTAACAGGTTGCTGAAAAAGTCCCTGGACCACTTACAATGGCACTTACTTACGCCCGCAAGTCATTGATTCTACGTTCGACCGAATACGAAATCGGGCCGTTTCGGGCATCGAAATACCCTTTTTCAGCAACCTGCTAACCTTTCTTTCGGCGCCACGGCCGGCCGGGACCACTGCCAAGAGAGAATGGCACGAGGACTGCACGCACTTGGCCGATTGCCGGTGCCGACGTCCATATGCAGCGGCGGCGAAGATCGGCGTGATGGGAAGTGCATTGCGAAGGAATTCGACTTAGCCGCCGGACAAGCAAGAGGAGGGGACGCAGATGGCGGGCCGAAGTACTGCGCAGGGATTGGCCGGCATGAGGCGGCAACGCACACAAGCCAATAGGGCGTTACTCCCAACGACGTCCGTTGAGGATTCACTTCAATCTGTCACGTCGAAATCTTTCGCGAGGTTGCCAGGAGCTGACAGCATCCGAGTGCTCGCGCTCCTCGCCGTATTCCTGCATCATTCGATTTCCGTGTTGGGCGCGGGGCAGCCGCACTGGTTTCTTGAGTGTAGCCGCCTGGGAACGGACTTGTTCCTGATTCTGAGTGGATGTCTGATTCACCGGTCACTCCGGTCGAGACCGGATTACCGGGCTTATCTGATCCGACGTTTCTTCCGGATTTACCCCGCATTTGCTTTCATGCTTTTGGTCTATATTGGCGTTCTCTATCGTTTCTTCCCGGGGCACTCCAAACTGCCGATTGAACCGGCTGCAGCCATACTTATGGTGATCGGAAATCTGGCAATTTTGCCGCTGGCCTTTGGCACGACACCGATTATGACCGTATCTTGGGCGCTCGGGTTCATCTGCCTGTTTTATGTGCTGACACCGCCCATGATCTACTGTCTCAAATCGTATTCGCCAAGGGTGCGGTTGCTCATTTGGGCGGTAATCACGATCCTGACGTTTTCGATCGCTGGAAGGGCAGCGTTGATACCACTGGGAGTCGTATTGTCGAAGGTGATCGACATCGCCGCCGCTCCCTCCTGGGTCAATCTGTTTTCGATCACGGTCTTGGGTCGTGCTTTCGATGTGGATCCCCGGATCCACATCATCTGCTCGGCTATAGCTGCATTCAGCCTCTGCTGGTGGGCTCTCCCGCAACTGCGGCTGGCTGTGCGATTGGAGTCGTTGAGCCGGATCAGCTATTCGTTTTACCTGACGCAGGGATTAGCCGTACTTGCGCTCGGCTTGACGCCGCTGCCTTTTCTAATCGCCATGCCGCTGGCGTTCGTCTGCGCAGTCACTGGCGCATCTCTCGTTTACCGATTCATCGAAAAGCCGTTTTTCGCGTTGTCCGGGAGGGCGCATATGCATACATCCCGCGCGGGCGCGGCAATCCATATTGGGGCCGAAGCGCAAATATGGGATGGTAGCGCTCGAACGTAGCGGCGGGGGATGCACGCTCCCGGCGGGTGAATTTGTTGTCCATGAGCACCCAGACGTGGGGATCCAGTTCGACCGATGAGGGTTCTTTGTCCGCGGCGATTTCGAATCTCTGCGCCTTGGCGGTGCACACGATGCGCTGGACGGACGGGGGCGCACCGGCGACGGTGACGGCGATCTCCAGGGGAAGACGGTAGGCCGCGCCGGGCTGGGTCTGCGCCAGGTCGATCTCGATCTTGCCGGCCGCGGCGTTGTACTTCCATCCGCCCGAAACGGCCGGGGAGCCGGGGCGAAGGAGCCACTGCTCGAAAAACCAGCCGAGGTCGGTGCCGGCGGTCTCTTCCATGACGCGCCGCAGATCTTGGGTGGACGCGTTGGAATCGCGAAATTGGCGGTAGTATTCGCGGATTCCGGCCCAGAACTTCTCCGTGCCGATGACGCCGCGGAGCATGTGCAGAACCCAGCCACCCTTCTGGTAGACGATTGGCGCGGGTGCGCGCCCGTTCTGAATCTCGGGGAGATTGTCGTGGACCACGGCGACACCGGGGGTGCGCTTTTCCATGCCGAGGATGCTGGCGCGGGAACGCCGCATGGCGCCAACGAAGGCATCGCGGCCTTCGTAAAACTCGCTGGCGAGGGACGCGAAATAGGTGGCGAAGCCTTCGCTCAGCCACACGTCGTCCCAGTCCTTCTGGGTGACGGAATCGCCAAACCACTGGTGGGAGATCTCGTGCGCCACCAGGCCGAAGGCGGGACGGTTGGTCACGCTGCGTTCGCCAAAGAAGATGGCGCTGGCGTGCTCCATGGCGCCGCCCATGCCGGCCACCTGGACGTCGGCCAGCTTTTCATAAGGGTACGGGCCGATGTGCGAGGCGAAGAACTCGATGGCCTGGCGGGTGGGCTCTTCGAAGGTGAGGATGCCGTTATCGCGATCCCGCGGGAAGACCCAGGTTTCGAGGGGCACGCCGGCGGCGGTCCCGAAATGGCGCGATGCGAACTGCGCGACGCCGATATTGTTGAGCCACGATGCGATGGGCACAGATTGCTTCCAGTGCGTCATTCTGCGGCCGTCGCCGAGATCGAGTTCCTCCTGCAGGAGGCCGTTGGCCACCACCTGATATTTGGCGGGCGCGGTGACCAGAAATTCGCTGGTGGCCTTGTCGGAGGGGTGATCGATCATGGGCAGCCACTGGCGCGCCAGGGTGGGCCAGTTCCAACTGAAGAAGGTGCGGTCGCCGAACTTGTTGTTGGCGATGTGCAGGCCGGCGCCAGGGACGCCATGGTATTTCACGGTGAACTGGCGGCGCTCGCCGGGCGCGGGGGCGGAATCGAGGGTGATGGCCAGGCGGTCGAAGGAGTGCTGGAATTTAAGCGCTACGCCGCGGGAGGAGACTTCGTCGACGGTCATGCCCTTGCCGTCCTTGAGGTTGGCGAGATCGAGCGCGACTTGAGTGACGCCAGGTTGCAGGAAGCGCAGGTCCACGGTGGTCTCGCCCGCCACATCGTCGTTGGCATCGCTGAGAGTGATGCGGAAGACGTAGTGCTGGGCATCGATGGCGGGCTGGCGCGGGTAGTTATCCGCGAAGGCCAGCGAGGCGCACAGAACCAGACCGAAGCACAGTAACTTTGGCATAGACCCTCTGTCGAGTTACTATACTCCGGGATTGCGTGGAGTTTGAGGGATGCTTCTTGACGCGGAGGCACGGAGACATCCCGACGCTATCCAGGCTGAAGGCCCATCCCAGGCCACAAACGGCGATGGTCTGTCCCACGTAGGACGGCCGGCTCCGGGGATACACCTCTCCCCTTCCAAAGCTACGAACCAATCGGCGCATTGGAAAAGGTATCGCACGGAATGCCGGCCGGTTGCCAGCTTGTTGAGGATTCGGCAGTTTCGCCGCGTGTTTTAGAAGAAGTTGTGGAAGTCCTATGCCAAGCTAACGTCTTCCGCCTGCAAACCCTTCGGGCCTTTTTTTACGACAAATGACACACGCGCGCCTTCGTCGAGCGAGCGATAGCCGCTGGCTTCGATAGCGGAGAAATGGACGAAAACGTCTTCGCCATTCTCGCGCTGAATAAATCCGAAGCCTTTTGCGGCGTTAAACCACTTCACGGTACCTGTTTCTTTCATGTTTCCTCTACTTCATCTTACGATGGTTTTTTCAAGTTTTGCGAAACGTCGCAACTGTGCGCGTTCCCGGCCCCGACACCTTGCGACCCCTCGACCGGGGCCCGGCCGGGGACCATAAGAGCCATTTCACTATACAAGGGTCGGCGCCCGGTTACAAGTAGGGGGTGCAGCGACTTCGGCGCGCCTCAAGCTCACGACCCCCTGTTCACCGAAGTGGACTTGCGCCGTTCGGGCGTTCCAGCATAGTTTGAGTCATGTCCAGTTGGATCGGCGCCGCCTCTTCGTCCTGTTCCGCGCCGCGCACGCCTTTCTGACAGGAGCGCATTCCGCAGCCCCGCACAGTGCCAGTCCAAGCAGATCCTCCGAGACTGTGTTGGACAGCGAATAGGGAAGAGGCTCTATTCGGCTCATCCTTGAACACTCGTTCCCTCTCTACGAAATAGTTCTCAACAAAGGAAGAACAATATGGCCGCTGTGATGGACCCAGTATCGAGAATAGGTGAGAACCGGGAGACCGGTTGGGTGAATCGCCTTTTCAGCAGTGAGGGATCGACTCCGGAATACCAGGAGCTGAAGTTCACGCTCCACCGGAAACTGCTGGACC
>OCZT010007783.1_pt1 | contig 10455 bp, 15 predicted proteins | sample 1539031 | NCBI WGS metagenome assembly OCZT01 (sample SAMEA3539308, study PRJEB22396) | soil metagenome | biome: tundra; feature: field; material: soil | place: USA | collected 2010-05 | depth 0.15 m
CCTGGACCCGGAGCTTGTGCAGCTCATCCTCAGACGCATGGCCTACAGCACGGAGAATGGCCGAGCTAGTCGCGAGGGCCAGCCGGAAAGACTCGGTGAAGACCAGGCCAGAGTGCTCCAGGAGCAGGTGACACTACTTGTTCTCATCCGGGACGCAGACATTGATCAGGCTCATCTCCGCGCATTCCTCGAGGCAGGCGGTTCCTGAGTTCACGTCCACGGAAGTGGTTTATGGGGTAACTGGTACTGATGTGCTCCGTGCTATTCAGCCGATGCGAGCAGATGCCGCGCGCAGCGGTTCCAGTGTGAGCCATCCGAGTGGCCTGACGCTGTCGCGCGCTCGTTTACAAGACCCTCCTACGCGGGCACCTCCGCTTCGGCAGGCGGCGTCTCATAGCTAGGCAGGGCGCGCCCGGCAGCCAGGGTTCGCTCGATCGCATCAAAACGGTCACAGAATTCCTTCGACTCGCCTGTGCTCCCGGCTGCCTGGCGGACGAGGCGAAGCCGGTTCAGGCAGCGCATGGACGTAACCCCGCCTTCGAGTGCAGGCAAGACGTCCATGGCGGCGGTAACCGCGTCCTGGTCGGCGCCCTGCTTCAGCAGTGCGTCCGCCAGGCCGGCACCGTAGCTGGCGCGGTTGCGGGGGCTCAGCCCGGAGGCGAGCACCTGCCGGTACAGTAGTGCGCTCCTGGCCGGATCGCCGAGGTTCAGCCAGCCGCGGGCCTCAACCCCGGTGATCTCGGCATGGCCGACAAACCTGAGCCATTCGGGCGGCTTGTCGTCCTGGGGGCCGCGGCCCAGCTCGTTGCGCGCCTGGCTGATCGCTGCCTGGAACGCGGCCCTGTCGCCCAGCAGCGAGGCGGCGCTGGCGTGCCGCAGCGCGATCAGGGCGTGCAGCCGGGGAACTGGGAGATAGCGGCCCTCGTCCTGGGCCTGGAAGGCCAGCCGGAGCGCCTGCCGGGCCGGCTCCCGGCTCGGGCCGGTGCGCGCCAGCTCGGCGTACAGCATCGACTGGTTCGTCAACACATGCACGCCCAGCACTGTGTCCCCGGAGCCAGCCGCCAGCTCGCGTGCTTCCTCATACAGCGGCCTGGCAAGGGGCAGCTGCCCGCTGTCGAGGGCGATCCAGCCGGTGCAAAGTGCCAGGTCTCCGGCCGCCGCGAGCAGCTGGTCGGCGGTCTCCCCGCCGCTGGGGTTCCGGGCGGCGAGCCGGACGCGGCGCCATTGCTGGATGGCGAGGGGCAGCAAGACGGTCCCGCCGACGGACCGGTCGCGGGCATACAGCGTGTTTGCGCATGCGTGCCAGTAGCGGACGTGGGAGCTGGTTGCCCGGCGCGGCGCGGTCATAGCAGGCAGGGCCGCAGACAGTCCAGCTGCGGCGGCCAGGCCGCCGAAGTCGCGTCTGTTCAGTTCCATGCCCTGCTCATCTCCGGCGTTAAGGCCGGCGTCAGCGAATACCAGCGGCAGCAGCGCCGCGCGGGGCATGCCCACCGCGTCTGCAAAGTGCAGCGCGGTACGGATGTCGTACATGCCGTCCCGGACGCCGCGCTCGTAATAGCTTAAGGTCGCCTGGTTCCAGCCGGCCATAGCGGCGATGTCCCGCTGCGACACGCCGCACGCCGCACGCACGATCGCCGGGACCGCAGGCAGGTTTACCTCCGCCAGGGCCTGGCGGAGCAGGGGCGAGTCGAACAGCCACGTCGGCTGCGACGGCATCTCCCGTGCGGCCTTCATACAGGTCGGGCAGAGCGGGTCGCCGCCCCGCCGGGCAAGCACCCCCGTGCGGCACGCGGGACAGGCCTGCACTGCCGGCACTGGTTACCTCACCTATCCGTGCCCGGCAGACCGGCTGGAGTTCGATGATCGGTTGCCTTCATCCGCGGAATCCGGGCGTAGACAAGGATGCTGTGCCAAGGCGGTCGCCGACGTCGCTGCTCGTGCGGCCACCCCAGCGCCGCGAGGGGTCTCTGCCGCGATTTCCGCTAGTCCCGCCAAGAGCATCATGCCGCCCGCTGAGACTGAGCATCGCGCTGCGCGACGGCGACGGCGAGCTTGTCAAGAAGCCGGCCGAGTTCGGTGGCGTCGGTCACTTCCAGGAACGTACCGTCCGGCATCGGAACAAAGGCGGCCCACGGTGCGCCCAGCCCATGGCCGGGCGGCCAGATCACGTCCGGATGGGCGGTCTCGAAGTCCTGCCTGCGCACCACGTTGTCGCGCCACGCGGTGCGGCACTCGGGGGTGTCGTTCCCAGCCGACTCAGCGGGCTGCCAGGGGACAATCCTGGCTGACGAGGCTAGGACTGCCGCCTGCTGCGTCATTGCTGTCCTCCGGGGAGATGTGCCGTCGGGCATCGTCTTCTTCAGGTAACTGCTTGGCTCCTGACGGTAGGCACCAGTTCCGGGTATGGTCAAAGATGTTGCCCAGGTTTGCCCCCTGGGCTTAGGGGATGTCGCCCAGTGCCGCTGTGATCAGGTCCCGTGCGGCCTCGCCGTTCACGGCGATCCCGGCCAGGTCGGTGAAATCACGCACGTACATGCTGATCTCGCGGGGCTGGCTCACCGACAGCACGCCGGAGACGAGTTCCACCCTGACAAGTTCTTCGTCGAACATCACGAAGCCTTCGCGCGGAAGCACCTTGCGGCGGTCGGCTCCCAGCGGGATGATCCCCAGCCACACCGTGGGAAGACGGGCGGATTCGCGCAGGTGCAACAGCTGGCCGCGCAGGATCTCCGGTTCGCAGAACCGGTACCGCAGTACCGGTTCCTCAATCACGAACACGAACCGGTGCCCGGCCCGGGTCAGCACCCTCTGCCGGCGAGCCCGTTCGGCCACGGCTTCAGCCACATCGTCTCGCTGCACGCGTTGCCTGTCGCGGGCATCCTCCAGCAGGGCCGTTGTGTACGCGGCGGTCTGCAACAAGCCGGGAACAATCTTCGGCTGATAGGCGCGCACCAGAGCCGAGCGCTCGTACCCCGGGCGGACGGACTCTTGCGCCTTTCGCAGGCCAGCACGGTTCAACCGCTGATAGGGCACCCACATGCCGGCCACGGCACGCTGCTCCGCGAGTAGCTCCTCAGCGCGTTCCGCTGAGGAGCCGCACACCTGGCACCACGTTCGCACATCGTCACTGGATACGGGTCTGATGCCGTGCTCTATCTTGCTTACCTTCGACACGCCGTGCCATCCTGCCCTGGACGCCAGGGCGCTGCCACTCAGCCCGGCCGCCAGCCGTATCTCGCGGAGCTGGTCGGCGAGCGCCTGCCGCGCCTGCTGGGCGGTAGAGGAGGACGAGGATGGCACGGTTTGTCGTCGGAACGGGCTTAGATCCGGTACTCCTGGTGCGGTATCGCGAGCTGCCACACGGCCTCGAACGCCGACCTGCACGCCTCGACCACCCCGGTGTCATCGCTGTACTGGCTACCCTGGACCTCGCCATCCCCGCCGAAGAGGGTGAAGCGGACCAGACGGTCATCGAATACCCAGTACGGATTGCCGGGTAGCGCCAGGGTGGAGGCCAGCCGCCGGGGCAACCACCGGACCTGCTCACCAGCCGCGATGTTGACCGGTTCCGTCAGCCAGTGCTCCCACCGCACGTAGTCCGATACCGGCTCGGAAATGATCCGCGCCCGCCGCACGGCAACGCCGCGGCCGACGGCCGGCACGACTACCTCGGTGTAGGCCCGGTACTGCTGAGCAGATTCCTGCGGGTTAGCCCGCCCGGCGAGCCACCCCTGGTACGCCGCGTCGGACGTCCGGTGCACGTCGTGGATTTCCATGTGCACCGCCGACGACGTGCAGGCTGCCAGCAGCTCAGCGAACGTCGGCTCCTTCTCGCCGGGTGCGTACGTCCTCGTCAGACCGGGGATGCCCGCCAGCAGGGAAGCGCCGCCTGCCACGTTCATAGCCGCCATTGACCGCCTCCAGGATGATCGACGCCATGCGCGCCGGAAGCATAACGACCGACTCGGTGTCCAGTATCCGGCTATCGGAGTTGATCCACGCCAGCACCTCCGGGTCGGTAACCGTCTCCCCCTGGAAGTAGAAGTCGCCGGTCTCGGGATCGACGAACACGGCCGGGCACTGGTCGTCGGGGTTGTCGGGATCGACGCCCACGAAATCTAGCCCCATGTCATCCTCCGATGCCGGGAGTTCACCTATCTAACCCCTGAACAGGGTTTCCCCGCTCAGGGGCCGGCCTAGGACGCTCGCGAATATGCACATCGCAGGACGTAAGGCCACACGCCCACGCTATGCCGCATCACATCACGCCACCACTGCCGGCTGATGACGATCTGTTATGACGCACTGGCAGGCGATCCACCAGATTGTCATGATCGCGAGGTTGCCCGCTGATCCCCGTGCCGCCAGGCTACGGAACAGCGAGCCGGCTCACCGGCCAGGCTCCGCAGCTGGCGGACTGGCGCTCGCGCAGAGCGGCTTCTACCAGCCCGCAGAACAGACATGGACTCTCGCAGCGAGAACTCACAGCGCAGTCGAAGTCAAGGAGACCGCTGATGACCATGAACCTTCCTGATCCTCCTGCCCACGTTGTCGTGCTTGCCTCTGGCGCTCTCGCTCTCGCTCTCGCTGTCGCCGCCGCTGCCGATGACGATGACCCGTGCGCCGCCTGGCAGCGTCCCGACCGCCACCGCGTTCACTGAGCCGTCGTGGCTGGTGAGCGGGTCCCCGATAGGGTCGCCGTCGGGCAACTGCCACACCCGTGCTTCACCGTCTATGCGGTTGAAAATGCCACAGTCGCTGCCGCTAACGACGATCGGGGTGCCGTCTTGCAGCGTCCCGACCGCCACCGCATTCACTGAGCCGACGTGGTCGGTGATCGGCTCCCCGACCCTGGCGCCGTCGGTCAGCCGCCGCACCTCGACCGAGCCGACGCTGTCGCCTATGACGAAGATCGGGGTGCCGTCTTGCAGCGTCCCGACCGCCACCGCGTTCACTGAGCCGACGTGGTCGGTGATCGGTTCCCCGACAGGGGTGCCGTCAGCCAGCCGCACCGAGTCGCCGCCACCGGTGTTAGCGTGATGCCCGCCATCGCGCCGACGTCGCTCATCGCCAGCGTGTCGCGTCATCTGGGGCCCGGCCATGGTCGTGGGCCAGGTCGAGCTCCTCGACCGACTCCCAGTACCGTTGGCGTTCGCCGCGAGCAAGACACGCGAGCTGCGGCGCTGCTTGAACCTGTGCGAGACTCACTGGCATACTGAAGGTATCCATGCGAACATGTGTTCAATAGGTGGGAGTAGCATGGGATGGTCATTACCGACAGGCAGCGCCGCCTCCTCCAACTCTGCGCCATCCGGTCGGACCGGGAGAGTGTCGACTGGAGCCTTATTGCCCGGCAGGTCCAATTTGATGACGGACTGGACGCCATGTGGGACGGGATTATCCGCGAGAAGTCTGCAGCAGCGACCCGGTCGGCCGGTGTACTGCGGCGGGGAGTCCAGAGAGCCGATGAGCTCGCTGAGAAGGTCGACGCCGAAGTCGAGGCTGCATCTCGCGTCGGGGCACGGCTGGTCACGGTGCTGGATGACGAGTACCCAGCTAACCTCCGCCTTATCCCGAACCTCCCGCCGTTCCTCTTCTTCCGGGGTGAGGTGACGGAGGCCGACACTCGATCAGTTGCCGTGGTCGGCACGCGCAACGCATCAGCAGACGGTATCCAGCATGCCCGGAGGATGTCACGGCTGCTCGCCGAGCGCGGAGTGACGGTTATCTCGGGTCTCGCGCGCGGCATCGATACTTCGGCCCATCGATCCGCATTGGACTGCGGTGGGCGGACGATCGCCGTGCTTGGTACGGGCATCACGAGGTGCTACCCAGCTGAGAACCGTGAGCTGTCAGAGTCCATTGCGAGCGCAGGCGCGCTGGTCTCGCAGTTCTGGCCAACCCGGGCGCCCGGCAGGGATACGTTCCCGCGGCGCAACGTCGTCACGTCCGGGCTGAGTCAGGGAACGGTGGTTATCGAGGCCAGTAGTACCTCCGGTGCGAAGATGCAGGCCCGTTTGGCGCTGGAGCATGGCAAGAAGGTGTTCCTGGTGAAGTCTCTGGTTACCGACCAACAGTGGGCCCGCGATTACGTTGAGAAGCGAGGCGCCATCGAGGTCGGCGATGCCGACGAGGTGATCAAGCATGTCGCCCCGGCTGACCGGATCCGACAGGTGACACGGCAGCATCAGCAGCTCGAGCTCACACTGCTGTGACGTAATGCAGCCGTCGAATCTGCTGCCAGCCGGTAACCCGCTGGGCTTTCCGCGCTGCGCAAGATGCCCGTACGTCCGCACAGGACCGGCCTACATCTGCCTGGGTTGCGCCAGGCAGACATTCGAGAACATTGCCGCCAACTCCTGCCCGATCTGCAGCCAGATGCTCGATGGCGATGGCTCCTGCCCAAACTGGCTTTGCACCGATCCCGCGCGTCGCGTCGGGGTCATCCATGCGATTGCTTACCTTTCCGGCCCCTTGCGTGATGTACTCCTCAGCTACAAGTACGGTCAGGGCCGGGGATGGGCCGTAATCTTCGGTCGGCTCGTCCTTGGCTGGCTGTTCGAACATGCAGCCAGTGACCCGCCGGGGCTGATCGTCGCTAACCCCACCTATACCGGACCCGACCAGCGGGCGTTCGCCCATACTGAGGCCGTCCTTGAGATGGCCGCGAGAGAAGACGTCCTAGGCCTTTGGCCCATCGACGTGGCGAGCCCAAGGGCCATCGTGAAGGCGCGGGGCACCGCGAAGTCCGCCCACGCCACAGCGAAAGCGAAACGGGAAGCTGCCCGCGAGCTGCGCTCGGCTCTATGGATCCCTGACCCTGCGCGCACAGCTGGACGTTACGTCCTCGTTTATGACGATGTGTGCACCACTGCGAGCCAGCTTGACGCTGTCGCGGATTGCCTGCTCCGTGAAGGCCGTGCATCCAGGGTGGATGCCCTGGTTCTGGCACGTGCACCGTGGAGAAGACGTACCTGACAAAGACGGCCCGGTAAAACGGAACCCTCTTCACGCGATCGCCATCTTCTTATCCGAGGCGTCGAACGATGCGCTGCAAAACGGAGGTCGACGCGTGCGCCTGGGCTATCCAGGATGTCCGCAGGACCGCATCCCGGCTGCCGGTCACTGTTGTCACCATCGGGACCGGCTGGCGAGGCCCGGGGTGGAGCCTTGGCTAGTAAACAGCGCATGCTCGCAGGCCGAACTGCTCCGCAGGTGGATCCTGGACCTGTTTAGCGCCAGCCCCGCGTAAATGAGTGCACAGCCGGGGCCGGGTAGTCGAAGATTGTTTCGTGAGTTCTGCTGATCGCTGGGACGAGCGGCACGCCGAGCAGATCGTCGGCCAGAGGACGGGTGGTACGACCCGGACGCGCGATGTCCTGGGAGCACCGCCAGGAACGACGGGCGTGGGCGGTCGCCGCTTCAGGAAACGCATGACGCGAGTCTCCCGCACTCCCCACACTCAAGGTCGCTGGCTGACCCGCTGCCGATCAACACCGCCGACGAGGGCATGGGCCGCATCGCGTTCCTGCTCCTGGCGCTGTTCGCCGAGATGGAACGCACCTTCACCGCCGAGCGCGCCGCCCACGCCCGGGCCGTCGCCGAAACAAAGAACCGGCGCATCGGCCAACCCCTCGCCCACGCCGCTGACAAGGTCGAGTTCGCCTGGCTGCTGAAGGGCCAGGGCCACACCCTCGGCCAGATCTCCGCCAAGACCGGCATCCCGAAAACTTCACTGCACCGGTACCTTCACCCGTGAGGATCGGTGCTCGCCGCCCCGGTGCCCCGGCCCGCGGCCCAGCGTCGCAGGCGGTCGAGCGGCAGTACCGCACAGGTCTCCCCCCGTCAGCTACCGCGCTGGTTTCACCGACCCTTGCTCATCGCGAGGGGATGACGCTGCGGGGTCTTCGCGGCCATTACCTCCGTCAGGGCCTCAACCCACTGCTGGCTCGTCGCGCGGGCGCGCTCAAGGGGGACGAGCAAGGCGTCCTCCTCCGCGCCGGTGAGGGGGCGGGAGCACATGCTGGCGAGTTCGCTGGCGACGGCACGATCGAGAGCGCGGGCACGAGTGACAGCCAACATGACGGCGGAGTGTTTGGCCTCCCGGCAAGTTTTCGCGGGATTTTTTGGACGGGGCGGCTCGCGGGACAGTGGCGCAGCGGTTAACCGTGGCGGCCGCTGGAAAGCGCGGGCCAGCCGCGGCCATGCCATGCGCTTGCGCGGCGAGACCCGGCTCACGCCGCGATGCAAGGGCTTCCTGCCTCAGTCAGCTCGGGCTCACCGCGGTGGCCGGCGTGCTCGGTCTCACCGCGTCTTATGTGTCGGTGCTGTGATCTAGCGTGGGGACCTGCGGCTGCGCCTGGCCCGCTTCCCAGACGCGCCGCCGCAGTGGCCAGCTGGGGGGCATATGCCTGGTTCGGCGTCGTTCAGCCCGAAAACCGAAAGGCCGCATCATGAGCAACAGCTACTACACCGAAGTGAGCAACGGCTACTACACCGAAGTCGGCGTCGCGGCCGCGAAGGACCCGCGCGAGTTCATCGCCCAGCACGAGAGCGGCCACGCTGTGGTCCGCTGGGCACTGGGCCAGCCATTCCTGAAAGTCGCGCTCGACGACCCGCCCTGCCCGATGGTGGTTCCGCTGCCGGGCGCTGTCATCTCATCGGGTCCGGCGATGATCACCGCAGTGGCCGGCGGTGCCGCCGAGATGCAACTCCGCGGCCTGGTGATCCGCGGCAGCCAGATCGTGACCCTGCTGGCGGGTAACGGCGATGAGCGGTTCGAGCTGACCGACGCGGTGACCGGAGAGGTAGTCGTCGCGCCGAGCCGGGCGATGCCCGTCTCCCCGGGCGGCGACCTGCACTACATGGCAACCCGGGCAGCCCGCGACTGCTGGCCGTCCAGCTTGTACATCGGCTTCTACCGCGACGCCGAGGGGTTCACGGCCGCGTGCCGACCGGCGATCGACGCCGTGGCCACCGTCCTGGCCGAGCGCGGCGAGCTGACCTACGCGGAGGTGGCCGAGCTGGCCACCGCGGCGATGGAGGGAAATCCGGCGCCGGTGGTGCCCAGCTGGGCCCAGGCCGAGGTCCTCAGCAGCCCCCACTGACGACTCGCTGCTGAGGACTAGTTTGGAGTCCGTGCTCTGTGGGCGAGCGCCTGGCGCTCCCGACTCCGGCTATGGCGCGGTCTCCACGGCCGCTCCCTCGATCCAGCGGGCCAGCAGGCTGAAGGCGGCCAGCTGCTCAAGTGCCTCGTGCTCGGCCAGTTCGGGCAGGTCATGGACGTGGCTGTTGGGGTTGCGGATCGCGCCGAAGCAGCCCTCCGCGAACGCCATGACTCCGCGCTGGATACTCGCGAAGGTCGCGCTGCCGTCGTCGGGCACGATCCGCAGCCTGGGGTGGTCCGCCGCGGGCGGGTTCGTGCTCAGGGCGTCTTGGAACAGCTTGGTCTCGGACAAGTTTCGGTGCTTGAGCTTGTTCTGGGTCTCAGCGTTGATCTTCCGTGCTGCGGCGGTGACCGCCTCGCGGTAGTGCCCGCTTTGCCACAGGGATCTGGCTCCGTCCCACGCCCAGGGGTGCAGGGAGGATGCCTTGATCCGCGGGGCGTTGTCCCCGAGCTTGTCGCTGATCTCCGCGTCGAAGGCGATCGTCGCCTTGGCGCGGATGACGAGCGTGCGGTGCCCGTTCCACGGCTGATCGGGGTTCATGCTCGTCTCAAGACGGTCGCGCCACACCGGGTCAAGATGGGCGAAGATCCGCTCCACGATGACGGCCTGGGTGGTCAGCTCGTCTTTGTCGCCGACATGCCGCTTTCCCGGCCGCCCGCTGGCCAAAGGCACCAGCTCAGTCAGCTTGAGGAAGCGGTCGAACTGCTGGGTGGCCCACTCTGGATCAGCGATATTCGTCACGAGGCAACCATTGCAGGACCGCCGCCGTCACGGGCCAATTCTCGGCTGATCGCATGGACCGTCCCAGAACTCAACGGTCAATGCCGTATTTCGGGAGGGGTTTCGGGACGCCCCGACCTGGGCGTCCCCGGCGAGGGCGCGACCGTCCCGGAAACGAGCGTATCCGAGACGAGAAAGCTGCTCGTCGGACGGCCCGCCATTCAACGCGGACCATGAGGACACTCACGTCTGTTGATGCATCGCGTTACCCGCACGTTGCCGGGCTCCAGGCGTGCTCCGTGTCGCCGGGCGTACCTCCCAGTATGAAATTCCGCCCCCTGCGTGACCGATGAAGAGGTGAGCTCCAGATGGGGAGGGGGAGGTAGCCAGCGTGTACGCGGAGCACGCGAGCAGAGTGCCTGGTGAACTGCTTCGCACATCCCACAGCCGCACCCGGCCGCCGCCGGCGCTGACCACCCGCCCGTCCGGCAGCACCGCCACCGCCCACACCCGCTCGCCCTCCACCATGCCGTCGTGGCGAGATCGGAAGAGCACACGTCTGAACTCC
>OCZT010007784.1_pt1 | contig 10455 bp, 18 predicted proteins | sample 1539031 | NCBI WGS metagenome assembly OCZT01 (sample SAMEA3539308, study PRJEB22396) | soil metagenome | biome: tundra; feature: field; material: soil | place: USA | collected 2010-05 | depth 0.15 m
CGTCTCAAGCGCGATTAAACGGCGTTCGAGTGTGCGGGCGAAGTCGGCTTCGACAAACTGAAGCATTTTAATGTGCGTCGCGTGGCCTACTAGGCCGTGGCATTTATCAACTGCGACATCGGTCAACGGTGTGTCGCTCATGTGAGCCTCCTCACGACGATCAGGCATCCAGGCGTGTCGCCGTAAACCTTCGTCGGGTCTGAGTGCCGCGCGAGTTGCGAGTCGTCGACCCATGCGAAACCGGTAAGCGCATCCTCTGTTGAGCGGATCAACTTTGTGAGGTCGGGCTTGGTTGTGTGGTAGTGTGGAGCGTCGGGCCGCAACTCGCCGGCGTGCTTGCCGGTGCGGTAGTGCGCCTTCGGCCGCGGCATGACGAAGTGAAAGCCGCACTCGAGGGCGCCGGTCAGCGGTCCTTTGCAGAACTGCGCGGCAACTTGGGCGACGCACGCACGCCAGTTTTTATTACGGGCACCGGCGTCATCGATCAGGATGGCGCGGCCTGTCTTCTTTCCAAAGCCGACGAACCGCTTGCTTCCGCCTGGCGCCGGCGAACCGGCGACGAAGAAAGAATATACGGCGTCACCGTAGACGCTGAAAGTTTCGGGTAGAAGGTTCATTGAACTCTCCACGTTTCTGCCGAGGCGACCATGCGCCCGTAAGCTGTGCCGGCGATTTGTTCGCGGATTCGGCGCCGTGCGAGACGGTTCGCCTTGTTGCATTGTGGAAGGCGCGCGGGCGTCTTCGGTTTCTTGTCGTAGTATTGTTGGTTGTTCATGGCAATGAGAGTGACAATATAGAGGCGCGGTTAAGTTTTGGTTTCATGGTTTGATATACGAAGAGCTGTTCCCTGAATCACTTGTTCGGCCATGAAACATTGTGCATGTCTTCGGCTCGCCTGCACAGTTCCTCAACGTCGTATTTTAGCACAGCGATTTGATGACCTGACTTACCCATTTCTCGGGCTCCTTGTGACAGCCTATCTATCGCAGACTCCACGAATCCGCGGTGCAGCATGAGTTCACCGACCTTGAGCATCAGGATTTCTTCGCGACTATACTGAGCCGAACCAGACGCTACAGCACAACACGCCTGATCTACCGCTTCGGCGAATGCCTTTTTGTCGAGCGGCATCGGGCCGCACTTATTGGGAGTGTTCATTGTTCGGCGTGTGGCTGATCTTTAGCGTTCGGCTGAAAGAATTGCAGGTCGTAGTATTCCTTTGGCCCGCGTGGTGTTGTTCCGTCATAAACCGGAGCGTTCTTGAGTCGGCCACGCCACGAGGCACGCAGAGCCCCATCGACTTCAAGGATTGCTTCGGAGGTTCCGTCTCCGTGCTCGCGTTGCGTGATCTCGAATTCATCGCCAAAACGGGCGCTGAGTTGTTTGCAGAGTTGATCCAGCGAAAGAACGCCGAACCAACTCTCTACTGCCAAGCCGATTGCTTGGCCGTTTTCTGATTGTCGCGTGTCATTCATCGGCTGGCAGATTTCGGATGTTAGGCGAATACACGCGCCACTCACAGCGCCCATAATGGACGCCAATCGAAAACGTGCTTCGACCGAGTGCGATCAAGACGAGCCAGTGCTTAAACGGGTATCCGTAGTGCTGGGACATCCCGCCCATTTCCTCGCAGTCAAAATAGATGCCGAGCTGCCATGCAGTATGCGCTGAGTGCCACCGGGCTACCGGTTCGTACCCGACGTTTTCCCGCACCGCAGATGGCTCGTTGCGCCACTCTTCTCCACCGATTACGCGATACGACGGACGCCTAACCAGGCGCCAGAGCACAACGCGGATAAAGTCCGTTCTGTTTTTCATAGATTTATTCTCCGCGTGGCTCAGCTTTCGCGTTACGTGAAAATGAGCTGCGTGCGTTTGCCCTGCTCGAGATACGGGAGAAGCTTCGCATCGAAAACGCTCTTGGCCGTCGTCGCGGCCTGCCCGGTCTTCGGGATGCTGAGTGCTTTCGCGATCGAGTCCTTTAGGCGCGTCGTGGAATAGTTGATACAGCCGGCAATCTCTTCGGCTGGCAGGATTGAACGCACGGCATTGAACATCGGGATAGGCTCTTTGACGGCGTACTTCCCGTTCTCATGCTTCTGCGTGATATTGATACCGCAGCCGGCGACGATGCGCCCGTTCTTCGTGATGCGTTCTTTGGCGATGGCTTCGGCGTCGTCGAAAGCTTTGGCGAGAACCTTTGACGTGATTACAAAGTCGCCAACCTCGGCGTCGCCGGCGGTCTTCATCTTGGCGATTATTTCTGGTGTGAGTATGGTTTTCATTTCTTCTACGAGGGCGAGGATTGCCGGGCAGCGCCATGAGACGGGACACCAACGGCATTGCTTGCGGCCTGTGTTTAGTTCGAAAGGGTTTGCGAGTGAGGCGTTGACTCGCCCCTCGAGGTAGCTGACGCACGAATCGAGTTCGGCGCCGGTAAGCTTGACGGATGACACGCGCGGAAATCCTTCGTCGGGATCGTTGCGCGGCTGGCAGATAAAAAACTCGGCGTCTTCCGCGTCAGGATAGGCGCGTTTGATAAGCCCCAGGTAGCCGAGAATCTGAGAGTTCACGTCGGCCGCGTCGACGGCATCGTAGCCAAGTTTCCAGTCGGCTCCTTTGATATGCTTGCCGTCAGGTGAAACGGCGAGGAGGTCGAGATGGCCTGACAGGATGAACAGTAGAAACTCGTAGGCCAATGGCACTTCGACCTCGAGATACCAGTCTGCCGGAATCAGCTCCGCAACCTGACGCAACGCCCAATCGATCATCCACGTCGAGTATTTCGGCATGGCGTACCCGGTCGGCACATCAGGAGGCAGGAGTCCGCCGGCCGGCTCGGTGGCGTTCTGCTCGAGTACGAGGCGTGCGGCAATCTGCCAGTGACCTTGTGACCCTTCCCACGATGCGGGTCCGCCCTTGGACTCAGGAACGAGCGGAATCAGCGTGCGTGAGCCAGGGCACTCGAACAACTGGTCTAGCGATGAGCAGCGAACGAGAGGCTTCACAGTGTAATCTCGGTGAGGGCCACTTTCCCCTGAACAATAGCAATTGCACGAAGTAGTGTCGCCTCGGAAACGCCGCCCTTCGCTTCGGGCGCTGCTTCTTTTGGTTCGTTTCCGTTAAGAAGGCATTGGCAGACGATGCCGTTTCCTACCGTGAATAAGCAGCGTGAGCTATAGGCCGTTCCGACGTAGATGCCGGGGCCGGGGAACGCGGATGCTATGCTCTCGCTCCCAGATGGTGGGCTGAATTCTGTTACTTGGATTTGTTTTTTCATGGAGATGGGTTAAAGGTTATGCGCGGATGCGAATCTCAATTGTCGGGTCGCAGTTGTTGGACAGAGCCCAATCAAGGCCGAGGCTTACACGAATCGCCCGCTGGCAGTTATTCACTAGGTCAAAAAGGTCCGAAGCTTCGACGTTAAGTAACTTAGCTTCGCTGCATGACGCTAAAAGTTTTGGCGTGTGTTCACCCGCTACAGCGACCTCGAACACGAAAGGCGCATTCGGATTGCGATGGGCGAAGCGCAGAGACGTGTTCAATCTACGGGCAACGACAGCGACACCCATGTTGGCGATCCAACTGCCATGCACAACGCGCTTGCCATCGAAGAACCAGCCTCCGCGCTTGGCGTGTGAGAGGACTTCGTCGAATGTTTTGACGAGATTTCCGGGGGAGAATTTCTTTTCTCCGATAAATGCGGTTTTCATAGCTCGGTAAGTTTGCGGCTGCGGATTGAGTTGAGGTCGAAGCGGACGCGGTAGCGGTTGAGTGTGCGGAGCGCGCGGGCGGCGTGATGGGCGAACCAGTCGACGGCGTTCCAGATAATTGCGAGGGCGGCGCCGATCATTCCTCGAATCCCCATTTTCCTAACAGCGATAAAATGACAGCGGTTCCACCCAAGCATGGATGCCCGATTACAACGAGGTAAACGCTAGCGGCCAAAGCTGCCACAAATGCGAATAACGATGGGTATTTTTTCATGGGTTAAAAAATCGCTCTGCCGGCTAGCAGTCCCGCCTTGGCGGTAGCCTGTAGTAAAGAGTTCGGCAGTCTCACGCGGCAGAGCGAAGGGGGAGGTTCTTAGTATGTCTGCGGATTGTTTACCTGGCCGGTGCCAAGGTGAACGCGAAGGCCGGTCTTTTCCTCGATGACTTCGCGGGCGAGGATGAATGCCGCTTCAATGACTTTGAACGGGCGCTCGAGGACGTAAGCGAACGTCACCTTGCCGTCATTGCCGATGCGGAAGCGAAGCCGGGCTTCAACTTCGATGGCCTCGGCGCCAACGAACGGATGAATGCCGAGCGTAAAGCGATCGGGAACCTGCATTGCGTCGTCTCGAGTGCCGCCGGTGGTATTGATGACCTCGGAGTAATTCAGCGTGATTGCGCCGTTCTTGAGGTTCTTGCCGGCCTTGAAGGTAACGGATTTCGTACCCTGCAACATCTGCGCAGTGTCGATCAGAATGCCGGCGTCGGGCTTAACGATGTCGGTCATGTTGTTTTCGATGAACTCGGCGAACGTCTCTTGAGGCATCAGCTTTTCATTCATAGCGATCCAGCGGCGCCATTCGGGCGTTGTCGCCAGCGTGAGCGTTGCGTTGTGATCGCCCCAGCCGATCGTAGCTGGAGAACCGCCGTCCTGCGTGCCGTGGTAGTCAATGATGGCTTCGAACTCGCCACCGGATTCCGACGCGATGCCGAACAGATGCGTAACGCCAGGCAGCTTGTGCGCGTTGACGTAAGCGACGAACGAAAGCGTCTCGATGAGGCTGACCGATGCGCGCTTACGCTTCGGAGAGGAATCAAGGCGTTCGTCCTCGAGGTTGATTTTCTGGCCGTTCGGCATGACTACGACGCCAAAACGCGAGCTGTAATGATGCGGCGTGAGGCCGGCTTTGACGATGGCGGCGACTGACTCCGCTTCGGTTTTTTGTACAGGTTCCATAATGTATCTTTTTTCTGGTTTGGGTTGCTGACAGAGGTTAGCCGTTGCTGGCCTTCGCCATCGGCTGCATCGCTTCGATCTTTTCGCCTTCGACGAGGGTGAGATTCAAACCCTTCTGGTTCGGGTGGCGTTGCGTGAGGTTGTAGTTCTCGTCAGCGAAGAAGGTTTGGCCTTCTCGGGAACGCTCGGAACCTTCGTCGTGATCTTCGGGACGATTTTGTAGAGCGGGGTTTCACCATCGACACCGAAGCCCGCGGGCTTGATTTCGAGGGCGAGTGACAGAGAGCCGGTGAGCTGGGTCTTGGCGACGGCCTCGGACACCTGACGCATGGCATCGTCAAGCATGGTGTTGAGACTGCCGGCCTTGAGTGCGCCGATGGTGGAAACGAATGCACCGTTGTTGGCGGTGTTCGTGCTTTGATTTTGGGTTGATGTATTCATGGCAAAAATTGAATCACTGCCGGCGGAAGGCTGGCTCGCCATAAGGTGCCGGGACTTTTTCCAGCCCGTTTGTCAAACGGACCGGCAGTGAAATTGTTTGGTTAGCGGCCGGTCGATACCGGCTGGCGATCGATGATGAACTTAACGCCGGGCAAATCAGGAAGCGGTGCGCCCTCCTGCCAGCCGGTGCAATAGACGGAACGTATTTTCTGTTCGTCGGCGGTGCGGATGACGAAAGCCTCGGGGAGCTTCGAAACGTCGTAGACCGTCGGTACGAGCCGGACCTTAAACGTTATGCCAATGGGCCTGGCAATGATGCGAGCCGGCGCGAACTGCACGGCTTCAATCTTCTTCTCTATCTCGGTCTTTGGCGGTGGCGGTAATTCGTCGGCGAAATCGATGCTCTCGGCGGGCGCTTCGCTCTTCTTGAGCAACTCGGCGGCCGCGGCCGCGGCTTCTGCTTCCTGCTTCACCTGCTCGGCGCGTAGCCGGGCAAGCTCTGCCTGGCGCTTGCGTTCTTCTTCCGCGAGGCGCACGCGTTCGAGTTCGGCGTAATCCGTGAGGGCAGTTTTCAGCAAGCGTTTGTTCTGCTCGATGCGGGCTTGCGGAATGGCGGCCACCGCGTCGATCTGCTTCTCGATGGCAGCGAACGGGCGCTTGAGCTTTAGGCGTTCGTCGTCGAGTGCTTTGCCGGTCTTCGTGAGTTCGGAAAGCAGCGTTGCCGCGGTCTGCGCGCTCACCGCGTCTTTTACTTTCAGCTCGCCGATTTGTTTTTCAACATCGGCAAGCCGGGTCATAAACGCCGTGTCCGCGAGGACAAGAGGCATAGCCGGCAAGACGGCCGGTACGTTGATAGGTGTGCTCACGATCAGCCTTTAACCAGTTCGGCAAGCATCGCGTCGGCGTAGTGGAAACGCCACGAAATGAGCCGGTGTTTCATGATGGCTACGTTGGCGGCGGCTTCATCGATCAAAGCCGAACCGTCAACTTGAGGCATGGCCGGCGCCGTGTACCATTCCGGCACTTCCGGCGCCTGGGCCGCGAAGATTGCGCGCTGTGCCTGACAAGCTGCGCGGAATCGTTGAATGAGTGATGCTACGGCTAGGTTATAGCCGGCGGTTTCGCCGAGCTTAACGCCAAGCTGCGCGCAGTTCGATTCGTAGAGAGAGGGTTTTTGATTCATATTGAAATCTTTTAGAGCTACCATTGGTTAGAACTGCTCGGGCTCTTCGCCGGGGGCGGTTGCGATTTCGATGGTTTCGATAAGACCGACAACGGCCGGGGTCGGGCCCTTGGTTGCCTTGCCCTTGAGCGTGATCTTGACGGGCAACTTGGTTTGCCACGCCGGATTGGAACCGCCGCCCATGTGGTAAATCTTGTTGGGGATGCCAGCCAGTTCGGCGGCAACGGTGTTGGCCACCTTGTTGACTTCCTTGCGGACAAACTCGTTGACCATAACCGATTCCAGAACGGTCAAGACGCCATCTTGCAGGACGGGCGATGCGGTTTCTTTCGCTGGCTCGGAGACGGCCGCGGCTGGCGTAACGTTGGCGGGCCTGGGTTTCGGCGTGAATTTCGCGTCGGGCTTATCGACAACGATTTCGGTCTTGGCGTCGACCGGAGTTGAGGGAATGTCGATTGCGGGCTCAACAGTCTTCTCCTTGGCGGCAGCTACCGCGGCGGCGGCGCCACGCTTAGAACGCTCGGGGGCGGCGGCGCGTGCAACCCTCTCGGCCTCGGGCGTGACATCGACCTCGCCGTTTTCGTTGTCCGGCATCTCGTCGGGAGTATAGACGCCAAGCATCAGCTCGGGCGAATGCCGGCGAGCCCACAACCGCGCGCCGATATAGCACATCTGTTGATCGGGGTTCGCCTGCATCTGGCCGTTCTTATTGATTCGGCAAGCCTGGGCGTGCGTCAGCGTGATCGTGCGGGCCTCGTCTTCGCTGGCGATCGTACCCGAAACGGTGAGAACGCGATTGTTCCCCTCCCCTGCAAAATCGTAGCTCAAACGCTTCTTGAGTTTGCCCCGGGAGTTGACGACGGCGGAAACCAGCTGGCCCTCATACATCAGCTTGCCGGAAATAACCGATGTCTTTTCGGCGACGGCGAACGGATCCATTTCCCAGCGGCTCGCCTGCATCACGACGCGTAGGCAATCGGCCGGTGAGCCTTTGAGATGAGCGGGAAGCAAGTTCGCCTTCGCCATCTGCGAAGAGAACTCTACGGCTTCGTTTAGCGTCGCGATTTGGAACATCGGCGCGCGGGCGTCTTGAACTGTTAGAGCGGTGGATTGATTCATGGAATCTGTTTTGTGGTTGTGGGTGCTGGTTAGAACGGGACCGGGAGGGCAATCGAAACCTCGTGAATCAAGTCGAGGTCCAGTGAGTTAATTTCCTGCAAACTGGCGTCGGTTGTTTTCGTGAGGATGGAGAACGACGTGCCGGAAATGACTTTGCCGGTTGCGTCGACGAGTTGGGCTGTCAAGGAGGCGTTGCCTCCGGGGATTTTGCTGACGGATTGGATTTTGATTCTCATTGGCTAAAGTGTTTGGTTCGGGGCTCCCTCGCCCCTCGCGGAGCAAGCTCTACGCGAGGGGGAGTCTTCATTTATTTACCCCATCTCTATCTATGCGCCCGGCTACTGCCGGGAATCGGTCGGGACGCTTGAGGCGTCGGGAAGGGCGTTCAGGTACGCGATTAGCTTGGCGTAAGGGATGAGCCACACGCCGCGAAGATTACCGGCGGTGCGTAGCTCCTTTGCCGGAACGGCCGGCTTGTGGCCGTTCGCTTTGCATGGCACGGTCAGGTTATAAAGCCCGGTGCGTGAAAGTCCGGTGTACGGGCAGTTCGGCCGGTCGCCTTTTTTGCCTGATCCGGGAAGGCGGATGAACTCAGGCGCCATTGTAAGCCGCCTTTTGCTTTTCCAGCAGCGCGGCGATGAGTTGATCGCGCGTCGTGTATTTTCCCAGGGCCTCGTCAACTGCGAGGTTCAAAACATCGCTCTGTGCGATCCCCTGCTTTTTAAGTTTTGCCAGTCGCGCCCCGGTCTTTTTCGATGGGCGAAAGGTGGTAGGTGTAGGCATGTTGCGTACAATGTAAACCCGGCATTCCCCGTCAAATACAATAGGGTGAAACCCTACCGGCGTATCATCAAACACCCTGCAAGCAAGGGCTTGCGTCCTATCTGTATGCGCTTGTATGCTTCAGGCATGGCAACGAATACACGCAACTCAGGCGGAACTACTTCCTTCCGCCTAAAACCAGGCCAAGAAGACCGTTTGCAGAAACTACTAGGCGGAGAAAAACGTTTAATGGCTGCATTCATGCGGCTGGCCGTGGAAGAACTTTTCGAACAGATAGACAACGGCGCGAAGCCGAGCCGCCGCATGGATGGCGAGCTAGAACTTATTAAGCCGGGTAAGTCCGACGCCGCGGCGGTGGATTCCGACGCGGAAAGTCAGATTGCAGCGGGTAAAGCTGCGAAAAAGGGCTCCGCGAAGTTGGAGAGTCTCCCGAAGGGTTCTCACTCTCGATAGCGTATCCAAGAAGGAAATACGCTATTCTGCGCGCCTCATCTACCGACCCGGCGTTTTTAATTTCGTTTCTGATTTTCTTAACGTTGAGCATTTGAAAATGTATCGACATAAGTGAAGCATTTTGAAGCACCTGGAAGCACGCAAGGTGTTTGTCTGTGAGCTTGCGTGCATTTAACCGATAATTAACGGTTCTGCGCATGGTTCGAAAAGACCCCGAATCGCGAGGCCCGCTCCGGCTAGTTGCTACGGTAACAGAGCAAGAATACTCCGATTTTCGGTCGGCATGTGTTAAGGTCGGCGTTGATCCGGCCTACACGATCCGCAATCTGGCGGCGGCATTCACTGCCCACGTTGACGCACACGGCAGAGTTGTGCAGCCGATCGCACTGACGGGACCGGCAGAGATTAAGAAATAGAGATGGTTGGGCTGGGTGAAGCATTAGAGGAATCGACACATTACCCCAATGCAGTCGGTTTGCATACTACCCTTTAGGTTAATCGCCCTATGGGGAAAATTGGTGTAACAACCCGGGAAATATTCAGTACAGAGTGCCGTTAATTGGGCATGTCGTCGTCACGGTGTCTCTGGCTAGTTTACACTTCCCCTCAATCAGTGGAGTTCGCCCACCAAATTAGACGGAAATCGGGTATTGACGTGCGCTTACTGATGCGTCTGCCGCTTGCCAATTTGGAAGACGCCAACGAAAAGCCGACCTCCGGAACGCCAACACCCGCGGAATTGACCATGCTAAACGTCCTGGCGCTCGGCGTTGAGCACAAGCAGGCCGCCGAAACACTGCGGATGTCGATTCGATCGCTTAATCTTCGCATCGAGGCGCTGCGCGAAAAGCTCGGCGTGCAGAACAATGAAGCGATGATGCTCCGCGCTGTCAGGCTCGGGCTCATCAAATAGTCAGGCCGGCCCGCGTAAGCAGACCGGCCCGGAAAACTGCCGTCGTAATACTTAGTAATCGAACACGGCAAGGGCAGTGCGTACCCCTGTCCCCTGCTCTGCAAATGATCCCTCGGGCAACTGGCGCCACCGGCTAGACATCGGGCGAAGCTGCTCGTTTTGCCGCGGACCGTCCGCGCAGATGGCAACCAGGCGCCCGCCTGGCTTTAGGAATCCGAGCGCGTGCTTGATGTGATCGATGTCGGCGCCTCGGACGAAGGGCGGATTCATTACGATGCGGTCAAAAAGTCCGATGTCCTCGCCGTTGAGTGTCAGGAAGTCGGAATTAAGAACCCTGCTCGCCTTTATCTGCGTGCCGATTCCAGCAAGCGCGCGGCTTATTTCCACGCCTACAACTTCGGCCGGCTTCGCTCCGCTCTCTTCAATTGCTTTGAGCAATGCGCCTGTGCCGAAACTCGGCTCAAGGATTCTTTGCCCGTCTCGGATTTCAGCCGTCGTAATAACTTCCCGCGCGAGTTCCGCCGGCGTCGGAAATAATTGCGGCGCGGGCACAACCGTGACCCCGGCGCTCAAGCTATCGCGCATCGCTTTGAAGTCCGCGGCCTGGCTCTCG
>OCZT010007785.1_pt1 | contig 10454 bp, 12 predicted proteins | sample 1539031 | NCBI WGS metagenome assembly OCZT01 (sample SAMEA3539308, study PRJEB22396) | soil metagenome | biome: tundra; feature: field; material: soil | place: USA | collected 2010-05 | depth 0.15 m
CACAAGGAATTTACGAGTTTTTTGAACCTTAGAATTCTCGTTTATATCTTGTGAAGCGCATTCATCCTCCAACTAAAGTAGGGGGCCTTCTGCTAAGGACGTAGTAATTTGAATAAATATACCAAGAGTAACTAGCTTCAGTTTTACCGTCATGATATAATTCCGCAATGAATCGAAGTAATTGGAAACGGATCTATTACGCTTTAATGGCAGTTGCCGGAACGGTGCAGGTTACTCAGTTAAATGTTCACGTCCAAGGAGTAAATGATCTATTTGTACGTTTTTTCTATTTCTATATAGCCGTCTATGGACTATACAGTCTAAGCAAACTCACAAGCACTGTTTCAGATTAATTTATAAGCTTATCTCTTTTCGTCAAGCTAGAATATATCTATGACAAATTTCTTGAATTTATTACAGGGTCACTTTGACAAGGTAAAAGAAACTCGCATCAAAGCCTATGTTCTGGCCGCTGCAAACCAGCCTTCAGAACTCAAGGAATTATCAGAAGCTCTTGCGCCTATTGCTAAAGAATTAGATCGATTAATTGAAGCAGAAGCAACGCTTCTAAACGGACAAAAAATAAGTTATTCTTTTATTGCTAGCGATAGCCAGCATCACACGCTCCCATGTTTATCAATTTCACTTCCGAAAACTATCTTACAAGTTTTTGACAATAGTCAAAGACCCCTAAACCATATGTCCAGCGTTTATTATTATCGACAAAAACATTACGAAAATTCGGAAGAAACGTTTGAGTCAACTCATGTTTATCAATTCAGCGATCTCAATAATCTCTTAGAACAATTAGCCAAAGATTTAGCTCAAGAATTATTTAGCTTAGGTCTTTTAGATAAAGATATTTATCCCAAAAAAGTTCAGGACACTTTAGATCTTTAGGAGCAAGCGTTTTGAATTAGTTTAACTCCAAATCAGCCGCTTTCGATTTTTTAGGCGAACTAATGCACATTCCAAACAATCGCAAAAATAGCACCTCCATCCTCTGGTGCCCGTACCTCCCAGCTGCCATTACTCGCCTTAACAATGGCATCCGCAATTGCCAGCCCCAGCCCCGTTCCCTCGCCTTCCTCAGTTCCTCTCCTATATCTATTAAATAAATGTTCCAGTTCTTCCTCCTTTAAGATAGCTCCACCATTTGAAACAGATAGTTTAATTTTTCTTCCAATCCTCTCAACTTGAACAGAAACCACGCCCTCTGGCTTGGAATATCTGCAAGCATTATCCAAAAGAATTGAAACAACTCGATTAAACCAATCACTTTTGCCAAGAAGCGTCAATTCGTCTTCTTTCGAAATACTCCCAGACAGAGTAATACCTCGTTCTTTAGCTATGGCTTCAAACCTTTCAATCTCCATTCTGACAATCACTCCCAAATTAACTAATTCATCCTCGCCATGCTTGGGTTCTGCATCAAATCTGGCCAGCCACAAAAGGTCATTGACAATTTTACGCATTCTTGTCGCTTCATTTTCAACATGCTCTAAAGCGACTTCCATTTCGGCTTTAGACCCCTTTTTTGCCAAAGCAGTTTCAGCAACAATGACCGAAAGTGGTGTTCTTAGTTCGTGCGAAGCATCAGCGGTAAAGGCCAATTGTTTTTTACGCATCTCTTCAATCGGGTCTGCTAACCGCAGACTCACTAAAAATGCACTTCCAAAGATTAATAAAAGAACTACAGGCAGGGCCACCCCTTCCCCTAAAAGTAAAGCACCAATAGCATTAGAAACTGGAACCAAATTAGCGGCAACCACCAGCCTTTCGCTTTGGTTTAAATCTTTTCCGGAAAATCTAAATTGACCCCCAGCAAAATTTTCAGTAACCGGAGTAGTAACGTTATTTAAAAAAACCGGCAAGCCGGGAACCCCAGGTGCCGCAGTCGAATTACCGCGACTTGATACCACCCACTCTAAAACGGGCTCATCGAACTCCCCTTTGGAGTTTTCTCTATTTAAATTCTCTCCAACTGGAAAGAAGGGAGCATTTAGTCGTTGGGCTAAATGACTATCGACCCCTGCCGTCAATCTACTAGCAACAAATGCATCCACTACCCCAAGTACCAAGACTAAGATGAGGGCTAAACCCAAAGTGGTAATTAAAGAAAGTCTCCAAGCTCTCCGTCTAAGTATAGATTTTTTCCTTTTCATTTCAACAACAACTTATACCCCACCTTTCTGATAGCCATAATTTGCACCCCTCCAAAAACCAGTTTTGCCCGTAATCTAGCTATTTGAACTTCCATGGCATTCCAAGAAACTTCTGAACCCATTTCCCAAACTTGATTTGCTAGGGTATCCCTAGTAATTACTTGCTCTTTTCTTCGCATTAAAATCTCTAAAATAGAAAATTCCTGTGGGCTTAAAGAAACGGTCTTTTCGTTAACAATTACTTCATGTTTGGCTGGGTCTAGAGTAACTTCCCCAGCTTTTAAAAGCGGACTTGAAATAAACTCCCCTCTTCGTAACAATGCTCGAATTCTGGCAAATAATTCATTAAAATCAAAGGGTTTAACCAAGTAATCATCAGCCCCAGCATCTAGCCCCTCAACTCTATCTAGGTAAGTGTCTTTGGCGGTTAACATCAATATTGGTAGCTTTAATCCATTGGCCCTTGCCCATTTAATGACTTCCGTTCCTTCAAGACCTGGCATTCTCCAGTCGATAATTCCTGCGGAATAATCCTCTCCTTGCAGCAAGGAGACGGCATCATCCCCCCTTTTAGCAAGGTCCACGACGTATCCGGCTTTTTTTAACCCTCGGCAAAGAACATCAGCCAATGGACCATCATCTTCAGCCAATAGAATTCTCATTTATTTTTTTTCTCTTCCCGTTTCTGTTGTTCCAAAACCAAAGCTTTCATGGGGCATTCTTTTACAGCCCTTTCGGCCTTGACTAATAAATTATCTGAAATAAAGTCTGGAGTTATAATCGGGAACCCCCATTCATCCAGTGCGATTTTTTCAGGAAAAAGAGTGTGGCAAATTCCATAGCCATTACACTTAGTTCTAAGAACTCTGATTTTATTATCACTCATTTCCAGCCACCTCCCCATGCGGGTGTAGGCAAGAAGGGTGTCTTTAAACAACCTTCGCAAACTCCTTTCCGCAAATGGGAATTAACTTCCTTTGAAAATACTTGCATGGCGCTAATTATAAACCTTGAGGCACCATCTGGAAACCTACAAGCACCACGTCCAACAATCTCTTCACTCCATTGCCGAAGTTTGTCAACTTTATGTGGAGTACCTAACCCCAATTTAATGTCCTCGACAGCCTTGGCCATAGAAACCAATCCAAATTGACAAGGACCACATTGCCTAGCACTCTCCCTGCTTAAATAATTCAGGATTCTAGAACTTTCAGACAGTCCACATTGACTCATCCCCAACATTGCCACCAAGCCAGCCCCTGAGGGTACCTCCGTCCCAAATCCAGAGTCCGCTACACTTTTCCAATCAAACCATAAGCCAAAGTACCCACCAACTAACACCGCTCTAATCTCTTCACTTGAAAATTTGCCCATTGCTTTAAGCTCACTAAACGAAGTTCCCAATTTAACATCTACTACGGAAAAAGAATTTCCTGGCCCCCAAAGAGTGGTAAGGGTCCAATTAGTTGCTTCTAAGCCTCTTGCTAGAAGCGCAATCCTCGCCAATGTTTCTACGTTTTGAACTAAAGTCGGTTTACCGGATACTCCTTTCTGAAAAGGTCTTGGGGGAGTATCTTTAGGTTTGGCTTCCTTTCCATTTAGCCGGGAAACTACTGCAGTTTCCTCGCTGGCCACATAGTGACTCGGAGCTTTAACTATTTTAATCTTAATTTCTTTTATTTTTTTTCTTTCGGTTAGCGCATGTCTAACAGATTCCCATCCTGCTTTATCGTCATGTCGTAAATACAAATAAATTGAATTGGCGTTAACAGTTTCTGCTGCAATTTGTAAACCGTCCAAAACTAAGTGCGGGCTGTGCTTTAAAAGCTCTCTATCTTTAAAAGAAGCTGGCTCACCTTCCGCTCCGTTACCAACCACCACTGAGCGCATTAATTGGCTTTGATTAAATACCGTCCTCCATTTTATTCCCGCCGGAAAACCAGCCCCACCTCTTCCTTTCAGCGCAGCTACTTCCAGTTTATTTAAAAAGTTTCGACTCCCCTGCGGTCGTGAACCAAAACGCTCTAGATGCTTATCTAAACTTTTAAGATGTCCCGTTAAGACCTCGCCTAAAAAACCAAGCTCGTCATTACTCATTTGCTCTGACTCCCGGTTGTAAGTATACCTACTAATTGGTTAGAATCATCACTATTTTTCAGAGTAATAGAAACATTAACACCATTACAATTTATCCCGATAGGATTACCATTTCCATCCACGGCTCCCTGGCAAGCTACCGCCCCCTTCCAATACACTTCAAACAAAAGAGTACTTCCAGTGCCGTTGTTTTGCACTAAAGTTATCCCGATTGCCGGGGTGGCTCCATCAGAGAAAGTCAACTCATTAAGCCCTCCGTTAGTAAGTCCCGATACTCCTACTACTTGGTCATTAAGTCCCAATGGTATGACTGATTTTAAAGTTGAGGAAGGAGATGATGTTGAGGTTAGCTTTGTAGAATTGCCTCCACTAAGCAGATTGGATGGGGTTCCTGCCGCAACTGCCCAACCTGGGTTCAGTGGCCCATTTATAGCCCAAACCATCGACCAAACACAAAGTCCTCCCAAAACTGGAATTCCTATACCCCGGAGCAACCATTTCTTTTGTGCTTCCCAAAGCCTCCAGCTCACGGCAATTACCACAGCAACTAAACAAATAGCTTCAATGCCCAGACCCCAAATTGTACGCGTATCACTTCCTGTTCCCATTCCGTGAAGAAGGGCTAACGGCCAACAACCATACGCCAAATAATGAATTAACCGCCACCATTTAGTCCCTACCCACTTTCTAACCCAACTGGTTAGAGCAACTGCCAAAAGTAAATCCACGGCCAAAACTCCCAGGCCCAACCAAAAAGTCCGATATTTTGAAACAAACGGCAAAATAGCATCCTGAATTTTAAGCCCAGCAAAAGGGTCAATAATAGCGGTAATTATATGTAGACTTAAAAAAATTACCGCCAAAAGGGCTAAATACCGATGAATGTGAAAAATTAAATAATTCGACCATTCACTGTTGGAAACCCTTTTCTGTACCAAAATCCCTATTGCCATAACGGCGGTTAATAACAGTAGGGAAATTAAACCCGCAGATCGGGTAGTGTACCAAAGAGGATTACTGCTGTTCACTTTTCTGTTCCTTCTGGCCAGGCTCCCATCAAAGTAACCTCCCCGCTTTGAGCTACTAACCTCGCTGGGAGTTTTCGTTCTTCTAACCAAGCTACCGCTTTACTGCCTAAAACCATAGCGGCAGTACTTGCGGTATTGGCCGCCAAGCAATCTTCCGCCGCCACAGATATTGTTCTCCAAGGACCATTCACCGTCCCCCCTGTCTTGGGATTAACTAAATGATTATTTATATCTTTACCCGACTTCCATTTTCGCACTGTTGTGCTGGAAGTTGCTAAGCCTCCGTCAAAGAGGCTAATAATCGGACCTTGGTTTAAGGTACAATCCTCGCTCATTCTAATCGCCCATCCCGATTCGGGTGCTTCGCCAGCCAAAGCTATATCTCCGCCACAGCTCACCAAAACCCCTTTTACCCCAGATTTCAACACTTTCTCGGCGGCCAAATCTGACAACTTAGCTTTTCCAGTGGCCCCCAAGTCAATTATCACTCCATTTTTAATTCGTAACGTTCCCCTCTTGAAATCAACCTCAAATCCATCTCTGCCAGGAGGAATACAGGGTTTAGTTGCGCGTGGGCTCATTGCAACTATTTTAGAGAAGTCCCTATCATACCCCAGAGCTTCCAACGAGGCACCTACCGTGGGGTCAACCAACCCATCAGTAACTTCTTCTGCCCAAACCGCTGAATAAATTAATTCCTTTAACAAAGGACTCATTCCATGAGTTTTTCCATCACGCATAATAAACCCCAACTCTGAATCCCTTTTAAATCTAGATGCGGCAAAATCAACCTGTTTTGCTAGTTCCTTAACTACTAATACTGCCCCAGGCAAATCTTCTTCCCGTCTAACCGCTACCACAATTTCGGTGCCTAAATCAAAAAACTTTTTGGCTACCTCCATCATGAGCCCCCAGAATTTATCACCACCCCTCCACCTCCACTATATAATCCAGGGTTTTGATTTGGAGGATTTATCCCATAAGAGGTTTGACCTGTTGGCGTACCAGACTTTCCGGAATTACTGCTAGCATGGCCCGGAGCACTCATATAAACTCCTCCCCCTAGAAACACTAGTAAGGCAAAAGAACCTCCTGCCACATACCTTTTAAGCATGATAGCTTTATCCACCTGTTCATCCCTAATCACTTCCTGAGTTCTTCTCTGATATTTGGCCATAATAGAAAGTCTAAAAGCCTAAACTTACTAAACGCTGACAGGATTTTAGCAATTTTGTTTTGTTACCGCCGCGCCCAATGAGAAGAAGAGAGTTTCCGCGACTCTAAAAAAGAGGCGAAGTTTAACTCAATTCCAATTCTTTGCTCTTAGTTTTCTTTTTTTGAGGAGAGCTCAGTTCCTTACTGCCAACAAAAATTTGAACCTCTTTAAGCTTGGGATTAGCAACGAAACGGTGATGTCCATCCACAAGTTTATATCCTTTTTTAGTTTTTATCGCCGTTCCCATAATCCCCTTATAACCTGCATACTTTTCGATAGCAGCTTTATCAAGTTTGCGATAATTCTCTTCAATCTCTAGTTCAACTTCATCTCGTTTCACGGTTAAAAGTTCCCATTTGCAATCTTTTACAGATTCAGGCAAATAGCCAAACTCTCCTTCAATCGCACTTTCTACCAATTTATTCAAAGATTGACTGTCTAAAGTTTCCAGTTGCCGTTGAATCTTATCCACAGCTGGACCACCACAAGTTGCTCCCGCAATTTCGTCACCGTAATAATAAGGAGATACAATCACATCCCAGTAGCTCGGTTCCATAATTGGACTTCCGGCTATAACTCGTTCCGCAAAGTAATTGAGCGTACTATCTTTTGAACGTTCCGTTATTTTATTGACAATACTCTGAGGAAAAATTTCGCTGACTCTGGCATTATAAATACGGGTATAACTATCATAATTCCCAGGAGTGCCTGGGTCCGTTTCGGTTTCATAATCACATTCAAAACTATACCTGTCAATTTTTCGTAAGGATGTAGGATTTATTCCTTTTAGGCGAATTTTCTCTTTTGAGTCCCAGTGGGCAACCAAAGTATCCAGCTCTTCGTGCAGCTTTTGAATAGTATTATCATTCATAGCTTCGGGAAATTTTCGAGCAAGGTTATCGAATTTCCTATATATTTCATTAAAAAACATTCCTGCGCTATACTGATCGTATCTATACCGACCTGCCTGTCCTGCAAGATCCTCTGCCTTTAGGCTAGTAATAAATCTACCTACAGCCTGATTTCCTTCGGGAGTAGGCATGCCATAATCCGGTATTGGTTTTATCGCAGTTATTTTTTTAGTACTCATAATTTCTAGTTTAGCATATAGATAAGTACTAGAATATAAAGATGTCAACCTTAAACTCCAAACCTAACCTTTCTTTGCTGCATCAACCTATAAATCAATACCTAACAGATGAGGCCCGTTTGGATATCCGGAAATTTAGTGAAGAGGTATTCCTGCAAGTATCCGACCCAATATTGAAATATGGTATTGCTCGTTTACTTCAGGATGGAGGGCTTCGAAAAGCAAACAACTTTCAAGTTAAGAAAGGGAAAACTTATATCAAACCTGAAATAGCAACTATCCTTGAAAAGAATATTGAGACCCTTCTTAAACTCAAGCGTCATAAGCAAATGGAATTTTTGCTTACCCAAGAGTATGGCTACTTACTTCCGCAATTGAAAAATCAGAAATGGAGTATTAAATACATATCTCCGGCAAGCGTTTATCTAGGCGCCGATAACCATAAAAAGAATTTGAATCAGGAACTTCAGAACGACTATCAAAATTTGGACGTTCCTGTAGGAGTATGTTTACGAGAAGGTAAACGTTATCGATTAGTAGATGGTTATCACCGATTTAGTGCAAATGCGTCAAAAGAGAAGTTTTTCGTTATTGTAAACGAAGGACCTTTAAATCTAGAACTAACTTAGACAAAGATACTATCTATCGCGTCGCTAAGTACGAACCCATTCTCAACTAGTTTTTAGAGTTTTGGGTTCTGTTATACTTTTAATATCACAATGAAAAAATTAACTCTTGAGGAAGCTGTTGCTTATTACGAATCTATTTCTCCTGAACTTACTTTGAAACTGAAGGGCGTCCAGGAAGCCCACAGAAAAGAAATAAAGCAAATGAGAGAAGAAATGTATCGTCCAACTAAAGAGGCTTACGCTCAAAAGGGTTATTCCGAAAAAATCCAGGTCAAAGTAAACCTTCTCGTAGACGTCATTGAAAAAGAATATGGCAAGTTGGTTTATCAATACAATTTTATTTTAATTACAGGCCCAAAAGAAACGCCAATATCGCTCGAACAGATCAACGGGTTCCGGATACAATTTCCTACGGGTACAAACTTTTCTTTAAATCTTAAAAAACAAAAGTCTCGTGATCTAAAGGCGCTGTTTGAAGTCATAAATTCTCACCCTTCTTCAAACCATAACAAAGTTAATTTATTATGGTTTGAAGGCAATGGTTCTCAAAAGCTTCCAAAGATAAAAGGCGCTCTTCTGGTCAGCTCTTTATTGAAAGAAAGTTTTAATCTCAAAGAGTTTCTTAGTATGAGCGATGAACTTCGAATAAATGGGTTGGAATATTTTCGCTTAGGATTTGAATATAACAATCGAGACGTTCAAGCCTCCCTTAAAAAGGGAGCTATATATTTTTATAGCGAAAGAGGAAAGTTACGAATTAAAACAACTAAAGAAGGAACCGTAATTAGGGCGATGTTAAAAAATAGCAATATAAGCGAATGGGAGTCAACCCCATCGAAATTAGAAGAATCTTTTCGTTGGCTTTTAGAAAACGGCCCTGAGCCAGGCGTCAAGGAAATCGATCTCTTAGGTTAGTTCATTCCTCATTCCTCATTCCTCATTCCTCATTCCTCATTCCGGTTAGTTACTGCCCATTTGTTTGACTTTTTTTATTTTTGACAACCACTTAAACAAATCAGGTAAATCGGCTATGCTATCATAACAATATGCCCATGAAGAAACTAACTGTAGATGAAGCGATTAAATATTACGAAGAAATTAAACCAACTCTAAAATTGAATATGGAAATTGCCAAGACAGGTTACGAAGAGAAGCTCAAAGAAATAAAGGAAAACTATACCCAATATCGCGAGTTTGTTGAGAATTACCATAAACTCCCTCAGAAAAATCAGGACAAAAAGCTATATAAAGAGCGTTATGAATCTGATCTAGCAAATGCAAAGCGTTTTAACAAATTGTCTCCCCCAATTATGAAAAAATACCACAAACTAGTCTCTCCTTATAATTTTATTTTACTGACAGAGCGTGGCGAAAAATTAGTTTCGTTCGAATTTCCTGATGAACTCCTGTTGTACTCCACAGCAGGTCCTAAAAAATTAGAATTAGAAATAGACCTACACACTTCTAAATATGATAACCGTAATCATTTTTATATTTCTAGTCATCACTCCTTAAAAGATAAAACCCAAGTGAATTTAATTTATATACAACCGAATTATCTTTTTCCGGAAAAGAAGGCCCACCCACCACAACTCCAAACATCTCTCACGATAGCTTCCAATTGGAATCCCTCTATGACTTTAGAAGATTTATTTAAAAAATTAGATAGTTTTGAGGCTCTAAATTTGAAATCTTTTGTGGTTTGTTTTGAGTATCAAGATCACAGTTTTTACGGAAGACGAGAACAGGACGGAGAATTTTCGTTATCACTTGATGCCTATGACAAGGATTTTTCTTTAGATATTGATCGACATTTAGTTTTTAAATTAAAAAACCGAAAATCTGTACTTGCAACAGAGAATAGAAAAGCCAAAAAACCAGTAAATGATATTTGGGAAGAAAAGAAACTTCCTGTCGAGGAAGGATTGCTTTGGCTTACAAATAAAGAGTTAACGCTTAATAAGCCCGCTGTTAGTCTCGTAGATTAGTTCAGAACTCTTTTCAGTGTTAATTATGGCATCATAACCAGTTTAGTTCCTGTATAATTGCAGAATGAAATATCCACTAACCCCAGAAGGAATTACTGCACACATAAAAACCTTACCGAAGGGTGATTCGAAAATAGCATTCTTGCAAAAACTCTTAGTGTGTGTTTAAAAACCCCCCACGTCTATCATTCTCCGTCCCAAAAGAGGAAAATGGGAGTCATGAAAAACAAATTAAACAACT
>OCZT010007786.1_pt1 | contig 10453 bp, 7 predicted proteins | sample 1539031 | NCBI WGS metagenome assembly OCZT01 (sample SAMEA3539308, study PRJEB22396) | soil metagenome | biome: tundra; feature: field; material: soil | place: USA | collected 2010-05 | depth 0.15 m
CGCTCATCGCGAATCTCCCCTTCCGCCCGCAATGCTGGCATCTCCAAGCTTCCACTACGTTTTGAGGATATTTACCCACTCGGTCGCGGAATCGCTGGTCGCGCCCTTTTCTGCTTGACACACCCTCCGGTCGGCGCTACAGTGATTGTGATCGATCACGGTTGGGCAGAAACGTTCAAAAGGTACGCTCAGAATGAATCGGGCGGGCTGGGAGCCTCAGTCCAGAAGTGATCTATCGGGAAGGTAAACTCAAAGAGCACGAGCGCGTGCTGCAACTCAGCTTGCGATATCGGTTCTGCATGCGAGCGTGCGTCCGGCTTAGCACGAGCCGGAAAAGGAGAGTAATACATGCAATCGCTCACTAGAAGAGATTTCGGACGGTTCGCGGGGGCAGCCGCCGGTGTCGCGTTACCGGTGTTCGGCCGCGCTCCGATCCAATCCAGGTTTGGCGGCGTGATCCTGGGGATGCAGTGCTACAGCTTCCGCGACCGCGCACTGGATGCCGCTATCAAGGCCATCGCCGACATCGGTTGCGGAGAGTGTGAGATGAACTATATGCATTTTGAGCCGCGCACAGACCGGGAGCAGCTGCGGCAATGGCGGCTCACCGTTCCGCTGGATGTATTCGAGAGGGCGGGAAACATGGTGCGCGAGGCGGGTATCGATCCTTGGGCCTACACCTATAACATGAGGAAGGACTTTACTGACGCTGAAATGGCTCGCGGATTCGAGATTACTCGCGCGCTCGGCGCCCAGGTCATCTGTTCTTCCCCAAACCTCAGCGCCGTCAAACGAATCGACGCTCAGGCGAAAAAGTACAAGGTGCGCGTCGCGTTGCACAACCATTCCCGAGTCGAGCCGGACGAACTGGCCACGCCCGACGATTTTGCCGCGGCGATCAAGGGGGCTTCGGACTACCTAGGTTTCGCGCTCGATCTCGGGCATTTCGTCGCCTCGGGATTCGATCCGGTCCTCTTCCTGCGGCAGCACCACGCGCGAACTCTGGTGGTGCACCTTAAGGACCGGAAGCGCGAGCAGGGGCCAAACGTACCTTTCGGCCAAGGTGATACTCCGATTCAAGAGGTCCTCAGGTTCATCCGAGACGGGAAGCACGACATCAAGGCCGATATCGAATACGAGTACAAAGGACAGGACACCGTGGCCGAAGTTCGGAGGTGCTTCGAATACTGCAAGAATGCCCTTTTGACTTGAACCTGTAGACCTGATGGGGATTCTCATCGCGGCTGCGGCGGCCCCTCTGAGATTGCGAAGTTTGCCAGGGCACGGCATTTAGCGAGTGACGTTGTCAGAAGTTTGGTCTGCCAGCACAAAGCAATAGAAGTCGTGGTTACCGATTTTAGATTCTTGACCGGCAATTCATAAACAGAACTGCATCCAGACGGAGTTCGACTGTAGATCCGTGCCAGGGCAGGTCACACAGGACCCGCGAATACCGGCTGTGGAGCGACTGTGAAGCGTGGTGCCATGCCGGACAGCACGCGGCGGAACTGGTAGGCGGCCGCCACTATGCGACCCCGACCGCTATCCTGCTGCTCGACGGCCGGCCACTACCGGGACTGGATTCGCGCCTGGGCGATCCTGCCTGCTCCAGTTTCAGCGTGGCCGGTCCATTCGTGCGATGGATGCTTCCGGTCTGGGAGTCCTTTCCATGAGATTCGACGCCAAGCTCGAATGGGACGCCGAATAACATAAGCCTTTTAAATAACCCTGAGGCGAACCGGCACCTGAAACCGAGCTGCCGGAAGGGCTAGCGGTCCATCTGACATGCCGGGCGCCGGTCCTGCTTGGCCGCCGTCCTATTTCCGGAGACTGATTTCCTTGAAGTATATTATCGCGTTGTCGTCGTGGTGCTGGAGCGCGATGTAGCCGGATGCCGGCCTCGGCCCGCGTTGGGGTTCGTAGCTCTTGGTGCGCTCTGGCACCGGCGATACGCCGTCATAGTCTGTCACGAGCACGCCGTTAAGCTCCACGATCGTCCGAAGCTCCCGCATAGTGATATCCAGGACGTTCCACTCGCCTGCGGGTTTGGATGGCCGCGCCTTGGCTTGGGTCATGGAGTAAAGCACGCCCGTGCAGTGCCAGTCGTCGTCACGATCGTCGATCTGCACTTCGATGCCGTGATTCAGCGCGAAATTCCTGTCGGGCGGTTCGGAAGGGATGCGTATGTAGATCCCCGAATTCCCCTTAGGTGTGGTCATCATATAGACAACCCGCAACGTCGCGTTCCCGATTTTCTCTCCGCTGTACCAGAGAATTCCGCCGCCCGGCTGTGTCCGGATCATGCCGTTCTCGACGGTGAACGCGGGATTGCCTTGTGCGCCCACCACGACCCAGCCGTCGAGGTCCTTTCCGTTAAAGAGCGGCTTTACAGTGTCCGCGGCGGATGCCGCGAGAGCAAATACCCACAAGAGTACGACCGTTCGCATCTGTTCTCCTTCCCAGTGCTTCACCAGCCCTCGAGCCGCGTTGGCTCCGATTCAGCGAACCAGCGCAACTGCGCATCGGCGGCTGGAAGATAAAGGTCTTAGGCCTCGGCCCACTGGTCCTTTATATATTTCAGCGCCCGGCGGAGGGCGGCCTCAGGTGTATCAGTCGCTCTCGCCTCCATAGTAAGCCACCCGGAATATCCCAGCTTCTTTAACGATCGGAAACCGGGGCGATAATCGAATGGAAGCGAACCGGGCTCCGTGCGCTTCTCACCGTCCGCAAGATGAACGTAGCGGGTATACTGGCCATACCGCGCAAGGGTCTCGCCGATGTCTGGCTCCTCCAATTGCATGTGGTAAAAATCGGTGAGTATTCCGAAACCCGGCGAGCCGATGGATTGGATGATTTTGGCCGCCTGGCCCTGGCTCCTGATGAAGTGCGTCTCCTTGCGGTTCAAGGGTTCGAATATCACCGTGATGCCGGTTCGTTCGACGTCGCCGACGAGCTGTTTCCCGGCTGCGATCAGCAGCCGTTCCTCAATTTCCCGCGAGTTCATCAGCGGCGAGAGGTCCTGAAAGCGGTTGGCCCCGGTCACTGGGACGGTGATCAGGAAGTCGGCCCCGAGGTCCTTTGCCATTTGCAAGCGATGCCGTTCGACTTCGAGGGCGCTGGCGCGCTTCTCGGCGTCGGTATCCAGAAGGTCGGGCGAACCGACGATAGCGCTGACTACGACACCTGTTCCGTCGAGTTCCTTCTTGAGCGCCTCTACCGGTTGATTCAGCCATTCCCTGCCAAGTTCGATTCCATCATAGCCTGCTTCTTTGACCATTAAGGCCCTTTCGTGCAGGCTCACGTTGGGGACGGGACCGCGCACACCGAAGCGAATCGGGCGGGAAGTTCCGGACGCCGGCGGATTCCCGAATGCCAAATGCCCGCCAAGAGCCCCGGCCAGAGCGGCGCCGGAAAAAGTCAGGACTTTTCGTCGTGTTATGTTGTCTGTCATATACCTACCTCAAGTTGTAGTTTCCTGTCCTTCACAACAAATCCGTCGGCACGCGCACGCCGCCACCCTCCCCACCACGACTTGCGTCTGAGCGGGACGGCTTGTCACGATCTTTCTGGCACTCGGCCACAGCAGGCACGCGAGGCTTCCTGCACACTGCATTCTGTCTTTGGGAAGAACAGCTAAGGTTGGCCAATGGTACGGTTGCGCGCCCACATATTCGCATCCAGCGCGGAGTTCCGTGTCACACTGCGCGAAGCTGATGCCGGAAAGCGACAATGGCAGCACTCCTGAACGCCTGGCCCAAGGGATCGATTCTGTTTCTGGATGGAAACTTCAAGCCCGCCTGATTAATTCCGACGGCACTCTTGAGCGTTTCTGCCCACCGGTGATCGATCATACGGAACTTTAGCACCAGGTCGGAAGGCGTGTCAAGCGAAATCTCAGCTGCTGTCAAGCCCTTTAGAAACGCCACTTTATTGTGTCCGCCGGGGCAGTCGGACCGCCTTTCGGTCACTGGAAAAGACCATGCTCCACTTATTTGGAGAAGTGGAATCGGAATCCTAAACGTTTGTTGGGGCAGCCACTGCGGACGCAATTTCTGGGACGGTCCAGCGACTTTGCAGGCGGGGACGCGCGCCTGCAACCGGAGAACAGGCGGGCGACCTTCCAACGCGGTACGGCGGTAACGAAGTAGCGGCCGGTCCGCGGCGGCCGGAAGATCAGTCCCTTCAGGCGGAGCGGGCGGAAAGGGTATCTGACTCCCTCGGTGGCTCGTCGGATGGCCGGCTATGGCGTGCTGGCCCAGTGCGCATTGGCCACAAGCAGGTGCGAGTTGAGAACGGAGTGCATGGTCAAGGATGCCCTTCCTCAACGACCGGGGACGCGCCGAACCGCATCGTATTCTCAATGTGAACTTCGATTGGCGCCCGGCCCGGCGATCATCGCGATGTAAGCGCTTGCGGCTGGCCGCAAGGCCCAGACTTGCCGACGGTGCGAGCGGATCGTTCAAAATCCACTGCTCGCAACAGATCAACACCCTTAAACGCGCCTCGAGCGGGCACATCGCACCTGCGGAATCGCTGATGGAAGCGCAATTTCTCTTGACAGGTGCCGCGCGTCAATGTATATTCAAATTCGAATAGAAGCGATCACAAACGGACATGATTGGCAGCAATCTGCCGAAAAGTGAACGATCTCGCAATTCTGCCTCTTAGGATGCCCGGCCCTCTTTCAGATCCGGCGCAGTCCGGGAGTTGAGGAGAGTTTTTATGTCTCGCAGTTTGCCCATCTGGCTGTTGCTCATCATAGCGACCTCAGTGCTACTGCCCTGGACGGCGGTGGCGCAAACCTCAAATGCAACCATCTCTGGCTCCGTGGAAGACTCGTCCGGAGCCGCGATTGTTGGGGCGGCTGTTACGCTGACCAACATTTTTTCGGGGACCATCGCCAAGTTCGAGACCACTCAGCGCGGCGCGTTCCAGTTTGCGAACCTCGATCCCGTCACCTACGATCTCACCGTCACTGCCGCGGGGTTCGGCAGCTTTACACAAAGAGGAATCGTCGTTCACCCGGACCAATCGGTGCGCGTGCCGGTTGCGATGCAGGTCGGCACGCGAGCGGAGTCCGTTGAGGTGTCCGCGGAGGCCTCGCCGCTGAACTACGAGACGGCTGAGGTAAAGGGGACCATCAGGCGGGAAGAACTGAGTACTCTGCCGATGATGGTGTCTGGCGGCCAACGGTCCGCTGCCGCGTTTGCCGCCTTGCTGCCGGGCGCCAATCTCGGCGGCTGGACCCCGGACGGCATGCGATCCATCAGGTTCAACGGCGGCCAGCAGCGGTCGGATGAAGCCACGCTGGATGGCGTCAGCATGGTCGAGGGATTGCTCAACAAGTCGGGCATGATCTCTATCCAGGTGGACATGCCTATTTCACCGGACGCCGTTGGCGAAATGACCGTCATGACGAGCAATTATGACGTGGCTTACGGCTCCCCCTCGGCTGTCACTGTAGCCACCACGAAACAGGGCACTAACGAGTATCACGGCGGCGCGTACCACTTCCTGCGGAACGACGCTCTTAATGCCAATCAGTGGGGCGCCAAAAGCAAACCGAAGGACATTGAGAACGATTTCGGCGCCTACTTGACCGCACCGCTCAAGATTCCAACCATCTTCTCGTCGCCAACCAAGAAGTCCTATATCTTCTTGAATTTCGAGGGCTACCGCGACATAGGATCCACGACAAAACCGGTTTACACCGTGCCCACCGCGAAAATGCGCGTCGGGGATTTCAGCGAGTGGCCCTATCCGATTTACGATCCGGCCACCAGCCGGGTTGTCAACGGAGCCATAGTTCGCGATCAGTTCATGGGCTGCGACGGAAAGTCCCCCAACGTGATCTGCCCGACCGACCCACGGCTGGCCGCTTCCCTGGCGCCAGGCTGGCTGAAGCTGGTCCCCCTACCCACCCGGTCCGGAGTGTCGAATAACTGGGAGTCCCCGGTTGGACTGGCCGACGCGTACGCCTCCCAAACCGACCAGTGGGACCTGCGCGGCGATCAGTACTACAAGGACAAGGACCACTTCGTATTGACTTACCATTACCGCGGCACACTGCCGTTTACACAGCATGCTCTCCCGGTGCCACTCGATAGCAGCAACACCAGAATTCCCAATTACAGCCACGTCGCGCGGTTTAACGAAGACCACACTTTCAGTCCGCATCTGCTGAACCACTTTGCGCTGGGTTACCTGGATCTGATAACGCAAGTATATAACTCGAGCGATGGCGGCGTGAACCTGGTGCCTCAGATTCCGGGTGTGGATCACACGCACGCATCGCAGATCGCTATCGCGGGCTACACCAGTTACGGCGGTAACGCAGGTTTTTGGGCCAGGCGGCCGTCCTGGATTGGTAACGACATGGTCACCTGGATAAAAGGGTCGCACATGATCAAGTTTGGCTTCGAGTACCGGAACCTTCAGTATCCGAACAGAAACTGGGCGAACAGCTCCGGCACCTTCAGTTTTAGCACTGCGAACACCGGTATTCTGGGCACCAATAGCGGCAACGCGTACGCGAGTTTTCTGCTGGGATACGTAGGAAGTTCCAGCGCGGCGTTCTTCACGATGCCCAACCAGCACCCCAAACAACATGTCCTTGGTGCCTTCGTGGGCGACCAGTGGAAAACCTCGCGCAAGCTTACCGTCAACTACGGCGTACGGTACGACATGTACGCCCCGTCCTTTGAAGGCGATAACCACCAGTCTTTCCTGGATGCTACTGGAGCGAATCCCGGCGCCGGTGGCCGTCCCGGACGGCTGGCTTTTTCGGGCAGCGGTTATGGCCCCGCCAGCTTCGGCGCACGCACCCCGGAGCAGGCGCATTACTTCCTGGAGGCCATCGGGCCGCGCCTCGGCTTGGCCTACGCTCTCGATGACAAGAACGTAATTCGCACCGGTTATGGCCTTTTCATTATGCAGCCTTTTCTATCGGGGGACTCGGGCGCCGTAGCCATGGATGGTTTCAACGCGACCATTTCGTTCAGCAGCTCGGATGGCGGATTGACGCCGGCGTTCATGTTGCAGAACGGATTTCCGCAGAACTTCCAGAGACCTCCGGTCATCGACTCCTCTTACCTGAATGGCCAGAATGCGCCGAGCTATCGTAACCCGGATGCCAACCGGCCTGGCTACACCCAGCAGTGGAACCTGACGATTGAACACCAGTTCAGTCAGAATATGTACCTGGGCGTCAATTACATAGGCAACAAGGGCACCCGGCTGCCATCCAATCTGTTTCCTCTGAACGCGCTGGATCCGAAATACCTGTCTATGGGTAGTGCTCTCAACTCCCAGTTCGCGGCCGGCCAGACGACGGTAAGCGGTGTCAACATCCCCTATTCGAACTGGCAGGGGCAGATGAAGGCCTGCCCGGCCTCCGTCGCGCAAGCGTTGGCGCCATTTCCGCAGTATTGCGGCGTTATGGCCTCGGTAGACGAGAACGTGGGGAACTCCACTTATCACGCGGTGGAGGCCAAACTCGAGAAGCGCCTTGCTAATGGTATATCCCTCTTCGCGTCGTATACGTTTTCAAAAAACCTTGACAACACCGATAACGTACACCCCGGGGGTGTTAACGGTATATCGCCGTTCCAGCAGCATAAACTGTCGAAGGGCTTGTCCACTACCGATAGTCCGCACGTTTTTTCGGCCACGCTGACCTATGAGCTGCCGTTCGGAAAGGGTAAGCAGTTCCTGAATAATAGCGGGGGGATCCTGGATGAAATCGTGGGCGGGTGGCAGATCGCGGCAATCGGGCGGGCCTCGTCGGGTATGCCGATCGCGTTTACTTCCAGTACCTGTAACATCCCAACCCTGTTCGCCATGGCGTGCTTGCCGGGGGTCCTGTCTGGCCAGAGTCCGTGGGCCGTGGACAAGGGCAGTTGGACACCCGGCCAGCCCCTGTTCAACAAATCCGCTTTCGAGGCTCCTTCCACCTTCAACTACTATCCGGGTGCCGGGTCGCGCATCACCAGTATTCGCGGCTATGGGTACAGGAATTTGGACGCGAGCCTGCTCAAGAATATTCGGATTACCGAGCGATTCCGCTTGCAGTTGCGCGCCGAAGCCTTCGATGCGTTGAACATCCACGCCTGGGCCCGGAACCCTGTGACCACGGATGTTGCCAGCCCGAGCTTCGGTCTTTGGAACGGTACAGCCAGCCCTCCGAGAAACATACAAGTCGGCGGCAAGCTGACTTTCTGATTTGAGTCGTAGGGGTTACAGGCGGCACCGCCTGTCCCACCAACTGCAAACAGAGGATTTGTTTTGGCGTCGCAGGCGGCACCGCCTGCGACGCCCGATTCTATTACACCCTCTAAGGGTTGCGGCCTCCAACGGAGCGGCCTCCAGCGGAGCGGCCTCCAACGGAGCGGCCTCCAGCGGAGCGGCCTCCAGCGGAGCGGCCTCCAGCGGAGCGGCCTCCAGCGGAGCGGCCTCCAGCGGAGCGGCCTCCAGCGGAGCGGCCTCCAGCGGAGCGGCCTCCAGCGGAGCGGCCTGGGGGCCACGCCCGGAACTCGACGGCAACATCTACGGCTACCTGGCCCCGGATTTCGTCTGCGTCTGCCGTCAGTACCCCAAGGGCTGCTTCTACCGCATCTGGGACGACGTCGTCGGATCAGGTGCGGGATCAATCATGGATACATTTCAGCTCCATCCTGGCGCGAGCCGCCAGGATGGAGGAAGAAGGGGGAAACGATGTTCGATAACGCATTTCCGGTGACACGCCGGCAGTTTGGATCTGCGCTGGGCAGTACCGTCCTCGCATCCTCCCCCGCCGAGGCGAGTGAGGCCGTCCAAGAGGCGCAAGAGGCGCCTTGGAACGGGCCCGCGGCCGTCAAGAAACTCTATCTCTGCAACAGCGGTGGTGAAGGATGGCCGCATCCGGATGTGGATGCACAAAAGTCGATCGCCGGGATCGAGGGAGAAATGGCGGTCCTGGAAGAGCAAAATCGCAACCGGGTCCGTTTTCTCAAAGGGGACCTCCTGCGTCCGGACAACGACATTGAAGCCTGGATCAAGGGACTCCCCGATGTGGACGCAATTCTGACGTTCAATCGTATACGTCCGAGGAGCTACAGGGTTGACAAAGGCGGCGGCGTGGACTATCGCCGCGCCGCCGCCCAAGCCGCAGGTGTAAGTCCCGCGAGTCGCTGAACGGACCTGTCGGCCAAGCCGGGCAGGACGCCAGCCAGATATTCCCGGATCGGAATCTTCAGCCGGCGGCAACTTTCCACAATGGACAGAATGGCCGCCACTTTCGGCCCGGCCTGCTGGCTCCCTACGTGGATCCAGTTCTTCCGGCCCAAAGCCACCGGGCGCATCGAGTTCTCCGCCAGGTTGTTGCTCAACTCCAACTCGGGATACTCCAGGAAGCGCGTGAGCTTCCGCCAGAGCGAGAGCGTGTAGTTCGCCGCCTTCCCCAACGCGCTGGAAGGTAAGCAAGCGTCGCGGGCTGCCTCGACCTCCCCGCGGATGATCTCCACCAATGGCTTGGCCCGCTCCAGACGCAGCGCATGGCGCGCGGCGTGGTCGAGGTTCTGTTCACGCGCCTGGGCATCGACCCCGAACAGGTCGTCGATCCGCGCCACCATGCGCGTGGCAGCGACATCGTTGGGGTTGAGCTTGGCCGCCTCGAAGAACTTCCTTCGCGCGTGCGCCCAACAGCAGGCATGCACGATCTTCGGCCCGCCCACGCCATCATAGGCGACATAGCCGTCGGTCTGCAAAATGCCTTCGAACTGTCCCAGGAATTCCTTGGGTCCGTCGCGCCCCCGCCCCAGCCGGAACTCGAACACCGCGCCGCCTCCCGGTCTGCCGTATTGCCATAAGTAGGCCTGATGATTCTGCCCCCGCCCATCGTGCATCTGCACATCCACCGTCGTTTCATCGGCCTGAATGTAACTGCCGCCGAGTAAGTCCCGGCGCATCGCTTCCGCGATGGGAATGAGTAACTCGCCCACCCGCATCACCCATCCGTCCATCGTCGCCCGGCTGATCTCGACGCCCGCTTCCCGCTCCAGAATCGCGCTCTGGCGGTACAGCGGCAGATGATCGCTGTATTTTGCGACTATCGTATTGACCACCATCCCGTTGCTGACCAAACCCTTTTCGATGATCCGCGCCGGAACGGGGGCCGCGGCCACGCCGCCTTCCTGGCAGTGTTTGCAGGCCCGCTTTTCGCGCTTGGTCACCACCACGAAGTATTTGGCCGGTTCCAGATCCAACTGCTCGCTGACGTCGTAGCCGATCACCGCCGTGGGTTGGCCGCAAACCTTGCAGGTGCACTGTTCCGGGGCGCAGGCAACCACGCGCTCCACGCGCGGCAACTCGGCGGGCAACTCCTGCCGGCCCGGATGCGGACGGGGCTTCCGGTTCGTGGATGCCGGCAGCGGCTCGCGAACGCTTTCCGCCTGGACTTCGACGTTGCTCACTCCCG
>OCZT010007787.1_pt1 | contig 10453 bp, 14 predicted proteins | sample 1539031 | NCBI WGS metagenome assembly OCZT01 (sample SAMEA3539308, study PRJEB22396) | soil metagenome | biome: tundra; feature: field; material: soil | place: USA | collected 2010-05 | depth 0.15 m
TCGCCATCTCGGATTTGAACTTTTCGGGCGAGAAGCGGAATTCCTTGGGCGGACCTTCCGGTGAATCGGGCTTGAAATCGATGATCGCCACTCGGCCGCTTGGTTTTAGCGATTTGGCGAGCCTGCGGGAATACGCTTCGCGGTCGCCGATGTGGTGATAGGTGTCGACGATCAGCACCAGGTCGACGGGTTCCGGCAGGTTGGCGCTGTCGGCAGCCGCCTGAACGGAGATTACGTTGTTCAGGCCTTCCTTGGCGGCGCGTTCGCGCAGGTAACTCACCATCGAGGGTTCGATGTCCGCCCCGTAAACTTTGGGTGCGGCTGCGGATTTCGCCAGGCGCACGGAAAAATATCCGGTGCCCGAGCCGATGTCGGCCACAATTTGTCCCGGCTTCAGGTTGAGCGCGGCGATTACGCGATCGGGCATTTGCCACGCGTCACGGGCCGGGTCGTCAAAGTTCTTGGCCGATTCCTTGGCGTCGAAATGATGCTCCATGTGGTCGGGGTGCGATTGCTGGATGGCGGCGGCGAGCAGGATAAGCGCTAGCATGCCTCCATTCTACCTGTGTCTTGTGGCGTTCGGGGTCGCAACGTGTTCGGTGCATTGATAGCCGAGTTTTGGCGCGTCGATCCCCGTGAGCAGGTGCTCTCCTGAGCCGAGCAGGACGGGTGCTATTGCCAGATGCATCTCATCGATAAGCCGCGCCTGAAGGTATTGTCGAAGCGTCGCCACTCCGCCGCCGAGCCGGACGTCCTGGCCATTGGCGGCTTCGGTTGCGCGGGTCAGGGCGGCGTGAATCCCACCGTCGACAAAATGAAAGACGGTGCCGCCGTCCATGGTGATGGACGGGCGAGGATGGTTGGTGAGGACGAAGACGGGAGTGTGATACGGCGGGTTGTCGCCCCACCACCCCTTCCAAGCGTCGTCGGGCCAAGGTCCGCGAACCGGCCCGAACATGTTTCGACCGAGAATCCAGGCTCCGATATTGGCGAAACCTCGCGCCGCCGTCCCGTCCCATCATCCGCTGAAACGTCCGGGTGCCGGAGAACCATTGATGCAACGCAGCGCCGCCGGCGCCGAGCGGATTATCGAGATCCTGACGGGGGCCGGCTCCGTAGCCGTCGAGCGAAATGGAGAAGCTGTGGACGCGCAATTTAGTCATAACTGGTTGCAGTGTAAAACAAGCGGAGTCGCCTCAAAAGGCGGCTGCAGCCAAAATTGGCCGCCCTACAAGACGCGATTACGGAACAACGGTTTTGGTTTGGAATCTTTGAGTTGACGCTTTTAGTCGGCGGGCCGTGCACAACTCCGATTCTATCCTGGGCTTGCTTGGGAGGCACGGCGGATGCTCAGTTTCAGACGATCGGCGATGGTATTGGCGGCGGCAGCGATCATGCAGGCTCAGCCCGCCCTGACGACGATCCAGGATATTCTCTATCGCGCGGACGGAACGCGCTTCAATGGGGAGATTTTCATCAGTTGGAATGCGTTTCAGGCCGGCGATACGTCGAACATCGCCACGGCGCAGGTGAAGCTGCCGATTGTCAACGGCGTGCTCAGCGTGAAACTGGTTCCGACGACCACCGCGTCGGCGGGAGCGAATTACCAGGTGACGTACAACAGCCAGGGAGTTTTTCAGTTCAGCCAGGTGTGGGCGGTGCCCCCGAGCACGGTTGTGTTGAGGGTGAAGGATGTGCTGGTGAGCGAGGGTACGGTGATCGGCGGCGGCGGCGGCGCGGGCGGGATCAGTTCGTCTCCCATCCAGATTTCCGATGTGGTGGGTTTAGTGAACGCGCTGTCAACGCTGACGCAAAAAGGCGCGGCTTTCGCGCTGGGACGCGCGGCGGTGATTAATTCTTCAGGACAAATCGACGGCGCGGCGGGAAATCTGGGCGATTGCGTGAGGGTGGACGGCAGCTCGGGGCCGTGCGGAGGGGGGGGGGGCGGCGGGCTGGTGCCGGCTTACGCCGACGCCGAGGTTCCCTCCGGCATCGTCAACGGACTGAACCAGATTTTCATAGTGGCGAACACGCCGTCGCCAACCTCGAGCGTCGAGGTGTACCACAACGGCATCCTGATGGAACAAGGCTTGGATTACACGATCGCCGGCGGCACGATTACGTTTGCCCCGGTTTCGGTGCCGCAGGTGGGCGATATCGTTCTGGTGAATTACCGGTATGCGAATCCGAACAACCCGCTGGGAACGTTGACTTCGCCGCAAGTGGTTTGCAGCACGGTGGGGAACGCTACCTCGAACACCTCGGCCACCACGCTGGGGACGTGCACGTTTCCGGCGGGACTGCTGGGAACGGGAGACCGCATCGAAGTCCGTTATCACTTCACGCATGTGGGGAGCACCTCGGGTTTCACGCCGCAGGTGGCTTTCGGCGGCACTCCGGTGTTATCGCGGACGGGGACGGCGGGGGACACGGCGTTCACGGGGACGCTGAATTTCGCGGTGAACGCCTCGACGCAGCCATGGAGCGGGGAAAGCTGGGGCAGCAGCCTGGCGTTCGCCGCGGCGCTGGGCGTGACGAGCGTCAACACAACGCAAAATTTGACAATAAGCTTGCTGGGACAAATGTCGTCGTCTACCGGAGACAGCATTGCTCTAAGTAGTTTCACTGTGGTGCGGTACCCGGCGCAGGTAAATCCGTAAGTTCAATTGCGTATGCATTACGGGAAACACGACTTAGTCAGTAGTACTTAAGGTGTTTCCCCGGTTATATATCTACGGCGAAATTGTCCTTGTATGGAACCAGAGGTTCCTGCAATATAGAAGGAGAAAGGGCGAGTCCCATGGTCAAATTCTATTACGATGCCTATCGAGTCTGGAGAGACGTCCGGGGCCAGGATATGATCGAGTATGCGCTGCTGGCGGCCGTGGTGGCGGTGACCGTGGCCGGATTCCTTCCGACGACCCTGATGCCCTCGGTGAGCACGATCTTTTCGAAGGTTATTTCGAGCTATAACGCGAGCTAAACACGGCGTCATAACTATTTGCGAATGTCCGCATGCTTACGCATGGCGGTTCCGTGGCGGCGGTGAGCGGATGCGCAAGTATTTCTGACGCTGTGTTGAGAGCAAGCGCTCGGGGCGTAGACACGAGTGCGTACGCCACAAACGCCCGGCAGCGATATCACTGCAGATACTTTTTGAGGTCGGGGTTTACCTGCGATTGCACTTCCGGCGTACCTAAATTTTCTTTATCGATCAGCTTGGGGGCTAGCGCGTTCATTTTTGTTACGGGCTTGCCATCCAGTTTATCCACGGCCAGCCGCACCGCTGCCTGACCCATTTTGAAGGGATTCTGAACCACCAGCGAATCGATGACGCCGTTCTTGACGTCGTCCAGAAGGCTGGGGCTCCAATCGAAACCCACCATTTTGATTTTCGTCTTGCGGTCGCGCAGGGCCTGGGCAAAACCCATGGAGCTGGATTCATTCGAGGCGAAAATGCCGTCCAGATCGGGATGGCCGGTGAGGATATTTTCGGCCTTGGTGAGCGAACTGGCGACTTCGGCATTGCCGAATTGCTTGTCGACGAGCTGAATCCCGGGATAATTCTTCTTTATAAAATCCTCAAAGCCCGATTCGCGGGCCATGGTGGACGCGGACCCGGGCATATTGGCCAGCATGGCCACCTTTCCTTTTCCGCCGATGAGCTTGCCAAGGCGCTCGGCTCCCATCTCGCCGGCATGATAGTTGTCGGTAGCCACTTGCGCGACGAATTTATCGGTGTCGATGCCGGAGTCGTAAATAATCACCGGGATGCCTTCGGAGGCGGCTCGTTCGACCACGCCGACCATCGCTTTACTGTCGATAGGCGCGAGGCAGATGGCGTCGACGCGGCGATTGATCATGGCGTCGACGACTTTGAGCTGACCGGTGTAATCGGTTTCCGATGCCGGGCCGTTCCAGATGATGTCGACTCCGGTTTCGCGGCTGGTCGAGACGGCTCCGGCATGGACCGACTGCCAGAACAGGTGGGCGTTTCCTTTCGGAATGACGGCGATTACTTTTTTCTTATCGCGGTTGCAGGCGGACAGGGCGAGCAACGAAAGCGCAAGAATAGCTAGCTTCTTCATGGGAGCCTTGGAATTGAGATTTTTCGAGCCGTTATTTTGCAATAATGCCGCAGGCGATGCGGTCGCCGGCGAGGCCTGCCGGGTCGGACTTCATGTCGTCGGCTTTTTCGTGGATGACTAATGCGTGGCCGAAGACCGAGTGGTCGCCGTCGGCCATGGTCACGGCGGTGTTGGTGATGGTCTTCTTGGCTGTACCCTTGGCGTCGACGGTGAAGTTCGGCATGTCGCCGGCGTGGTGTCCTTCGGGGTTATCGAGGCCGTGTTTCTTATTGTCTGGATTGAAATGCGGGCCGGCGGAGGTGAAGGGCGCTTCGCAGGCGGGGTTCTGGTGAATGTGAATGGCATGGTCGCCCGGGGGCAGGTTCATGAAGTTGATCGTGATGCTGACGCCGGTGCCGCCTTTGACTTCGGAGATGACGGCGGTTCCGACGCTACCACCCTTCGCATCCTTCAAAGATACGGTGACGGGTTTGGTGGCGGCGGAAGAAGTAGCCAGTAGCCAGGAGCCAGTAGCCAGAATGCAGAGAGCGCGAATTGTGTTGGTTGACATAGGAATAGTTTACAAGACTCTCCTGGCTGCCGGCTGCCGGGTACTGGCTACGTCCTCTTGTTAGACTGATGGATTGCATGTTCAGATTTGAGACGGCAGGGGAATCGCACGGGGAGTGCCTGGTGGCGACGGTGACGGGGATGCCTGCGGGGATTCCGGTTTCCGTTGCTGCGATCGATCGCGAGCTGTGGCGGCGGCAGCAGGGGTTCGGGCGCGGCGGGCGGATGAAAATCGAGACGGACCGCGCGCATATCGTCAGCGGCGTGAGGCATTCGAAGACCATCGGATCGCCGATTGCGATCATCATCGAAAATAAAGATTGGAAAAACTGGACGGACGTTCTTCCGGTAGAGGGCGACGGAGGGGATCGAAAACCGGTCACGCGTCCGCGGCCGGGGCATGCCGATTTAGCGGGCGCGATCAAGTACGATTTTCAGGACGCGCGGTACATATTGGAGAGAGCGAGCGCGCGGGAAACGACGGCTCGCGTGGCGGTGGGCGCGCTGGCGAAGGGGTTGCTGGCGGAGCTGGGGATTCAGGTGTTGAGCCACGTGATCGCGGTAGGCGAGGAGCGGTTGCATCGCGCGGCGCAGTGGGAAGAACTGGTCGCGTTGAGTAAGCGCGACGACGTGCTGCTGAACTGCGTCGATCCGGAAGCGGAGCAGCGCATGAAGGCCGTGGTCGACGAGGCGTATCGCACCGGAGACACGGTGGGCGGCGTGTTTGAAGTGGTCGCGCGCGGAGTGCCCGTGGGGCTGGGATCGCATATCGCGTGGGACACCAGGCTGGACGGGAAGCTGGCGCAGGCCATCCTTTCGATGCAGGCGGTGAAGGGCGTGGAGGTGGGATTCGCGGCCGATGGCGCCGCGTCGTTCGGATCGAAGGTGCAGGACACGATTCATTACGACAAGGGCGAGAGGAAGTTCACGCGCGGAGCGAATCGTGCGGGCGGGTTGGAAGGCGGCATGACCAACGGGCAGGACATTGTCGTGCGCGGGTTATTGAAACCAATTTCGACGTTGCGGCGACCGCTTGAAAGCGTAGATCTGACGACTCGCGAACCGGCGCTGGCGGCGTACGAGCGCAGCGACGTCGCGGTGGTTCCGGCGGCCGGAGTGATTGGCGAGGCGATGGTGGCCATTGTCCTGGCGGGGGCGGCGATTGAAAAGTTTGGAGGGGATTCGCTTAAGGAGATGAAGCGAAATTTCGAAGGATATCTGGAACAGGTGAAGAATTTCTGATGACTCATCCCATCACGAAGTATGGCCAGCCGGTGTTGGAACAGCATGCGGAACCGGTGACGGAGTTCGACACTGCGGAGCTGCACAAACTGGTCGACGAAATGTTCGAGTCGATGTACGCGGCGCGCGGAGTGGGCCTGGCGGCGCCGCAGATCGGCATCGGTAAACGGATCGCGGTGATCGACCTGACGACGGGCGAGGATCCGGCGCAGAAGATCGTGCTGATCAACCCGGAGATTGTGGCGAAGGAAGGTTCGCAGACGGGCGAGGAGGGTTGCCTGAGCATTCCGACGTTTCGCGAGCCGGTGACGAGGGCGCAAAAGGTCACGGTGCGGGCGAAAGACGCAACGGGAAAAGAGTTCGAGATGACCGGCGAGGATCTGCTGGCGCGCGCGTTCCAGCATGAGACGGATCATCTGAACGGGACGCTTTATATCAGTCACGTGAGTCCTCTGAAGCGCGATTTGATCCGGCGGAAGATTCGGAAATTGCAAAAAATCGGCGAGTGGGGATGAAGCTGGTCTATTTGGGAACTCCGTCGTTCGCTGTGCCGACGCTCGAAAGAATTGTCGCGGTGGGGCATGAGGTGGTGGCGGTGTTCACGCAGCCCGATCGGCCGAAAGGACGCGGACAGAAGGACGCGATGTCGCCGGTGAAGGAAGCGGCGCTGCGGCTGGGGCTCGCGGTCGATCAGCCGGAGAGGGTGCGTCGGCCCGAGGTGGTGGAGCAATTGCGGGCGATGGCGCCGGAGGCGATGGTGGTGGTGGGGTACGGACAGATCATCCCGCAGGCGATTCTGGATATTCCCCCGCAGGGGATCATTAATGTACATGCGTCGCTGCTGCCGAAGTATCGGGGCGCGGCGCCCATTCAGTGGGCCATCGCGCGGGGCGAAAAGACGACGGGCGTGACGACGATGAAGATCGACGCGGGGCTCGACACTGGCGCGATGCTGCTGAAGTGGGAGACGGAGATCGGCGAGGAAGAGACGGCGGTCGAGCTGGGAGCGAGGCTGGCCGAGGCGGGCGCGGATCTGCTGATTCGCACCTTGGTCGAGCTGCCGAACATCGTGCCGGAGGCGCAGGACAACGCGCAGGCGACGCTCGCGCCGATTTTGAAACGTGAGGATGGGCATATCGATTGGAAAATGCCGGCGCGCGAGACTTTGAATCGGGCACGGGGTTTCCAACCTTGGCCGGGTGCGTACGGATTCCTGCGCGGGCTCCGATTTCACGTGTGGCGCGGGGCAATTGCGGATTGCGAGATTGCGCCGGGAGCATTGCAGGCCGAGGGCAAACGATTGTTCGCCGGATGCGGCGGAGGGGCGATCGAGTTGATCGAAATTCAACTGGAGGGAAAGAAGCGGATGGCGGCGTCGGCATTTCTAAATGGATTTTCGGTGGCGGGCGAGGTCTTAGGATGAATTTGCCGCTGGGGTTTCGCTACTCGGCGACGTTTGCCGGGATTCGGAAGGTCATGAAAGACGACCTGGCGCTGATCGTTTCCGATACGAGGGCCACGGCCGGTGCGGTATTCACGCAGAATCGCGTGGTTGCCGGACCAGTCGAGGTCGCGAGGAAGAATGTTCGGGCGGCGCGGGGGCGGATGCGGGGGATTCTGGTGAACGCGGGGAACGCGAACTGCGCCACGAGGACCAGTTTGCAGGTGGCGATCGAAACGTCGCGCGCGGCGGCCAAGGCGATCGGCGCGAAGGCGGAAGAAGTGCTGCCGGCCTCGACCGGAGTGATCGGCGTGGAGCTGGACCCGAAGCTGATTCTCGACGCGCTGCCAGCGCTGGTTGCGGGCTTGAGCCCGGACCGGTTCGAGGATGCGGCGCGGGCGATCATGACCACCGACCTGGCCATGAAGACGGCTTTTGCCTCCGTCAAGGGCGCGCGGATCGCGGGGATGACGAAGGGGTCGGGGATGATTCATCCGCGCATGGCGACCACGCTGGCGTTCGTGACGACCGACGCGGCGATCGCGCCGGAGGCCCTGCGGACGGCGCTGAAACGCGCGTGCGAGAAAACGTTCAATCGGATTTCGGTGGATGGAGACACCTCGACCAACGACACGCTGGCCGTGCTGGCCAATGGAGCGTCCGGCGTCAGGCCTCCGGTGACCGCGTTCGAAGCGGCGCTGACCGAGGTGCTGGAATCGCTGGCCCGCCAGATCGTCAAGGACGGCGAGGGTGCGAAAAAGCTGGTGACGATCGATGTGGAAGGCGCGACCAGCGAGAGGGCGGCGGAGAAGATCGCGCGGTCGATCGCGAATTCGCCGCTGGTGAAAACGGCGATTGCGGGATCGGATCCGAACTGGGGCAGAATTCTTTCGGCGGCGGGAAATGCCGGGATCGCGTTCGATCCGCGCCGCGTCGACATCGATTTTCAGGGCGTCGCGGTGTGCCGCGCGGGCGTGGCGGCGGATTTTTCGGAGGACGAGTTGAAGAAAAAACTCGACGAGCCGGATTGTTCGGTAAAGTTCGCGATCCGCGGGCGGGGCAGGGGACGGGCGCGGTTCTGGACCTGCGATTTTACCGAAGAGTACATAAAAATCAACGCGAGTTACCGGACCTGATATGGGCACTGCGCTGCTGCTGCTGATGCTGGCGTTGGAAGATCCTCCGAAGGACGTCATCGATTTTTTCCGCTCAGTGGCATCGGAGTTGAGCGAAGCTCACGATAACGGCAACGGGCGGGCGTTTCTCGATCATTTCGACAAATCGATGCGCGGCTACCCGGAGTTTAGCGACCAGATCGAGGCGATGGTGGCTGCGGGCGAAGTTTCGACGACTATCGATTTCGTCAACACCGAGGGCAACGATCAGAAGAGGACGCTGGACCTCGACTGGCTGCTCGAATGCGAGGGGCAGAGGCCGAAGAGGCAGGTGGTGAAGTGCACCATCGAGAAGCGCGGGAAGAAATGGAAGATGACGTCGATTGCGCCGCTCGAGTTTTTCAGACGGGAGTAGCCTTCGGCGTTACGATAGATGAGTGAAGGTCCGGAGGTAGTGCGATTGCTGGAATCGAATGGTTGGCAATTGAAGGCGACGAAGGGCAGCCATCGTCAGTTCAGGCATCCGGCTAAGGGCATGGTTGTGACAGTACCAGGCCAGTTCGGGAAGGACGTGCCAGTTGGAACGCTGAAGGCGATTCTGCGGAGCGCCGGGTTGGACCCAAGAGGGGAGAATCGATGACGTACACCGTTATTTACGAAAAAGGTCCGACATCCTGGGGCGCTTACGTGCCCGATCTGCCGGGTGTCATCACGGTTGGCGAATCGCGCGAAGAGGCGGAGCGGCTGATTCAGGAAGCGATCGAGTTTCCCTTGAAGGGCTGCGCGAAGAAGGGCTTCCGATACCCATGCCTGCCAGTTTCGCGGGTGCGGTCGAGATCAACACTGCGGCCTAGCAGGATGCTGAAAAAGACGCCAGAACCTCCGCTCCCTGTGGTCGCGGCTCGGTAAGTGGTTGGTTTTGTGCAACGCCCATTCCGAGCCGCGACCGCAGGAAGCGGTGTTTACGACTTTTTCAGCAGCCTGCTAGGGAGCGGAAGGCGGAGTGCGTGAAGAATGTCCGGAGGCACTTGAATGCGAAAATGGCGGTGGTGGTGGTGGGTGCCCGGCTTCCACAAGCGGTGGAAACTTGAGGAGCGTCGGATCGAGGCTCCGTCGAATATTACAGGGGAGCGGTTATACGTTGAGCTGATGGCGCAGCGTCCCCGGGCAGGCGCCGATGCTCTCGACAGCAAGCTTTTGACTGGGTCGAGCGCCGGCAGCCGGTTGTTGGTCTTGCTCGTGAGCTCGACACTTCTGGCCGCCGGATTTTGAGCCGGGTCGGTATCGGCATTGTCGCAACCCTTATAGGCTGCGCATTTCTTGGATGGGGCCTTCTTCCTATCTCTATTGAAAATCAAACCTTCATGGAAGCCGTGAACGCCTGCGCAACATCCCCTGCTATATCTTGCACGGGTATCAAAATTCTGATGCTTCTGGGCGTTCCTATGCTCTTAGGGTTCAATGAGCGCACACTGACCTCGTTCGAGCGCGTTTTCGGTAGCTCGAATAAGCCTCAAAAAGGGTAAGTTTTGGGACGGACCGAAGATCTTGCCTTCTGAAAACCCGCGTTAGGGAACCCTCGCGAAGCCACCTAAGACGCGGCCGCGGCCAAGTGTGCCTCTAGCCGCTCTAATGGGGCCGGTATGAACGGTTCGCTACGGATTCGGCGTCCCAAAGAACCCGACCTTATCCACGCTCACATCCACCGCGACGTCGAAGAATCCGACCATCATTTCTTCCCAGCTCTGCTCACCCCATCGCACTTCGGCTTTGGGATCCGGGTTGCGAGGATTGTTTGCCGAGTTGTCGAAATAGCCGGTCCACACGAGCTTCGTGCCCTTGGGCAGATATCTGGGCGTCTTCAGCGGATAGCTCACCTGCCAGAAAAAATCGTACGGCTTCACGCGCAGCAGCGTTTCCAGCTTGCCGTCCGGATGCACGATAGCGTATTCGAACGCGCTGCCGCGCAGATGCATGTGCGGGAACAGGCTGATCAGGATCGCATCGCGCGGCATGGT
>OCZT010007788.1_pt1 | contig 10452 bp, 10 predicted proteins | sample 1539031 | NCBI WGS metagenome assembly OCZT01 (sample SAMEA3539308, study PRJEB22396) | soil metagenome | biome: tundra; feature: field; material: soil | place: USA | collected 2010-05 | depth 0.15 m
AAACCTTCTGGCAGGGAAAAACAATAAAAGTATAATAATGAATATCGCAAGTAAATATCTTTTGAAATAGTACATGAAATTATCCATCATTAGTTTGAGTTTGCTTTAAAATGAAAAACCAAACTTACCAAATATAGAAAGCAATTCAAACTATTTCTAATTAAATGAAGTCCGACACAAAAGACAGATTGTTCTCAGATAATCAATGTTATCACAGAATTTTAACCTCTCCTATAATTTTAAAAAAACAGGGTGCCCTTTTGAGACAGCCTATTTCTATTATATTGCAGAGCAATCAGTTCAGATCAGCATTAACTTTTTCCGTATAATTTTTTACAACAATCTTTTCGTGTTGTCTTCCTGTTAATCCTTTCACTTTGTTTCTCTCCTTCCAGATTTCAAGTGATGCATAAAAAGCAATACCCAGATCGAATGCTTTTTTGTTTCTCGCTTTAGCAGAAGTTACGAGGATATACGACATTATACAGGCTAATCCTACAATTACCCCCATAAGCCAGACAATTCCGATATCCCGAAGCGAATAAGACAAAACAATGAAAATAATATTGACTCCGATCAGTATAAGTGTTGCCTGTAAATGGGTACATCCAAGCTGCAGCAAACGATGATGTATATGCTGACGGTCGGCTTTGAATGGAGATTTGCCCTGTTTTATGCGCAGGATGAATACACGCAGTGAATCGAAAAGTGGAACTATAAGAACCCCGCAAACAACAGTTGGGGCTGATACAATTTTTACTGTTTCCTGAGCAACTAACTCAAGCTGCAGGAAACGACATGCCAGTACTCCCATGACAAATCCGATTACCATGGACCCGGTATCACCCAGAAATATCTTGTTCTTTTTACTAAATACATTAAAGTAGAAAAAAGCTGTCAGTGTCCCTACGAATGAAAAACTGAGTATCGTGTACGCAATATTCCCTGTCATCCAAAACCAGATGCCGAAGGCAGATGAAGTTAATATTCCAATTCCGGAAGCAAGCCCGTCAATTCCATCGATCAGGTTGAAACCATTAATAATTACTATAAATACAAAAACAGTAAGTAATATGCTGACAACATATGGCAAGTGCTGTATATGAAATAATCCGTATAAGTCAGTGATTCTGATTTTTACAAAAACTACAATTAAAATAACTGCAAGAATCTGCCCTGCCAGTTTTTTATAGGGGTCGATAATCAGGATATCATCTTTAATTCCTATGAAAAAGACAATGATTAATCCAGAGATAATATACCTCAGTTCGAATTTAAAGTATGCTCCGGCAAAAATTACGGTTGACAATACAAGTGCGACAAATAACGCTATACCTCCAAGGTTCGGTGTGGCACCTATATGTGACGTTCTACCGTTAGGGACACTGCAAAGACCTTTTAACCTTGCGATATTTACGATTGATGGAACAGTAAACCATGTAATGCCAAATGCCATTAAAAATCCCAGTATGATCAGTATATAATCAGGGATAAAAATAGAAGATATGTTGACAGGTAAATTCACAATATATATAAAAATCAGCTGCTTATCAGCTAAGTTGATTTAGTTTGAAAATCTCAAGAAAATCATTGCTAATTATCAATATCACTACTGCTTAAATTCAGCTAAAATTAAACCTTTGACTCTGACAAGAATTATATAATTTTTATAGAAAGTTACATAATTTACAGGTTTTCCGAATTAATGCATTTGCTGAAGAAGCAAGGCAATGTAACTATTGATATTTAGTGTGTAATATGTAAAGAGGCTGCCCTTTTGAGACAGCCTCTTCTATTTTATTGCAGAGCCATTCAGTTCAAATCCGCTTTAACTTTTTCATGGTAATTTTCTATTACATTCTTTTCACGTTGTTCTCCTATTAATCCTTTCACTTTATTTCTTTCCTTATAGATTTCTAATGAAGCATAAAAAGCACGACCAAGATCGAATGCTTTTTTGTTTCTTGCTTTAGCAGAAGTTACGAGGATATACGACATTATACAGGCTAATCCTACAATTACCCCCATAAGCCAGACAATTCCGATATCCCGAAGCGAATAAGACAAAACAATGAAAATAATATTGACTCCGATCAGTATAAGTGTTGCCTGTAAATGGGTACATCCAAGCTGCAGCAAACGATGATGTATATGCTGACGGTCGGCTTTGAATGGAGATTTGCCCTGTTTTATGCGCAGGATGAATACACGCAGTGAATCGAAAAGTGGAACTATAAGAACCCCGCAAACAACTGTTGGGGCTGATGGAATTTTTGCAACTCCCTGGGTGACCAGTTCCAGCTGTAAAAACCGACAAGCAAGGACACCCATAACAAAACCTATTATCATGGAGCCGGTATCACCCAAAAATATTTTGTTCTTTTTACCAAATACATTGAACCAGAAAAAGGCCGCTAATGTCCCTACAAATGAAAAACTAAATATTGTGTATCCAATATTCCCCGTAATCCAAAACCAAATTCCGAAAACGGCCGAAACCAATATTCCAATACCTGAAGCTAGTCCGTCAATTCCATCGATCAAGTTAAAACCGTTAATAATTACTATAAATACAAAAACAGTAAGTAATATGCTTGCAATGTAAGGTAAATGTTCTATATGAAATAATCCGTATAAGTCAGTGATTCTGATTTTTGCAAAAACTACAATTAAAATAACTGCAAATATCTGCCCTGCCAGTTTTTTCATAGGAGCGATAATCAGTATATCATCTTTAATTCCAACGAAAAATATAATGATTAATCCGGAGATAATATACCTCAGTTCGAATTTAAAATATGTTCCTGCAAAAATTACGGTTGATAATACAAGTGCGATAAAAATCGCAATACCTCCAAGTGTAGGAGTGGCGCTGAAATGTGATGTCCGCCCGTTAGGTTTATCGCAAAGATTTTTTAATCTTGAGATGTTTACGATTGATGGAACTGTAAACCATGTAATGACAAATGCCATTAAAAATCCCAGTACGATTAGTAAACAATCAGGGATAAAAATAGAATGTATGTTGACAGCAAAGTTCACATTATCATGATTTTTTGATCAGCAGTTTCGTTGATTTAGTTTGAAAGTTTTTGTCGATCAGATTATAGTTACTTATAAAAGTTGCAAAGAAAATTCTAATTAAACTGTATTAAAATACTGGGCATAAAATTACTAAATATTAAACATTGTTTTATGCATTTTAATAAAGACACTCTTATGGCAATACTAATAATCAGAAAATAATACAAAGCTAAATACCACATAACCAAAATGTTAGGACATATTTAAACAGAACATGTTTAGTTGATGTTTTTACGAAAGTCTATAATTACATGACAAACGTCTATTTTTCTGTGACGAAAATCTATTTTCGCACTTTCAGTTGAGTAAACTTTACTGTTCTGGGCAATCTAAACGATTAACAAAATATTCACTTGACACTTTTCCATCTTTTAACCATTTCATTTTTTTTCTTTTTTTACATCAGCAACTCCCCTGTAAAACAGCCTGGCATAAACCAACCCCCCAATCTCATGCATGGCATATTCCATCATGGTGATGTTCGATGATGCCGGGAACCAATCTCTTATTCCATTTTTCCAGTCTGATTTCACCAGGTGGTTCGTTGGTGCAGGGATCGGTATCTGTCCTGCTTTTCCGAAAAGGAACATAGCACGCGGCATATGAATGGCATCTGTAACAAGTATCAGGGTATTATTCGTTCCGAATTTTTTGGTATAATCAAATGCTTCCATCTGTGTATTTTCGGGTGTGCCGAGAAGACGGATCTCATTTGCATCCACTCCCAGAGCCAGGGCTGTCTTCATGAATGGCTCTGCCTCACTGATATTTTCGACTGGAGCAGAACCGGAAAGTACTATTTGGCTTGCATTCAATAACCTGTGTAACCTGAGAGCTTCTGTCAGACGGCATAGTGAGTTCACTGAAAGTTGGTCATTTGGAGGTAGATTTTTATTGTCTATATACCCGGATCCCAACACCAGGATATATATACTGTCTTTTTGATTAAATTGAGAAACCTCAAGTAATGGTGGAAAACGATTTTCCAGCGATCTTACCAATAAATCAGGAATAAAAGAAAAGGAAATCATTGCCAGCCAGATAATCGAAAAAAAGCCAAAGACCAGACCTGTCCTTTTACGTTTCAGGAGATAAATTGCTAACCCTGCCAGAAGAATAACCCAGAATATTGAAAGGGGCATGCCGAGAAAACTCACTTTAGAATTCATAAAAGGGTTAGTTGATAACCTGGTGATAACTAATTTGCTGTTTCTGCGATTATGAGGAATGCGTTTTCGTACTTCACTGCAAGAGCACTTTGCCAGTGCAATGATATTATAAACTCTTTATTCCCTGCTGGTTCCCCTATGAAATAATTTCTATTCATTGACGAAATTTTATCGTGCACTTCCGGGTGGATAACCTTAATTTAAAACCTTTTCGCATTCTAGCAATGGACAACATACAAATTAAGGTGAATAATATTGATGAAATTATATCTTAGTAAAATAAAACTATATATTTATCGTTTCAATATACATAAGATTAAGAAAAAAATCTCTTTAGTGTAACAAAACACTATATTAATCGTATAAATTCTTGATGTTAGTCAAATAATATTATATATTCGTCAAAAAAATTGACCTTTGAAAAATGTCTTGATAATAATATTCCTAGTTTTTAATACAATAGCCTCAGCGACTGATTATTATATAAGCTCATCAGGCAAGGATACAAATAATGGTCTTTCTTCTTCAGCGCCATGGAAGACAATAGCAAAAGTTAATTCCGCTTTTCCTATAATGAAACCAGCTGACAGAATTTTATTTAAGCGGGGTGATACATTTTATGGAACTATTACTATTACCAAATCAGGTACATTAGGACATCCAATTGTGATTGGTGCTTATGGTACGGGAGTAAACCCTATCATATCAAGCTTTTCAACACTATCGGGATGGACGGATGAAACGGGGGGAATTTATTCAAAAACTATTTCACTTGAATCAAAAGACTCTGTTTGTGTTTCAGTTAACGGTGTTAATACTGCAATAGGAAGATTCCCTAATACAGGATTCAATCTTATTGATTCACATAGTGGGGCAGTATCATTAACCGATGCTGATTTAGATGCTGCGGTAACAAATTGGACGGGAGCGGAAGTGGTGGTTAAGACACACGCATATTTGATAGAAAGACGGCCAATTACTAATCATACTTCACATACTATTACATTTACTGCTGCATTGGATAACCTGATAAACGGTTATGGTTATTTCATTCAGAATGACTTAAGGACATTAGATGCAACAAATGAATGGTATTATGATGGTTCAAAATTTTATATTTATGGGAATCCGTCTGCCAAGACAGTGAAAGTAAGCACATTAAAAACAGGACTTAAGATAGACGCGTATAATTATATAACGGTTGATAATATTAATTTTCAGGGGTTTGGGGGAGATGGTATTTATTTGAGGAATGCTGCGAATATTACGATACAAAACTGCGAAATAAGTTTCTGTGGAGAAAAAGGAATAAGTTGTAACGACATTACTAGTGGTGATTCGTATGGTTATTTGTTTGATAATAATATTATTAGCGAAATAAATGATTGTGGTATTTTTGTGTCATCCCAATTTGAGGGTGGTACAATAAGCAATAATACAATAACTGATATAGGATTGATACCGGGTGCTACTTTTACACGTAATATACATTGGAGTCCATTTATATATGAAGGCATAACAATAGAGGGTGTATTCAGTAGTTCAAACACAGTCGTTGAATATAATTCACTAAATAACATAGGATATAGTGGCATTATGTTTACAGGAACGAATATCATTGTAAAACATAACTATGTAAATAATTTCTGTTTGACACTTACGGACGGTGGGGGAATTTATACAAGTTGGGCACCTACAGGTTCTTCTGATCCCTATATAAGTGATTATGTCAATAGTACAGATCAGATAAATCTTATAAGAAAAAATATTGTGTTGAACGGCATTTCAAACATAGAAGGTAGTGCTGAAGGTACAGCAGATGCAGTAGGTATATATTTGGATGGTTATTCCTATGGTATTAGAGCAGATAGTAATACGATTGCTAACTGTAAAATTTATTCATTTTTTATTAATGGCAACAGGAGAGGCATTGTAACTAATAATACATTTTATAACAGTCCGTTGATATATGGAATGTCCAGATGGACAGAAACGGGATATTGGGATAGAGTTCCGGTAGATATACATAAAGACTTGCAAATAACCAATAATATTTTCTTTGCAAAGGATATTTCACAATATTGTTTTTATTACTGGACTAATTGCAGGGTTACGCCAACAGATTTGTCTTCGACTATTGTTATGGATGGCAATTATTATGTTAGACCTATTGAAGATAATCTTGTATTCTGGGCATTTAGAGAGGATGGAATAAGTTATTCGACAAGTTATTTTTACTATACTTTAGCAACATGGAAAACATTTCGTGGACAAGATTCCAATTCCCATACTTCGCCTATCAGTGTTGCCGATACATCAGATATTGACTTTTACTATAATGCAACAAAATTAAACAAAGTAATTACATTAAATCAGCCTATGGTAGACGTAAAAGGATTAAAATATGCTAACTTTATTATGTTGCTTCCCTTTACCTCTGCGGTTTTGATGGTTGATCCTAATCCTGCCAATCAGCACCCGGTTGTCACAATCTCAAGTCCTACTAAAGGTAATAAATATGGAAACCCCGCTACCATAACTATCGATGCACTTGCTTCTGATCCTGATGGCTCAATAAGTAAAGTTGAATTCTACAATGGTTCGGTCAAACTTGTCGAATTGACTTCAGCTCCTTATGAATATACATGGAAAGATGTTAAGGCAGGTACTTATTCGATAACAGCAATTGCAACGGATAATTTAAATGCAACGACTACCTCATCCCCGATTGAGTTTGAAGTGGTAGCCAACTCTAAGTATGATGTTAATTCGAATATTATAAATCTTTATCCAAATCCAAATGATGGTCATTTTTCGATTGAATTTATCAATCCACTTCAAAATGAAAAAAGTGAAGTAGTAATAACCGATTTAGCAGGGAAACAGGTTTATAATAGCCTCGTATCAAAAGAAGATATTATAAAACAAATTGATTTATCTTATATTAAGTCTGGTATTTATTTTCTTTTTATTATTTACAAAAAAATATTAGTAACGAAAAAAATTATTATAAAATAAGCGATGGTTAAATTCGTTTAATGTAATGTAACGTAATGTGTTATCTACGGTTTCAAATGATAAAAATAGGAAAATATTTATTTATCCGAATCCCGCTTATGATTCTTAGAATATGTCAATTGATGATCCTGCCCTGGCACCACAAATCATAAAGATTATTGATTTATCCGGCAAGGTTGTTTTTACTGTTCCTATAGAACAGGATATTAAAAATATTCAAGTTATGGAAAATCTTAAAACAGGCGTGTATATTGTTACTCTGGAATCAGGTAATTTAGTCCTTTATACAGAGAAACTGATAATAAATAACTAAAACTCTTAACCTGATTAATTCCTGCATTTTTTGTTCTGTAATCTTGGTCTCAATTATCCATCAAGTCATTACATATCCAGTTGGTTAAAATTGGTAATTACTTTATTTGGGAGATGGAAAGCGATATTCCTCACGTAGTGTTTTACAATAATCCCTTTCTTTAAATTTTTTCTTTCCTAGATTTTAACTACAAAATATTCTAAATAAATTGCTTTTATATTTCTCCTTATTGCAAATGATTATTCCGGACAACCTGAGCCACCGTTCCGGCTCAAATTGAGCCACCCATTTTAACGGTGGATTTGTTCCATAAAATTACTCTTTTTTTTCTGATTTTTTCTTTCTTAATGATTCTCCTTTTAATTCTATTCTATGAGCATTCCCTGCCAATCTGTCCATTATTGCATCAGCCAGGGTTGGCTCTCCTATAAAATCGTACCATTTAACAACAGGCAACTGCGATGTTATTATGGTGGACTTTTTCCCATATCTATCCTCAAGGATTTGCAATATTGCCAGCCTTGTTATGTTATCAAGTGGAGTTAATCCAAAGTCATCGAGTATCAAAAGATGAGTTTTTTCGATCTGATTAAGCAGCTTAATAAATGTTCCGTCAAGCTTGGTTTGAGATACTTTTTCCAGGAAGCGATTCATTCCATAGTATAACAAATCAAAGAAGTTTTCGGTCAGGTAGGAAGCCTGAAATTTAAAGCTAACTCGTATATATGATTAAATAATCATGTATCGGATTTTGATTTTCACGTTTCGAGTTTTTAGTCTTCACCCCCATTCTCCCATTCTCCCATTCTCCCCTTCATTCCTTTATGTCATTATGCCGGGTTTGAGATGTGAGTAATAAAGCATCATCAAGAGATTCTTCAGCTCTTTTAAATCTATATTTAATGTATTCGTCTATATTTTCAATCTTCATAACCGGATACCTTCCTTCTTAACATTTTTATAAAGAGGTGAGAATACCAGTTTATTTTTCCAATAGTATTTTGAGTAAATAAATGTTGATATAATTTGTCCTGACTCAAGTTCCAGATTATAGAGATCATCTCTGAATTTGTCTTCAATCTCGTTGGTAATATCCAGGTTATCAATAAGAATCAATATGTCCCAATCTGAATCCTGACGATTGTCACCTCTGGCTCGGGATCCGAGAAGAAAAGCCTCTGCAGCTGGATCTTTACTGTGAATAGCCTTTGTAATATTATTTAGAATTAAGTTCTGGTGCATATCATCAAATTATTAAGTCAAAGATACTAATTTTGTTTGATTCCGTGGTGGCCAAAGAGAGACGTGAGATATGAGACACGGAACGCGAAACGCTATTTCTTTGCGTATATCCAGGCTGCAGGATCAAATTTAATCTTAAATTCTTTTAAGTACCTTACAGCCTCATAATAATTATTAAAAGTATTAACTGAAACTAATTCAGCTTTTATTCCGTTTCGGTTGGTCATAATGATAATACTTGTTTTATATCCCCCGCTGCGAAATTTTTCAGCCGCAAGCCTGGCCTTTTCAGAATTAGCGTAAACATTTTGGTTTGTTATTTGGAATTGATAAAGTTTATGAGGAAATTAACAGCAAGCATTTTAAAAAGCAGTACAACGGGAAACCAACAAAGCGTTACCTGAAGTTAATGTAGCGCATTGAAGCCCACAAACGGGAAAAGGAAACACCCTTTGGGAATACTAAAAAGAAAAGCTACTGAAATAATTCAGCACGGCACTGAATAAATTCAGTAGGATAATTCATAACTTTGCCTTACATAGGCAGCCCATTAGTTCTAATAACCCGATCCGCGCAGCAGACAGGAGACAGACATTGAATTAATATTCTTATTATGAGAATAGCTATAAATCAACCATATTTTTTTCCTTACTTAGGATATTTCAGCCTGATAAAACATACTGATCTGTTTCTTTTTATAGATATTGTCCCGTTTATCCATCAAAGCTGGATACGCCGTAATCGAATATTATCAAAAAACAGAAGCTGGCAGTATATATTAGTGCCTGTCTTAAAGTCCCATAGAGGAACATTAATAAAAGATATTCTAATCTGTAATAAAAATAATTGGAAACAAATGATCCTTTATCAACTTCAATATTATAAGAAATCAGCTCCATATTATAGTCAGGTAATTAAATTATTAAATTATCTCTTTGAAAGTGAATTTACCGATATGGTTTCTTTAGATAAAAAATCCGTAGAAATTGTATGCGACTACCTTGAAATTGACTACCACATAAAAGTTGTCTCTGAGATGAATTTAAACATTGACAAACCGCAGGCCCCTGACGAATGGGCTTTAAATATATGCAAAGTCATAGATGATGTGGAAGAGTACTGGAATCTTCCGGGTGGGACCTTCTTCTATGACAGAACCAAATATGAAAATGCCGGATTTCAAATTAAATTTCTCAGGAACTATTTAAAGCCCTATAATCAGGAAGCCATTATATTTAATCCGGGACTTTCGATAATTGATGTTATGATGTTCAATAATAAAAAGGAAATCCATGAAATGATTGATCATTATGAATTTATATAAAAGAATAATGATTATTTTGAATTGGAATAAAGGGATAAATTATCAGATCGTATCACTTATGATTTAGGTCGGATTTAAAACATTACACCTTCTTAATTTATATGATTCAAAGTAAATTAAAATAATACCGGCTTTTAATATAAATGGCAAGGATCATAACTCCCCTGCTTATCTAGTTGATCCTTATTAATACATGTTTTTCATTAATTCATTAGCGTTGGATATTTACCTGAGACAAAATAAGTGCCTGGTAAATCCAGCGAAAAATTAAATTCAATATTTCTAGTCTCTTTAGCCTCATC
>OCZT010007789.1_pt1 | contig 10451 bp, 7 predicted proteins | sample 1539031 | NCBI WGS metagenome assembly OCZT01 (sample SAMEA3539308, study PRJEB22396) | soil metagenome | biome: tundra; feature: field; material: soil | place: USA | collected 2010-05 | depth 0.15 m
TCTGCAAGGCATTTGCTTCCATAGGATAGTACTGATCAAGATTAAAAGTGATCACATTCTTAAAACTTAATCCTTCCTGCTTATGCATACGCACCAACTCTGCATACATAGTTTTTGGCGTAGAACCTGTTGCCAAACCGATCACGCATTTCTCACCCTTTGCTTCTTTTTCTTTTATAAGATCAGAAATAACATTGGCAACATATACAGATCCTTCCTTTGGAGAAGGAAATATTTTTACCGGAATTTTTTCTAATGAATCAGTAAGATCGATCCTTTGATGCATGTTATAATTTTGCTTTTAAGATTCAAGTTATAATAATGATCGAAATTTTTAATGGGGTATTTCAAATTACGGAAATAAAATAGGTAATCTCAAATTTGATTTTTGAGATTACCTATTCTTTTGTAGAATATTAAGAAGCATAGATAAGGTCTGCAATTCACAAAGCAACTATTTAAAAGATAGATTTACACTCCCGCAATCCTTTTTTTATATTCTGTTAATGCATCATCTAAACGGGCTTTAGAATCCCCCGCTCCTGGTGCGTTGTGCGATGGATGAATAAATAATTTCACTCCCCTGTCTGCTAAGATTTCCGCAACGGTGGTAATCGTCATCCAAACGCAGGTGATGAAAGCCATTGTAGAAACAGGTCCTATTTTATCTACGTGATTTTTAAGTGGCACTGATGCATCTTCAATAGGAGCGCAGGTATCCACAACGATGTCTGCCAATTCAAAAATATTCTTTCCGCTGGAGTGCCTGGTCTTTTTTCCTTTGGCTTCAGCCGCGGAACCAAACACTACTACTTTCATTCCTTTCTTTTTTGCTTCAAGCGCAATGTCAATATTTACATTGTTGATTCCGGAATGAGAAAAAAGCCACATGGTATCGCGTGTATCAAAATTATATCCCTTCATGATTTCCACACCATAACCTTCTACCCTTTCCAAAAATATAAATTGGTGTACACCCATTTGGCCGGTGATGTTGGTAAAAAAAGTAAGAGGTAATTCAACCATAGGATGGAACCCGACAAAGCCGCCAATCCTTGGGTACATTTCTTCTATTGGCAAAGTAGCATGCCCGCACCCAAATGTATGAACCCATCGCCCACTTTCAATGCTATCTGCCATTATCTGCGCTGCTTTGTTGATGTTTTCCATTTGTGTTTCTTCAATTTGGGACATGATTCCCCTGGCATTGGTAAGCCATTGTTTTGCTAACATAATTTTTTGTTTTAAATCTTTATTTGTTGTTTTTTAATTTTTTTAAAATTGCTATGCATAGTACAATCATTACAACTAATTCTATAAAAGCCACTGTTATCAAATTGCGGATACCATAAGTTTGCGCAATGATTCCCATGCCATAATTGATAATCATGTTTCCCAATAAAGCAATCACAAAAACCAGGCTGAATGCGGTTCCTGAGAGTTCTTTATAACGGTTACCTACAAAGCCTAACATGATTGGAAAGCCACCGGCCAAACCGGCACCTAATAATATTAATCCGGCTACTGAAGGGTTAAATGTTTTTCCCACTGCTAAAAAAATCAATCCTAATAATATCATTGAAAAAGAACCCAACCAGATTTTTTTTACATCTGTATTTCTGAAAACGCTTCCTAATAATAATCGCATTACCGTCATTCCGACAACGAATAATGAAAGCGCATACAATGCTTTATTGGGTTGAATAGAAAGTTGATTAGTGAGATAAGTTGTAGTCCAGTTATTGATGATGGCTTCAAAAGCGCTTTGAAAAAAAAGAAAAAAAGCAATCAGTATTAAAACGCCATCTTTTATTAAAGAAAGACTATGTGTGATTGGGAAACCGCTGGTTTGTTTTGGTGGCGGAAATTTTATCAGCAGATAAAATATACCTACTGCTAATGTGGTGAAGCCAACAATCGATACAATCAATTCATAATTAAAACGGTTTTCAAGAACACCCAAAATAAAAGGCATTCCTAATGCGCCTAATCCAAAAAAAACACCCAGCAAACTCAAGTTAGCGCCTTTATCTTTTTCACTGATATCAGAAACAAGCGCATTGGTAGCGCCATTGATTGCTCCGCCTCCTAAACCGAATAGAAAAATAGAAATCTTTAATAAGCTGTGTGAAGGCGCATAGGCGATCCCTTCAAAACCCACAAACATGCAAAAGCAGGAAAGCGCTAATAATATTTTATAACCGTATTTATCGCAAAAAGTACCAAATAATAAAGATCCCACTAAAATTCCAAATGGCAAAATAGAAAACAATGTGCCTGAAGAAATTTCATCAAGCTGGTATTTTTCTTTAAGTCCCGGAACTACCGCGCCTAAAGTAATTAAACCCATACCAAAGAATAACATCCCGATGCAGGCGGCCCAAAAAACCAATCTTTTTTTATACATTTTTGTATTGAATAAATTATGGATGAAAATTTTTTAATGCCAAATATCCTGCACCATACACACCTGCATCACTACCCAATGCAGAAGATTCAAAACTTACCTGCTTAATGCTTATTGGTTGCGCCCATTTAGTGGCTTCTGTTTTTATTGCCGATATCAATGGAATTGCAGGGCCAAAAACGCCACCGCCAAAAATAATTTTTTCGGGATTGAATAAGCTTACCAAATTTGCTGCTGCCATTCCCCAAAACTCAATACACATTTGTATCACTTTTATTGCAAGCGGATCATTATTTTCATAAGCGGCAAACACATCATGAGAAGTAATTTCTGCAAGTGGTTTATTTTTAAGTTCGCCTGAATAGTCTTTTGTTTCGTCCAAAAATTTTCCTGCAATTTTTGCAATCCCTTCTCCTGAAGTATAATGTTCAAAACATCCGCACTGAATATACTCATCATTAAAAGGCTTTTTCAAAGCCATCCATCCAATAGCTCCGGCGATATCATGTGCGCCACGCAACACATTTCCATTTACTAAAATTCCCGCACCAATACCGGTTCCTACTGCTAAAAAAATAGCATCCTTACATTGCCTAGCATTGCCGTGCCATGATTCACCTAAAATATAACATGCCCGGTCGCTATCAATAGTAACAGGAATTTCTCCACAGATATTTTTAATTTCCTTGAGTAAAGGATAATCATCCCATTCAGGGATATTTGGCGCCCAAACGGTTCCGGTTTTAATGCGATAAATTCCGGGAACAGAAATGCCAATAGAATTAATTCCTCCATGTATTTTTGAATCTCTTAATTCTATAAAACAATTGGCAATTAATTCACACACCTCTTTGCCTTTCCTGTTTTCCAATGGAATGTTTTCTTTGTATAAGATTTTTCCGGCTTCATTAAAAAGCGCTAAAGCCAGTTTGGTTCCACCGAGGTCAATGCCTAATAAAGTCATATTAGTTTTTAAAAATAAAAGGTTTTTAAAAATTTAGAATGCAGGATTACGCTGTTTTGAAACACTAAATTAAATAAAATCGCACAATCTTGCAAATAAAATTTGTTCTTCAAATAATTTGCCGGAATTAAAAAAGCGCCCGGTGTTGTTCTTCAATTTAGCTACTAAATTTTCGATACTCTGAAAATTGAATAAAACTTAAATTATTCATCTCCATTCGTACCAAAGGTTTTAAAGCTTTCAATAAATTTAGGAAAGAAAAAATAATTAATTGATAATATTTGTAAATTTGATTGATTACTTTCTATTATTGAGAACTAACAAACATCGCAAAGTCATAAATAGCAAAAGCAGTTTTATGCGTTTTTAAAATTGTTTTCAAGAGCAATTTATAAAACCGGGTTAAAAAAATAGGATGCAATCTTACTTATTCGTTTAAATTAAAAAACAATGGAAACACCCGTTACAGGTATGTTTAAAAATGAACGGCATGCATTTATCCTCAGGCAGATTAATTTACACAATAAAGTTTTATCATCTACACTCAGCGTTCAGTTGCAGGTTTCAGAAGATACGATCAGGAGAGATTTGGCAGAGCTTGCCGATGCGGGGGAAATCATAAAAGTTCATGGCGGCGCTCTTTCAAAATCATACCACTATCCTGTGCAACAAAATTCCGTATATGCGCAGAATGAAAAAAAAGTGATTGCCAAAAAAGCTGTTGAACTCATTAAGCCGGGCATGACCGTGCTCACTGAAGCAGGAACTACCATGCTGGAAATGGTTAGGATGATTCCTGATGAAATTGAAGCGACTTTTTTTACAGTAAGCCCTTTAATGGCTTTGGAATTAACAGAACATCCATTATTAACTGTTATTTTATTAGGCGGGCAAATTGATATGTCTGCCCAAATTACTATTGGAGAAAGGCCTATCAGCGAATTGGCTGAAATAAGAGTGGATCTTTGTTTTTTAGGTGTAAACGCAATTAATGCAAAAGTCGGATTAACAGAAATAGATTGGAAAGTGGCACAAGTGAAAAAAGCTATGATCCAATCATCAGACAAACTGGCCATTCTTACCATCGCGGAAAAATTAAATTCAGTCTTTAAAATGAAATTGTGCAGCCCACGCATCATTGATTATTTAATTACCGAATTAAAACCAAACGACAAACGCCTAACAGCTTACAAGAAAAATATTAAAATCATGTAACGAAATAAATTATTATTTCTTTCCTGCGCCCCTGCGTAATTCTGCAATGGGCATCACAATCAACTTACCTACAGGTTTATTATCACGATAGGTAATTACTTTTAAGTTAGCCGCATCCTTAGGAACTGATAATGGATTTTGATATTTGGGATAAAAATTATCAGGTTCTGTTTCATCAAAACTGTAATAAATATCCAAGCCGTCTATTTCTGTTTTTAATTGTATCAGCAAGCTGTCATTAGCATCTTTAGTGGTTGTAAAGATCGGATCATACATGCTCCGCGAATATTTGGTATCAGAAATATCAAATCGCTCAAATTGTTTTTCAACCCTTTGATAAAAACTTTTCCAATTTTTTCCCGCTGCTGTTGTCCATACACATTCAGCAGTTGCCAATGCACGCGGCCATAACATATATTCCGCATGGCGTATAGTTGAAAGCCTTTCGCTCCAAAGATTGCATTGTCCGCCTAAAATATATTTAGGATCTACTCCCGGTGGCAATGGGTCAAATTCATAGGCTTTATTCAAACGCAACATGGAATAAGTTGGAGGCTCTGCAACTGGATCTCCCTGGTACAAATCGAAATAAGCAAAATCATTTGGTGTCATTACTACATGATGATTCATTTTTGCTGCTTCAATTCCACCTTTCATTCCGCGCCAGCTCATTACGGTGGCATCAGGAGCCAAACCTCCTTCCAATATTTCATCCCAGCCAATTATTTTTTTCCCTTTGGACTGCACAATTTTTTCAACTCTTTTTATAAAATAACTTTGTAATTCTTCGGAATTTTTTAAGCCTTCTTTTTTCATTAGCTGCTTGCAGGCTTCACTTTTTTCCCAATATCCTTTATAACATTCATCGCCGCCAACATGTATGTATTCGAAAGGAAATAATTGTGCTACTTCTGTAAAAACTTTATCTAAAAAAGTATAAACATTTTCATTGGCAGGGCAAAGTGTATTATCCAAAAGCCCGTAAAAAGTTCCTTTATCCCAAATCATAAACCTGTCGCCGGAATTTACCTGGTAAGTTCCGGGAGTACAACTCAGCTCAGGATAAGAGGCCACCGCAGCAAGGCTATGGCCCGGTATGTCTATTTCGGGAAGTACAGTTACATAACGGTCTGCGGCATATTTTATAATTTCTTTTATGTCATCCTGTGTATAAAAACCACCGTAAGTTTTTGGTTCATCTGGAAATGGTTTAGAAAATTCGCCCCATCTTCCTGTTCTTTCAGCACGCCACGCTCCTACTTCAGTAAGCTTGGGCAAACTTTTTATTTCCAAACGCCAGCCCTGATCATCGGTTAAATGCAAATGCAGCATGTTGTATTTATATTTTACCATGTTGTCTATAAAATCTTTTACCTGCTGCTTTGTAAAAAAATGACGTACCACATCAAACATTATTCCCCGCCATTTAAAACGCGGATAATCTGTAATCTCTACTGACGGAATTGTCCAGGAAGTTTTTTGCTGAAACGTATTGCTTTCAATTTCTTTTGGTAAAAGTTGTAATAATGTTTTTAAACCATAAAATAATCCTACAGGTTTATTGGCATGAATGAAAACCCCTTTGGTGGTTATAGAAAGTGTGTAACCTTCCTCGCCTAAAATGGCTTCATTTTTTGTATTGAGTAATAAATGAATGCTATTTAAATTACTTTTTTCATTTTCATTTACATTAATTTGATACCCGGTGACAGTAGAAATTTTTTTGCTGAATTCCAATGCCATTTCTTTTACATCAGGAAGAGTACTGTTAAGTTCAATCGCAATATTTTTTGGCAAGGTGAAATTTCCAGAAGTGCGGTTAACCTTCACCGGTAAGGGAATGATGTTAATATCATCAGAGGCAAATGTGTTTACTATTATCATCAATTGAAAAGAAAAGAGGAAAAATATTATTTTCATGAGTTATCTGTTTTATTTTTTTAGTGTAAGATGGCAAGCAATTTAATTAGTGCATAATCTTTCAAGGCCAAAATTGGTTATTCAAGATGGCTTTTTGCCCACATAATTATTAATTTATTTTTATCCGAATTCCATGCTTTTTTATAAAGCTCCCTAACAACCTCTAACCACTTTTGTTTTCTATCATTTACATCACCAATATCTTCTGTTCCGCCTGCCATTTTGTAATCTTCTCTACGGGTACTGCTGATCCTGGCATATTGGCCGGTTTGCGGTTTTAAATCATCATTGGTTAAATGTAAATAAAATTCCAATTGTTCCGATGTGCAGGTTTTATCCCTGGGAAACATGGTGCTGTCTTTTATGTAAACAGTGACACCGTCTTTAAAAACATAAGGTTCCTGGAAGCTCTTTGTATATTGATCTTCATACACTACTCCTTTCACAGGAAATTGTGCACCTGATTGTCCTTTTATCCATTGGAATAGTGCATCAGTGTATTTATAATCCAGGCTTTTCTTCACTTCCCAACAGGTTGTTGCAATCCATAACGCTAATTTTTCAGGAGAGGGGTTTAACAGGTAAACTTTTCCTGTTTTAGGCTGGCCGGTGTAAAGATCTTTTCCTGTTTGGTATTCATATAATTTTACAGGGAAACCTTCCCAACCCGGTAAAGTATCTGTAACCGCCAAAAGCTTTTGTGTCATATAAGCGTGATCCAATAAGTCTTTTGTTTTTTGGATTAATGCCGGCATACTGTCTCTTAAATAATCTGCGGGTATTTCATTTTGTGCTGACAGGGAAAATGGGAATATGAAAGCCAATGATAACCACATTACTTTTTTCATGAAATATATTTAAAAATATTAAAATCAGGTTAATAATAAAATCAATTAAGCAATTCACTTATTTTCACAAATTGATAACCACGGTTTTTAAATTCCTGAATTAAAGCCGGCAAATGAAAATAAAATTTATCTGTACGTCTTGGATCTGTACCAATATGTGAGAGTAAAATAAATCCATTCAAACCATTCGTTGATTGTCGTTCATATTGCAATATAAAATTCATTATTGTATCGCTGCTTAAATATTTATTGCCCATTTCAGGATATGTATAATCCGCATTGCTGCGGGTTCCCGGCGAAAAATTTACTAATTGTAAGCCCATTTGACCAGTCCATTTAGATATAGAATCATTGTACCATTCATACGGCGGTAAAAAATAATATGCATTGTTTTTATCAATACTAAATTTATTTAATTCATAATAAGAGCTTTGTAAATCTTCTGTAAATTGTTGATGTGTTACCAATAGGCTGTCTCTTTTTTCCCAATCGCAATACAATAAATGCTTATTGGAATGAGAACCCAAATAATTCCCATTCTTTTTCAATTTCTTTATGATAGATTTTAATTTTGGATTCCTGTAAAAATTTCCTGTAAGAAAAAAAGAACCATGAATATGTTGTTGTTGTAAAACATTCGCAATGTAATTTCCGCCATCTGCGAATTCATCCCCGGTAAAAACCAATGCAATTTTTTTAGCAGTAGTATCGCCACGAATAATTCCGCCATGAGATATTATCTCGTTAGTTTTGGGTGAAATTTTTTTTTGAGCTTCCTGTTCTTTGGCTGCCATTAAATAAATCAATGAAGCAGTACCATCCGTTGTAGGTTCATTGGTACTGTAATCTCCTGCATCATCATGATACACAACATAATCGGATTGAAATTCAGCATAACTATCAGGATGTAATAATTTCAGCCCGCGCAAATTTTTATAAATACTTCCATAAACCGGGCCATCAACCAATGCACCATCTAATGGATAGTGGTACAAAAAGGAAAAGGAGGAATGTGGGTCTGTTGGTGTATCTCCATTTGAAGGCAACCCATAAACCATACTTGTTCCCCAGGGATTACAACCGAAAAGCCAGTCATAGCAGGCCTGTTCAAGTTCAAAAAATTGTTGGTCGCTACTTAATTGCCTGTACAAATAGCATTGAATGGCAAAAGAGGTATTGAGATTATTAGAGCACCAGATAAAAGGAACTCCGCGATAAAATGCATTCTGCTCCGCTTTTTTCCAAACTCTGTTGATACCTTCTTTATAATAACCAATCAATTTAGTTTTATTATTTGCATCAGAATTTTTTGCCAGTTCATAATGGCCAAAATTGTGAAATGGGTACCATTCATAATGATTGGCGGTATCCTGTCCCATCCAGGGTGTTACCTTTTCTTTTGAACTGTAATTTAAAGACTCATTAAAATATTTTTTATCACCCGTAAGTTCATACAAAGCGGCCGCTCCCAATTCCATATCATCTACCCAATTATCTTCTTGATAATAATAAGGTTCCCGATTTGGAGCAGTTTGGCAAACTCCAGGTTTATCTAATCCTAACTGGTAAGCAGATAAGGATTTTTCTTTAAATAATTTCGCTAATTCAGGATCAATCTTTTTATACAAATTAGCCGCGAGTGCAAATGCACTTGCAAACTTTCCTGCAGTTGAAGCAACCCCTGTTGAATGATTTTTATAATTCCCCAAACCTTGTGGTTTTCCTGATGCGAAATAAACGGGCCGGCCTCTGCCGGGGCCTAAACCATAATCAACAGAATCTAAATTTGGCAAACGAAAGCCGTGGTGGTCTCGGTCATCAGCCAATTGATTGAACATCCAATCTTTCTTGGGATGCATTTTCAGCAACCAATCTAATCCCCATTTAGCCTCGTCTAAGACATCAGCTTTCCCATTACTACCATCTAATCCATTTGCTAAATGAGTATCTTTAAATACACCAGGGAAATCGCGGTAAGCAGCCAATAAATGGTAAGTTGCATTTGCAGATGTGGTAACATATTGTAGATAATCTGTAGCATCGTGCCAGCCACCCCACACATTAATAATAGTACTGTCCGGCATTGGCCCGTACATCGTGTAACCATCATGCGTATGGCATGAATCTTTGAGAAAAGGATTGAATCCACTGCGTTGCTGCCGCATGTAATGAAGCCCAAAATCAGCCATGCCGACATACACATTTTCTGCAATTTTGAACTGCGGTGAAATAGCTGAGCCACATTTGAGATAATAAGTTCCAGGATTTTTATAAGAAGAAAAATTTAACCTGAAAGATTGGCTGAAAGGCCCATAACTGCCAAAAGCTTTACCTGTAGCAGCGGTAAAAACAATTTTTGAATTTCCAGATGTTATCAACTGAAAATCTTTTGGCAATTCATTATTCTTACTTACCCAAACAGCTACTTTTATTCCATCGGGAGTATAACCTAATTGATTTATCCTTATCCATTCTTTTGGATTTTCTTTATTCTTAAAAGAAAAAATAATTCCAATGATCATGAAAAGCATAACGAATTTCATAACTGGTTTCATTATTGGAAAAATAGAAATCTCATTTACCTTTTTACCCTTCAGTTTTTCGTTACGCCATTTTAAATTTTTGTAATAACTCATAAGAATGAAGTTTATATTTTCCATTATCAATCATTAAAAATATTTCCTTCTATAACAGCATGTTTCACCTGAAAATCCTTTGAGAATATAACCAGGTTCGCTTTATACCCTGTTTCTATTTTACCAATACCTGATGCTTTTATTAATTGTGCGGGATAAGTGGAAGCCATACGCAGCGACTCATCTAAAGGAATTCCAACATGCTCAACACAATTTTTTACAGCCTGCAAAAGTGTAAGCCTTGAACCTGACAAAGTACCATCCGGCAATCCAAACCTGTCTTTCTTTTTTACATGAATATAGGCACCTTCTTCAACTTCTTCTACCGCATCTGTAATTAAAAACAATCTTTCCTTCATTAATTTTTTGCTGATAGATAAAGCATTAAAATCTACATGAATCCCATCTGCGATTATACTGGCATAAATATTTTTGGTAAGAAAAGTAGCACCCGGCAAACC
>OCZT010007790.1_pt1 | contig 10451 bp, 6 predicted proteins | sample 1539031 | NCBI WGS metagenome assembly OCZT01 (sample SAMEA3539308, study PRJEB22396) | soil metagenome | biome: tundra; feature: field; material: soil | place: USA | collected 2010-05 | depth 0.15 m
CCAGTAATTGGCGTTCGCAAAGGCGGCCAGACCGAGAATCGCGAGGCAACCGACCACGCCGATCACCGTCTCAGCCCACATGGGTCGAACCGGGAACGCAAACCGGCGACGCTGCCGGCGCGCACTGAAGAGGAACCCGACGACTGCGAGACAGCCGAGAACGCCGACGCCCCACGTCAGTGTCGCGCCCATCGAGCCCGCGGCCCCTCCGCCGATCAGCTGGAAGGTTGGGTCAAGGCCGGATACGGCGGCGCCCTGCGACAGGTACCAGACGAGTCCGCGGATGGTCAGCAGGCCGCCGAGGGTGACGATGAACGAGGGCACGCCGACGTAGGCGATGATGAAACCCTGCACGGCACCGAATGCGGCGCCTATCGCGATCCCGATGGCGAGGGCGATCGCCCAGGTCAGAGGGAAGTCAGCAGGCAGGTGCAGGATGTTGGGGAACCAGTCGGTCATCAGCAGCGCGTAGCTCATGGCCACGAAACCAACCAGCGACCCGACCGAGAGGTCGATGTTTCGCGAGACGATGACCAGGACCATCCCGGTCGCGATGATCGCGATGCCCGTCGCCTGCACGGACAGCGTGACCATGTTCGTCGCGCTGATCATCTGCCCGCCGCTCAGGATGTCGAAGGCGAGCAGGATTACCGCAAGTGCGACGAGCATCCCGAACAGCCGGAGATCGACTTCGGTCTGCGCAATGAGCCCAGACATGGATCGCCGCGACGGCGGCTGGGTCTGAGCCTGTACCGGTGGCGCATCGGCCACGTTCGTCACGGTGGCGCTCCTGTTCCACGAAAAGGACCTGCGTCCACGGGGTGTTGCCCCGCGGACGCAGGCCAGGCTATCGAGTTAGTGCTTGACTATCCGTTACTTGCAGGCGGCTGGTGCCGAAGCCGCGGCCACCCCCTTGCAGAGGTCCGCCTTGGTGATCTGGCCGGCATCGATCGCGACCTGGAGGGTGTCCGCGGTCAGCGGGGTCGGCTGGAGAATGAACGAATTGACCACAACCCCACCCGGGGTCGTGAAGGGCTTGGAGGACAGACCAGCCACGGGCGCAACCGTCGGGTCGATGAGCCCGGACGGAAGGGTCAGGCTGGCCATCTTGGTGCCCTGGCAGAGCGCCAAAGCGGCGGCCCCGGTGGCCTTGCCGAGCTCATTGGCGTTCTTGAACACGTCAACGAACTGCTTGCCGAGGGCTACGTTGTTCAGGTTGGCCGGGTCGCCGTCCTGGCCGCTGAGCGGCGGGAACCCGTAGTTCTTGGCCGTGAGAGCGGCCACGACGCCGAGCGCCGTGCTGTCGTTCTCGTCGAGGATCGCATCGATCTTCTGTCCGGACGAGTTGGCCTTGTCGATGATCGTTTCCATGTTCGCCTGGGCCGTCTCGGTCTTCCAGGCGGCGGTGAACGTCCCATCCGCCGGCCCGATGATCTTGATGTCACCGGAAGCGACCTTGGCCTTGAGGCCCGCGTTATCCCAGCCTTGCGGCAGGAATGTCGCGGCGTTCGGGTCGCCCGGGTCGCCCTTGATGAGGACGTAGTTGCCCTTCGGGACCTGCGCCAGAATGGCCTTGGCCTGGGCCGCGCCAACGGCGACGTTGTCGAATGTGATGTACAGGATGCTCGGGTCCTCGATGAGTCGGTCATAGGCGATGACCGGGATCCCGGCATCCGACGCCTTCTTGAGCGCCGGCAGGATGGCCTTGTTGTCCTGAGCGAGCAGGATCAAGACATTGGCGCCCTTCGAAATGAGGGTATCGACGTCTGTCAGCTGCTGCTCATTGCTGAGGTTCGCGTCAGCGTCGATGTACTTCGCGCCGCCCGCCTCAACGGTCTTCTGAATGCCCGGCTTGTCGTGCGCCGCCCAGCGCGGCTGCTGGAAGTTGTTCCAGGAGACACCGACTGTGCAGGGCTTGGCGGCCGTGGTGACGGCCGGAGTGGCTGGGGCCTGCGTCACAACTGGGGCCGTGGTCGAGCCTGAGCTCGAACAGGCCGACGCAATGAGCGCGGCAACCGAAATCAACGCCACTGCTTTGCGACTGATCATCATAGAAATCCTACCTCCCTTAAGAGTCCGCGGAATGTTTCCGGTTCTACCGACCGCCTCGGAGTGTTGCGCTGGGCCGTCATCCTACTGTCCGCTCTGTTGACTGCGAATGTCCCGGATGGTGGTCGGTGGATCGGGTACTTGGCACTCGGGATCGAGGTCCCGCGGTGAAGCCGCGCAATCGTATGCCGCACATCGAATATCTGCAAGAGGTTCCGGGATAGTTGACCGCTGCGGCTAACGTATGCTACATACGTATTCTGCATATTTCGTCTGCCCGCGTCCCACCACACGCCCGTTTCGATCGGGAGCCGGCCTTTCCAACAAATTCGGATGCCAGACTCCAATCTCCCTTACGCTTCGGCCTCGTTGCCCCGACCTGCGGATGCGAGCCGCGGAATCGGCAACTAGCCGGTCAAGATTACCGGCGCCGATGCGTGTCGATGCAGTGAGCGATGTACCGGGGTGCGCAAGATCCCACTCAGGCGGAGATTCGCCCTGGCGGCAGTGGCGGTCTTCGTTCTGATCGCGAGCGGCATCGGCGCCTTCGCGGTCCACCCATGGGACACGGGGCCGACATGCTCGGCCAAACGGGCTCATCCAGAGTGGTCTGTCGCACGGCGCTGGGACGAAGCTCTGCTGGACGCGATCCGGCGCGCGCTCCTTTGGCCGAACGGGGTGGTCGGGCCATGGCTAAGCGTGACGGCGAACCAGTTCGTCGTGATCGACCGGAGTGCCACCTCGGCGCGCTCCTGGTCGCCTCCTCAGGGCTGAACGGAAGGACTGCACGTATGGTCATGACACGCCTAGTCGAGATCAACCTGCCGGATTTCGGCATGCCAGACGTACGTCCGGAGATTCCAGCGCAGCTGTACGCGACCCGAATTGGCCACTTGAGAGAGCGAGCTGAGGCGCGCCGGTACGATCGGATCGTGGTCTATGCGGACCGTGAGCACAGCGCCAGCCTTTCTTACCTGACGGGCTTCGACCCACGCTTCGAGGAGGCGCTCCTGGTCCTCGGGCCGACAGACAAGCCGGCAATTCTGGCCGGCAACGAGTGTCGCGGGATGGCGGCGGCGGCGCCTTTGCCGATGCGGACCGTCCTGTTCCAGGAGTTCAGCCTGCCGGGCCAGCCCCGCGATCGGTCGCTGCCGCTTGCTGAGATCCTCGCCGCGGAAGGCATCGGGAAAGGCAGCCGAGTCGGCGTGGTCGGCTGGAAGACCTACGCGCGCCGCGAGACGATCGAGGCGCCGGCGTTCATCGTCGACGAGCTGAGGCGCCTGACCGGACCCGCCGGCCTGGTCGAGAGCGCGACCGACCTGCTCATCGACGCCGCCGACGGGCTGCGGGTAATCAACGAAGTCGAGCAGCTTGCCGCTTTTGAATACGCCGCCTGCCAGACGTCGGACGGGGTTCGGGGCGTCCTGACCGGACTCAGGCCCGGGATGACCGAGAGCGAGGCGGTACGGCTTCTGCGCTGGAACGGCATGCCGCTGTCGTGCCATCTGATGCTGTCGGCCGGCCCGCGCGCGTCACTAGGTATGCTGAGCCCGGGCGACCGCAAGATCGAACGGGGCGACCCCTTCACCGTTGCTTTCGGCGTATGGGGCGCCCTCAACTCCCGTGCGGGGTTTGTGGTTTCTGGGCCCGACGAGCTGCCTGACGGGATTGCGGACTACGTCGACATGCTGGTTCAGCCGTACTTCGCGGCCATTTGCGAGTGGTATGGCGCCCTCCACGTCGGCCAGACGGGTGGCGCTCTCTACGAGATCGTCCAACGCCACCTTGGCGACCCGTTCTTCGGCGTTTCGCTCAACCCAGGCCACCAGATACACCTCGACGAATGGGTCAACTCACCGATCGCCAGGGACTCTCGTGTTGAACTGCGCTCCGGCATGGCGCTTCAAGTGGACGTGATTCCGGGCACGGGAACCGACTATTTCACGACCAACATTGAGGACGGCCTGGCGCTCGCCGACGCATCGCTGCGCGCGCTATTTGCGGCCAGCTATCCGTCGGCCTGGCAGAGAATCCAGGCCCGGCGGCAGTTCATGACCGACGTCCTCGGGATCGCCCTCCATCCGGACGTTCTGCCGTTCTCAAACATCCCCGCGTATCTGCCTCCGTTCCTGCTCCGTCCGGACCTGGCCATGAGCCTGGCGGTCTAGGGTCCGGACGAACCTACTCGACGGCGACCCTCGTGAAGTAGCGGCTCCGCGCATCTACCAACGCGGCCTCTCCGGTGATCTCGATCTCTGCCGTGCAAGGCAGATCTTCCGACGATGTGCCGGCCATCACGGTCACCCGCCCCGGTTCGACTCGGAGACGGCCGTCGACGCCGGAGAAGGCCAGCTGCTCGACCGCCACCTGGAAGCTGATCCTGCGGCTCTCGCCGGCCGCCAGCCCAATCCGTTTGAAACCACGTAACTCTTTCACCGGCCGGGTCACGCTCGCCGCTTCGTCGCGGACATACAGCTGCACGACCTCGTCGCCGGCACGGTCACCGACGTTTCGGATCTCGACACTGGCTGCGAACTCGCCGTCGATGGCGACGAACCGCCTGTCCAGGCGCAGGTCTCGCACTTCGAATTGCGTGTACGACATGCCAAAACCGAAGGGCCAGCGCGGCAGATTCGAACCGTCCACGTACGGGCCCTTCCAGTTGGACTTGCCTCCCGACGGCTTGTGGCCGTAGTAGATCGGGATCTGGCCGACCCGTCGCGGGACTGTAACCGGCAGCTTGCCGCCCGGGTTCGAGACACCGAACAGCACGTCGGCGAGGGCCTCTGGGCCTTCTTCGCCCGGAACCCAGGCGTGAACGACGGCCGCCGAAGCCGCCGCTTCCGATTCGATCGCCAGCGGCCTCCCTGCGACCAGCACCAGAACGATAGGCGTTCCTGTGGCCGCCACGGCCGCCACGAGTTCGCCCTGGCGTCCGGGCAGGTTGATCTCCATTCGGTCGCGCGACTCGCCGCAAGTGCAATCCTCGGTCAAGCCAGATCGCTCGCCGACCACGACGATGGCCACGTCGGCGTCCTTGACCGCTGCCACGGCCGTGCTTATGCCCTCGTCGTCGCCGTCGAGAATGCCGCAACCGGCCGCGAAACGGACTTCCGTTCGTTCGTCCATGCGGCCCCGAAGCGCGTCCAGAATCGTGCCGTGGCCGGCGAGTTCATCGGCTACGGTGAGCCCTTCTGGGAGCTCCGAGCCGAACCCGCCCATCTCGATCAGGGCCTCGATGTGGGCCACGTGGGCGTAGTCGCCCAGCAGGTTCCTGGCGCTATCGGCATTCGGTCCGATGACCGCGATCGTGCGCAGGTCGGTTCGAAGCGGCAGCGTCCCGTTGTTGGCCAGAAGGACGATGGACCGGCGCGCGATCTCACGCGCCAACACGCGATCCTCGCCGAAGGGAATCTCAGCCGCCGCCGGAACGACGTACGGATTCTCGAACAGCCCAAGTTCGAATTTGGACCGCAACACGCGCCCCACGGCCAGATCGACTGTGGCCATCTCGACCCGGCCCGCCGCGACGGCCTGCGCCAGGTGGATTCCGTATAGCTGCGTGGTTGGCAGTTCGATATCGACGCCGGCCTCGAGTGCCAGGGCGGCCGCGACCGAACGGTCGCTTGTCATCGCGTGAGAAGTTATGAGTTCGTCGATGCCGAAATAGTCCGAGACGACGGTCCCGTCGAAGCCCCATCGACCCCGAAGCGTGTCGGTCAGCAGTGCCCTCGAGGCGACGCATGGCATACCGTCCACGTCATCGTAGGCGTGCATCATCGACCGCAGGCCCGCGTCACGGACGGCGGCCTCGAACGGAAAGAGGAACGCGTCCTCCAACTCGCGCGCACCGATGTGCGACGGCGCGTGGTTGAGACCGCCCTCGGGCAACCCGTGGCCGACCATATGCTTGCCGGTCGCGAGAACGCGTTCGTCGGGAGCGCCATTACCCTGGAGTCCGCGGATGTAGGCCGCGCCCAGCTCCGCAACCAGGTAGGGATCCTCGCCGTACGTCTCCTCGATCCGGCCCCAGCGTGGATCGCGGGCGATATCAAGTATGGGGGCGAGCGCCTGCTGGGCGCCCGCGGCACGAAGCTCTCGCCCGAGACGAGAGGCCATGGCTTGGACCAGCTCAGGCTGCCAGGTCGCGGCTTGCCCTATCGACTGCGGGAAGCAGACCGACTCGAGGGCCAGCAGCCCGTGGAGGCATTCCTCATGGACCACGGCCGGTATGCCGAGCCGCGTCTTCTCTACCAGGAAGCGCTGGATCTCGTTCGCGAGTTCGGCCACGGCGCGCTGAGCCAGGTTGGTGGCGCCGGCCAGGCGAGTGATCTGGCCGACTCCCTTACCGATGCGCGTCGCGGCTTTCGCCGGATCGAATGTCTCATGTGTCAGGATCTCGTGAGACCAGAACGAGCCCAGCTGGGCGAGCTTCTCCTCAAGCGCCATCCGCCCGAGGAGATCGCTCACTCGTTCGTCAATCGGTCGGTTCGCCTCACGGTACCGGGCTTCGGCCGCCGTCATCCCTTGACCGAACCGGCCGTGAGGCCGGAGACGATCTGCCGTTCGGCGACGGCGTAGAACAGGACCGCAGGAATGATCGCCACGACCGTAAAGGCCAGGATGCGGGCCTGGTCGGAGACGTACTGGGTCGAGAAGTTCATCACACCCAGCGGAAGGGTCCACTGGTCGGGGCCGTTGAGGAGAATGAGCGGCAGCAGAAATGCATTCCAGGTGCCAATGATCGAGAGCACGCTAACGGTCGCAAGTGCCGGCTTTGCGAGGGGCAACAGGACCCGCCAGAAGAATCCAAACGTGCTACAGCCGTCGATCTTCGCAGCATCCTCAAGCTCCACCGGGATGCTCTTGAAGAAGGGGCGCAGGATGATGATCGTCAATGGCAGCCCAAAGGCCGCCTGCGGCAGTGCGACGCCGAGAAGATTCCCTTCAAGGCCGACCTGCCGGACCAGGATGAGCAGGGGAAGGATCGCCACGGCCGACGGGAATAGCAACCCAAGCGTAAACAGCGTGTAGATGGCCTCGCGACCGGGGAACACTATCCGCGCAAAAGCGAACGCCGCGAGAGATGCTAGGCCGACGGTCGCCGTCACAGCCACCGCGGCGATTATCAGACTGTTCGCGGCCTCCCTCCAGAAAGCCCCCGCGTTTGCGCCGAACAAGACGTCCGTGTAGTTGCCTAGGACCCATGGGTTCGGGATGATAGAGACGGGATTACCGACTAGCTGGCCGTTTTCCTTGAACCCACCCAGGACGGCGTACACGATCGGTATGAGGACCACGCCGGACACAACCAACAAAATCACGTAGCGGGCGATTCCCTCGGAACGCAACCGTAACATTCTTAGCGTGCGGCTCCCGATGGAGCTAGCCGGGGCGTTTGTCTTTGTAGAAGTAGTTGTCGTCATCGCACTACCCATTGAATGCTGTGACTGCACCCTCAAGGTCTCGCCGCAGCACAAAACGCTGGTATGCGAGCGCCAGAACGAGGGCGAAGAGGAACAGGATCACTGCAAGCGCGCTTCCGTAGCCCATCTGCTGGTTCGTGATGCCGGCCTTAAACATGGCGATCGACATCGTATTCGAGGCACCAAGTGGGCCACCTCTGGTCATGACCCAGATCATATCGAACAGCTGGAGCGCACCGATCATGGAGAGGAAGACCGAGACCCTCAAGGTTGGGCCGAGCAGCGGCAGAGTTATGTGGCGGAACGCCTGCCAGCGACCTGCTCCATCGATTAGGGCCGCTTCTTCGATCTCTCGAGGGATGCCCTGCAGTCCGGCCAGCAACAGGATCAGGTGAAAACCGAAGTACTTCCAGGAAATAATGACGAACATGGTGATCATCACAAATCCTGGATCGCCCAACCAATCTTGGACGAGGCCGCCCAGGCCGACGCCCTTCATGCTGCTATCCACGAGTGCGCCAGGCTGCAGTAACAGGGTGAAGACGACGCCGGTGATAGCTTCCGAAAGAACGTACGGCAGAAAGAAGATCAACCGGAATATCGCCCGGCCACGGAAGCGCCGGTTCAGAAGGATTGCGAGGGAAAGTGAGAACGGGATTTGCACCGCCAGCGAGAGCACGATGATGAGGACGTTGTTCGACACCGCTGTCTTGAAGGTGTCGCTGCCGATAGCCGTCAGGTAGTTCTTGAGCCCGACGAAATCGGTGAGCGGCAACAGCCCGTTCCATTTGTACAGGCTGTAATGCGCGGCCTGAACGATTGGAAACAGCACAAACAACAGGTACAGAGCCAGCGCTGGAAGAAGGAACAGGATAATCGTCAACCATTTTGTCGGACGTTTTCTTCCGACGCGTAACTTGGCGCTCGTTGCGCTCATTTCCGTCCTCACTACACCCGGAAGATCGAGCGGGCCGGCAAAGGTTGCCGGCCCGCTCTCTATTAGTTTCCTAGCGGTGTCGCAAGACCTGGCGGACGCCTACTGGGCAGCCGCCGCGTCGGTAATTGCCTTGCAGACTTTGGCCGGGGTCGATGCGCCGTCGAAGAGGGCGATAGTCGCCTCATTGATCGCCGTGCCCATGGCCGGGGAAGTCGCCTGATCCAGGTAGAGCTGCATGAAGGTGGCCTTGCCACGGCCCGCCAGGACGGCCTGGAGGTTCGGATCCGTGACGGAGCTCTCCGTGCCGAGGATCGGCGACATGCCGATGCCCGAGGCGTTGATCTTGGAAGCGTTGTAGACGCTGTTGAAGAACTTGAGGAAATCGAGGGCTTCCGGCGAAGCGTTCTTGCCGACCGCGATGCCGTTGCCGCCGCCGACTCCGTCAGTCGCAGCGCCCTTGCCGCCAGCGACGGTCGGGAACGGGAACCAACCGAGGTCGGCGCCGATGCCCTTCTTGCTGGTGCTGTCTGCCACCTGGACGGACGGGGCCCACTGGCCCATAACTTCCATGGCTGCCTTGGCGTTGCCAACAGCGGCGGCCTCATTGTCGTAAGTAGCGCCCTTGAAGCCGTCCTGGTAGGGGTTCAGGGCGTTGAGCTTGACGACCTGGTCGCCAGCCGCTGTGCATGCGTCGGTGTTCCAGTTACCGGTCTTGACCATCTGGGCCATGGCGTCGCCGCCGCCGATGCGGAGGGCGAGGTACGTCCAGAGGTGCATGGACGGCCACATGTCTTTGCCCGCGATGGCGAGCGGAACGATATTGGCAGCCTTGAGCTTGGTTACGTCGGCGAGGAAGTCATCCCACGTCGCCGGCGGGGCAGAAATACCGGCTTTGGTGAAGAGGGCCTTGTTGTACCAGACGCCGATCATCCCCATATCCCATGGCACGCCGTACACCTTGCTGGTGCCGTCGGTGCCCTTGATCGAATAGATGCCAAGGGCGCCGGGGTTGATCGTGTCCTTCCAGGACGCGATGTCCGTCGAGATGTCCTTGAGCAGGCCGGCTTGGACCTGAGCGGCCATGATGCCGCCGCCCCACGACTGGAAGAGGTCAGGCACCTGGCCCGACTGCATCGAAGTGGCGAGCTTGGTCTTGAACGCCTCGTTCTCGAGGATGGTGATCTTGATGGTGACGTTCGGATGAGCCGCCATATAGGCGTCGGCGATCCCCTGGAAGACGGCCTTGCCCGGGTCGGCGGTGGAGATGTGCCACCACTCCACGGTGACGGGCTTGGGCGCGTCGGTCGGGCCCGGCGTGGCTGCCGGCGCCTGCGTCGCCGGTGCGGTCGACGCAACAGGAGCGGTCGTTGCGGCATTCGATGAACACGCGCTGGCCACCAGCGCGAGAATGGCGACTCCACCCAAGAGCCGCTTCGGGACTAGGTTCACGATCGAGCCTCCTCACATTCGTCTTTCGATATGCCGGGCGGTCGCGCGGCGCGCGAAACAGAAGAACCGCCCCAAACACGAGACACCCCGAGAACGGGTTCGATGACTGTCCTCTCCTCCGCTGCCGTGACCTCCAACTTTCGGGCACCCTTGCCGTCGTCGCCCTGTCCGACAGGGTCTCTTCGCCTCGTGGCAGCGACCGGCTTCGGCTGCATACCTATGTAGCATACGCATGCTGCAACGTCAAGTGTCGCCCAGGCCTTGATGACGTAGGATATGCGGCATACGATTGCGCTGACACGCGATCGAGTTGCGCGCTGGCTCGTGCCGGTCGCAGGCGACAAGATCCGGTCATAGCAGCTGTAAGTTCTCGCGGATGGCGTGGCCCCGGGGCCGGGGCCACGTAAGCAGAATGGGTTGGTTTGCTCAAAGGAGGTCATGGTAATGGTCCAGATCGAGAGCGGTGCGCACGGCGATAGCGTCCTGACGCCAACCCGCGCCGACAAGTTCAGCTTTGGGCTGTGGACAGTCGGCAACCCCGGTCGCGATCAGTTCGGCGAGGCGACGCGGGCCCGGCTGGATCCCAACGA
>OCZT010007791.1_pt1 | contig 10450 bp, 8 predicted proteins | sample 1539031 | NCBI WGS metagenome assembly OCZT01 (sample SAMEA3539308, study PRJEB22396) | soil metagenome | biome: tundra; feature: field; material: soil | place: USA | collected 2010-05 | depth 0.15 m
GGTGTAGTTTAATCATAATATATTCTCCGTAATTGGTTTTTGTTTGAATCAGACTCGTTGTACGAAAGGTGAGAGGATCATCCGCCGAAAAAGTTCCCCGAAAAAGGGAACCGGCGAACCAGCGCATGTCAGCCGGTTCGCCGATTCTGTATCGCATCTGCCGCCCATCGCCTTCGGCCTACTCAAGCGGCGTCACTGCGCCTGCCTAAGAGTTCAAGCTGCTGCCGAAAGAAAGGCCTTTCCTGCGGAAACGCCTGATTCCGAACAGTAGTCCCACACCACTAAGCAGCAGCGCTCCTGTGCCGGGCTCGGGAACATCGCTGATGATAACATACTGTATCGGAGCAGAGGTTGATCCGGGCATCCCCGGGAGGGCGTTATAGATGGCACCGTTGTTACCTTCAGGACCCACTTCCGTTATTGTAGTGGGGTTGAATAACTGGGTAGGCAGTCCCACGTCCGCCGGAGCATCAGCGGGATCAGCGGCAGAAAAATCCGAATAGAAGATTATTTCGGATTGGTTGCCTGCTGCAGAGTTCCAGAACCGGATAATATCAGAAGTCAGCGGAGGAACTTGACCAGGCTCCGAGAGCATCACATCTCCCGGTGTGACCGCGAACGGCAGGGTGTAAATCAAGACGGGACCAACTACTCCCCCCGAGGGATCCAGCCCGATTGTGAATGGAATATTAGCCCCACCAAAAGACCCCACACCAAACTCGTCAATTGTGAATGTGAATTGGGCGAAGCTCGTACTCGACGCGACCGCCAATGTGAAACCGAACACGATTGCTGCTTTTGTTAACTTTTTCATAGGATTACTTCTTTCATTTTTTTTGGTTGAGTGACGGTCCATCCCCCTCAGCTCTACGCCCAAGACGACAGCACGCCACTGGTTTAGAGTTACGCATTAATTATTCATAATTCTGGATTAAATACAATGAAAACTTATCCACACTTTTATCACAACTTATTTACCTCAGCCGGTGGGGGCTTGATCGGGAACGGGAACAATTCGTCGACGCGGTTACCATTGAATTTTCGCAAATTCCAAAGCCAGCGCGGACGTGATGCCATCCTGATGAGCATGAGACATTGGCTGGCGGGCGTGCTGGCCAGGGAACAGCCCGCCCTTTTCCGTGACTTGCCGGAAAGTTTCAAAGTCGGCCAGCCGCTGCCGCAGAAACAAACTGGCAGCGCAGCAGCACTGCCCTACCGTAAACCAAAAGCGGTGGGGCTGACCTGCCGGTCAGCCCCGATATTGGGGACGCGCAGTAGCCTTGCTACGGAGGACGGGCGGCAATGTGTCTTCGTGTGAATTCGTGCCATTCGTATCGAAGTTCTGCGCCGGCCGGCGGGAATTATTTCGCGGTGGAAGCCGCAGCTTTCATCTGCTCGAAGACGGCCAGTTCGGCCTGCAACCGCGCGGCGATTTGCTTGTATTTATTCCCCTGTTCCAACTGGACCTCCTGGAGATGTTTCATCGCGGCTTGTTGCTCCGCCTCGGACTGGCCGTTTTGCGCGTCGCTGAGTTGCTGCTGTGCGACCTGGAGCTTGTCTTCCATCTCGGTCCCGGCCGCGGTGAATTCCTGCAGGGCCGCCTCCCGCAGGATGCGGGTCCCGTCCTCCACCGACGTGCCCTTGAGATCGGGAATCAGGCGGGCGACTTCATTGGTGACTTCGGGAGAAGCCTGGGTGTTTTGCGCGACGGTTGCCGGTGATTGGGTGGGGGTCACATGAAGAATCGCGCGGGCCAGGTCAAACTCCAGCGCCGGCTCCCATTCGGGCTGGATTTGTGGCAGGGATTCTTTCCGCTCCCCGCAGACAACAGTAAGTCCCAGAAAACAAGCATCGCCCTTGTCGAGGTTGAAAGGATGGATGCCATCAGCCGCGGCGGCGTCTGCATTGGATCCCGACGTCGAGACGTTCCGGGTCACGCGGATTTTACTGTCATTGGCGCTTTGGAATTCGGACAGCAAATGGTCCACCCGCCGGGAAAAATCCTGAAGCGGCTCCGGTGCGCTCCCCGGAGGGAGCACGGAATAAAACCGGATTTCCACCGGCGAATTCAAATGACGCAGAAGATCCACGGTCGGGCCGGAAAGTTCCTGTCCTGGCAGAAGGGAACCTGCTGCGTGTTTGCCGTATTTAAACCAGACGCCGGCCAGGACGGCTCCCAACAGGAAAAAGGTCGGCACCAGAATCAGGGGGCGCCAGCCGGATGGTTTGACGGTTTGCCGATCGGCCTGTGGGGTATTGGCGGTGGATGGTTTCATTATGCGGCGTTTCTCGTTTTTTTAATCATCGGGCATTATTGAAGCCTGTCAATTTTAGAAAATTCCAAAGCGGGCGGGCCGGTTGTTCCCGGCAGGTGATGCCATCAGCCAGATTAGGCAATTTTTGATGAGTATGAAGCAATAGAAGGTTAGTTTACACGGAGGGCGGGAGTATCCTTCTATCGAAGAATATGTTGAACAAAGTTTCATTTGCTGTTCTTTGTTCTGGCGTTGCAAAGATACATCGAACGGTTCGACGTGGGCCACGCCAGCTGGCAAAGGATGGGAGACGGCTCAATTGCGATGTTATGAACCGCGCTAGAGCTTTATCGTCCAACCAGATGCCATTGTTCATTCCGGCCGTGGCGGCCATTTTTTTTACGGCGGCGTCCCTGATGGCCCAACAAGTCGTACACCTGTCCATCACCCAGCCGGGCGGCATGCCGGGGTTGCCGGTCATGACGGGGATTAAACGCGTCACCAATGGCGTGCAGGTCACCTGGGACGGGCCATCCGGTTATTATCAGGTCTATCAGAAAAGCAACCGCTTGACTGCCCCGTGGGTGGCGCTGGGCAAGGCCACCAATCTGGTCCGCTACGCCGTCATCACGAAGCTCTACAGCAATGCCTTTTACCGGGTTTCAGGCCCGTCGCCTCAATACATCGGAGCTCAGGCCTGCGCCGGGTGCCATGACAACATTCTCACCACGGAGTTGAAGACCCGCCACGCGCGTGCGTTTACCAACACGACATTCGTGGTCGCCAATCGCACGGTCGGTTACCTGTTGCCGAGCGGATTCATCAGTCAGGCTGCGACGCCACAGTTCGCCGGCGTGCAATGCGAGAACTGCCATGGACCGGCCGCCAATCATGCGGCCAATGAAACCGATCCGACGGTACGGCCCCGCGTGGAGCTGGCGGCGACCGTGTGCGGTGGCTGCCATACCGGCCCCCTGCACCCCACCTACGAGGAATGGAACACCAGCGGTCACGCCGCCGTGGTGCCGGATGCGCTGCAGGCCATGAGTTCGTCCACCACCAACATCAGCAGTTGTGGCCGCTGCCATTCCGGCTCCGTCCGGCTCGCCTTGATCAACGGACAAAATCCCATCACGCTCACGAACGACCTGGACGTCGCCATCACCTGCGCGGTTTGCCACGACCCGCACTCGACCAATTCCAATCCGGCACAACTCCGCAATCCCATCTTCTCGACCAACAATTTTTCCCTCGCCACCTCGGACGTGTTCACGAACAAATACCGGGCGAACACGAACATCAATCTCTGCGGCCAATGCCACAACGCCCGCGGGGCCGCATGGACGGACACTTCCCGCGCGCCGCACAATTCCCTGCAATACAATTTCCTGATCGGTTCCATCGGCGAATTGTCGGACGGCCCGGCCACGTTCAATCCGGGTTCCCACACGGGGCTGCCTGGTTCCGCCCGATACTCGATTTCCGGCACGTTTTATTTGACCAATCAATGTGTGTCCTGCCACATGCAAAAGGACGCCGCGCCGGCCAACACCCACAGCCACACGTTCGAGGTGGCTGCAGACGACGTCTGCATGAACTGTCATCTGTTTGACCCCGGACATTCGGTGCCTGACATCTCCAACCAGGTTTCCACGGTGATTTTCCTGTTGAACCGATGGGCCGCCATCAAGGCGCCGGCCGCGTTGCGAACCAACGGGGCCGTCATCTGGGAATACACGACGCCCGGCGGATTGATCTGGCAGACCAACTCGTTCGGGTTCGTGACCAGTTGGACCCAGTTGGACCAGGTGAATTTCAGCGGGCCGAACGCCGCTGGCCAGGCCTTGATTCCGAACAATATCAAGAAGGCTCGGTTCAATTTATATCTCGTGGTCAACGACGGCAGCTTCGGCGTCCACAATTCAATTTTTGCACGCCGACTGTTAACCGCGGCTGAACTCTTTGTGCAACAGGCATTGTTCCAATGAAACGGCGCGTTTTCCGAATAGGCGTGAAATGAACGACAACCAAAAAATCGCATGACAAAATTTCCCTTCATCAAACAGTCGCTGCCGCGCGACCGGCGCGGTCGAAACCTGGCGCTGGCGTCCGGCGCGGTCGTTTTGCTGCTGGCAGCCATCTCCTGCAGCACCGTCAGTCGTCAGGTAGTGATGCTCCCGGATGTGCCGGGAGCGAAGTACATCGGCTCCAGGGAGTGCGAACAATGCCATGAAGAAATTTACCGGGGCTTCCAGACCGCCGACCACTCGCGCCTGATTGCCGAAGGGCCCAATGCGCTCAACGCCGGGTGCGAATCGTGCCACGGACCTGCCAGCCTTCACTCGGACTCGGGCGGAGAAATCAAACCGCCTTACAGCTTCACCGCCGGGCGCCCCGAGCCAGCCAGTGTGAATGCGCTTCCCGGGTTGCCGCCGGCCCGGGCAAAGGAAACCGTTTGTTACCAGTGCCACACCGACGTTCGCGGCCAGTTTCAATTGCCCAGCCACCATCCCGTGCCCGAGGGCAGGATGACCTGCACGCAGTGCCATTCACCGCACAAGGGGAGCGTACGTGCCGGCGGCGGCACCGCCCTGCTCTCCCAGGATGAAAACTGCCTGCAATGCCATCCAGCCCAGCGCGGGCCGTACGTGTTTGAACATGAGGCGCTGCGCGAAGGCTGCACCACCTGCCATACCGCCCATGGCAGCGTCAATGCCAGGATGTTGACCGTGCGCGATGCCAACCTTTGCCTCAAATGCCACTTCCAGCAGGTAAAGGGTGGAACCACCATTCTCATCGGTGGCTCGGATCACACCATACGCCTGCAACAGGGCGCCTGCTGGAGCGCAGGCTGTCACGAAGCGGTTCACGGCTCGCGCGTGAACTCGTCGCTCAGATTTTAAACCGCAACCGGAAAACCGATGAAAACGAAATCTCAATCGAAAGAACAGCCGGCCAGAGCTTCACGGCAGCCGTGGTCTTGCCGTTGTGTAATTGGCGCGATGCTGCTGACGTGCGGTGCGCCAGCCCGGGCCGGCGACACGAACCGCCCGGCGATGACGCCGGGGCAGATGTTTGAGGGCGGCACGAACACTTACAATAACTGGGTTGATCTTTCCGTCGGCGGCCTGATGGTCCATGGCAATACCGCGCAAGCGCAGCAACGGTACCAATTGAGCAACGAACCTTTTGGTGGCATCAGCGACCTTCACCTGCAGCAGGATATCGCCAAAGGCACCACTTTCACTCTGGACGGACACTCGCTGTTCGACCAGCACGACTACAAGCTGGTTCTTGGCCTGCAACGCGATGAACTCGGGTATGTCCGGTTCAACGTCAGTAACTTTCGCACCTGGTACAACGGCGCCGGCGGATATTTCCCTCCCACCGGCATGCAATATCAGCTCCCGAACGATGAGCTGTACCTGGATCGTGGTGAAATTTCGGTCGAAGCGGGGCTGACCCTGAAGGATCTTCCTAAGGCCGTTTTCAAATATACGCATAGCTACCGCGACGGGGACAAGAGCTCCACCATCTGGGGACCGGTGCATCCCAAACTGACGACGGCGGTGCGCGGCGTGTATCCGTCCATCTACAGCATCAACGAGAAGGTGGACAGCTTTGCGCTGGATGTGACCCATCACATCAAAACCACGGATTTCGGCGCCGGCGTGCGCTACGAAACCGCGAGCCTGAGCGACACGCGCCTGGAGACGTTCTGGCATGGCGAACCGGTGCAGCGGGAGGTCACGGACAAGCAAGGGACCTTGTATGACATGTTCAACGTGCACGCCTTCAGCGAGACCTGGATCAAAAAGGACCTGTTCTTCTCCGCCGGCTACATGTTTGCCAATCTGGACGACACCTTTTCCGGGAGCCGCATCTACGGCAATGACTTTGACGTGGCCTACAGCCCCAACTCGTTGAACGGCCTGGGCTACACCAGACTCAACGGCGGTGCTCGCGAGCAGGAGCATGTGGCGAACGTGAACCTGATGGCAACTCCCATCAAAAACCTGACCATCGTGCCGTCCCTGCGGGTGCAGCAGGACAACTGGAACGCGAATTCCAGCGGCATCGGGACGCAGGGGACGGACGTGACGCCCGGGCGCGTTGCCAGCACCAGTGACGGGGAGATGCTGAACGTGCGGGAACGTCTCGATGTGCGTTACACCGGTGTGACCAACTGGGTGTTCTACGCCGGCGGCGAATGGACGGAAGGCAATGGAAATCTGTACGAAACGAACGGCATCAGCCAGGTCAACGGCATCGGAACTCCCCCCATCCATCGCCTGACCGATGATACGTACTGGTTCCAGAAATATTTAATCGGCGCCCGATGGTATCCCATCCGCCGCGTCACCATTGACGCCGGAGGGTATTACAAAAGGAACGAATACGACTACAATAACATCCAGGACAGCACGTCGAACCGTCCGTCCAACGGCAATACTTACCCGGCTTACCTGGTCATGCAGAGTTTCGAAACGTACGACGGCAACGTGCGCCTGACACTCCGGCCCGTTCAGAACATCGCCCTGGTCAGCCGCTATGAATATCAGTTGTCCACCATCAACACTGCGCCGGACTCGGTTTCGGGGCTGGGCGAGGTCGAGTCGTCGAAAATGACGAGCCATATCTTCGCGCAGGACGTCAGTTGGACTCCGTGGAGCCGGTTGTGCCTGCAGGCCGGGTTTAATTACGTCGTCAGCGAAACCAAGACCCCGACGTCCGATTATACCCGGGCCGTGCTCAATTCGCAGAACAACTATTGGACGGTGACTTTTAATTCTTCGGTGGTGGTGGACGACAAGACCGATCTCAACCTCGGCTTTGTCTATTATCAGGCGGACAATTACAACAACAACTCCCGCGTCGGCCTGCCGCTCGGCGCCGGAGCGGATGAGCAAAGTGTGACGGCCACCCTCACCCGAAGGATCACCCGGAATCTGCGCGTCAGCCTGAAATACGCATACTCTCATTACAATGACCAGGCTTCGGGCGGAAACAACAACTACGATGCCCAGATGGTTTACTCCAGCCTGCAATACCGTTTTTAACCGGCAGACCGCTCACGTGCCATGGTAAGGACTGACCAAGCCGCGTCGTATTGAAGTTTATGGAATCCCCGCAGCCACTCGACCCTATTCCCGACTGGGGACTGGAAAGTCCCCATAACTCGCGGACAGGAATGTCCACGCTACGTAGCGCAGGCTTTCCAGCCTGCGGGTACGGCGACTTTCTAGTCGCCTGTTCCTGCGAACCCAAATCACTTATTCAAAAACAGTGTCGAGTTGTGCCCCCAAGCAACGCTTGGTAAAAGAATAAACTTGAATCTTCATCAATCCACCATCTAATTTTATATCGTGATAAGTCATCCGATTGAAAAATCCGGGGTCGCCCTCGGGCGCCGGTTCAATAAACGCGCCTGGCTGCTGCCGGTTTTGACGTCGTTGCTGTTCCTGCCCGTCGCCGGTTGTCACCGCGACGAGGTCAAAACCTATCGCGTCGCCAAGGATCAAAACCAGCCTCAGCCGCAATCCGCGCCAGCCATGTCAACGGATTCACCCAACCCAACCCTGCCACCCGGACATCCCGACATTTCGTCCGCCTCCGCGGCACCCGGGTTTGCGGCATCCGGATCCGCCCAGCCGCAACTGACCTGGAAAACGCCGGAAGGCTGGACGGAAGTTCCTTCCGGCGAAATGCGTGTGGCGTCGTTCAAAATCCAGGGCCAGAACGGCAAACAGGCCGACGTGAGCGTCATTCCCCTGCCCGGCTTGCCCGGTAGCGACGAAGCCAACGTCAATCGCTGGCGCGGTCAGGCCGGTCTGTCATCCGTGTCGCCGGATGAACTGAAAAAATCCGCGGAAAGCGTCGAGGCGGGTGGCCAACCGGCGCAGCTCTACGACATCGCCGGCCAAAACCCGGGCAGCGGCGATGCCACGCGTATTCTGGGTGTCATTCAACATCGCACTGACGCGGTGTGGTTTTTCAAAATGACTGGTGACGCTGATCTGGCTGAACAACAAAAGCCGGCGTTTGTTGCATTCCTCAAATCGGTGAAATTCACAACCATCCAGGCACAAACGGAATTGCCTCCGTCGCATCCGCCCATCGGCGACACGGGCATGGGCGCACCAACCGCTTCCGCGCCGGTTTCCAGCGAAGGCAAACCGGACTGGCAGGTGCCCGCTGGCTGGCAGGAAGTTTCCGGCGGACAATTTCTCGTCGCCAAATTCACCATCACCGGCAAAAGCAGTGCGACGGCCGTCAACGTCAGCCGTTCCCCCGACGAAGGCGGCGGCCTGGTTGGCAACATCAATCGCTGGCGCGGTCAGCTCGGCCTGACCTCGTTGTCCGATGGCGACGTGAACAAACTGGTCACGGCGATTGACGTGCCGGGTGGCAGGGCGTCGCTCGTGGACCTGAGCGGCACGGACGCCCGGACCGGCCAGCCGACACGGCTCGTTGGCGTGATGGTCCCGCAATCCGGCCAGACGTGGTTTTACAAACTGATGGGCGATGCGAAAGTTGTGGAAGCTCAGAAGGACGCGTTTACCAAATTCATTCAAAGCGTGAAATACTGAAATGCTCAAACCTTTCATCCGGTTATTTTCGTCGCTCAAGCTGACCGTGACCTGTCTGCTGCTGGGTTGTATTTTGGTATTTTGGGGCACGCTGGCGCAGGTGCATCTCGGACTCTACAAGGCCCAGAACGAATTCTTCCGCAGCGTTTTCATTTACTGGCAGCCGGCCGGGTCCGGATTCCACGTCCCCATCTTTCCCGGCGGTTACCTCCTCGGCACCGTGCTGCTCATCAATCTGCTGACGGCGCATGTGCGTTACTATCAACCGGGCAAAAGAAAAATCGGCATCGTGCTGATTCACCTCGGCGTCGTGCTGCTGCTGGTCGGACAAATGCTCACCGACTTTCTCTCCCAGGAAAGCGCCCTGCACCTGCGCATCGGTGAAACGAGAAATTATTCCGAAGCCGACCGCGCCTTTGAACTGGCGGTATTGGACACCACCGACAAGGACTCGGACAAAGTCGTTGCCATCCCCTGCTCGCTTCTGGTGCGTCGGGGCGAAGTGAGCGACCCGGGAATGCCGGTCACCGTGCGCGTGAAGACCTTTTACGCCAATTCATTGCTCGCGCAGCAATCCCAGCCGGGCTATGACCCGGTCAAAACCACCGCCGGTCCCGGCTCCGGCATCTGGTGGCGCGAGGTGCCGCGCGAAACCGAAATGAACCGGATGGACATGCCGTCAGCCATTGTCGAAATCACCACCCCAAAAAGTTCCATCGGCACATTCCTCGTGTCCGGGTGGCTGGACCGCCCGCAGCAGTTCATTTACGACGGTCACACCTATGAATTGCTGCTGCGCCAGGAACGGTTTTACCTGCCATTCAGCCTGCACCTCATCGAATTCCGGCATGACAAATATCCCGGCACGGACATCCCCAAGAATTTCTCCAGCCGCGTCCGGCTGCAAAATGTGGAAAACCACGAAGACCGCGAAGTGCTGATTTACATGAACAACCCGCTTCGTTACGCGGGCGAAACCTTCTATCAGGCGAGCTTCGACGCCGACGACCACGGCAGCGTGCTGCAGGTGGTCCACAATCCCACCTGGCTGACGCCGTACTTTTCATGCGTGCTGGTCGCAACCGGATTGGTCATCCAATTTCTCAGCCACCTGATTCCTTTTTTAAAACGGAGGCTGGCGAAATGAATTTACGATTGAGGCGGGGATTATTTCATCGTAGCAGCCGACGTGAGTCGGCTCATACTTCACAAGAATGGAGCGGACTGACGTCCGCTGCTACATATCTGACGAAATTATGAAAAAATGGATTCCCCTCATTTTGGTCATCGTGATGGCGGGGTGGGTTTTGTCCGCGCTGCACCAGAAACCGGAGACCGGCTTTCACGCGCGCGAATTCGGCAAACTGCCCGTCCTGATGAACGGCCGGTTCCAGCCGTTCGATTCCGTCGCCCGCAATTCCCTGCTCCAAATCCGCACCAAACAAAGCGTCGTGGGGGAGGAGAACGGCAAAACGCAAACCCTGACCGCCATGGAATGGCTGCTCGAAATGATGATGAAACCCGAGTTGGCCAACGGCTTGAAAATTTTCCGCATTGATAACAACGAAGTCCTCGCGCTGGTCAAGCTGCCGGACAACCAGAAAT
>OCZT010007792.1_pt1 | contig 10450 bp, 16 predicted proteins | sample 1539031 | NCBI WGS metagenome assembly OCZT01 (sample SAMEA3539308, study PRJEB22396) | soil metagenome | biome: tundra; feature: field; material: soil | place: USA | collected 2010-05 | depth 0.15 m
GCATGTTCCCGCAGGTGGACTGGCAGCGCTACACCTACAAACAGGAGGTCATGGAGGGGCTCGGGGGCCTGCTGGCACGGCAGCATGGTTACGACGCTATCGAACTCAAAGCCGAGGACCCAAGATTTACCGAGTACGTGGGACTGAACGAAAAGTCCATGACGCCGCATAGCTCATCCGGTGAGCCTGTCGAGCGCGGCCCCGGCTGGGTAGGCAACATCCCAAGGTCCGAAATCAAGGTGGACGCGCCGCGCTTCCAATTCAAACAGAATGTCGGACAGGGCGGTGCAAGCGACCAGTTTAAGGACGTGAAGCAATGGGACCCCGAAAGTGGCGGCATCCTCGGAGTTTGGAAAGATCCAGCGGACGGTCTGACCTACGCGGTGAATGGTCACCACCGAATGGACATAGCTGCGCGCGCGCAGAACCCTCCGGACACCATGGCGGTGCGGTACCTGGACGCGAAAACCGCGGAAGAGGCGAGGACTAAGGGCGCGCTCATCAACATCCGGGAAGCCTCGAACACGGCGAGTTCGACAGATGCGGCGAAGGTATTCCGCGGTATGGAGATGACTCCGGAGGAAAGCCGGAACTTTGCGGAGACCCTCGGAAAGGGCAAGCTGGCCACCGAAGGGATGGCGCTTTCCAAGCTCGCGCAGCCGATCTTTGACGATGTGATGAGCGGCGACCTGACGTCGGCGCGCGGCGCCGTCCTGGGAGCGGGGATCGCCAGCCACACCGACCAGTCCGCAGTCTACGAGCTGATGAAACAGCAGGAAAAGGGCGGCCGGCGACTGACTAACGACCAAGTGGAAGAGCTGATCGACCTGAATAACAGCGCGCCCACCAAAACGGAAAGCAGCGCGGACGCGGCACAGGGCGGTCTGTTCGGCGTGCAGGAGATGATGCGCTCCCTACTACCCGAAAAGGCCATTGTGAGCGAGTACGTCCGCAAGCAACTGGCGACGGAGCGAAAGCTTTTCGGTGTAGTGGGAACGCAAGCCGCGGCGGAGCGCCTGGGTGAGAGCGGAAACGTCATCAAAGCTGCTCAAAATGCGGAGCAATCTACGGCAACAAATCAGGGCATGTTGCTGTACGATAAGTTGAAGAGGAAGTCAGGCCCAATCGGCCAGACCCTGGACCGCGCAGCGCAGGCGATCGCGGATGGAGAGAGTACCAATGACGTCAAACAGCGAGCTTACAAAGAAATCCGCGCCTCCCTCCGATCCCAAGTCGATCAACTCGCCGGAGTTCAAAGCATCAGCCCTGGCAGAGTTGAAGGATTGGGTAGCGAAGGGCCACTGCAAGCTGGCCGAGGGGAACTCGATCAGCAAGCCCAGCCCCGCGAAGTAGCGCAGCCCGTTACCGACCCCCACCAGGTTCAAGAAATTCGAAACTCGATAGCCGAAGGCGAATCGCTGCTCAAGGACGGCAAGAAAGTGAGCGGTGAGAAGTTCACCGCGCCGGAACTTGGGGCGATCGCGCGATCTGTGGATGCCTCCAAGGCGAAGATCGGCGAGCCCGTCAAGCCCAACCCCCTGAAGCTCGCCGCGGCGAAGACTGCGCAGTGGCACGTTTACGTCGATGACAAGCTGAGGTTTTCGACCGGCGACGAAGCGGAGGCGATGGATCACGCCGCCCTCGTTAAAAGATCGGGCAGCGCACGGAAAGTGGCCGTGGGTAAAACGAAGGCAGGACAGGCGGCCCCTCTCGATATCTCGCCGAAACCGAACTCCGGCGAAACACCCACGCCCAACCCCCTGAAGCTCGCCGCGGCGAAGAACGCGCTTGCTGTGGCAGAGCGGAAAACCAAGCTCACGAAAGCGACGCGGGCGGAGCGGATCGCGGCCATCGACAAACAGATAGCGACTTTGGAAGCGCAGATCAAGGCGCAGCACTCCGCAGGGCTTCCGGGAGGCAGCGAGCGGGGATCGTTCAGCCCGGTGCCCGCCGGCGATAAGCTGCGCATGAAGGAATTGCAGGCGCGGCTGAAAGCAGCCAAACAGGAATCCCTGGTCTCGCCGGAAGCTGAAGGGCAATCCAAGGCCGATGAGGAATCCGCCGCGAATCGCTTGCAGGGCGCCCAACTCACCGCGCAACTGAAATCCGGCATGGCGGCCAGACCGTCAAAGCTGAAACCCATCCAGACCCGCAGCATGTTCGATGAACCTCAACCGGAGAGCCTCGGTCTTTTCGGCGAGCCCGAGCGCGGATCGTTCAGTGTGCGGCCGGCCAACGTCCGCGCAGGACGTAAGCCCGGCTCCCCCGCCTTCACCGCCCGTCTTCAGGAGCAGAACCGGCAGTACGGACTGAACGTCCGCGAGTGGTTCACCGCCCGCAGAGATTTGTGGGGCGCCCGGGTGAATCAGGAACTCGAAAAGGCACGACGGAACTCCGTGCCGGAGGCGGTGGACCGGGAAGCTCTTACGCTCTATCGGGATTCCAAGTCACATCCGGGTGAAATGGCTCAGTGGTTGAATGGCACCCACCCGGGATATGCCGACGTTCAGAACATCAGCCACGCTCGCGAGAACTACGAAAACCTGCGTCCGGTCATCGAAAAGGCGTTAAATCCGACGCCGGGGATGCTTGAAACGGACAAGGTACTGACGAAGATCGCGGAAGTCTCGCTCGCCGAAGGCCAGAGACTCGGTTTCATCGATAAGCACGTGAAGCCGGAAGAATACGTCACCCACCTGTTGACGCCGGAAACGGAAGAGGACACACCCAGCCTCACCGATCGCGCCGGCAAACTGATCGGCGGCAAGATTGGCCGGAACTTCCCCTACAATCAGCATCGCAACTTCCCAACGATCATGGAGGCGATTGCTCACAACTACAGGCCCAGAACGCTTGATGCTTTGGAGGCGTTTCGGCAGTACAGCGACAAGTTCGCAACCGCCCGGGCCACCCACTTGCTCATCGAGCAACTGCGCGCCTCAAACGTGGGCATCTGGGGCGCGAAGTCTGACAAGGGAATCCCGCGCGACTGGGTAGAGATTGCCCCGCATGCGCACCCGTTCCGCAACCTGGTGGGATACGAGGACAAGGAAGGCAACCCAAAAGGCGCCTATGAAACGCTCTTCGTCCCGAAGGTGGTGGAAGAGGCTCTTCGGCCCATCACGGACCCGGAGTACACCAGCAAGATCGCCGGCTTTCGAAAGCTGCGCGTTTTCCAGTCCTACACGAAGGCGGCACAGTTGAGCCTTTCGTACTTCCACGCCACGTCGGAGAACTATATGGCTCTGGCCAACATGGGTGCCAGCGGCTGGCTGAAGGCATTGAAGGCGGACCGATCAAGCCCGGACTTCCTGGAGCAAGAACGCGACCTGATCGGCCACGGGGGAACGACCTCCATACAGGGCAGGATTTACGAAGCGCCCCAGTCGCCCACCGTGAGTTCTCTGCCAACTGCGGCGGAGGCGTGGCGCAACCTCGCGGGCGTCCGCCAGGTGGATCACCTCGCTCAGAAGATTACGGAATTCACCTTTGGCCGGATGCAGCGGCAGTTCAAAGTGGTGGACTACGCCACGCACAAAGCCGCCTGGCTGGCGCAGCATCCGAACGCAACCCCAGCGGAAGAGAACGCGGCCCTGCGCTCGATCGCCAAGGAAGTCAACGCGGTTTACGGTGGCCTGCACTTCGAAAACCTGGGGATCAACAAGAGCACGGTGGAAGCGGCGCGCGCGATTCTGTTGGCGCCCGACTGGACGTTCTCGAATATCTTCAACGTGAAATACGCCATTGAGAAGGGAACGCCGGCCGGTAAGCTGGCGCGGATGTTCTGGCTTCGCGCCGTCGTCGGCGGTATGGTGGCCACGCAAGCGGCCAGCCTGATGCTCTCGCGCAAGACATCGAAGCGGCCGACCCAGGTGTACATGGGGACGGATGGCGACGGAAAGGACATCTACCAGAATCTCTTTTTCAAGGGCGCCCCCGGCGACCTTGCAAACGTGATCGGCAACGTCAAGGACTACGGCGCCGTGGTGGGGCTGGCCCGAACAGTGGGGAACAAGATGGCGCCGGGGCTGCGCACCGCAATGGAACTCATGCGCAACGAGAAGTTCATGGGCGGCCCAGTGGTGCCGAAGGGTCTGAACCCGGTTGCCGGTACCGTCCGCGCAACCTTCGAAGCGGCCAAGGGCATCGCGCCGATCCCATGGAGCGCGGGCAACGTGAAAGACATGCTCTTCGGCCCGGACTCGCACAAATACAAGATCCCGCTTGAAGTGCTGACCACGCTTTTCGCCGGCACACCTCCAAGTCACGTTTCGGAGAAGCCGGAGAAACCACAGCAGGGGATATGGGATCAGATCGTCACCGGGAAACCCTCGGCGCCGGCGGGCAGGGAATCGGCCAACCCGATCCAATCGATGAAGCGGCAGCAGCAACGGATTTTGAAAGGGAAATAAAAGGTATGGACCCAATGACCGCAGCTCTCAATCTGGCAAACGCCATCATGGCACTCTTGACGAAAGTATGGGACGCAACCCCGAAGGATCAGCAGGCAACGAGCGCAGGCGACGTGGCCAAGACGCTCCACAACTGCTCGGCCTTCCTGCAAGGCGTACAGGAAAAAATCAACGGTCTGGTAGGAGCCAAATGAGCATGACATCGGGACCAATCAACGAAGGCGAGCAGGCCACGGAAAAGGCGGCGGATCATATCGCAGACCACACGGAGCCGGTCATTATCCGCATCATCGACGCGGTTTTCCAGCGGCTTTGGAAAACGCGCATCACGATTGATATTGGGGAGCGGCAGTAGCCCGTGAAAATCCTCATCGTCTTCAAGGATCCGTCCACCGATTCTCCGAACGCCTGCCATCAGGGCTTGGGGATCACCGCACTGAATCTGGCCATGTCGCTGTGCGAGATGCGTCTCGATGCCACGGCGCTACCCGTGGCGAACGGGGAATATCTCTGGCAGAAACTTGCCGGGGCGTGGTCTGACTATACCCACGTGATCCTTTCGGCGCCCTTCATCGATGCCGCGTACCTTGGCAAGCTGTTCGCCCAATTCCCGGCCAAGCGATTCGCTCTGGTCTACCATTCGAACCTGGGATTTCTGACCCAAGACCGGTTCGCCGGGGTCTCGATCCCGCAGTATATCGCGCTCGAAAAGCAGTGCCGCAATTTCACGGTGGCGGCCAATTCGGCGGAACTCTCTGACGCCATCCAGCAGGCCACGGGGCTGCCGTTCACGCATTTGCCGAATCTCTACCACTTGCCGGCGAAGGTGCAAAGGACTCGGGCCTCATGGACAAACGGCATGACGCTGAACATCGGACTGTTCGGCGCCGCCAGGATGTTGAAGAACTGGTTGACCGCGGGAGCAGCGGCCATGATTATGTCCCGCGGGCTGAATGCAAGCGTGCGGCTGCACGTGTCCTCCGGGCGAGATGAAGGGTCCAGCGCGACCCGTTCAGTGTTGGATGCTCTGCTCACGCTGAATCCCAAGGTGCAATTAGTCGCCGTGCCCTGGCTGAATCACGACGATTTCCGGCGCTACCTGTACGGGATGGACCTGTTGCTGCAGCCAAGTTTCACCGAGACGTTCAACAACGTGACGGCGGACGGGTGCTCGTGTGGCGTGCCGAGCGTGGTCTCGGAAGCGATTGACTGGGTGCCGGCAAACTGGATTGCGAAGGCAGACAGCGCAGTACAAGTGGCCGCGGTCGGCTGCGCCTTATTGCGCGATCGCAAGGCCGTAGATAAAGGCTGGAAGGCGCTGGATCAGTACAACCGCAAGGCGTGCCAGCAATGGTCGAATTGGCTGGGGGCATGAGTGATCTGGCTGTTCGACGACGACGAGGACGAAGGGGAAACGCCTGATGTTCTGAAGTTTGGAATCAGGAAGGTTGACCCGCGCGCTTCTCACACACGCGGGCCGTTAGTGGGGAATCGCTCTACTTCGCGGCCGGCTTGCGGCCCGGTTTCTTTTTGAGCGCGGCCTTGGGCTTGCTCTTCATCGGCGCTTTCGTGGTACTCGTTGCTCTCATCGAACATTTTCTCCTTTAAATCAACTGTACAGCCTAAGCCTCGTGAGAGTCACGGTATTTTCGGAACACTTCGAGCGCCCAGCGGTGATCTTTCAGTGCGCGCGCTTTGGCGGCGTGCGCCCGGCGCAGGATATCGATGGCCTGGGAAACAGTAAGCTCGGTCTGGTCACACCGCTCCTGTAATTCGGCAAGCATCGCCTTCTCGTTGGGCGTCATCATAATTCCTCGATCTCCACGCTAAACGCGACTGGGGACAATTGTGCGTCGGACATGGGATTTCCACCCTGCATCAATCCGTTCTCGCCCAACTCGAAACGCAGCCACTCCATCGCCTGCTCATCGGTCACGTGGTCTGGCACCGGCTGGACGAAACTAACCCGCAGGTTTCTCATGCGCTTCTCTCCATTTTCCCAAAGTACGTTTCGTTGAATTCCCGGATCAACGCCGGGATGTCGAGCCCGTGCAGTTCAGCGAACCCGCGCGGATCGGCGTCGAACTGATCGTGCTCTTTTCGCGTCAACGGAATCGCTGTCAGGTCCGATGACTTCTGCCCGGTGGCGTGCGGCCCCGTATGGCACGGGTCGCAACCACCAAAGCGCGAGACCACCGACGCCTGCCGACGGATGTACCGCAGGTATTTCGGATCGCGGACGGGCCGAGAGCCGCAGTACATGCGCTCGGAACGCACGGCCATGGGCTGGATCATGCCCGCCTCCGCAAAATGTACTCCACCCCGCGCACTCGCGCGCCGGCCACTTCCGCCCCATCCTTAATCGACTTCCGAATCCGCGCGTAGTCTGGCGACTGCTTCATCAGCCCCGCCTCCGCGATCGCGCGCTCATCGGTGATCTCGATGGCCTCGTACCGGGAAAGGTATAGCCCGAGGTCCTCCGCGAGCTGGCATACCGCCTGATCCTCCTCGAACGGCCGCGCCAACTTCGCCAAGTTGTACAACTCCTCCTCCGAGAAGAACGGTGAGCCGTCCGCATTGCGAGCTATCGTGGCCTGCACCATCGCCATGCAGGATTGGCAATCGCAGCCTGGATTATGCGGCATGGGCCACCCCGTTCTTCGTCATGGCTATGTATACGGTTGTCAAAAGCGCCCGCACATCGTCACTTTTGACGCGGTTCCCGTGCTGGTTCGCGTGCTCCAAACACGCGGCGTAAGCGTCGATCAGCGCGTCGGTGTTGGTCACCAGGCGATCGCTGAACGGCGAGTGCGCCGCTGGGGCCCGCGAATCGGGCACAGCCACCGGGCCGGCGGTTTCCGGCGCCGGCGGCTTGCGCTCCACCGCGGCGGCGCGGCGCTCCTGGATCTGTTGGAGCTGGGCGTCAACCTGCATTTCGAGTTGCGAGGGCGGCTTGCTCGCCGGCACTGGCCGAGCAACCGCCCCCGATACCACGCGACGCGCTTCCTTCGCCGCGCGGAACTTTTCGGTCTCGATGGACAGGCCCACATCCCAGCGGGCCTTCTGCCCTTTTTGACCATTCCATAATTTGCAGATCGTGATCGATTCCCCGGCCTGTGGTTCGAGCATGTTGATTTGCTGCGCCACGGCCATGTCCAAAAACATGATCTGATCGCCGTCGAGTCCCCACATCACCTGTTGGCCGAATCGCGAGTCGCAAATTTTCCCCTCCGCGTACTGGAGAGTGACGGTTTGCGGCTGATTGGGCGTGAATGTGATCTTGTCGCGCATCTTACGCCACCTCCCCGCGCAGGCGCCGGGCTTGCTCATCGCGGATCTTGTGAAACTCGGAGAGCTGCGCCAACGCATAGCCGTACTTGCCGTAGCGTTCAATGAGCGCGGCCGCGCGGTCGGCCAGCTCCGCGTCGGTGCTCGCCTGGATTTGTTCGTGCCGGATATCGCGCATCACGCCCCCACCTTCCCCGCGGGGCTGATCGCCACGGGCTTGATGCGGTCTTCCCAGCCCACGATGTAGGTCCGCTGACATTGCCGGCAGCGGTACACGCCCATCACGGGGTGCATCGGCGCGCCGTGAAACTGGCGGCACCAGGCGCGCGCCAGGCTCTCGTAGAGGTTGCGCATCATTTGGACTCCTTCGCTACGGCTTGAAAGCAGGACTCATGGGCGCGGCGTCCCTGGCCACCGTCGCGGTATTCTGACCCTTTTTCGATCGGACACATACAGAGCGCGCAGCAGTGGACGATACGCGCTATGGTGATCCGTTTCAAACTGAGATCGTTGATAAACTTCCGAATGCGGTTGCGTGCCGCGCGTTTCTCTGCCGCTGGTGTCATCACGCCACCAGCCTTTCGCAGCACACCGCATCGGCCCTGACCATCAGGCGATCGCTGACCACGGTCTTTTTGGTGCAGGCGCAGTGGACGCACTCGCATTCATGCGCGCGGAGCGCCAGCCGCATCTGATTGATGGTCTGCGCTTGGCAGATCAACGCGTCACGTGTTGCGCAGCGGGGTCCGAACACCGCCAACTCCTCGGCATCCTGCTCCACCAGCTCGGCGGCCGTGACCTCGTTTTCTCTCTCTTCGTAGGTGGTTCGTTCTTGGAAGCGGTCCATTGTTTCTCTCCTTCTAGAAATAGTCTCTCATAGGTGGGGGTTGATGTCAACAGAACAATGATCTATTATCAGTGGTGAATATGATTCCTTCGAGCATGAGGTGTAAATGCCTGCGGTGTGGCCACCGCTGGGTGAAGCGGATCGATGGGCGCCCGAAGCGTTGCGCGCATTGCAAGGAGGAGGCGTGGGACAGGCGAGCTGGGCCAGTCGGCAGACCTCCGAAGAAGAAGGCGGCGAAATGAAGGCAATTCTTAGATGGGTAGCGAAAGGGCTTCTATTGGTAGGGGGCTTCCTGTTCGTGACGGCCATATTTTTAGCTCCCATCTACCTTGTAATCCGTTTCGTGAAATGGGCCTGGCTCAACTGATGCGCTGCGCCATCTACGCCCGCGTGAGCACCACCGATCAGGATTGCAGTCTCCAGCTCACGGAGCTGCGCCACTACGTGAAGGCCCGCGGCTGGGAGCTGGCCGGCGAGTACGTGGATACCGGCTGGTCGGGCGCCAAGGCATCGCGCCCGCAGCTCGACCGGCTCATGGGCCACGCGCGCAGCCGCAAGGTGGATTGCATCCTGGTCTGGAAGCTCGACCGCTGGGGACGCAGCGTCTCAAATTTGGTGAGCAGCCTTCAGGAACTCGCGGGCCTGGGCGTCCGGTGGATCGCTACGACGCAAAACCTCGACACCGACCAGCACAATCCGGTGGGCACGCTCCTCATGCACATGCTGGCGGCCGTGGCGGAGTTCGAGCGCTCCATGATTCAGGAGCGGGTGAAGGCTGGCGTCACCGAGTACGCGCGCGCGTACAAGGCTGGCCAGGTGGGAACCACGCGGCACAGCAAGAGCGGGAAGGATCTGCCGGCCGGCCGGCCGAAGCGTATCTTCCGCCGCGACGAAGCCGAGAAGCTGCGCAAGCTTGGCCACAGTTGGCGCGCGATCGCCAAACACCTGCGAGTTTCCGCCTCGACGATCCGCGACGCGCTAAGTCGTTGATATCGGGTGTGCGGAAACCTGTTTTCTGACAGGCAAAACCGCGTTGAAAACAAAGCACCGCGCCAGCCTTACTCGTAACCCCAACAAACAAAAGGTTTCCGCCCATCGCTCCCGCGCAACTTGCGCGCGATTCTCTCGCATAATTCGCGCGCCGGCGCCGCGCGCGCGCGGACAGAAGTAGACACTCAGGCTGGGGGTTTGGGCCTCGAAACTTCACGCGGGCCCCAGCGGTGGATTCGCCGCCACGCGATCGCCGGCGCCCGGCGGCGGAAACGCCATCTGTGGATCCGCACACATCGCGCGAAACGCTTCTGGGCCGTTGGTCATCGCGCGCGAGATCAGCCACAGCGTATGCATCAGATCGGCGTATCCCTGAAACGTAATCCGCATCAGCCCCAACTCCAAAGCCACGTTTGCCAAGTCCTCCCACTTCGTCCATTCATCCGCTGACTTCACCCCGGGAATCGGTACGGCTTTCTGGCGCAGCTCCTCGGCGCTCTGCTGGAGCCGCTTGGCCAACTTCCTCTTGCGCTCCTCCTCAACCAGGTACGCGTGAGCCTCCGGGGAGCGCTCGACGTAGTAGCGCAGGTTCTCGCGGGTCACCACGGCCGGCAGGCCATTGCGGACGATGGCGCCGGCGACGTGCATTAGATTGGCGCCGCTGGAGCTTCCAATTTGAAACAGCGCGGCGATGTCAGCACGCGTGTAAACCGATTGGGTATCAGCATCCAGTTGTTGCAAAATCAAGGGGATTCGGCCAGACCAGGACTTTATTTTTGGCAAGGGGTATGCTCCTGCGATCCTGGAAGGTCGGCCCTCTGCCGGGTACACTTTGGGCACCAGTGGGCGTCCCCATGAACCGTCCAGCCGTCCGGTTCGGTGAACTGCGACAGCTCACGCGCCAACTCCGCCA
>OCZT010007793.1_pt1 | contig 10450 bp, 7 predicted proteins | sample 1539031 | NCBI WGS metagenome assembly OCZT01 (sample SAMEA3539308, study PRJEB22396) | soil metagenome | biome: tundra; feature: field; material: soil | place: USA | collected 2010-05 | depth 0.15 m
CAGAGGATCGGCGCCGGCCAGCACCAGGTCCCGCGCCAAAGCAAAGGTCGAAGCGCGCGTCCCGCCGTAGCAGAAGCCGCCGGTATCAGTCAGCACGGTGGTGTAAAGACAGGTAGCCATCTCCGGCGTGATCGTGGCTCCGGCAGCCAGGGCCAACCGGTACACCATCTCTCCCACGCTAGCCGCCTCGCGGTCGATCCAGTTCAGATTTGCGAATTTCCGGCCGGTGGGGTGGTGATCGATGTTGATCTGGAAAAATTTCTGCAGGCCGCGCACCTTGGCACGGCCAAGCCCGTCGCATTCCAACAGGATGGCGGCATCGTAGGGACCGTAGACACGCTGGACCGCCCGAATTGCGTCCACCCCCGGCAGGCTTTTGTAGATGGCGGGAACGCGGTCGGCAGAAACCAGGTCGGCTCGTTTGCCCATTTGCTCAATCACCATCCCCATGGCAGTCATGCTGCCTACCGCATCGCCGTCGGGCCGGGAGTGCGAACAGACCAGAAACTTTTCTCCCTGACGCAGGACGCTGAGGATCGCTTCAACCGGGCTCTCGGTCTCTGTTGCGGACGAAGCGGCCATTCCGTCAGGAGGCTGAATTGGAGCCGCTTTCGGACTGAGATCATCCATGAGTGGCTACTCCCCCGGGGCCTGCTGATCGGAGGCTGCGGGTGGTTCGGCCTTGGTTTTTTGCCGTTTGCGCGTGCGGTCCATCAACTCCACAATTCGTGCCTGGAAGCGGCCGGAGCGATCGGCAAGGAAGCTGAGTTCGGGAACGTGGCGCACGCCCATCCGCTCCTTCAACTCGTAGCGAATAAATCCCTTGGCTGCTTCCAACCCGGCGATGGTATCCTCTTCAGCTTTCACTACATCCTGAACCGCGCTGTCCATGGCCACGTAAACGCGCGCCGACTTGCCGCCGGGGCCGATGAGGACCTCCGTCACGTAGCAGAAACCAATGCGCGAGTCAGAGAGTTCACCCTCGATCATGGAACCAATCTCCAGCCGCAGGGTCTCCGCTACCCGGTCCTGATGATGTTTGCGTGCTCTGTGTTCGGGCATGACCTCTCCTAACCGGGTAAACCATTCAGCATAGCAGAGAAGTAGCGAGCGGCTGGAAAAAGAACCGTTCTGGATGGGATAACGGCAATGGATGACGGCCCTGGCCGAACCGGAGCCGACGCCGGAGATTCCAGCCTCAATGCCCCATGTGCTGCTCGGTGCTCTTGGGATCGTTCGATTTGAGCAGGAACGAAAGGAAGAACATGCCTGCCGACCCGATCCCCAGGATTACGTAGGCGTCTATGAACGACATGGCGGCGGCCTGCATCATGAACGCTCGATAGATTTGGGCCACGACGGCCGCCTGCGTTCCAAATGCTCCCAGCCCGGCGCTGCGGACGTGCAGCATCATAGCTTGAGAATTGAACGCCACGCCGGGATCTCCCAGGCTCAAATGGTCGGCCAGTCGGGCCAGATGGAATTGCTGCCGCCGGGCCAGAACCGTTTGCACCACCGCGGCGCCGAAGCTCATTCCAATGTTGCGCATGAAATTGGTCAGGCCCGAGACCGAATCGCTCTTGTCCTGCGGAACTCCTACAAAAGAGGCAGTCATTGTAGGAATGAAGATGAAGCCCAGGGGAACGAACTGCAGCAGCATGATGACCGCGGCCCCGCTAAAACTGATGTTCATGGATAACAGCTTTGTTGATATATACATTCCGCCCGCGGAGAGAAGCCAGCCCAAGGCGATCATGTACTTTGCCGGGACTTTGGAGGTGAGTAATCCTACCAGGGGCATGACCACCATAACCACAGCAGCGCCGATGGAAACGATCACGCCGGCATCCTCCGCGGTGTATCCCATGAGCATCTAGAGGAATTCCGGCATGAGGATCATCGAGGAAAACATCACCACGCCGGCCAGGAACATCATCAGGCACGAGCCGGAGAAATTTATGATCCTGAATAACCTCACATCGACGATCGGCTGCTTCTGGCGCCACTCCCACACCACCATTGCGCCAAGGCAGACGACGGCGATGATCACCAGCGAACAGATGAAATGAGAGGCCAGCCAGTCGTCTTCCTGCCCCTTGTCCAAAAGAACCTGGAGGGCCACGACGCCCAGCGCCAGCAGCGCGAATCCGACCGTGTCGAAGTGCATTTCTCCGGGCTTGAATCGCCGCAGAAATGGAGCGTCGTCTACGAATTTGAAGACCAGACCCAATGTCAGAAGTCCGAGCGGAAGGTTGAGAAAGTAGATCCAGCGCCAGGTGTAGTTATCGGTGATCCAGCCGCCCAGGATGGGGCCCAGGGCGGGAGCCACGACCACCGTCATGCCGAAGAGCGCAAAGGCGGCTCCACGCAGTTTAGACGGGAAGCTATCGGCCATGATGGACTGCGCCATGGGCTGCAAGCCGCCGCCGCTCGCGCCCTGGATTGCCAGGGAACAAAGCAGCGCCGGCAGGGTGGGCGCAGCCCCGCAGAACAAGGAAGCCAAGGTGAACAGCGCAATGCAGATCATGAAGAAGCGCTTGCGGCCCATGAGGCTCGAAAGCCACCCGGTGATGGGCAGAACGACGGCGTTGGCCACCAGGTAGGTGGTCAATACCCATGTGCTCTCATCCTGACTGGCCCCCAAATCTCCTGAAATGTGCGGCAGCGCCACATTGGCGATGCTAGTGTCGAGCACCTCCATGAAGGCGGCCAGCGCCACCACCATGGCGATCAGCCAGGGGTTGTACTTGGGTTTCCAGTCCAGGTTTGGCGGACTACCAGCCAAAACGTGCCCCCGGGATCTATTTAGAAACGAAACTGCTTGTTTCGCAACAACGAATAATACTACACTGATCCCGGTGATTGTATGGGGCCAGTAGAGGAGATTCAGCGAAAGCGTTCTTCGGGACGGCCCCGAAGCGAGGCATCGCGCGTCTCCATTCTGGATGCAGCATACGGCTTCCTCAAAAGCATGCCGATCTCATCGATATCGACCGTTCAAATCGCCCGGAAAGCCGGCGTCAGCACCGCAACAATGTATCGATGGTGGCCCACCAAAGAAGCGCTGCTTTTGGATGCGTTTCTTCACAAGACAGACCGTGAGCTTGTTTTGAAAGTAAAGGGGCCTCCTTTGGAACGCCTGAAGGAGTACGTGCTCCAGGTCGGACGCTTCTTCACCGGTGAAAGCGGCATTGTCGTAGCGCGTTTGCTCACTGCCATTCAGGACAATCCAGTCCTCCGCAAGGAATTCCTGGAGCGTGTTTACTCTCCGCGCGACAAGGAGTTTCGGTCCATTGTGAAAGAAGCGATCAAGCGAAGGCAATTGCCTGCCGACATTGAAGTGGGCGTCTTTTTGGAGACGATTATCGGGCCCCTGCTCATACGGTTACTCATGCGCCACGAACAAATCGATGAGACCTTTGTTATTTCGGTTTTCAACCGCGTCGTGGCTGGTGCGATGGCGCAGAACTGCGCAGGAACAGCCTCGAGAGGTTGAGGATCGTTCAAGAACGGCAGGCGCTGGCGGACCGGCAGGTTGTAAGGCTTCGCCGTCTACGGGCGTTGAGAAAATTTCCCCTTCAGACGATTGCCGTGTAAAGGTCGGCATTGTAAGATGCTCCTTCCCGGCGCATGCGTCTTTACGCCCGCATCTAAAGGAGATCTTCCATGTCTATTTCCCGCCGCACCGCTCTGCAAATGCTTGCAGCCGGTTCCGTAGCGTCCCTGCCACCCGTCTCCAAGGCTTTGGGGTCAGCAACGCAATCCGGCCATGAGAAATTTGAGCCGACCTGGGACTCCCTGCAGCATCACTCCTGCCCCGACTGGTACCGCGACGCCAAGTTCGGCATTTACTTCCACTGGGGACTCTATTCCGTTCCCGCTTTTGCCAACGAGTGGTATCCCCACTGGATGTACCTGCCCGGCCGGCCGGAGTACGAGCATCACCTGGCCACCTATGGGAGTTTAGACAAGTTCGGCTACAAGGACTTTGCCGCCGCCTTCACCGCCGAGCACTTCGATCCCGACGCCTGGGTCACTCTCTTCAAGGAGGCCGGCGCGCGCTACGTCGGCCCCGTCGCCGAACACGCCGACGGTTTCTCCATGTGGGACAGCCGCATCAATCGCTGGAACGCCGCCAAAATGGGTCCCCGCCGCGACATCGTCGGCCTGATCGAGCGTGCAGTCCGCAAGCAGGGCCTGAAGTTCTACGCCTCTTTCCATCACCAGTGGCTGTGGGGCTGGTACACAAGCCCGGTGGCTGATGCCGACATTTACAAGCCCGAGTTGCAGGATCTCTACTGGGCGCAAAAGTACACGCCTTCACCCACTCCACAGAGCTACGCGGAGAACGCTCCAGGCGCATTCAATTACGAGCACCCCGATCCTCCCCCGACGGCCCGCTTCTGCGAACTCTGGCGCGACAAGGTAAATGAGGTGGTCGACCGCTACCACCCGGACATCATCTACTTCGACAGCCGCGTACAGATTATTCCCGAGAATTACCGGCAACAGATGATGGCGCACTTCTACAACTCTGGCCACGACCGGGTGCTGACCTACAAGGACAAGGACTTCGCCACCGGCTCCGGCCTGATCGACATCGAGGCCGGGCAGTTGACTGACAAGGCCAGTTTCGCGTGGCAAACCGATGATGTTTTGGACTGGAATTCCTGGGGCTACATCACCAAACCTGACTACAAATCGGCCGGCCGCATTCTGCACCAGTTGATTGACGTGGTCTCAAAGAACGGCAACCTCCTTCTCGATGTAGGCCCGCGCCCCGATGGCACGATTCCCGATGAAACGCAAAAGCGTCTTCGCCAGATTGGCGCCTGGATGCGCACCAACGGCGAAGCCATCTATGAATCCCGCCCCGCCGACCACTTTGGCGAAGGCCCCACGCAGATCAAGGCCGGCTCCTATGTCGCTGACCACATCCACGACTTCACCGCGGAGGATATTCGCTTTACCACCCGCGCCCATGCGTTTTACGTCCACGTGCTCGGTGCGCCCAGCAACCAGGTGCGCGTAGCTTCGCTCAAGCGCGACACTCCATTGCCCGGCGGACCGCTGCGCAAAGCCGAACTGCTCGGCTCGCCGCAGCCCCTGAAATGGGAGTGGACCCCCGACGGCCTCATGCTGCACATGCCTGAGACCCGCCCGTCCGATGACGCGGTGGTGATCAAGCTGACGTAGGCGTGTGATTGTGCCAGTCAGCCGGGCCTGTAGCCTCAACGGGTTACGGGCCTGCCTGCTTATGCAGCAGAAAAAATCATAAATTTGGAACATAATGTGACGAGAGTCGGAATTCAGCCCTAGCGAATTCTCCATTCCGCACGTCTACTTCTTAAGACATGGCCGGTTTCCCCCTTTAGAAAGCGGCCACTGGAGTTCCCGATGCCTGCAGCTCACCCGCTTCCCCAAACCCTGGGGGAACTGCAAGACAGTACTCTGTTTCCCGCGGCGTGTTTGAAAACCCGAACCATCAAGGACGAACTGCGTGACAACCTGATTCTCCGCCTCAAGGCCCGCGAGACGATATTTCCCGGCGTGGTCGGCTACGAGGACACGGTTGTTCCACAGATCGTCAATGCCATCCTGTCGAAGCAGAATTTCGTTCTACTGGGATTGCGCGGTCAGGCCAAAAGCCGCATTCTACGCGCGCTTACCGCCCTGCTCGACGAGCGGCTGCCCTACGTTGCAGGTTGCGAAATCCGCGACAACCCTTACCATCCGCTGTGCAGGCGCTGCCGCAACCTCATCGCAGAACTGGGCGACAAGACACCCATCGCTTACCTCACACGCGACGAGCGATACGTTGAGAAGCTGGCAACGCCGGACGTCACCGTCGCTGACCTGATAGGCGATATCGACCCGATCAAGGCCGCTCGCGGCGGCCAGGATCTTTCGAGCGAGCTAACCATGCACTACGGACTTTTGCCCCGCGCCAATCGCGGCATATTCGCCGTCAACGAGTTGCCCGATCTCGCCGGAAAAATCCAGGTGGCGCTCTTCAACATCATGCAGGAAGGCGATGTACAGATCAAAGGCTACCCGGTGCGCCTGGCGCTCGATGTGGCCTTGGTATTCAGTGCCAACCCCGAGGACTACACCGCCCGCGGCAAAATCGTCACCCCGCTCAAAGATCGCATCGGCTCGGAGATTCGCACCCACTATCCGGAGACGCTCGAAGAGGGTATGGCCATTACTGCGCAAGAGGCCTGGGCCAATCGCGGTGCAGCGCCAATCGAGATCCCGCAGTATGTGCGGGAAGTCGTGGAGCAGGTGGCATTTTCCGCGCGCGAAGACAAGAAGGTGGACAAGCGCAGCGGCGTGAGCCAGCGCCTGCCCATCTCGACCATGGAGCTTGTGATTTCAAACGCGGAGCGGCGCGCGCTGGTGCATGGAGAGACGGTGGTGCTGCCGCGCGTTGGCGACATCTACTCGGCGCTCCCCGGGATCACCGGCAAACTTGAGCTGGAGTACGAGGGAGAGATGCGCGGCGCTAACACCGTGGTGCGCGACCTCATCCACGCAGCGGTGGGTAAAATCTACGATCGCTACTTTGCCGACCAGGATACCGGGCAGATCGAGCAATGGTTCAACCTGGGCGGCACGGTCAAGCTCGACGACAGTCAGCCGACCGCCGCCGCCTTTGCGGAACTCAAACAGATTCAGGGCCTCTTCGAGAAACTGTCATCGGTCGGGATTAAGAAATCCGATACGCCTGCAAAGTTGGTGGCCGCGGCGGAATTCTTGCTTGAAGGCCTGGTGGCCCATCGTAAGTTGAGCCGCAGCGAAGGCCGCGAATTCTCCGCTCAAGAGAGGGTGCCGCGCAAACCTGAGCGTGTAGAGCAGGAGCTCGACCATGAAGACTGGCAGCAAATCCGCCGGACACGCAGAGGGGGATTGAACTGAAGTAGCCGGTGATTGATTGGCAGTTATCAGAGTAACCGCTGACTGCCTCTTGAAGACAGAAGCCACCGAGGACAGTGCCGCATGAAGCGAGTTAGCTACACCAAATACAATGGCGACCTGGGCTCCGAGATGGACCTCGAGGACCTGCTGAAGGCACTCTCCGATTACCTGCTCGACTCGGGCTTCCGCGACTCCTACACGGGCTTTCAGGAATTGGACCACAACCTCGACGACCTGCGCGAGGCGCTGCGGCGCGTGCTTGAGTCGGGCGACTTTTTCGACCAGGAAATGCGCGAAAAGCTCGAGCAGATGATGGCCGACGGTGCATTGGATGAGTTGATCGAAAAGCTGATGGAGCGCCTCGAGCAGGAGAACTACATCTCTTCATCTCAAGACCCGGCGCGCCCCTCGCAAACCGGCGGGCACATGGGAAATGCGCAGGGCGAGGTTCGCTTCGAGGTCACCGACAAGAGCCTCGATTTTCTCGGCTTCAAGACGCTGCGCGATTTGCTGGGCTCGCTGGGCAAATCGAGTTACGGCCGGCACGACACGCGCAATTGGGCCACGGGCATTGAAGCCAGTGGCGGGTCGCGGCCATACGAGTTCGGCGACACACTGAACCTCGATACGACCGCCACGCTGAGTTCAGCCATCGCGCGCGAAGGCGTCAGATTGCCGCTCAATCTCGAGTACGGCGACCTTCATGTGCACCAATGCGAATACCAGAGCTCGTGCGCCACGGTGATGATGCTGGATTGTTCGCACTCCATGATCCTCTACGGCGAAGACCGCTTCACGCCCGCCAAGAAGGTTGCCATGGCGCTCTCGCACCTGATTCGCACCCAGTATCCCGGCGATTCTCTTTCGCTGGTGCTGTTTCACGATTCGGCCGAGGAGATGCCCGTTTCGCAATTGGCGAGGGTCAAGGTCGGACCCTTCTATACAAATACGCGCGAAGGCCTGCGCGTGGCGCAGCGCATACTGGCACGCCAGCGCAAGGACATGAAGCAGATCGTCATGATCACCGACGGCAAACCCTCGGCGCTCACGCTCCCCGATGGCAGGATCTACAAAAGCGCATACGGGCTCGATCCGCTGGTGGTGAGCGAGACGCTTGAAGAGGTGGCGCGCTGCAAGCGGTCGAACGTGATGATCAATACCTTCATGCTGGCGTCTGAATTCGGTCTGGTGCAGTTCGTCCACAAGGTATCGCAGATGTGCCGCGGGAAGGCCTATTTCACCACACCGCAGACGCTCGGCGAGTATCTCCTGATGGACTACATGCAACGCAAGATGAAGACGATCCACTGACGCGGCAACGCCCTCAAATCAAAATCAACCAGTATTCCTGAGTCCCGCTGCGATGCCGCTGATGGTGGCGGCGATGGCGCGGTTCACCTCCGGGGTGTCTTCGCCGGTGCGCTTGCGGCGCAGCATGTCCACCTGGATGAGGTGCATGGGATCGACGTAGGGGTTGCGCAGCTTGATGGAGTGGCCGAGCACCTGGTTGGTTTCGAGCAACTCGGCCTGTCCGGTTACCGAGAGGACGGCGCGCACACTGCGATGGAATTCAGCGTCGAACATATCGAAGATGCGCTCGCGCAGCAGGCGGTCCTCAACCAGCGACGAATAGAGGCGAGCGGTTGCCAGGTCGACCTTCCCAAGCGCCATCTCCACGTTGCGCAGCAGGTCGATGAAGAGCGGAAACTCCCGCGCCATGCAGCGCAGTAACTCAAGCGCGCCGGGCTTTTCCAAATACCTTTCAAGTGCGAAGCCAACGCCAAACCATGCCGGGACAAGCAAGCGCGATTGCGTCCAGCCGAAGACCCAGGGAATGGCGCGCAGGTCCGCCAGGCTCGGAGAGGCGTTGCGTCTCGACGGCCGCGATCCGATCTTGGCGTGTTCCAATTCGCCTACCGGAGTGGACTGCTCAAAGTAAGTCACGACGCCGGGATCATTGAGAATGTGGCTGCGGTAGAACTCGAAGGCAATGGCTGATAGCTCATCGAACGCGGCCTCCCACTCAGGATTCAGAATGCCGGTGAAGTGGCCCTCAGGATCGCGTGCGTTGGGCCGCGCCAGCGCATCAAGAGACGCAGCTATCATCAGTTCGAGATTGCGCTCCGCCAGCACCTCGTCGGAGTACTTGAAGTTGAGCACTTCGCCCTGCTCGGTGATGCGCAACTGGCCTTCGAAAGAATCCATGGGCTGGGCAAAGATGGCGCGATGAGTCGGTCCGCCGCCGCGGCCCACCGTGCCGCCGCGCCCGTGGAAGAGTCGCAGCTTGACGCCGGCCTCGCGAGCCACCGTGTGCAGGTCGCGATGGGCACGGAAGATCTCCCAGGTTGAGGTCAGCATGCCGCCGTCCTTGTTCGAATCGGAATAGCCAAGCATGACTTCCTGCCAGTTGTCCCAGGTGGCCATCAGTCTTCGATAATCTGCCCGCATCCATAACTCGCGACACACCTCCGGAGCGCGGCGCAGGTCTTCAATGGACTCGAACAGCGGCACCGGCATCAAGCCCGGATCGCGGCCAGAACCCTCGACCCGCACTCCGCCGAGGCGGGCAAGACGCACCACGGCCAACACGTCTTCCACCGTGGACGCGCCGCTGATGACGTACTGGCGAATAGTCTCAGGCGAACAACCGTTCTTGATTTCGGCCACCACGCGGAAGGTCTCTAGCACCGAGGCTGTCTGTTCCGAGAGGCCGCCGGGCAGCGATGGCGCAATGGTATCCGCGATAGCCTCCTGCAAGGCCGCCGCGTGCACCCGCGCATGCTGGCGGATATCGAGCGTATGCAGATGCAGGCCGAATGTGCGCATCTGCAGGATCAACGGATCGACAAGCGTGCGCGCAATGCGCAGTCCGCGATTGCCGGCCAGCGAAGCGCGCAGGGTCTCAAGATCGTTGATGAACTCTTCCACCGAACAGTAAGCAGGCAGCACCTGGGCGAGCTTGTCTTGTCCTTCGGTAAGTGTGTAGGGCATCACCGGCAAGGCGGCGCCGGCGGAGGCGGGATGCTCTATCGACTCGATAGTCCGATGAATTCGCGCCTTGAGGCAAATGAGGAAGCGGCGATAATACTCGAATTCATACTGCTCGCCAAAGACTTGCGCCTCCGGAGTATGCACCTGCGCAACGTAAGCTTTGAGCCGCGCCAGCAGGGCATCGCTCACTGGAATCTGCTGCGCGCTTGTCGTGAGCAGGTCGATGATCTCATCGAGTTGGCGCTGGTAGAAGAGCAGCAGGTGGCCGCGCGCCAACTGCACGGCGTCGCGAGTGACCTGTGGCGTGACAAACGGATTGCCGTCGCGATCGCCGCCAATCCAGGAGCCGAAGCACAGCACCTGCGGCAGCAGGTGCGCTTCAATCTCAAGGCCGTAAGCGGCTCGCAAGGCCTCGGCAATCTCGCGATAAAGCCCCGGCAGCGTCGCGAAGATGGAGACGTCGTAGTAGTCGAGTCCCATCTTGATCTCGTCGTAGACCGTGGGCCGGCGCGAGCGCACCTCGTCGGTCTGCCACAGGCTG
>OCZT010007794.1_pt1 | contig 10450 bp, 11 predicted proteins | sample 1539031 | NCBI WGS metagenome assembly OCZT01 (sample SAMEA3539308, study PRJEB22396) | soil metagenome | biome: tundra; feature: field; material: soil | place: USA | collected 2010-05 | depth 0.15 m
GGCGATCTTCCTGATTGGGACTCACGCCGCCTGCCACTAAGCAGGTCCCCACCGGCAGTGGAAGGGTCGCCTCGGCCCGACGGGCTGCCCCTTCGAAGTGACGGGAGCGGCGGGGCGTGTAACGAGTTCGTCCATCGGTGCACATCCACCGTTACTTGGGGTTACGGCTCGTTACAATTCACCGAGCTTGGAGACGGAAGCATTGGAGAGCGTGCCTGTTGGGTCGTAGTCCTCATTGAGGAAGGCCGCAGGTCGAGGGGGGCGGACGATTGGTAGTGGAGGACAGCGTGGATCCCTCGAAGTTGACGCGCGCTCCGCGCTCTGGGGAGGCTGGTTAGAGCCGTGGCCGAGGATCGCCCGTGGGGCAGGTCGGCGAGCCTTGGCGATGGGCCGGGCTGGATGTCCGACCCACTCACGCCACAAGCCCCGCCCGTGATTCCCACCTATCGCCGACGGGCCGGGATCCCGATGGCGGCTCTCGCGGTCGTCGTGCTGCTGGCGGCCCCGGTCCTGGTGATCCACTCCGCGCTTGGCTCCAGCAACTCCTTGTTCAGCTCCACGGCCGCGCCGCTGACCGTCAAGGTCGCCCCCCAACACGTTTAGCTTCGGCGCCCACTGGCTGACCGCCGAGGCCAGCCCCACGGCCACGCCTACCGCGACGCCCACGGCCACGCCTACCGCGACGCTCACGGCCACTTCGAGCCCGACTGACCCGGCCACGTCGAGCCTCAGCGGCACCGCCGACCCGGCTCCCGATCCATCGGCCACTCCATGATGGCGGCGCAGATCGACGGCCAGCCGGTCAAGAGGCGCCGCAACCCGGTCGTCCGGGTGGTCGAGTGGGTCTTGGCCGTGGTGGTGATCGTGCTGGTGGTCCTGGCCATCTTCTTGGCGGTCTCGCTCCGCCACGGCGCTGCTGGCCAGACCACCTTCTTCGGAAGCCCCGTCTACTCGGTGGCCAGTGGCTCGATGGCCCCCGCCTTCGACACCGGGGATCTGATTGCCGACAAGACGATCACAACGTCGGCCGCGGAGCACTTGCACAAGGGCCAGATCATCACCTTCAATACGACGCCGGCTACGGCGGGTGGCTCGTGCCTGCTGATCACCCACCGGATCTATGAGGTGGTCAAGGGGCCCGTGGTCGCCGGGGTGCAGACCGTCTCCTACCGGACCAAGGGCGACGCGAACAATGCTCCCGACCTGAGCCTCGTATCGCCCAGCGCCATCCTCGGTGTCTACCAGCAGCGCGTCCCCTTCGGCGGTTACATCCTCAGCACTCTGCACCAGCCGATCACCTTCGTGGTCTTGATCATGATCCCGGTGGTCTACTTAGTGGCGGAGGAGATCCGGCGGCGGTGGGTGAGGCTCGGTGAGCAGGAGGCGCAGCGCAAAAGCGCCGCCGCCACTCAGCAGGGTGGCCTCTAGTGAACAAAATGTCGCTACCAAACGGGTGCAGGCACGGCAAAAAGGAGGAGGAGTCCATCGCGCGACAAGTGACTACTTTCGATCGTTTCGCGATCGCGCTTCATGAGCAATTCATTTTGGATCAACTTAGGGGAGACTACCGATGAATCTATTCACAAAGCGCTTCGGGCTGGTGCTCGCAGGCGTGATCGGGGTTGGCGCCATCGCCACCCTAGCGATGGGAGCGAGCTTCGCGCTGTTCTCGGCACAGTCCGGTAGCGGGACCAAGACCTTCGCGGCTGGAACCGTCAAGTTTAGCACCGACCAATCGTCCACCACTTCGGTCTGCACAGAGACCAACTTGGAGCCTGGCGACAGTTCGACGGGATACGTGGGAGCCAACGTCCTCGATTCCGGTAACCACAGCCCAGCGCTGCTACCTTGCACCTTCTATGGGGAATACACCGGAAGCCTAAGCGCCTATGTGGGTCTGGACATCACAGTGACCTCCAGCTCGGCGCCGGGTACATTCTATTCTCCCACTGATCTTCCTGGCCCAAGTGCTATCCCCCCAGAGTGTGCGCCGGCGACACTCCCTGCCACTGGGTTCATTTGCAACAACTACGCACTGATCAACAACTCCGACGCTAACTTTGCGCTGCAGCAGTTCCAAATCCAGGCGTTCGACAACTCCGGAGGTTCTCTGGGCGCTCCCAAGATCGTGGACGGCAGCCTGACCATGAAGTGCACGGAGAGCGGTACTCCCTTCACCTCGGACGCGGTGCAGACCTGCACCTCGACGATCACCGGTCCCGTTCTTATCGCGACCGTGACCGGCGGGATTAGTTCCGGAATCTCGGACATCCTTGACTACTACCTGCCGAAGGCGGCCGGCAACGGCTACCAGGGAGCCACGGCCACAGTGACCGAGTTCTTCGTGGCAGTGCAGTGCTCGAACAACGCGACCGACCTGAGCCAAATCAACGACGGCTGCCTGTATAGCGGGCCCAAGAGCTGGAGCTGACGTTCACCCGGCGAACATCTGAATAGGACAAGACAGTAGGAAACGGGTGGGGTTGGCGGCCCTCGGGCCGCCAACCCCCAACCCGGTCGGCGGGATCAACCAAAACCAAATGAATCCGGGGAGAGTCTTCAAGTGACGCGCAGCGGGAGGCGCCTTTTAGCCCTGGCGGCCCTGGGGGCGGTCGGGCTCTTGGCGGCACTGTCAATCTCGACGAGCTTGGCGCTGTTCAGCTCGACCGGTGGCCAGCAGATCAACAGCTTTGCTGCTGGGACGGTCACGCTGTGGAGCTGCTCCGGCTCGGGCTGCACTCCCACTGCCGAAACGTCTGCTAGCGCCAGCACCTGCACTCCGACGACATCCACGCCTTGTGAGTACACCATCAGTTACGTGGGCACGCTGCCTGCATGGATAGGGCTAACTGTCTCAACTCAGGGCTTGACCTCAGATCAGTTCACGACCACGGACTCTATGGAGGAGACCACGTTTGCCGAAGGGTCGAATGAAGTCGTCGGAGCGGGGGTCCAGGAGAGCGGCTTCACTGACACCTTCACGATCACGTTTAGCGGGACGCCTCCGCATGGTGCATCGGTCACCCTGTCGGCTATAGCCGTGCAATCGGGGAACAACACCAACGCCGCCAAGAGCGGACCGGTCAACTGGTCATGAAGATGAGACGTTTACGTCCGCGCCGCCTGTGGTCTGGTCTCGTCATGGCCGGGTTCATCACGGGAGCAGCTGGGATCGTGGTCGGGGTGGCGGCAGTTAGTCCTGCCTCGGCGGCGGCGTTGAGCGCCTGCGGCAACTCAATGTTGCTAGCTCCGGGCGACACCGGCTCTTGCTCGGAAACAGTCAGCGACACGTCCAACAGCACCAAGACCCCGGTGAACGTCACCTTGGTGATCAACACGACCGCCGCTTCCGGAGGGGGGACGCCAGGGAGCGGGATCGGAACTGAGGCACTCCTGGACGGCCAGCCCACCGGGTTGCAGGTGACCGTCACGGACACCGACACGGGCCAGACCTTCAGCCTGGGGACGGTCTCCTGCTACGCCGACCCCAGCAAGTCGACAGGCGCCACCTATCCCGATGCTGCCTACTGCATCAGCTCCTCAAGCTCGCAGACCGTGGCCAGTAATGTGGACAACGCCAGCTTCAGTAACACCTTCGTGATCAGCTGGTCGTTCCCGCTGGCTGCCGGCAACCCCTACCAGGGGGCTGGCGGCACGGTCCTGCTCCAGTCCACGTACACGGGGACTGGTGCCAGTGGGACTGGTGCCAGTGGGACTGTTGGCAGTGGGACGCTGGGGGCCAGCACGGGGCCGAGCGGAGGCCAGCTGGCGGCCAGCACCCCGACGACCGGTGCCGCGCTCCCCGAGACGCTGGCCAAGCTGCTGCTGGGGGCCGGCTTCCTGCTGGCCTTGGCCGGGGTGCTGCTCTACCTCAGAGGTCGGCGCACCCGTCCCTTCCAGCCGTCCACCGGCTCCAGCTGACCAAGCGGCGTCCGGGCGGCGGGCTCTCTCCGCCTGCGATCTAAGCAGTCCGGGCCAGGACCGCTCGGCCCAGCGCCGCGGTCGCGGCCAATGAGACGGCGAGGAACACGACGGCGGCGATGAGGAAGCCCAGCGGATCGCCGTAGGGGGGATTGCCTCCCAGCAGCAGCTGGAAGCCCTCGTCCAGGTAGCTGAACGGCAGGATCTGCGCCACCCAGTAGCGAAGTCCCCCCGCCGGGACCCCGGTGAAGAGTCCGGACAGGAACAGCAAGGGCGCCAGGACCACCGCCAGGTAGAGCATGGCCTCCCCGGCGTGGTCGGTGAGAGCCGCGATGCCCAGGCCGATGGCGCCGGAGAAGGCCAGCGCCCCCAGGGCCATCAGCCAGGTGGTCAAGAGGGTGGCCGGGTCGGGGCGCTCGGCGATGGCGATGACCGCTACCACCAAGCTCGCCTGGAGGGCGTCCACCAGCCAGCCGGCGAAGAAGATCTCCAGACCCACCCGCCAGGCCGGCAGCGGCAGGACGGCCAGCCGGTCGAGCCAGCCCGATCCCCGCGCCCGAGTGACCGTGACCCCAGTTCCGACCGTGCCCACCATGGCGATCAGGACCGTGAGCAGCATGGCGGCGAAGAACGGCGGCGCTCCGGTTGTCACCAGCGGGATCACCAGCACCAGAGGAAAGGCCAGCTTGATGATCAGCGCCCGACGCCGGGCCAGAGTTCCCCGCAGCTCCAGTTGCCAGAGTTGGGTGGGCTGCGGCCGGGGCCGCCCGGCCACCGCCGGCTGGGGCCGGCCCCGGGCGACCTCACTCCGCTCAGTCATGGAGCGCCCGGCCGGTCAACTGCAGGAAGCAGTCCGCCAGCCCCGGATCGCGAACCTGGAGGTCGACCAAGTGGGCGTCGAGGTCCCCCAGCGTGGCCAGGAGGTCGGGGATGAGCCCATCCCGCTGGTGCGCCAGAATCAGCAATCCTCCCTCGGCCTCGGCGGCCTGCTCCACTCCGTTCACCGCTAGCACGAAGAGGGCGGGAGAGGGTCCCCGGTAGCTGAGCTGGATCTCTCGGGTGCCGCCCAGCTCAGCCAGCAGGTCGGCGAGCGGAGCGTCGCGGACCGCCTCGCCATCGACCAGGAAGCAGACCCTGGTCGCCACCTGCTCCACGAAGTCGGTGTCGTTGGTGGAGATGCAGGTCGCCAGCCCCGCCCTAGCGCGGGCCCGGAGCGCCTCCGCCAGCCAGCGGCAGCCGCTGACGTCGAGGCCCAGGGTGGGCTCGTCGAGGAGGAGCAGGGGCGGGTCGCCGACCAGCGCCTCGGCCAGCAGCACCCGCCGGCGCATCCCGTAGGAGAGGCGGGAGAGGGGGTCGCCCCCGACCTCGGCCACCGCGGCCTCCTCTAACGCCGGCTCCCAGAGGTCGGTCGCCACCCCCCTGGCGGTGGCAAAGAAGGCGAGGTTCTGCCGGGCGCTCAGCTCGTCGGCGTGGGCGGTGGCGTCGAAGACCACCGCCAATTTCGAGCGGGCCAGCTGGCGATCGCCGTTCCCGAACCAGGACAGTTGCCCCGATTGGGGACGGGACCTGGTCGCCAGGCAGCGCAGCAAGGTCGTCTTGCCGCTCCCGTTGGGGCCGACCAGGGCCTGGACCTCACCGGGCCCCACCGTGAGGCTGACCGGGCCCACGCCCCGGCCGTTCCGGTAGCGGCGGCTGAGACCTGCCGCCGCCAGCCAGGGTTTGGTCAGGGAAGCGTCACTCAATGAACTCGATGATCGTGCGGTCGGTGACCTCGACCAGCCCCGAAGGAACAGTGAACGCCACCTGGAAGACCAGGATCCGCTCGCCGACCTCCACCTGGTGCCCGATCAGGCGGGAACGCACAAAGTGGGTGATGAACCCGGGAGCTCGACGGTTGATCTTCCGGAGCACGACCCGTTCAGCCTGATCCACAGGCCCGGGCGGCAGAATCGGTGGCACAAGCGCGAGTTTACGTGCCCTGCCCGTTTGGCTGGCGTGACCGTGGGGCGGCCAATGGTGCATATTGCACCTGGTGAGACTCCTCCACTGCGCCGATGTGCACCTCGACGCCGTCTTTCGAGGCCTGGGCCAGAGGCCGGCCCAGCGTCGCCGGGCGGCCTTGCGGCGGACCTTCCAGAACGTGGTCAAGCTCGCCGCCGAACTCAAAGTGGACGCCCTCACCATCGGGGGCGACCTCTACGAGGATCTCCATTCCCGCCAGGACACGGCCAAGTTTTTGGCGGAGCAGCTGGGGCAGTTGCCCTTTCCGGTGCTGATCGCGCCTGGCAACCACGACTACTGGCACGCCGCCTCGCTGTACGCCACCCAGGCCTGGCCGGACAACGTGCGGATTTTCGCCAGCAACCAGTTCGATCCGGTGGAGGTCGCCGGCCACCGGATCTTCGGGATCGCCCACGACAAGCCCAAGGGGACTCGCAACCTCTTGGAAGGGTTCCGGGTCCCCGACGGTCTGCCGGCGGTGGCGCTCTTTCACGGTTCGGAGCGGGGCCAGCTGCCGATGCAGGAGGAGGGCAAGGAGGACCATGCGCCGTTCCAAGAGGCCGAGATCGCCAAGGCCGGCTTCCACTTCGGCCTCTTGGGTCACTTTCACACTCCCCGGACCACCGAGCACCTGGTCTACCCGGGCAACCCGGAGCCGCTGACATTTGGCGAGCTCGGCGTGCGGGGCGCCGCCGAGGTGGACTTCGGGCCGAATACCCCCAGCGTCAAGATCCACCCGGTCAACACCTTCACCCTCAGCGATCTGGAGGTGGACGTCACCGGCTGCCAGCACTCCGAGGCCCTCATCCAGCGCGTCGTAGAGGCCTTGCCCGAGGGGGCCGACACCGGCACCAGGGTCCGCCTGGTCGGCGAGCTGGCGCTGGGAGTGCAGGTTGGTCCCACCGAGCTGGTCAGGCGGCTGCGCGAGGGGGACCGCTGTGTCGATGTCGTCTTCTCGGTCCGGCCCGCTCTGGACCTGGAGCAGCTCAGCCAGGCTCCGGACATCCGGGGCCAGTTCGTGAGGGGATTGATGGAACGGCCCGACTTCGAGTCGGAGCTGGTGCAGTCCGCCCTCCGGGCGGGGGTGGAAGCGCTGCGCGGTGAGGAGCCGGCGATCCTGTGATGGGACCTGACGCCGGGACGGGGAGCCCCCGGTGAGGGTGCTGTCGGTCACCCTGCAGGGCTTCGGAGCCCTGAGCGGCCGCTTCAAGCTGGACGAAAAGCTGACCGTCGTGGGGGGACCCAACGAGTCAGGCAAGAGCACTCTCCACACCGCCATTCGGGTGGCGCTCTGCGGGGTCGACCTGCCCAATCGGGGCCGGATGCCCAAGGACACCGAGGAGGTGCTGCGCCACTTCCGCCCCTGGCGGGGGGGGCCGTTCGCGGTGGAGGCGGAGGTCGAGCTGGACGGCGGCCGGTACCGCTTCGTGCGCGACCTGGACCAACCCGACAGCGCCCACGTCTTCGACCTCGTCAAAGGGGGCGAGGTGACCGAGAAGTTCCGCCGGGGCCGCGCCGTCGACGTCTCGGTCGCGCTGGGAATGAGCCGGGACGCGTTCCTGGCGGTCTCGACGGTGGCTCAGGACCAGATCCTCAGCCTCACCGGTGCCTCGCTCCAGGAGGACCTGCAGCGGGCCAGTTCCACCTCCGGCAGCGACAGTACGGCGAGGGCCGCGATCGATCGCCTGCAGCACTGGCGCCAGGAGCACATCCGCGGCGACCGCACCACCACCAAGCCCCTCGACAAATCGCAAATGCCCAAGCAGCTGGAGACAGCGCAGATCAAGCTGGCCCAGTTGTTGGATCTCCACCGCCAGCTGGCCGAGGATCTCGCCGAGCAGAAGACTCTCCGCTCCGAGCTGGCCGAGGTGGAGGCCGCCACCAGGGCCCAGGAGCTGGCCTGGAAGACCGCCGAGCTGGCCGAGATCCAGCAGGACCTCGGCGCGGTCGCGGAGATCGACCAGGCGCTGGAGGCGACCCCCGAGCTGCGCTTGCCCAAGGACCCAGCCACCATCCGGGACGCCGCCACCGGGGCTCGCGGGCTGGCCCAGCAGTGGCAGGAGGCCGAGGCCGAGGTGGCGGCGCTCCCCCTTCTCGACCAGGAGCTGGGGCGGCTCTCCCAGCAGTCCGCCCCGAGCGAGCTGGCCTTCCTGGTCGGGGCGCTGGAGCAGCCCCTACCCGAGCTGCCGCCCCGTTCCGACCTCCCGGGCCGGCTGGACCTTTTGGACCACCGTCGGATCGCGAGGCAGCGCTGGAGCTCCGACCTGCTGGCCTTGGTCGGTGGGGTTGCCGGGGTGGTCCTGATCGCGTTCGGCTTGCTGCACGGCGGCTCGTCCGGGATCCCCATCGCGGCCGGGGGGCTGGTCCTGCTGGTCGTGACCGCAACCGCCTTCTACAGCCTGCAGCGGCGGCTGCGGCTCTTGCTGGCGGTGGGGGGATTCACCTCGGTGGGACAGCTGCGAAGAGCGTCCCGCATCCAGGATCCCGACCTGGTCCGGGCGGTGGCCGGCCGAGAGAAGGTGGAGGCGGAGCGCTCTCAGGCCCACAAGCGGCTCGCGGAACTGGGAATCGGCAACGTGGAGGTGGACCACCTCAAGCAGCTGGCGGAGCAGCTCCCCAGCGCCCAGGCGGCGCTCCAGGAACGCGCCTCCGGGACCGCCACTGCTCAGCGGTTTCGCCAGGAGCTCACCTCCCGCGCCAAGCGGGTGGGGATCAGCGGCAACGATCCCCACCAGCTCGCGACCGAGCTGAGCGCGCGGCTGCAGCTTCTGGACCAGGCCGAGGATGCCACCCGGCTCCGGAGTGGGCTCCAGGCCCGCCGCACCGAACGCCTGGCCGGGCGGGAGCTCAAGGCGCTCAACAAGCGCGCCGAGCAACTCAGCCGGGAGATCCCCGCGGACGAGCGGCTCCCCGAGCCCGCGGCGGCCCAGGCGGACTCCAAGGTGCCCTCGGAGGAGCTGCGCCATGAATACGATGGGTCGGTCAGCCGGCGCGACGAGGTCCGCGGTCGGCTGCTGCCGTTGCAGGGCCGCCTGGAGGAGCAGCTGAAGGAGGCGGGGGACGTGGCCTCGCTGGAGGAGGAGGTCGCGGAGCTGAGCGACGGGGTGGCCCAGCTCACCAGAGCCGAGGAGGCGGTCAAGCTGGCCATCAGCGAGCTGCAGCGGGCCGAGGGGCTGGTCCACCGGGATCTGGCCCCGGTCCTGGCGGAGGGGCTGAGGGGCTGGCTGCCCGTCATCACCGGCCAGCGCTACCAGCACGCCTGGGTCGATCCCGCCGACCTCTCGATGCACGTCTCGGCCCAGGACTCCGGATCGCAGATCCGGGTCGGCGACCTCTCCCAGGGCACGAGGGAACAGATCTACGTGGCGCTGAGGACGGTGCTGGCCAAGGCTCTCTCGCCTAAGGGGGAGCCGGTCCCGCTCTTCTTCGACGACCCGAGTGTCAGCGCGGACGACGCCCGCTGCATCGCCCTCTTGGACACCCTTCGGGAGCTCTCCAACACCGCACAGGTGGTGGTCTTCTCCCACGAGTCGAGGGTGGGCGCCTGGGCCACCCGCAGCGAGGTCCCCATCCTCGCCATGACCTTGGTGCCCGCCTCGGCCGGGCTGGAGGGAGCGCCGCCCGAAGACGCGGTGGCCGCGGAGGCCTAGCCGCCAGGTGAGGATCGTCTCCCTGCTGCCGAGCGCCACCGAGATCTGCTTCGCGCTCGGCTTGGGGCAGAGTCTGGTGGGGGTCACCCACGAGTGCGACTTCCCGCCCCAGGCCGCCTACAAGACGGTGATGACCCGCAGCCAGCTCCACCTGGAGGGGGCCACTCCATCCGACGTCGACCGCCATGTGAAGGCGGCCCTGCACGAGGGCAGCAGCCTCTACGCCCTGGACCAGGAGGGGCTGCGGCGCGCCCGCCCGGACGTGATCCTCACCCAGGAGCTCTGCGAGGTCTGCGCGGTCGCCTACCGCCAGGTGCTGGACGCCGCCAAGGTGCTTCCCGGCCGGCCCACGGTCCTGTCCTTGGAGCCCCGCAACCTGGCTGACGTGTTGCGCTCCATCGCGGACGTGGGCCAGGTCACCGGGGCCAGAGAGCGGGCGGCGGAGCTGGTTCGGGGGCTCTGGGCGAGGCTGGACGCGGTGCGGGGCGCGGTTGCCGGCAAGGAGCGGCGCCGGGTCGTCTGCCTGGAGTGGCTCGACCCCCTGATGGTGGCCGGGCACTGGGTCCCCGACCAGGTGGACGCCGCCGGCGGCATCGACGTGCTGGGAGAGTCCGGCGCCCGCTCTCGGGTGATCACCCCCGAGGAGCTGGCCGCAGCCCAGCCGGAGGTGATCATCAGCATGCCCTGCGGCTACCGTCTCGACGAGAGTGCAGCGCAAGCCAAGGCGCTGACCGCCATCAAAGGCTGGGCCAAGCTGCCGGCGGTCTCGGCCGGGCAGGTCTACGCCGTGGACGGCTCCTGGTACTTCAACCGGCCCGGGCCGCGGGTGGTGGACGGCATCGAGATGCTGGCCAAGATCCTGCATCCGGAGGCGTGGC
>OCZT010007795.1_pt1 | contig 10450 bp, 11 predicted proteins | sample 1539031 | NCBI WGS metagenome assembly OCZT01 (sample SAMEA3539308, study PRJEB22396) | soil metagenome | biome: tundra; feature: field; material: soil | place: USA | collected 2010-05 | depth 0.15 m
GGATGACTTTGCCCGCGGGGGGATTGGGCATCGGGGGAAGCATCGCGCCCGGGCCGAGGTAGACCTGAGCGAGACGCTGCAGTAACTCGGGAGCTCCGCCCTCGACGAGACGCCCGTGCCCGTAGACGATCAGGTAATTAGTCATGCCAATGGGATTGGACCCCGACGCCTCTAGGTCAGGGCGACGCGATTGTCTCGAGCGACGTTGCGGGTCTTGACACCTCCCATGAGGTGGTCGATGACGATGTCCTCACCGTCGAGCCCAATCCACACGGCCGAGACCTGGGGACTCCCGTCGGGATTGAGCGTGGTGAGATGACCGAGTCGACCCGCGGTCAGGGCGTCTTTGATCTCGGGCGTGAAGGCCATCGGTCCCAGCCTGCGCAGGCCCGGGTCCGTTGTCACGACCCCGTCGCACGGGGGTATTCCTGGACGTCGTCGCCCGCGAGGCCCTTCAGTACACCGTCGGCAATCTTCGTGAGCGTGGCCACTTGGGCGGTGCTCAGTCGCTGGAAGAAATAGCGCTGCACGTCATCCACGTGATCGGGCGCGGCGGCCTCGAGCGTCGAGCGGCCCACGCTGGTGATTATGACGTAGATGCCACGCTGGTCACTCGGGCACGGAACTTTAACGACGAGCCCGCGTTCGCACATGCGCGAGATGTGGTGCGACAGACGGCTCTTCTCCCAACCCAGTTCGTCGCTCAACTCAACGACCCGGCGACGTCCGTCGGGCTGGTCGGACAACGTGGCGAGCACCAGATAGTCCTGATACGAGAGGCCGTGCTTAGCTAAGCGCTGGCCGAGGCGAGCCTGCAGTTGCAGTTGCATTAGCGACAAGCCCTTCCACGCCCGGAGCTGCTCGGCACTGAGCCATTGAGTTGAAGTTGCCACGACATCATTCTAGTCGCCCTCTGGTTGATATTTCATCTAATTGCGCTATACTCGTAGACGTATCAACCATCTCTCTGGAGGCATAATGTCCAAGATGCCCGCCGCCTTCATCGGCCACGGAAATCCGATGAACACGCTCGAGTACAACCGCTTCACCGACTCGTGGGCCACCTTCGCCGGCACGTTCGAGAAGCCTAAGGCGATTCTGGCTATTTCAGCCCACTGGTATATCAACGCCACCGCGGTGACCTCGATGGCCAAGCCTCGCATCATCCACGACTTCTATGGATTTCCCCAAGAGCTCTTCGACTTCGACTATCCCGTGCTCGGCGACGAACGGCTCGCCCGGCACGTCGGCGAGATTGTTGATCCCGTGTGGGTCGGCCTCGATGAGGAGACCTGGGGAATTGACCACGGCACGTGGTCAGTGCTGGCGCACATGTACCCCGACGCCGACGTGGCGGTGGTGCAGTTGGCGATCGACGCCTCCAAGCCCCTCGAGTACCACCTCGACCTGGGCGCACGTCTCGCGCCACTTCGCGACGAAGGAGTCTTGATTTTGGCGAGCGGCAACGTGGTGCACAACCTGCGCGCCATCGATTGGAACGCGCAGGACGAGGGTTTTGACTGGGCACAGCGCTTCGACGACGACGCTCGCTCGATCCTCTTGAACGACCCCAGCACTCTGATTGACCTCGCCCAGAGCGACGACTATCGGTTGGCGGTTCCCACTCCCGATCACTTCTTGCCGCTGGCCTACCTCGCGGGCTTGGCCTCGGTCGAAGCCAAGACTCCTGACGTGTTCGCCGAGGGTTGCGTCATGGGGTCACTTTCGATGACGTCGTACGCCATCTAGTTCTCCCTCGACGCCCCAGAAGCTGGCGATCGTCACGGAAACCGATGGCACAGATTGCGAACGTGATGGACACCACGGGAACGGACCTCACCGAACCCGTTGATGCGCAGGAATCCCTGTCTTTCCACATATCGAAACAGTGTTCCTTTAATACGACCCGGTGGATATAGTTGGTTCACTATTTCCAACCGAGGGGATCGGTGCATGGCGAGTTCACGCGAGGCAGTTGATACGGTGACCGAAGCCAAGACCCCTAACGGCGCGGATCGCGTGCTCGCAATCTTGAATTTGCTGGGTACCTATCCCGAAGGAATCGGACTCAATGATCTGGCTCGCCTGGTCAATTCACCCCGGTCGAGCGTGCACCGCGCGTTGGGCGTCCTTCGTCGCGCCGATCTCATTGAACAAGATCGCAACAGCCACTATCGCCTCGGGTACGGCTTATTGAAGTTGGCTTTTTCGTATTACGAGGAGCTCGACGAAGTCGGACGTGTGCGCCCCATTTTGGCGGCGCTCGCCGCCGACTTTGGCGAGACGACGCACTACGCGATCCTCGACGCGAATGAAGTGGTGTACCTGGCCAAAGTCCAGTCGCCTCTCGCGCGATTTCAGATGAAGTCCGCCATTGGCGGACGTAATCCCGCCCACTGCACGGGCGTGGGAAAGGCGATGCTGGCCTATTCCTTAACCACCCATGACGCCGTCGAAGATTTCGTGCGAAACCACGAGGGTACGCTGCGCCAATACACGGCACAGACGCTCACGACGGCGCGAGAGCTACACGAGGAATTCATCAAGATTCGTCACGACGGCTACGCCGTCGACCGTGAAGAGCACGAAGGGGGAATCAACTGCATTGCCATTCCGTTGTTCCTGACCTCGGAGTCGGTACCCGATGGAGCAGTCTCGGTCGCCGCCGTTGCCCAACGGTTCCCCCTCGCACGTCTCGAAATGGCGGTGGGCCGAGCCCGGGAAATGATTCGTGAACACCTCGGGGAGGTGCTCGCGTCAGTGAGCAGCGATGGACGAGAACACGGTTGAACAAGAGGAGAGTGCATGGCTTCGATCTCGATTGAGGACATCTCAAAGGTGTATCCCAACGGCTTCCAGGCTGTAGACGCCCTCAACCTCACCGTCGCCGAAGGAGAGTTCATGGTCTTGGTGGGGCCGTCGGGGTGCGGCAAGACCACTGCTTTGCGTATGGTGGCCGGCCTCGAGGACATCTCGTCGGGCGTCCTTCGCATCGGTGATCGTGAGGCCAATCAGTTGACCTCGAAAGAACGCGACGTCGCCATGGTCTTTCAGAACTACGCCCTCTACCCACATATGACGGTCTTCGAAAATATCGCCTTCGGTCTGGGTCTGCGCAAGATGCCCAAAAACGAGGTAAAGCAGAAGGTGAATGAGGCGGCGACCATTCTGGGTTTGACCGATCTGCTCCAGCGCCGTCCCGCGCTGTTATCGGGCGGACAGCGCCAGCGTGTTGCGATGGGTCGAGCCATCGTGCGCAATCCGGCCGTGTTCTTGATGGACGAGCCGCTTTCGAATCTCGACGCCAAACTCCGAGTGCAGATGCGCACCGAAGTCCACCGGATTCAACGGCGAATTGGCGTGGCTACCTTGTACGTGACCCACGACCAGACCGAGGCAATGACCATGGGCGACCGAGTGGCGGTGATGCGCGCAGGGTTACTCCAGCAGTGCGACGTACCCCAGGTACTCTACGCGAGACCGCGGAACCTTTTTGTCGCCGCCTTCATTGGCTCACCGGCGATGAACCTGTTCCAAGCAACGCTCAGTGACGACGGACTTCTTCTGCAACTGGGTTCACAGGCCGTGGTGCTCTCGAACACCGTGATGGAGCAGCGACCGGGATTGAGCGCCTTTCGCGGACGAAAGATTGTGGTGGGCATTCGCGCAGAGGACCTGCCGGTCCTCACGGGGCAGGACACTGGTTCTCTCGCGGTTCAGGTAGAAGCGGTCGAGGCACTGGGCTCAGAGTTACTCGTGCATTTCTCCATCGACGCGGTGCGCGTTAGTGGCGACCAAGTGGGCGATGAGGAGTCTGGCGAAATGCCCACGGCCCTCGGGTCGGTGGGCGAGGGAGTGGCGCGGGTTGAACCACGTGCCAATGTGCGCGCGGGTCAGGTAGCTCGTCTGAGACTTTTCCCGGAGCGACTTCATTTCTTTGACCCGGACAGTCAAAACGTTATCGAGTGAGGGGTACCACCCCTCTCTAAAGGGTGAAGCGGGCGGGGTGGTCGACCTCGTCGCGGCGCAGTGAGAACGTCGCGACCTCTCTTTGGGCTCATCCTCTCGGGTTGATTCAGCGGACTTTGCCGCGACCTCTGACGGGCAGTTCGTCGACGACGTTCTCTCCGCGCACGACGTAGGCGGAGTCGAACAGGTTGATCACCGGGCACACGTGGCTAGGAATCAGCAACAGTTTGTCGCCAATTTCGAGTTGGCCACCTCGGCCCGTGTCGATGACGCCGACTCCGTGCTCCTCCGTCGCGAACTCCATGGTGAGGTCATCCCACCCCGCGACCTTGATCCAGTCGGGGCGTCCGACGCCGTCTGAGGTGAAGCACTTGGTGCCGGCGTCGATGACGAAGCGACCTTCGTCGGGACGACTGACCACCGTGGCGAGGATGAAGGCCGCGCAGGTGTCGTAGGTCGCGACACCCAAGTTGACCATCGCCGTGTCGTTGAATATGTAAGTGCCCGGACGCACCTCGGTGACTCCTTCGCCGGAGTGTCGGGCCTCGCGTCGCACCGAAGGAGTTGAGCCGACACTGATGTCGCGCAGTTGTACCCCGAACTCGGCGCACAGGGCCTTGGTCATCATCAAGTCGTCAATCTCCTGCTGGATGACGACGTCGCGGTCCTCGAGGGTCGCGGCCCCGTAGGCGTGGCCCGCGTGGGTGAGGAGGCCGATGACTTCGATGCCCGGAACGTCGGCGATGCGCCGAACCATGTCGGCACTGGGCATGCCGGGAGCGTGACCCATGCGGTGATGTCCGGTATCTACTTCGACGTAGACCTCGAGCGGGCCGTTGCCCCGCACCCCGACGCCACCGAGGCCCGCCGCCACCTCGAGGGAGTCCAGACTCACGATGATGCGTGCCTTTTCGCGCAGGACCGCCAGGCGGGCCCACTTGGAGTGACCGTAGATGGGGTAGGCGATCAGGATGTCATCGATTCCGGCGGCGACCATCACTTCGGCTTCGCCGACTTTTGCGCAGGTGATACCGGCCGCGCCGGCCGCGATCTGCATCTGAGCCAATTCGGGGATCTTGTGCGTCTTGGTGTGGGGGCGCAGCCGCACGCCGGCCTCGTGGGTGACTGCGGCCATCTCGGCAATGTTGGCCTCGACTTTGTCCAGGTCGAGAACGAGGGCGGGGGTGTCGAGATCGAAGACGTTCACGGCTGGAGCAGAGCCTTGACGGGGGTGCTCTGACCGTTCATGAGCGCGTAAAAGATTTCGGCGCCGCTCTCGAGGGGATACGTCGTAAACCACGAGAGATCCAAATCGGGGGCGAGGGAGAGGGCCTGGTCGAATTCGGCGTCAGAATACGCGAAAGAACCACGAATGGTCTTTTCGAATCGCACGGCGTTCATGGCGTCAAATCCGGCCTCCGGCTGAGCCAAGCCCAGCCATACGGCGACACCGCCCGGGATGAGATGGCTCACCGAACTGCTGCGGGTTGCGGCGATGCCGACCGCGTCGAAGATGGCGTCGTATTCGCTCTCGAGCGTGTCAGCGACTGCGTGCGCCCCGAGAGCGAGCGCGACGTCGCGTCGTTCGCGTGAGAGGTCGATGCACGTCACCTCGGCGGCACCGAAGTAGCGGGCCACTTCCAAGCAGGCGAGACCAATGGGCCCGCAGCCAATGACGGCGACGCGTTCGTCGATCGGAGCGCTCGCCTGAGTCCACGCGTGCACCGCGTTGGCGATTGGCTCGACGAGCCCCGCGCGGTCCCAGGACAGCCCCGCGGGGATCTCGTGAACGGCGTTTTGTGGCACGGCCACGCGCTCCGCGAATCCTCCGGCGCGGTGTACTCCGAGCAGCTGTCGTGAACGACACAGTTGAGTGCGACCACGTCGACACAAATCACATTCGCCACAACTAGTGAGCGGATTGATGGCGACTCGACGTCCATCGTCGAGTCGGCCGACAAACTCGTGTCCCATCACGACAGGGGGAACGCGGAATCCGGGAGTGGCAATGCCGTGCAATTCGCTTCCACAGATGCCGGCGCGCTCGACGTGCACGATGACTTCGCCTTGTTGCGCACGTGCGTCATCGACGTCGCGGACTTCGACCACTCCGGGGCCGGTAAATACCAATGCCTTCATCTTGACTTCAACCTCGAGTTCTCGTCGCATTGACTACGTGGTCACAGTAGTTGTTTGTTGCGTCGCCTGGAGAACTAAAGCGCGTCGTCGTCGTCGTCGTCATTCGTTGCACTGCGATGTGACGCCGCGCAGTCGGATAATCGGACCGAAATCGTGGTGTTTCGACGAAGTGTTCCGGCAGTCGGAACTGATTGTTGCGGGCGTATTGTTTCTTTGCTTTTGCGGCTGTCGTACGGTGAAACTTATTGCACCTTTGGCAGTCATTGAGTACGTTGAAGACAATCGCTCATCCACGTGATCGATTTTCAGGGAGGGTTTCATGAAGAGCAATTACCCATCGATGCGCGCCCGGTGGTCTCGCAATCGAATAATCACCAAGGTGGTCTCGGTACTGTGTGTGGCGGCAATGGGTCTCGGTGTCGCGGTCATTCCTACGGTCACTCAGGCAAGCGCCTCGGGCAAGACCAATATCAACTACTGGTTCTGGGGCGAGAGCGACATTCCCGGAATGACGAAGTGGATGCAGCAGCGCATCACCACGTACGAGAAGGCGAACCCGAGCGTGACGATTACGTTGGTGCCGCAGTCGAACACCACGATCATCTCGAGCTTCCAATTGGCCAGTCAGTCCAAGACGGGTCCCGACGTCGACACACAGTGGGCGACGTTGCCGACGTTGTTGCCCGCTCTCCAGGGCGACGTGACACCGATAACGAACTACGTGTCGAAGTCAGAGATGTCGCACTGGCTCAACACCAACGAGAACACCATTGGTAACAAGGTGTACGCGATGCCGCTGTACCTGATCGGGGTGCCGCTCGTGTGGAACAAGAAGCTCTTCGTCAAGGCGGGACTCAACCCCAATGTGGGACCCAAGACCTGGGCGCAATTTCTTGCCGACTGTGCCGCGCTGAAGAAGCACGGCATTACGCCGCTGGGTATGGGCAACCAGGACGGTTACTTCGGAGCGTGGATGTTCGCCATCTACGAGAAGCAAATCCTCAACTCCATCAATCAGCTCACGCAGGGAGTGGCCAACGTCGGTTCGAGCCAGGCCAAGTTGCTGGCGTCGCTCAAGACGATGTACACGATGCTGTCGGGACTCATCAAGAGCGGTTACGTGAACTCCAACGTGGAGTCGCTGTCGCTGAACCAGGGCTGGCAGCTCTTCCCGCAGAGCAAGGCGGCAATGTCGTTCACCACTGACGGCAACGTCCTCGCGTGGGCCAAGGCCGTGGGCGAAAAGAACGTGGGCGTCACCCGTCCTCCGGTGTGGGGCACGGGCAAGCTCGCGAGCACGTACGATACCACCCAGTCCTCGGACGAGTTCCTCGCCTCGTGGTCGTCCAACAAGGCCGCGGCGGCGAAGTTCCTCACCTTCTTGCACACCACGGCCAACATGGTGGCGTTGAACAAGGAGACGGGCGCCTTCCCGGCGGACAACCGCTTCCCGACCAAGGACATCACGGACCCATTGGCCAAGGCGTTGGACAAGCTCGACACGTCAGGAACCTCGGTCTGGCTGGAGAACGACATTCCGCCGCAGATTGACTCGAACGCCGACCTGCCGGCCGGTCAGTTGATCACCTCGGGCTCGGGTTCGCCGGCGGCGGCGGTGGCCCTGTGGAAGCAGCAGCTCCAGAAATGGCAGTTACAGCAGCCCACTCAGTTCACGCTGTTCAAGAAGTGGGCGACGGGCTCCTGAGTCAGGGGGCCAGTTCGTCCCTGCGCATCAATGAATGAAGGACGAGTATGAGTTCTGCGAGTGTTTCACTCGACAGCAACCGCCCCCAGGCGGCGGCGCCGGCGACCCGCAAGGTCCGGCGCCGCCGTCAGTGGTGGCCCTATGGATACATGGCGCCGGTGCTGATCGTGCTGGCGGTGGTCTTTGGCTATTCGTTCGTTGAAGTAGTCCATTACAGCTTCTACGCGGGATCAATCGGGTCCCTGGTGTGGGTGGGGACGGCGAACTACCGCGAACTCGCCACGGATCCCCAGTTCATCCACTCGATGTTCAACAATTTCAAACTCCTCTTCACGGTGCCCATCGTCACCGTGCTGGCCCTCGCGATTGCCTTGATGATCAATACGGCCTTCCGCGGCGTACGCCAGTATCGTGCCATCCTCTTTCTGCCCTACATCCTCCCGGCAACGGCGATGGGACTTTCCTTTTCCTACTTGCTGCAGGGCAATGGCGTTCTCGACGCACTGTTGACGAAGCTGCACGCGGGCTTTCTCATCCACGACTGGCTGGGTTCACCCAGCTGGGTGATGTTCTCCATCGGCGGCGTCATCGTGTGGCAACAATTGGGATTCGGCGTGGTCGTCTTCTCGGCGGCATTGCTCGCGGTGCCCGCCGAGACCGTCGAGGCCGCGCGAATCGACGGGGCCAACTGGTGGGTCGTGCAGCGTCGAATTCTCATTCCCCAGATTCGGCGCATCATCGAATTCTTCGTGATTTTGCAGGCCATCATTGTGCTCTCGTCGGTGTTTACTTACGTGTACGTCCTTACCGGCGGTGGTCCGGCCTATTCGTCGAGCGTCATGGAGTTCTACATCTACCAGAACGGCTTCGAGAACGGATCGATCGGTATCGCGTCCGCTGGCGCGGTGGTGCTCCTCGTCATCGCCAGCGTTTTCATTGCCCTCTACCTTTGGGTGCGCATCCGCGCCACCAAGGACACCCGCTGATGCAGCACGTTCGCAATATTGCGCGTCAATTGACGCTCATCATCTTGTCGGTGATCTCTCTCTACCCTGTCTGGTTCATGCTGTCGACGGCGCTGAAGACGAGCCAGAATTACACGGTCAATCCCACGGGCCTGCCGCTGCATCCGACAATGGGAAATTTCACCGCGGTGTTCGCCGACTGGCCGGTGCTCACGTGGATGCGCAACAGCCTGGTGGCGACCGCAGTCTCCGTCGTGATTTCAACGGTGATCTCGATCATGGCGGCGTTCGCCATCGTCTTTGGCCGGGCGAAGGGACGCGAGACGCTCTTTCGCTCGAACATCGCCCTGATGGCAATTCCGCCGGTCGCGCTGCTCGTGCCCATGTACATGTTGATGGTGAGCGCACACCTGATCAATCAACTCCCGTCGGTCATCGTCTTCTACACCGGTCTACTCATTCCCTTCTCGATCTTCTTCTTCGTCAACTTCTTCCGCGAGATTCCCGAGGAGTTGGTGGAGGCCGCCTATATCGACGGCGCTCCCCACCATCGGGTACTACGCAGCGTGATCTTGCCGATTTCGGGAGCGTCCACGATGACGTTGGTGATCGTGAACGCGATTTTCGTATGGAACGAGTTGCTGGTGGCCCTGGTGTTCCTGCAGTCGAACTCGTCGCGTACTCTCATGGCCGGCCTCGCCCTCTACCAGGGTCGCTACGTGACGAATGAACCATTGTTGATGGCGGCGGCGTTCTTGTCGATTCTGCCCCTCACGGTGCTCTACGTCTTCGGCCAGCGATTCTTCGTGCGCGGGCTGACGGCGGGGATGGGTAAGTAGAGGCTTCATCATTTGACGCACCAACGAAGATTTCCCCAACAGTAAGAGAGAAGGACAGCAATGACACGAATCGAAGGAAAGACGGACCAGGCGCCTACCCCGGTCGCGCCCTATTCTCAAGCGGTGCGCATCGCCAACACGGTGGCCGCCGCCGGTCAGGCCGGTGTCGACCGCGCCACCGGCACGTTCGCTGGTGAGGACGTCGCCACTCAGACGGTCCAGACGTTTAAGAACATCGAGGCCGTGTTGGCCTCGGCCGGAGCGTCGCTGCAGGACGTGATCCGCGTCGACGTCTACCTGGCCGACATGGCCGACTTCGCGGCGATGAACACCGAGTACGCCAAGGTCTTCACCGAGCCCTATCCGGCGCGTACTACCGTCGGCGTCCACCTGCCTGCGGGCATGAAGGTGGAGATCACCGCCCTCGCCGTAGTGGAGTAGTCCAGTGAAATTTCGTGACGTCTACGCCGAACTGGGGGTGCGGCACGTGCTCAATGCTGCCACCACTTTCACGGCGCTCGGGGGCACCACTTTGCCCCAGGAGGTCGTCGAGGCGATGGCGTCGGCGGCGACCTCGTGCGTCTCGATGGAGGAGCTGCACCTGGCCGCCGGGCGACGTGTCGCTGAGATCACGCGCAACGAGGCGGCCCTGGTGACGTCGGGCGCCGCCGCCGCGATCTGCCTGGCCGTACTCGCTGCGGTGACGGAGGGGCGCCCCGAACTCATCGCACGACTGCCCGACGACGAGACGCTCGAGCGTCGCGTGGTCATTCACCGTGCCCATCGCATTCCCTATGACCGAGCCGTGGAACTGGTGGGCGGGCACCTGGTCG
>OCZT010007796.1_pt1 | contig 10449 bp, 11 predicted proteins | sample 1539031 | NCBI WGS metagenome assembly OCZT01 (sample SAMEA3539308, study PRJEB22396) | soil metagenome | biome: tundra; feature: field; material: soil | place: USA | collected 2010-05 | depth 0.15 m
GCATCCATAGAATGCCACTTTTCACGACTGGAAATGTTTATGAGACTGGTTCTAGGGCTTCATCGGCATGTAGAGCGGTTCACCCGGCTTGCCGGAGATCAATTTGTAATCGGATGGTACTTGGAACAGGGAAGCGTCCGGTTCTCCACGGTTGATGTTGACCAGCTTGACGGTCATCGTGCCCATCATCGGGTCGTGGTGGATCGTCAACAGCGGCAGTTGCAGGTCCGGCGAAAACCAGCGCTCGGTTGCCACCTCGATGGGATTCAGGTTGCCGATCTCGCCGGCGGGAATGGTGCGCGTCATGCGCGTGCCCACCGCTTGCAGTCCGTTAACGGTCTTAGTTCCCAACTGCTCGGTCTTCAGGTTGGCGGCATCAGGCCCGGCCCCCATCTTTGGGTGCATGTCGCGCATGGCATCGGCAGTGCTGGGTCCTACGCCCATCCTTCCATGCATGGCATCCGGAGCGCCGGGGCCAGGCTTGCCAGGATGAAGCGGCATCTGGTGCGCCGTCTTGTTTTCCGGATTGAGCATGTAGCGATTCCCCGAGACTGGATCCATGATCGCAATCATGGTTCGCTTGGCAGCGCCGGTGGACGGCGTGTTCAGTTCAAATCCGATCTCACGGCGGACCCGGCCTTCGGAATCGCGGTAGATCGTGGTCTGATTTTGGGTGTGAATACTATTTCCGTCAGCCAGCGTCTGGTCGCGGGTGACGATCAACTCCCCGCTCATAGGCACGCCCTTGACCGTTTTTCCTTCGCCAATTCCGTCATGACCCATTCCGCCCATGGGGCCTGGGCCGTACACCATATTCATGTCATGCGGCGGAGGAGGTGGTGGCGGCGGCGCCGGAGCCTCGCTTTGCGCTGCCGCGAATGCACTCAGCCCAACCAATACCAGGCCGAGCAGCAGCCAGTTACCCGCCTTAGGAAAAATCACGGATTTCATAATACTCATGGTTTTATCCTCGATTTCGATTTGACCGGCTATAAGCTATCTCATAAATCTGGTTTGAAAGGGCACGGCTTCAGCCGTGCCGCAACGGATCAACAACGACTTTGGGCTTCAGCCCCTGAGGAGCCTATTTTTGCAAGGGCTAAAGAGGGGGTGTGAGAACTGTGCCGTCCCTGAAGGGACTGCTTAATTCTTCCCACTTCACCCAGCACTCCGCCTGCGGCTCCGTGCTGGGCTAAACTGAGCCGCGCCTACGGTGCTGCGTTTTCCGCCAGCAAGTTCCACTGGCAAGTACCAAGTTTGGTTCTCACACACGCTCTAAAGTCCTGACCTTTTCTGTGCTTCGTTCGGCACAACTAAAAAGCCTGCCCTGAGCGAAGCCGAAGGGTCGTGCCTGATACGCCTCGAAACGATTTATGCGATGAGTTCTAGTTGCCATCACTTCAGTTCACAATCCGAACCGCCCGTACCACTCCGTCGTAGCCCACGACGACATCGGCAATTCCCCTCTGAGCATCCGGTTCGCCGCCAGAACCTGTCATTCCAGGGGTCGGAAGTTCCATCCGTACGACCTGGGCATCGCTGGAGCAACTCAGCGGGTCGCAGAACATCAAGGCAACATAGTCTGAGTCCGTGCTGGTCTGCGATGGCTCAGCCGTATCCGGAAGCGACTGGCTTGCAGAAAGAACGTGCCGTGGTCGTAACCGGTTAACGCTGCTTCGCGACACTGTGGGCAGTTGCTGCTGCGGTTTCGTCTCGGCGGCGACGCTCGGCGAACTGGCACTCGGTTGTGCCGATTGGCTGTTGACCGGCAAGTTCACGGAACGCCGCTCCAAAAGCCGCACACCCAGGAACAGTCCCACCGCGATGGCTGCCCCCACCGCCACATAGGCCCCGACTTCGAAGAATCGGCTGAGCCGCATGGCAATTGGAATGAAACGCTGCGCCATTTCCGGACGCACAAGCTCGGAGGGCCCTTGCCGGAATGCCCGGAGCAGCGCCCGTTCCACGTCGGGGCCAGCCGCGCAGCCGGCGGTTCGCGCTTGCAGCGTTTGCATCGTGGCCGCGAGCATTCGCTGCTGTTGCAACCAGGCTGCGCATTTCTGGCACCCGCCCGCATGGCCCAGGATCTGCTGGTCCTGTGCCTGCGACAGCTCCCACAAAGTCAGAGAGGTAGCACGTTGGTCGAATTCACGGCATGTCATGACAAGCACCTCGCCGTAACGCTCGCTATCCCGGGCGCAGCGGCTGCCGAATGTTGCAGCTTCCGGCTGAGCATGTCGTGAGCCCGGTGCAGCCGCGAACGGATGGTGCCCAGCGCACAGCCAAGCGCTTCCGCCGCATCTGCATAACTCAACTCCTGTAAATCGCAGAGCACCACCACCTCGCGATAATGTTCCGGCAGGGAGAGGACAGCCTTCCACACCGCAGTCGAAGCTTGTTGCCGGGCGATTCCTTCTCCGGGATCGCTGTTGACCATCAGGAACTGCGCTTCGTCATCCACCGGACTGCTCAACGCTGTCTCCGCGTAATTGCGCTCCAGCGCCCGCCGCACGTAATTGCGCGCCACGCCGAACAGGTAAGCTCCCAACGCGGCGCGGGACGGATCGAAGTCGCGGCCCCGCTGAATCAGGAACATAAAAACATCCTGCGTAACCTCTTCCGCGATCAACGATGAGCCGCTCATGTGCAAGGCGAAGCGAAAGACGGGACCCTGCCGTCTGCGATAGAGGGCAGTGAAGGCATCTTCATCTCCGGCCAGCGCTTGCGCAAGCAACTGTTCGTCGGTTAGGTCGGTCAGCAACTCCACCTCAGCAGTGAACCCGATCCGGTTTCCGTCAGTATTTCCCCTGGCCGAAACGGAAAGTTCCGCAAAGTTGATATTCTTTATCGTATGCCCTCCGGCGGCCTACCAATAGGGAAACACCGCGAAACGGAAAAGGCGCTGTCTGGGGCTGCGCTAGAACATTTTCACACTTGGTGTATAAGGTGGAGCACCGCTTCACCGGAGCAGTTAAGATTCGGAAATGAGACGGCTTTAGAGGGTGTGTGAGAACTCGTTTTGAGTTGGCTCGGTGGAACGATTGCGCAAGAATCCAGCGCCGTAGGCGCGGAATAGTTTAGCCCAGCACGGAGCCGCAGGCGGAGTGCTGGGTAAGGTTGAAAAGGCAACCGAGTCCCGTAGGGACGACAGACGTTTTCAGCGCCGATGAGAATCCTTCACGGTTCGGGATGCTCCTCGCAATTTCACCCAATCATCTCCGCTCGGGTCACGTCGAGAGGATGATCGATCAGTGGCGTCACCCATTCGATGAATCGTACCGTGTGCGGCAACTTGGCGTGATACTCGAATGCATCTTCGTCTCTCCAGCGTGAGTGAATGTAGAACAGACACGGATCTCGGATCGAACGAAAAGCGTGAACGCTGAGGCAGCCAGGCTCCTCGCGGGAAGGGCCGAGAACGGCATCCAACGCCTCCGCAACCGCATTCTCATTGCCAGCGATGGCGTGAAAACGGGCGAATATGAATAACTCCATGGGGTCCTCACGATGTAGCCATCCAACTCCGACCTTGTTGCCCGGTTACATGCCCGGCGGACCTGCGGCGGTTTGCGACCCGGCCTTTTCTCGCTCGCCGGCCTACAGTTCTTCAAAGCTGAATTGCTTTTCGACGGCCTCGTAGGGCTTGCCGTCCAATTCTACGTAGGGGTAGACGAAGTAATTCAACGGCGGTCCGTTCTGCTTGGGCGAAAGAGTTAGGTCGCGGCCGGTCGAGAACTTGACCCGGTTGGCGTCCAGGCTGCCGAAAAAATAGTCTTTCTTCTGTTTGGCTTTCCACGCCTCGGAGATATCGACCGGGACCCAGCTGATCTTTGACGCATAGAACTCCGCCCAGCAGTGATAGCCGGCAATGTCTCCCTTGTCCTTGTTCTCGGGCAAAGGAAATCCGATGTCGAACCTCGCGGGTACATCGTCGGCGCGCAGCATCCCAATGAACGGCGAATGAAAATCGGTGCAATTGCCGTGCTTGGCATCGCAGGCCCACAGGGCATCTCCGCGGCCCCAGCCGGTGCCAATTTTATCGTAGCGCATGGTCGTGAACAGGTAGTCGTAGGCGGCCTTGGCTTTGGCGACCGTCCCAGTCTGGTGGCCGGTCACCTCTTGGGCCAGGCTTTTGATCTTGCCATCGATGGGGATGAGGTTGTCAGGCTTAACGAACCGGGTCATTGACGCCGCTACGACACCGGGCTTGCTGTCCTTGCGTTCGAGTTGCGCAAAGTCGCCGAGCGAGTACTCGCGGCGCGTCACTTCGTACTCCAGTGTGAACTCGGCCGTACCCTGCGCCGGATTGCGGACTTCGGCGTACATCATGCGGTTGCCGTACTCCGCTTCCTGCGTCATCTCCGTCTTCACCGGAGCTCTCACGTTCACCAGACGCACGGATTGGTGCTCATCGGTGTGCGCCACCGGGACCCACACGTGCACCACTTTTGTTCCCGGCGGAATGTCTTTGACGGTGAAGGAATACGTGAAGCGAAACTTGCGTACGGGTTGACTGAACTTCGGCTTTTCTGGCGCGGACTGCGCACTGGCAAGCGACACCGCAATATAGGCCAGCAGCAGCGACGACAAAACGCGTAGCTTCATGACAAATCTCCTGCTCTCGATGGTTAATTTCGAATGGGAAATCGGCCCGCGATTAGAGGGAGGGGCTTCAAGTGAAGCCAATGAGGCGCACGTTCGAAGGGTGGGTGGTTACGCACACGGGAAGATAGTTTAGCAGGGAAGCGGGCGCTGCCCAAAGAACGGTTACCCGAGGGTGACACACGATACATGTGCCCATATACTGCATGGATGAACGTCACTTTTTCTATTAATGAGCAGGTTGTGGCTCGCGTCCGAAAGAAGGCCGACGCCCTCGCCAAGAGTCTCAATCAGCTTATTCGCGAATACCTGCAAAAGCTGGCCGATGGCGACGATCCCGAGCGGAGCATCGAGGAGTTCAGACGCCTCTCGGCCCGCGGCCACTCTCGCGGTTGGTGCCTCGATCGAAACGAGATTCATGAGCGCCCGTAGCTAGGCGGAGAGCGCTTCTTTCACCATCGCGAGCGCGCGACTGCAGGCGGCGGCAAAGGCGCTGACCGTGTTCGGGTCCGTCTCCGCCGCTGCATACCAATTGATGGTCAGGCAAAAATAGACCCAGCGGTCGTCGAACAGCATCCCTCCCGGGACGCACAAGGCATGATAGCCAGGAACGTCGATGCTGCCGCCTTTCACGAACGCGCTCACACCCAACGGTAGTGGCACCAGCCAGATGGCGTCGCCAATCGACAGGATCCGTCTGAACGCATTCAGGGTCTCCTTGTTGTGGAAGAATTCGCCCTGCAAGGCGCGCAAATAGTAGGACACGAAATCGTCTGCCGAAGCCGCCAGCGATTCGACTTTGTTCATGGGCGAATTGACAATTGGCAGGTTGGCCGCCGCTCCTATTTCTTCCCAGGTGAAGGTCTTGTAATCCTTTGCGCCCAAGAGATAGCCGAAGAACACGCGCGTGCTTTCGGGGATCATGACGCTCTTTAATCCTGCCGAAGCGATGAATTCGCGCACCTTGTCGGGGCCAACGTGCTTTAAGCACATGTCTGTCGCGGTGTTGTCGCTGTGCAGGATCATGGCTTCCAGCGCGGTACGCTCGGAGACCTTGCCGATGAGATTGGGAGGATTAAAGGTTGCGCTATCCAGCGACCACACGCTGGCATCGAGCGCCAGTTGCTGCGTCACCAGGGTTTGCGCCACTTTGGGTGAGTCGGCTTGGCGGAGGGCTTCGCACAGGACAAAAGTCTTGATGGCGCTCCCCACAAACATCTGTTTTGAGGAGTTAGATTCCACCAGAAACTCTGGCTTGCTGTTGGTCGCGGGCGCGTGAATCTTGATGGCCACATCTCCGGGCAAAGACTTGAAGAGCGACAAAATCGCTTGTGGAGACGTCCCCTCTTTTCCTCCGACCGTCGCGGGCAGGGCGACTGGCGCCATCCCAATTGCTGCTGCCGTTCCTGCCGCTGCTGCCAGGAACTCGCGCCTTGATTGAGACATATCTTTCTCCTCTCACCTCAGATACAGATTCTGCTGTTGCCGTTTGGAGTGTGTGGATATAGAGCAATTCCACAGGGTAGCTTGGGTAGTGCGGGCCTTCAGGCGGTGTGTGAGAACCGTGTCGTCCCTAAAGGGACTCGTTAATTTTTCCCACTTTACCCAGGGCTTACGCCCTGGGCTAATATTGTTTCGCCCTGCGGGCTTTGATTTTGCGCAAATCGTTCCACCGTTCGAACTCAGAACGAGTTCTCACACACGCTCTACAGGCCCGCACTACCCATGCAAGCGCAAAGACCAATTCTGGAACCACTCCCGCTCCCATCCTGGCCCGCTCGCTTCCTGTGCAGAAATCATTGATTCTCGATCTGCTGGCGGAAGGATGCGGGCTGGGTACGCGTCACGCAGTTTCGGAGTCTAACACTGGCTCGGCCACAGTCACAGCCTATTCGGAGATTTCCCGCTGCCCAACTGTCGTGATCGAAGGAACGTTGCCGTCATCAGGAAGACGGCTGCGATCGCGCCGAAGATTGCGCCTATGCCCAGCATCACCAGCGGCACAAGGAAGAAGCGCCGGGTGCCCCATCCTTCGCGCGCGTTTTGGCGCGCAGGGAGGGAGCGACGCACCAAAGACCAGTTTCTATCCTGATCAAACAAGATCACGGCAGTCCACGGTTTCTTGTTCCCACCTTTTCGCAACAGAGGCGAAAGGATGGGGCACCCGGCGAAAGGACGGGGCACCCGGCTTTACCGAGGTGGCTGTAACAAGAAAAATCATCTTAGCCAAGTGCCGGGCTGCGTTGCTCTCTGTTATCGTCTCTCGCAGATCGATCAGGCGCTCAAGATGGATTGGGCGCCATCCATAAACTATGACCGAGGTGGCTGATGGCCTGCGACCCAAAAGAGTTGAGACACGTTCCACTATTTGCTTTGTTGGACGATGAGGAAGCCGCTGTTCTGGCCGCGCAGGTCGAACTCAAGCGGTTTGCCCCGCGGCAGCGCATCTACAAGATCGGCGATCCTGGCAAGCAGGCCTACGTCATGATGGAGGGAAGCGTTCGCGTCACCACCGTGGACGAGGACCATCAGGAGGTCGTAGTCGATCAACCGGAGCACGGCGATTTTTTTGGCTTCGCCTCAATGCTTGAGCAAACGCCTCACCAGACCAACGCCATTGCGATGGAAGAAACGGTATGTCTGGAGGTGGATCGCGACGACATCGCCATTCTGCTGCAACGCAAACCCATGGCCGGGATGGACATGTTGACCGTGCTGGGCCGTCAGTTCCATGCTTCCCAGCAGTTGGTGCGGGTGCGGGCCAGCCGCAATGCCAATGAAGTGATTGAGGAAGAATCGACGGTGGGGGAGCGCCTCGCCGACTCGGTGGCGCGCTTCGGTGGATCCTGGACGTTCATCATCCTGTTCGGCATTGCGATCATGACCTACTCAGGGCTGAACATTGCACTGCGGGGCAAGGCGTGGGACCCATATCCGTTTATTCTGCTGAACCTTTTCCTCTCCATGCTGGCCGCCATCCAGGCGCCGGTCATCATGATGAGCCAGAATCGCCAGGACACGAAGGACCGCCTGCGCGGTGAGCTGGACTACGACGTGAACCGTCGCGCCGAGACCGAGATTCAAGGTTTAGCGCATAAACTGAATCTACTGACCGATAAGATTGAAGATGTTGACGATCTGCTCCGGGAAAAGGTGATGCCAGGTGGAGATTCGAGGCATCCCTCGCCATGATGCCCTTGTGGTGCAAATCGCTGGGCTGTTCGTCAAGCGTCTCTCTGACCGTCGCAGGCAAGGTCGACGCCCTTGGGGATTGTCTCTGAGTCACGGCCTACTCGGAAGCTGACCGACTATCGAAATTGCGCTGGAAGGTCAGTCCCGGATAGCGACGTTCCGTCTAATCATTTTCGCTGAGCCGTGAACTCAATGTGGACCGAGTTCCATGACACCGATTCAGCCAACTATTCCCACACCAATCGAAGCGGTCCGGGACCTGTTTGAGATCCCGGATGACATCACATATCTGACCTGCGCCAGCATGGCGCCACAGTTGCGATGTGTCACCGAGGCCGGTCTTCGTGCGGTTCGCACGAACGCATCGCCTTGGAGTTTGTCCGCTGCGGAGTGGTTTGCAGGCTCCGAAGAGTTGCGCGCTCTTGCAGCACGAGTGATGGGTACAGAAAGCGACGGTGTTGCGCTGGTCCCGGCTGCCAGCTATGGAATCGCGACTGCGGCAGCGAATCTCCCGCTCTCGCGGGGACAGACAATTGTCATACTTCATCAGCCGTTCCGGTCGAACGTTTAAATTTGAATCTCTCCAGCAGGGCCGTCATCCATTTCACCATCTCTCGGTCGGCCCCTGCAATTGAATCTACCTTGGTAATGGAGAAAACTTCATGAGTACTGGACTCGTGCTCTTGCTAACGTTTGGAATTGGTGTCGTGGCGGGCCTGCGGTCCTTGACCGCGCCGGCGGTTGTGGCTTGGGCGGCCCACTTGGGATGGATCAATCTTGCCGGTTCTCCGTTGGCCTTCATCGATTCTAAGTGGGCGGCCGCGCTCTTTACCATTTTGGCGCTGGTCGAATTGGTTGCCGATCAACTTCCCAGCACCCCTGCCCGTACGGCCCCGGTCGGGCTGGGCGCCCGAATTGTGATGGGTTTACTTTGCGGTGCATGCCTCGGCATCGCGGGAGGCGCGTCACTTTGGCTGGGAGCGATAGCCGCTGCGGTCGGCGCAATTGCGGGAACGTTTGGCGGTTATCGCGCTCGCGTCGGCTTGGTGCGCGCCTTGCACGTTGCGGACGTTGCGGTTGCAGTCCCTGAGGATCTGATCGCCATCGGGTTGGGGCTGACTATAGTTTCGAGATTTTGAGCTCGGCCGATTGATTCCAATGGCCTGAGACTGTGGCCTTGTCCTGACAGGCTCGACATCTTCTGGCAACTTACACTTCCAGGGCCGCGATACATTATTTTGGGCGCGCTTATGACCACTCCGCAGCAATTCGATGCCATCGTCATCGGCTCAGGGCAGGCCGGTACCCCTCTTTCGACGGCACTGGCCGAAGCCGGGATGCACACCGCTCTCATCGAGCGCGAACATGTCGGCGGAACCTGCGTCAACGAGGGATGCACTCCCACGAAGACCATGGTCGCCAGTGCCCGCGTCGCTTATCTTGCACGGCGAGGCGCTGATTATGGCGTTCAAACCGGTGACATCAGCATCGACATGGAACGCGTCCGGCAGCGCACGCGCGATATCGTGAACAGCTTTCGCAATGGCAGCCAGGGACGCATTGAAAAGACGGGGAATCTTGATTTGATCTTCGGCGAAGCCAGTTTCGCCGGGGCCAAGTCTCTGCTCGTCCGGCAGAAAGACGGCGGCCAACGAGCACTCAACGCCGAGAGAATCTTTATCAACGCAGGTGCGCGTCCCTCTGTGCCCGCACTCGACGGCCTGAAGACCGTGCCTTTTCTTGACAGCACTTCCATCATGGAGTTGGACACCGTTCCGGAGCATCTGCTCGTTCTCGGAGGCGGTTACGTCGGCCTGGAGTTTGGGCAGATGTTTCGCCGCTTCGGCAGCCGCGTGACCATTGTCCAGTCCGCGGGCCAGTTGCTCAATCGCGAGGATCCCGACATCGCGGAAGAAGTTGCCAAGATACTTCAGCAGGACGGAGTTGAGATCTTGCTGAACGCGAATGCGAATCGCGTGAGCCAGTCGGATGGCAGCATTCGACTGGAGGTCCAGCAACAACGCCATTCGACTGCGCTCGCCGGTTCACACCTGTTGGTTGCCACCGGGCGAGTGCCGAACTCAGACACTTTGAATCTTGCGGCGGCTGGAGTGCAAACGGACGATCGGGGTTTCATCAAGGTGAACGGCCGCCTCGAAACTACGTCGAATGGCGTCTATGCATTGGGCGACATCAAGGGTGGGCCGGCGTTTACGCATATCTCGTACGACGACTTTCGCATCATCCGCACCAACCTTATCGAGAAGGGAAGCGCCACTACCGACGGGCGGCTCGTGCCGTACACGGTTTTTATCGACCCGCAACTCGGCCGTATTGGCATGACCGAAGCGGAAGCGCGTGCGCAGCAGCGGAACATTCGTGTGGCCAAGTTGCCGATGACCTCCGTCGCGCGCGCTCTTGAGGTCGACGAGTCACGCGGTTTCATGAAGGCCATTGTAGATGGCGAAACCAACCAGATCCTGGGTGCCGCGGTACTGGGCATCGAGGGCGGCGAAATCATGTCTGCGATCGAGATTGCGATGATGGGAAAGCTGCCCTATACCGCGCTGCGTGATGGCGTTTTCGCCCACCCCACGCTGGCGGAATCGCTGAACAACCTGTTCATGGCGATGGATAGCGGCAAGTAGAAGGCGC
>OCZT010007797.1_pt1 | contig 10449 bp, 5 predicted proteins | sample 1539031 | NCBI WGS metagenome assembly OCZT01 (sample SAMEA3539308, study PRJEB22396) | soil metagenome | biome: tundra; feature: field; material: soil | place: USA | collected 2010-05 | depth 0.15 m
CTCCACCGCGACCAGCGCGGTTCCCAGCGTCGCGGCGAGCTCAAGGACGAACGAGGAAAGAAAGGCGACCCGCAGGGTGCGCATGGTCGCAGTGCGGTGCGCCTCGGTGACCACGCCGATGACGTCCGCCTGGGCGTTCGCGCGGCCGAACACCTTCAGGGTGGGCAGGCCCTCGACGACATCGAGGAAATGCCCGCCGAGGCGGGCCAGCAGTGCCCACTGCCGCCGCGTCGCAGCCTTGGTGTGCTGCCCGATAAGGACGGCGAAGACCGGGATCAGCGGCAGGGTGGCCGCAATCACGACGGCGGAGATCCAGTCGGCGAACGCGACGCGGACGAGCACGGCCGCGGGTACCAGGCAGGCGAGGATCAGCTGGGGGAGGTAACGAGCAAAGTAGGCATCCAGCCCATCAAGGCCCCTGGTCGCCAGGGTAGTGATCTCCCCAGCCTGCTGGCCGCCGAGCCAGGACGGCCCAAGCCGCAGTGCGTGTGCCATCAGCCGCCGCCGCAGCTGCGACTTGATGGTCGCGGCCGCCCGGAGCGCCGCGGCCTCTGCGCCGTAGCTGACCACCGCCCTGGCAGCGAGCACCGCGAGCAGGGCGATCAGGGTGCCGGAAAGGGCAGTAATGCCGGGGCCGGCGGTCGCGCTCGCCAGCGCGTGCGCGAGCAGGCCGGCCTGGGCCAGGATCAGCCCGGTACCCGCCAGCCCCAGCGCGACCGTGGTCAGCAGGTAACCGCGCGCCGCACTCGCATGCCGCACCAGCCGCGGGTCGAACAGCCTCACGCCTGGCCGGGGGCGATCTGGCCCGGCGCCGGAGGCCCGGCGGATCCGGCCGGCCCGGCCGGCGGCAGGATGTCGGAGCGGCTCAGCCGCTTGCGGAAGACCCAGTAGGTCCAGCCCTGGTAGAGCAGCACGATCGGCGTGAAGATCAGCGCGACCCAGGTCATCACCAGCAGCGCGTAGTGGGCGGACGACGCGTTGCTCACGGTGAGGCTGAACGCGGCCCTGGTGGATGAGGGCAGCACGTCCGGATACAGGTCGCCGAAGAGCGTCGCCACCGTGAGCACCAGCGTGACGGCGGTGCCGGCGAATGCCCAGCCCTCCCGGCCGCGGAACGCGGCTGCCACGGCGCCGAGCAGCGCGACCGCGGCCACCGCGGCGGTGACGTCGGTGGCCGGCTTGCCGTGCGCGACCTGGCTGATCGCGAGGAACGCGGCGGCCAGCGGCACGGCCGCTGCCGCTACCCGCACGGCCAGGGCGCGGGCACGCACGCGCAGGTCCCCGGTGGTCTTCAGGCTGAGGAAGATCGCGCCGTGCAGCGTGAAGAGGCTGAGTGTCGTCAGGCCGCCGAGCAGGCCGTAGGGGTTGAGCAGGGTGAGCAGGTTGCCGGTGTAAACGCCGGCCGCGTTCAGCGGCACGCCGCGCAGGATGTTGGCGAAGGCCACGCCCCAGAGCAAGGCGGGCAGCGCCGAGCCGGTGAAGATCGCCCGGTCCCAGTTCCGGCGCCAGCGGACTGAGTCCACCTTGCCGCGGAACTCGAACGACACCCCGCGGATGATCAGCGCGACCAGGATGACCAGCAGCGCGAGGTAGAAGCCGCTGAAGAGCGAGGCATACCAGAGCGGGAACGCGGCGAACGTCGCGCCTCCGGCCGTGAGGAGCCATACCTCGTTGCCATCCCAGACCGGGCCGATGGCGTTGATCATCATGCGGCGGTCAGTGTTGTCACGGCCCAGGAACGGCAGCAGGATGCCGACGCCGAAGTCGAATCCCTCCAGCACGAAATAGCCCGTCCACAGGATCGCGATGAGGATGAACCATACGGTCGCGAGGTTCATGACAGTCCTCCAGGATCAGTACGAGAAGACGGGCAGCGGCTCGCCGGCGCCCGGCGTCTCGGACTCCTCCGGTGCGCCGGCCTGGACGTGGTGGATCATGAGCCACCCGGCGATCGCCGCGAGCGCGCCGTACAGCAAGGTGAACGTGGTCATGGAGATGATGACCTCGGCAGCGGACACACCCGGCGAGACGCTCTGCGAGGTCCGCAGGACGCCGAACACCGTCCATGGCTGGCGTCCCATCTCGGTGAAGATCCAGCCCATGGTGATGGCCAGGTACGGCAGCACGGCGCCCCAGATGGCCGCGCGGTAGAACCACCGGGCGCGCGGGATGCGCCGCCGCCGCGTTGCCCATAGCCCGATCAGTGCCAGCAGGCCGGCCAGCATGCCGAATCCGATCATGAGCCGGAAGGACCAGTAGGTCACCGGGATGACCGGCTTGTAGCTGCCCGGCCCGTACTTCTTCACGTAGGCGCGCTGCACGTCGTTGATGCCCTGCACCGTGCCACGGGGGTTAAGCGTGGCGATCAGCGACAGCAGGTAGGGCACCCGCACGCTCCACAGTTCCTTGCCGCCGTTCAGCGAGCCGATGGAGACCAGGGAAAACGAGGCCGGAGCCGAGGTGCTGTACAGCGCCTCGGCGCCGGCCATCTTCATCGGCTGCTGGGAGTCCATCAGCCGGGCCTGCACATCGCCCGTCGCCGCCGTCGCGATCCCGGCAGCCAGCGAGACGATCAGGCCGAGCCGCATGGCGCGGCGGAACACGGCGGTCTCGCTGTCACGGGCAAGGTGCCAGGCACTGGCCGCGATCACCACCGCGCCCGCGAGCATGAAGCTGGCGAAGATCACGTGCGGCCAGGCCGCGAGCACCGTGGAGTTGGTCAGCAGGGCGACGATGCTGGTCAGCTGAGCCCGGTGGGTGACCGGGCTGATCCGGTAGCCGACCGGGTGCTGCATCCAGGAGTTCGCGGCCAGGATGAAGAAGGCCGAGATGTTGGTGCCGATCGCGGCGATCCAGATCGTGGCCAGGTGCAGCCGCGGCGAGAGCCTGTTCCAGCCGAATATCCAGAGCCCGAGGAACGTCGATTCCATGAAGAAGGCAAGCAGTGCCTCCATGGCCAGCGGCGCGCCGAACACGTCGCCGACGAAACGCGAGTAGGCCGACCAGTTCATGCCGAACTGAAATTCCTGCACGATCCCGGTGACGACGCCGACGGCGAAATTGATCAGGAAGAGCTTGCCGAAGAACTTGGTCATCCGCAGGTAGGCGGGGTCCTTCTTGACCAGCCATGCCGTCTGCATGCCCGCGACGAGAATCGACAGCCCGAGGGTCAGCGGCACGAAGATGAAGTGGTAGATGGTCACGACTGCGAACTGCCACCGCGAGAGGTCAAGCGCGCTCAACCGAGTCTCCTGCCTCCAGTAGCGCCGGGCCGGGTGCGGCCGCTGGCTAACAGGTGATCAAGCAGACCAGGGCAGCCTCGTCGCGCTGAAGGGCCGGCTGGCCCGGTTGCTCAGGACGTTGGTCCTCTGGTCCGGCCCGCATGACCGGACGAGTATCGAGAGCAGGGTACCGGGACAGGCGCCAGCACGAAAGCATCCGGCGATGGCGAGCCGCGGGCCGGCGGCCGGCCGGCCTGACAGCTCTTCCTGGCTCCGGACCGGCGGAACGTGCTCGTTCAAGCGTCATTGCTCTGCGTCGTCGTTCAGTTCGGCTGCCTGGGTACCGCCCTGCAGGGGAATCCGGACGGTGACCTTCGTCCCCCGGTCCTGCGCGGACTCGACGCTCATGTCCCCGTGGTGATTTGCCACGATCGTCGCGACGATCGACAGGCCGAGTCCTGACCCCGGAATGGCAAGTTCGACTGCGTTGGATGCCCGGAAGAAGCGGGTGAACAAGGATTCCTGGTCCGTCGCCGGAATGCCGATTCCGGTATCAGCAACCGTCAGCACAGCGGAGTTGCCCTCGCGGGCCACGGACAGGGCGACGCTGCCGCCGCTGGGCGTGTACTTCACCGCATTCGACAGCAGGTTGACCAGCATCCGGTCCAGTTGCTCCGGATCCCCCTCCACCATCAGGACCTGGTCAGGGCAGTTCATCTCGAACTCGAGCCCGCGTGCCGCTGCTGACGGCCTGATCACATCCGCCGCGGCAGGCACCAGGCTGGTCAGGTCGACCGGGTGCAGCTGAGACGTGAAGGCGCCTAGGTCGATCTTTGAGATGGTGAGCATGTCCTCAATCGCCGTCTTCAGCCGCCGCGTATTGCGGTCCACCGCATCGAGCATCTGAGCCTGATCGGGCTGCACAAGACCGGCTTCACTATCGGCGAGCAGTTCGACGTAAGAGATGATGCTGGTCAGCGGTGTCCGCAGGTCGTGCGAGGCCGAGGCGAGGAAAGTGGCCTTGGCCCGGTCCAGGGACTTCAGTTCCGCGACCAGGCGTTCCTCGCCCTCATACAGCCGTGCATGCTCAAGTCCCCGCCCGATGTCGCCCGCCAGCGACTCCACCGCCTCAATTTCTGCCTGGGTCCACGGATTCCCCGGGTCGTTGCGCAGCAGGGTCAGGCACCCCAGCAGTTCCTGGCCGGCCCCGAACGGCGTGAGCAGCAGCGATGCGGCGCCATGGCTGAGCAAGATCTTCTTGATCTCGGCCGGAATCTCCTCAGCCTGCGCGTGCAGATCCTGGACACGGTAACTCGACCGGTGGCGGTAGACGTTCCGCATCCAGCCGACCGAGTCGGGCGGGAAGTAGCCGACGGTGTCGGCGACCTGGTCCCAGGCGCCGGGATCACCGTCGGCAGGCGTTAGCCGCTCCCCGCTGACCATGCCGACCGAGACGAAGTCGACGGCCAGGTGCTCGCGGATCGCGGTCACCGCGTCCGCGATGATCGCCTCGCCGTGCAGATGCTCGCGAATCTGGATCGAGGCCTGGCGAACGTTGGCGTGCAGGCGGGTACGCTCGCCCTCCGTCGCCCGCGCCCGGTCGCCCTCGTCCGCCAGGAAGTTGATGGACAATGCCAGTTCCCTGATGTCAGCTGGCCCCCCGGGAACCGCGCGAGCAGCGGTGTCGCCGAGCGCGCGCCTGCGCGCCGCCGTGGTGGCGGCGTGCAGCTGCCGGCTAACCCGGCGCAGGCCCACCGTTGCCGCGATCACGGGAAGCATGAGCACGGCCGCCAGAAGGGCGCTCATCCTGCCCAGTCCGACACTGACTGCGCGCTCGCTTCCCGCCAGCGCGAAGGCGATCACGCCTGCGGCGAGCACTGACTGCACGGCGAGCCCGGCCCATGCGTAGAAGATGATGGAACGCGACTCTCTCACTACACCCCCGATCCCCGTCACCCATGTCAGCCCTTCCCCGGCAAGGGCACCCCACGCGGCAGAACCTTCCCGGCCCGGGGCGGCCTGGCCGGGTCCGCAGACAGCGCGGCGGTGGCCGGGCTAGGCGCAGGTGCGGCCTGCGGCAGCTCCGGCAGGTGGCGTTGATGCTGCCGGGGCGAAATCCCCGGCCATGGCCAGCTGCGTATACGGCTGTGCCCCGCTGCTGCTCCAGATCGGGAAGCGCATTGTCGTCACCCGGCCTGCTTATCTGGAAGTTACTACACTTCCAGATAAGCAGGCCACCTTGCGCCTTCTCGCATTCCCGCTATTTGTGTCACATACCAGCACAAGGGATCTGAAAAGCTACATCGGAAATTGCCGCTATGATCTCGCGAGAAGTCTAAGGCACACATTTCAGCATTAGGGAAAATAGATGACAAATCAATCTGCAGCTGCCACCGCAGGAGCCGCGCCGGTCCCGGTGACCCGGCTCGAGCCGGATGCTATTGGGGTAGCGCAAGACACTGTCATCGGCATGGCATCATCCGCGCCGGCCGCAACAATCGGGCTGTCGCTGGCCGCGCTTGCTGCGGCGACCGCTTACGGCAGCGGGCCGATCCTCCTCCTCACCGCGATTCCCATGCTCATCATCGCCAACGCTTACCGCCGGTGTAACATGTGGAACGCGAACTGCGGTGCCTCCTTCGAGTGGGTCGGCCGCGCGATCAACCCGTACCTCGGCTTCCTCACCGGATGGCTGATGATCGCCGCCTACATCATCGGAACGGTCGCCGAGATTCTTTTGCTCGGGCCATCGGTCCTCGCCGTCTTCGGCTCTAGTTCCACCAACACCTGGGCGTGGATTGGCATCGGCAGCGCTGTCGGTCTCCTCATGCTCGTGATCGCGGTCATCGGCATTCGCATCACCGCGCATATCCAGGTCGGCATGGCGCTGGTCGAGTACACGATCCTGGTCGGCTTCGCCGTTGCCGGCCTGGTGGCTTTGCTTGGCCACCGGGCCGGAGCCCTGCCCATAACGAAGGGCTGGCTGAACCTGTCCGGAATCGGCGGCAATGGCAGTGCCGTGGCGGGCTTCCTCATCGCGGTGTTTGTCTATGGTGGCTGGGACGGCGCCCTGTACGTCAATGAGGAAGTAAAGCACCGCGGCACCAACCCGGGACGCGCCGCCATCATGGCGGTCGCCCTCCTCGCCCTCATCTACACGCTGTCGACCATAGGCTTGCAGGGCGTGGTGTCACCGGCCAGGCTGCAGGCCAACTCGGCCGCTGCGCTTGTCTACGTCGCCCAGGCGCTCGGCGGCGGCAGCTGGGCAAAGGTGATGGCGCTGTCCATCGCGCTGTCAGTGATCGCCACCACCGGCACCGGCATCGTGCTCAGCGCCCGGATCGCCTATGGGATGGCGAGCTACCGGGCGCTGCCAGGATTCCTCAGCAACGTATCCCGCCGGTTTTCCACCCCTGTCGCCGCCAGCGTTGTCGTCGGACTGCTTCTCATTGGCCTGACCTGGGTGTACCTGCTAGCCACTTCGGTCCAGAACGCGTTCACTGACGTGATCGACGTGACAGGGCTGCTGTTCGCCATCTTCTACATCCTCACCGCGCTCGCCACCATCGTCTATTACCGCCGCCGCGTCTTCGGGAGCGCCTGGGACTTCGTGATCCTCGGCATCCTGCCGCTCGGTGCCGCCGGATTCCTCGGCTGGATGTTCGTAAGGTCGGTGCAATCCGCACCCGCGGCGCAGATCTGGTCGCTGGCTGGGATCGTCGGTGCCGGGCTGCTCCTGATGCTTTCCGCGCGTTTCATTCTGCGATCCCCGTTCTTCCAGATCCAGCGGGAGAGCGACGCTCAGCGACGGTAGCCCTGGCCATCATCCTGCGATGTTGGTCAGGCTCTGGCGTACGGTCTGCGTCAGCGGAGCGCCGGGTGGCAGTGCCCGCTCGCAGCGTGCGAGGGTGTCGCGGAGCAAGTTAATCGCATCGGTCACCCTGCCTGCGGCGTAGTAGGCGTGCGCCAGGTTCGCACTGCTGGTCAGGGTGTCCCGGTGATCGGCGCCCAGAGCCCGCTGGTAGCCCGCGCGCGCCTGCTCGTGGAGCTGGAGGGCGGCGGCAATCCGGCCGGCCGCACGGTAGGCCGAGCCAAGCGTGCCGCGGACCGCGGTGGTGTCCAGATGATCGGGGCCAAGGACGCGCTCCCGGTCGGCGAGTACCCGCTTGTAGTGGACAAGGGCTGTCTTGATGTTGCCGTCGGCCAGGTAGGCGTCGGCCAGCTGCTGGCGGGTGGTCATGGTGCCGGGATGCTGTAGTCCCTGGGTGCGCTCGCGGCTGGCGAGCGTGCGCCGGTACAGCGGGATCGCGTCGGCGGGCTGCCCCGCGGCATGGCAGGCGGCAGCGAGCTCGTCCCGCGCGCCGAGCGTCTCGAGCTGGTCAGTCCCGCGGACACGCTCGTAGTCGCCGACCACCCTGGCCAGGACGGTGACCGCGTCGCTGAACTGGCTCGCGGCCACCAGGGCATGGCCGAGGTCGCGCCGGGCCGCGATGGCGCTGGGATGATCTGGCCCGAGCACGCGGACCCGCTCGGCCAGAACCCACCGGAACTGCGAAACGGCGTCCGCGGCTTGCCCGGCAGCCAGGTACGCGGCGGCCAGCTGCTCGCCTGCTGCCAGGGTGCCCGGGTGGCCCGGCCCGAGGATCCGGGAACTCGCCGCGGCGAGTTCCCGCCCGTAGGCGACCGCGGGCCCGGTCAGGCGCGCGCTGCTCAGGCTCCGCCCGGCGCGCAGCAGCAGCTGAGAGCCACCCGCCCACAGCAGATCTCCGGCGGACTGCTGAAGGCTGGCCGCGCACGACCGCAGTGCCCCGGCAAGCCAGGCCGGCTGCTCGTCCCCGGGCCACGCCTGCAGTAGCGCGTCCGCTGCCGCTATCGCTGCCCGGTCCAGCATCCCGGCAGGCATCGCCGCCCGGATCGCCGCCTGGACCACCGCGCTCATCCGGACCATCGTCGCGGTGCCCGCCGGGCCGGCGGACAGCAAGCCCGCCCGTTCCGCAGTGCACAGCGCCTCGCGGGCCTGCTCCCGATCTACTGGGCCCCCGGCGCCGTCGCCCGCTAGGTACCCGCACGCGGCCGGCGTCGTGAAGACCGCGCCGGGAATCTGGTGGCCGTCGAGTAGCGCGGCAAGTGCCAGCAAGGCCCGGGCGGCACCGGCCGGCGACAGCCGGTCAGCCTGCTCGGCAGATATCGCCCAGGTGACCGAGGCGGCGGGCGGCGGCCCGCCGCCGGGCGCCTCCGCCAGCTGTTTTCGCCTGCGCGCGAAAAGGTCCAGGTAGTCACGGCACGACAGCGCCGAACTCGCGATCACCGCACTGGCCTGGGCGAGCGCCAACGGCTCGTGGCCAAGATCTCGGACCAGGTCTACTGCTCCGGCGAGCTGGTCCGGGTCAGCGGCGAGGCGGACCGTCAGATAGCTCAGCGCCTCACAATGGCTGAAAACCCCGACCCGGTGAATCAGCGCGCCCTGCGCACGGGAGGAAGCCGCCGGATTCGTCGTCGTGATCAGGACCCGGCCAGCAGGCCCCTCCGGCCATAGCCCCTCCAGGTCCGCTGCATCGCGCAGATCGTCGAGCACCACCAGCCATGGCCGGCTGGTCTCGCCGAGCCAGTGAACGAAACGCGCAGCGGCTGACTCGCCGTCACCCCCAGGATCGGCTCCCGTCGCATCCGCTGCCGCCTCCGCAAAGTCCGACAGCACCGACGCCCGGCTCGTGGCAACGACCCACACCAGCAGATCCACCCTGCGGGACCGCCACAACGACTCTGCGACGCACACCGCGAGCTGAGTCTTGCCGCACGGCTCCAGCCACGCCTCCGGCCCTTCTCCGGCCACCCGGCCGGATACCAGCACCACCACGGCACCCGCAACCAGCGCCGCCCCGAGGTCAGCCGCCGTCTCCGCCCGGGCACTGAAATCATCAGCAAGCGAAGGCACCGCGCCAAGCCGGACAGGCCCCGCCACTCGCCCGTCCCGCGACCCCACTGGCCCTCCGCTATTCCACAGCCCGCTACCCGCGGTCAGAAGCGATCCCCTTCGACATCACTCGCCGTAATCATAGTGTCACACTAAATGCATGACCCTATCAGCGGGCCCGGCCTGGTAGCCCTTCGCCGCTCCAGCGCTCGGACAGCATCTCCCTGAGCCGCGCGTCATCTCCCCTGGACATCATTCGCCAGGGGCCAGACCCCGCACCTGCGCCATGGCGCGCCAGAGCGCGGCCGCTTGGCGCCACTGGCGCCATCCTCGTCATCAGGGCACTGTAGGAGCTAGGGCGGACAATCGGCCGGTATACGCTCGTGACCATGTGCATCAGCTGCGGCCAGGGCATCGCCGCGATCTTCGACGAGTGTGAGCCGGCTGCTCGCCGCTGTGAGCAGCCGGGCTAAGCATCAGGAAGGCCATCACATGACCAGCAAGGAACCCGCATGGCAGGCAGCTGAGGCGGCTGCGGAGGCGCTCGCCCCGGAGGCCACCGAATTCGCCTCCCCGGACATAGCGGGCTTCGGGGAGTCCACGCTGGCCGTGCTCCTGCGCGCGGCCGGGCATCCCGGCGACGTGGGCTCAGCCATGGTGCGGTTCTGGACCAGCCTGGCGAGTGTGGGGCCGGTCGCCGCGGCGCGCTGGCTCGGCTCGGACGCGGAGCCGCCTGTCCCAGTCCAGGACGACAAGCGGTTCGCTGACCGGTCGTGGACTGACAACCCCGGGTTCTTTGCCGTCCGGCAGGCCTACCTGGCCGCTGCGCGGCTGACGGGCGACCTGCTCGCCGCTGGTGCCGGCGACACCGTCGCCACCGCGAAAGCAGAGCTGGCAACCGGCTTCCTGCTGGACGCGCTCGCGCCCACGAACTTCCTGCTCACCAACCCTGCGGCGATCAAGCGGGCAATGGAAACCGGCGGGGCTAGCCTGGCGGCCGGTGCCCGTAATTTCCTCGACGACCTGCTGCGCAACGGCGGGCGCCCCCGCCAGGTCGACACGAGCTCGTTCGCGATCGGCGAGAATCTCGCGGCCACCCCCGGCAAGGTCGTATTCAGGAACGAGCTGATGGAGCTCATCCAGTACGCGCCGCAGACACCCAAGGTCCGCGCCATCCCGATGCTGGCCAGCCCGCCGTGGATCAACAAGTACTACATCATGGACCTCGCGCCAGGGCGCAGCTTCATCGAGTGGGCGATCCAGCACGAGCGCACGGTCTTCGCCATCTCCTACCGCAACCCGGACGCCTCCATG